>Ga0310697_10000049_pt1 | contig 162773 bp, 123 predicted proteins | sample 172DNAGHGlowgp2_FD_203883 | JGI IMG/M metagenome (GOLD analysis project Ga0310697, IMG submission 203883) | Sheep rumen microbial communities from Palmerston North, Manawatu-Wanganui, New Zealand - 1728 DNA GHGlow gp2 (v2) (version 2) | ecosystem: Host-associated > Mammals > Digestive system...
TGGGTTCGCCACTGGTACGTTCCTTTAGATTATACCTGAATAGCACTTCATCTGAACCCTTGTGAAATGAGAAGTTCATGATGCCGATAAAATAGATCGGAGAGAATGCCCAGTCAGTGCGTCCAACGGGCAGTTGCGACTGGATGACGAAAGAGGAATTGAAAACCGCACGTTCGTAGAAAGTGCTTTGATCATCACGTTGCACCTCCACAACGAAATGATTCCCGTCTTGATCCGTACAGTGTACGTCCAGCCTGATGTCTTTCCCAAGTTCAATGGGGTTGATATGCTCCTGCGGACCAAAGCTGATTTCAGAAATCGTCCTCTCCGGGATAAGTTCCTGCAGAAGCAGTTGCATAAGCCGTTTTTGCGGTGCCCATCCGAAGGTTCTCTTAAACCAGCGGTCGATCAATACGTTGGCGTACTTCCTTACAAGTGGTAGTTCTTCGGTTTTTGGAGGTAAATAAGTGGTTGTCATAATGATAATTTTTGTGTTAAGCAACCACGAATATATTGGCAAATAATCCAGAAAACCACAATCGTTAGAAAGATTTGTACGTTTCAAACGATTCCGGGGCGTTTTTTTACGTTTTACACGAGGAATCGTTAAAAACGTAAATTTTTTCTAACGATGTTTTCCCGTTGTTGCCGCGTTTGCATCCAGAATGCGCCAGAGCCAGATTTTTCGCAAACGCGGCATGGAAAATGGCCAAAACCTGAGAAAACCTTGCCGCGTCTGCATCTGGAACGCATAGAAGGGCGATTTCGTGCAAACGCGGCAAAGGGAGCCAAAGAGAGTCGTCAGGAGATGCCCGGTCGCTCTTCGACAGACCCTTCGACAGGCCCATCGACAGGCCCATCGACAGGCTCAGGGACCGCTCAGGGGCCGCTCAGGGGCCGCATCAGGGACCGCCGGGAGATGCCCGGTCAGGCCGGGAATGACGGAAAGGGCTCTGGCATGACGGAAGCTCGTCCGGGCATGACGGCGGTCAGGTCGCGGTGGGGGTAAAAAATCGGCCCACTCACAATGAGCAGGCCGATTGCTATAGCCGGAATAGCGTATGATCGCTACTCGAAGAGTTTAATCTCGGCGAGGTGGGTGCAGCCTTCGTCGGAGGGGACGCGAAGGTCCTTATTGCTGGTGTTTCCAATAATGGAGAAGCGGACGTAGCGGGCAGCGGTGCTGTTGCAGGTGATAGGATTAATCCATGTTCCATTCGCGATACCGGCGCAAATATTCTCCACTTCGGCCACCTGGGCCCATGAGCTATTATCGGCAGAGGTGTATACGATGACATGCTTGGCGTGGTCATTGTCGCAGTTACGCAGGCAAGCGCGTACCTGGAAGGTGGTCACTGTCTTGCTGGCTCCGAGGTCAATATCGATATAGGCACCATACACAGAATCAAGATCGGTATAATCATAGGGCTCGCCAGTGATATTCGAGAAATATCCTTCGTTTTTCCAATACGCGATTTCTTCAGCGGAATAGTACGGCGTGTGCCAATAAGTACCGGTGGCACCATCTACCAGGGCCTCTTTACCGCCACCGTCATAGTGATTGCCGTCCTTATCACCGGCATCGACATTCACCGACACCATGGAAGCATTTAGCGGAATCTCGGTGGCAATATCATACTGTCCGGCATTCTTATACACATACCCGTGTCCGTCGGTCTCTACCTTATAAATCAAGTAGTAGGTGCCTAAGGGCAGATTAAGATCCAGGCTGCCGGAGGTGGTGAAGGTCAGGTCTTGCTCACCGGCCTGAAGCGCAGCGACGCCGGCATCAATAGTGGCTGCGGCCTTTACCTTTACTCCAGTGATGGTGGAATTGGAGATGCCAACAGTCACGACACCATCGTTGTAGGATGCACTGGCGCCGTCGGCGTAGTTGAATACACCCGCCATCATGGGCGTGGAGCCGGGGAAGACAATCTCAATCTTAGGGTTTTGGCTGCAATCTTCATCATAGCCACCCTTATAAAAAGGTGCGAGCTGGATGTTCAGGATATTACCTTCACTGTCCTTATTGATGATTCTGTTGTTATGGTATAGAGGGAGTGACCACCAGTAGGGGTTGTCGTACCAGAGCTCAGTAGTGCCATAATATTCGGGGCCATATTGGTCAATACCGGTATGGAAACTATCGTTGAGAATGATGTCTGTTCCAATATCGTTCCTTACGGTGAGGGTAAGATAATCGTTGGGGCCAGTCCCGGTTTGAGTGGCGCCGTACGTGTCAAACATGGGGCCATAAGGGTTAACTACGCGGTAGCGGTTGGTCTCTGTTTTATGCCGCTGGATTTCGACATCAAAATAAGTGTTTGCGTTGAGACCAGATGCACGACACCAGTTACTCGCCTGATAGAATGTATGATTGTCCACGAATTTTCCGGTCCCCAGACTCTCCCAGTCTTCCACAGAGATGGCGGGCAGGGGAAGCAGGTGGCCCTTGACGACGGGAATGTCCTTCTTCGTGACCTCCGTGGTCTTGATAGCCGTTCCGTCAATTGTCTGAACCTCAAAGTAAGCTCCGGCGCTGATGGTGCCAACCGGTACAGGCATGTACACGCTGATGGTGGAGCCGGCGGTCTGTTGGCTGATGTTCACGGTGATGCTGTGGCCGCCGGTGCCATCGGCACAATCGACCATCTTAAGGCCATTGTGGGGATCCAGCGGGAAGGTGCCGGACAGGTTGTCATATTCGGAAACCAGTACCACCTTGCGGGCCGAAACAGGGACGTCAGTGAGCGTAATTTTCAGTACACCGGCGGCGTTGAAGAAGTCATAGTCGTGGCCTTCGACGTCCTGTTCCACACCGATAAGCGGGACTTTCACCTGGGTGAGGTCGGTTCCGGAAACGCTGTAGGCAGCGGGAAGGGTAACGGTAATGCCGTCATCTTCGTTTCCGCCAATAGTCAGATCACTGGGATAGACGGCGTATCCTGCACGCTGGAAACCGTTTTCGTTAAAGGTCCCGGACAGGGTAAATTCAGCAAGTCCGCCGTTAATGGTCGATTCATCTACATTGCAGCGGTAGAAGTCGGCGCCGTGGGTGGATTTATTGAACACCACCAGTTTGAACTGGTCACCTGTCATCCAGCTGATGTGAGCCGTTTTGTAGCCCTGATCTTCGGTATAGGCAGTTTTGGTCGCTTCCGAATTGTCGATAGTAGCCTTAATCCGGAAAGAATCAGACTGTTCAGGGACTGCATTTTCTTCCATTTTGGCGCAGGATGCGCTCATGAGCAGGGCAATGCCCAGGAGGGTAAAAGCAAAGTGTTTCATAGTGCTAGTCCTCCCAAGGGTCAAATATGTCATCCATTTCCAAGTCCATGCTGCCGCCGGCGTCGTGGCTCTTATAAGTTGATGCACAAAGCATCTCCTCCAGCCAAAGAGGCAGTTCTTTCAGCTGAGGTTGCAGGTAAGCTGATTTTTGCATATAGGTTATAATTATAAATCCGTCCCGCAAAGGTAGCCAATAAATCAGTGAAAACAAACTTACTGGGCGATGAAGGCGTAGGTGATGCTGCCCATCTGGCGGGCGGGGGCGGTGGGGGAAGATGAGAATTTTGAAAGCCTGGCGGCGCGAACGGCATAGGTCCTGAGGCAGGAATCGCCGGTCGAAGACTTGTCGTCCACTTTCGCATTCACCACTGTGCCCTGGTTGTTTACGGTTATTATGACGGTGACTTCGCCGGAGCCGTAGCAGCGGTAGGCGGGGATGGGAAGGTGCGAGGCGTTGCGCCCGTCAAGGCTCCATGCCAGCACCGAAGGGCCGCTGTAAGGCTTTGCGGCAGGAGTGTCGTCCTTGGGAGCGGGTTCAGGCGGGGCCGATGCGAAAGCCTCGGGATCCTCCTGCGGCCGGTTCTGGCCGTCTTTCAGCTCCTGCGCCAGGCGTTCGGCCTCCCTGTAAAGTTCGTCGGCATTGGTGCCGCGGTCGTCCTTAAGGGCCGACCTGTCCACGGCGACGTTTCGGACGGTGACTTCCGGCGCAGCGGCAATCAGCCTTTCCAGAAGTTCGCCGGCGCTTTCGTGCAGCTTTTCCTCCTCGATCAGGCGCTCCTGTTCCTCCTGGGCAGTGAAATCCAGGACGAAGCTGTCCTCCCGCTGAATCTCGTAACCGATACGTACCAGCAACAAAACGATAATCACCGCGACATGGATAATCGCGGTGATATACAGTCCTGCTTTCTGGTCATCGGTAAGCCTCATTTCCGGCCCAGTGCTTTTTCGACGGTGGTTGTAAGTATGTCGATGGCGACCTTGTTGTGGCCGCCCTGGGGGACGATAACGTCGGCGTAACGCTTGGACGGTTCGATGAACTGCAGGTGCATGGGCTTGACCGTGTCGCAATAATGCTCGATTGCGGTTTCGATGGTGCGGCCGCGTTCGGCGATATCTCGGACGATGATGCGCATGAGGCGGTCGTCGTCATCGGCATCTACGAAAATCTTGATGTTCATCTGGTCGCGGAGTTCCTTGCAGGTGAAGATAAGGATGCCTTCCACGATGATAACGTCGGCGGGTTCCACGGTGACAGTCTCCGTCGTTGAGCGCGAGCAGGTGATGTAGGAATACACGGGCTGCTCTATGGCTTTGCCGCTTTTGAGCTCACGGATCTGCTGGCACATGAGTTTCCAGTCGATAGCGTCGGGATGGTCGAAGTTGATGTTCTTCCTTTCCTCCACGGGTACGTGGCTGGAATCTTTGTAGTAGGAATCCTGCGGAATAACCACCACACGGCCCTGCAACTGGTTCACAATTGCCTTTACTACCGTAGTTTTGCCTGAGCCGGAACCTCCGGCGATACCAATGACTAACATAAAATTATAGTTTTCCCAAAAAAATAAAGCTTTCCCTTCGATTCACCTTCATTATTTGCGCACAAGCCTGCCCTGCGTCTGTTTAACGTTACCCCCTTCCTAAATCCCTCCCCTCGGGGGAGGGACTTACTTTATTAAAAATGGAGTTAGAATTCGGCGTTTTTGGGGGTGCGGGGGAACGGGATGACGTCGCGGATGTTGGACATGCCGGTGACGAAGAGGAGAAGGCGCTCGAAGCCCAGGCCGAAGCCGGAGTGGGGGACTGAGCCGTAGCGGCGGGTGTCTATGTACCATTCCAGGTTCTTCCTGGACATGCCAAGCTCGTCGATGCGCTGCTCCAGCTTTTCCAGGGAGGCTTCACGCTCTGAGCCGCCGATAATCTCGCCGATCTTCGGGAACAGGACGTCCATACCGCGCACGGTGCGGCCGTCTTCGTTCTGCTTCATGTAGAAGGCCTTGATGTCCTTGGGGAAGTCGATCAGGATGACGGGCTTGCCAAAATGCTTTTCGACCAGATAACGCTCATGCTCGCTCTGGAAGTCGGTGCCCCAGTGGACTGGATATTCGAACTTGACTCCGTCGGCGATTGCCTTTTCCAGAATCTCCACAGCTTCCGTGTATGTGACCCTCTGGAAGGGGATGCCGAGGACGCTTTGCATGCGTTCGATAAGGCCGTCGTCGTACTTGTCGTTCAGGAATTTAAGGTCGTCCATGCAGTTGTCAAGGGCCCACTGAACCAGGTACTTCACGAATTCTTCGGCCAGCTCCATGTTGTCCTTGATGTCGTAGAAGGCCATTTCGGGCTCTATCATCCAGAACTCCGCCAGGTGACGGGGAGTGTTGGAATTTTCGGCACGGAAAGTGGGGCCGAAGGTGTAAATTTCGCCTACTGCAGTGGCGCCAAGCTCGCCTTCCAGCTGTCCGGAGACGGTGAGGGAAGTCTTCTTGCCGAAGAAGTCCTTGCTGAAATCCACGTTGCCTTTCTTGTCCAGCGGGATGTTCTTCAGGTCCATGGTGGTGACCTGGAACATGTCTCCTGCGCCTTCTGCGTCCGATTCGGTGATGAGCGGGGTGTGCAGATATACGAAGCCCTTGTCGTTGAAGAACTTATGTATGGCGAAGGCCATCTGGTTGCGGATCCTTAAGACAGCGCCGAAGGTGTTGGTCCTGAGGCGCATGTGGGCTACGCTGCGAAGGTATTCCAGGGTGGTGTCCTTCTTCTGCAAAGGGAAGCGCATAGGGTCGCAGTCTCCAAGCACCTCAATTTCCTTGGCCTGGATTTCCACGGCCTGGCCGCTGCCCACGGATTCCACCAGCTGGCCTTTCACTGCCAGAGATGCTCCGGTGGTGATGCGCTTAATGAGCTCTTCGTCGAAAAGCTCCGTATTGGCCACTATCTGGATGTTATTGATGGTTGAACCGTCGTTGAGGGCGATGAACTTTACCTGTTTGTTTCCTCTCTTGGTCCTGACCCATCCTTTGGCCAGAACCTCTGCCCCCGGCTCCATCTGAAGCAGAGCCTTGATTTTGGTTCTTTTCAAGCTTTCCATACGAATTCAGATATTCAAATTATGCAAATATAGCATTTTCCCCGGAGCAAAGCAAAAAAAAGCCTCCCCGATTGGAGGGAGGCTGGAATGTGGTCAGGAAAATAAACTACTAGAATTTTTCCCAGACATACTCGTAAATCTCGGGATCGTCGGTGCCGTAAACCTTGTTAACCTTGGTTACGAAGCCGTCGGCGTCCTTCTCATAGGTGTGAACGGCGATAGACTCGCTGCCCTGCCATGCGGCCTGGTCCAGCAGGTGCTTGGAAGGTTTGCCGCACATGCCAAGTTCGAAGACCCAGCGGGGAACGTCGGCCTTGTCGCAGGCGTCGGCGAAGATGCCGCCTACGTTCTCATCGGCCAGGAAGCTCTGCATTTTCCACTGCTCGCCATCGTCATTGAAGCGGGACCACTTGGACAGGTCGCCATTGGCCCATACGCAGTTGGATTTCACCAGGTTGTCCTTGTCAACGCGGACAATCTTGGTCAGGTAACCGGAACCGTCATAGGAGAAGCCCCAGGTGTCTCCCCATTCGTTTTCCAGTTTGGTGAGGAAACCGTTCTCGCCCAGGGTGAAAACCCAGTTGCCTTTCTCTTCGCCTTCCTTGACATACTTGGCGGTGCCAACCTTGCCGCTCCAGGTGAAGCTCCAGGTGCGCTCGTAGCCGCCCCAGCCTGCTTCGTTGGAAGGATTGCGCTTCACATCCTTGATGCTGCCGTCGGCGTTGTAGGAGAAGTAGTACTTGTCCCACTGGTCGCCGCACATGGTGATGCGCTTCTGGATCTTGGGCTCATCCTTTTTGCAGGAAGAGAATGCCATTGCTGCCAGGCATACGATGGCAATTGCATAGAAGAATTTCTTCATAGTGATAATTGATTAAAAGTTAATAGGTAATAAATGAAAGTATGGATTTTAAACTATTGTACAGATTGAGGGAGCTGTTTTTATATCCTCTTACAATCCTGTATTGGAAGGCTGCCTCGCTGCGCTTGCAGGCAATGTACAGCTTGTCCATATCATTGTAATTGGTGTCAAGATCCGTTCCGGCGAAGTAAATCTCCTGACCGGATGCAAGCTGGATAATGTTTCCCACGGCGGGATTAAGGTAGTAGCTGCGGGAGAAAGTGTCCGAAGGAAGTGCCAGAGCCTCGCGGGCACCTTCTGCCACACCAAGGATATATTTCTTTTGGTTGGGATACTTGGCTTCCCATTCCGACATCCAGGTTTGAAGTGACTTCTGGGCCGTGTTGCAGGGAAGGAGAGCATATGCTGCAGAGGAAGACTGGCCTTTACAGGTGGCCATAATGGTTTGGAGGTCTTCCTGTGACAGGTTGTTATGGGCTATGAATACTGCCGTCCCGTTACTGCTTTCCTTATATGCTGGAGAAAGGTATGAGCCGTCTTCTTCCGTTTCGATGCTGCCCGGAGTGAATGAAGGTTCATCGTCCGGAGACCACAGGCTGCCTCCGTTCATGTAATAGTCAAACATTGGCAGCACTTCGTCCAGGGCCGGCATCCACACGGATGAGGAGTGACCGCCGTCCACCACGCGGTATTCGTGATCATAGCCATTTTCACGCATCACGCAGTGCAGCTCGTCATTCGCGTAAAGGAGATTCTTTTCATCATCTCCGCAGATCAGATACCAGTGAACTGAAGAAAGCTGCTCTTTGTTTTGGGCATTGAAATAATGGATGGGACAGTGCTGTTTGTAGTACTCCGTGATTCTGGCATCACCGGATTCTCCGAAACCGCCGAAAATTTTTCCCCATTGGTTGTTCCAGCCGTCCTGGGATTCCTCCTTGTATTGCCAGTCAGTCCTCACTGACATGGAGAGGGGAGCGCTGGCGATGAACAGTTCCGGATGTTTTTCGGGCAGGGCCGCGGCGCCGAAGCCTCCCATAGAATAGCCGGTTATGGCGCGGTGCTGCTTGTCCGGAATCGTCCTTAAACTATTGTCAATCAAGGGAATCAGTTCATTTACGAACATGTCCATATAGCTGAACGTGCCGTCGTATCGGTTGCAAAAATAGGTCTTGAAACCCTGCGGGAATACGTAAATCATTTCCCCCAGTCCTTTCTCCGTCCAGCTGTCAATCTTGCTGTTGGCGTGCAGCCAGTTGCCGTTCCAAGAGTTGTTGTCGTCGCCGTAGCCGTGTAGCATATACACTACCGGATAGCGCTTGTCCGTGTCGGTTACGTAGCTGGCCGGAAAATAAACGCTGTATTTTACAACGGTATTAAGCACCTTGCTGTTAAGGACATTGTCCTGGGAGTAGCGCTGGAAGGCCGGCGGATCCACCGGGGGCAATTCACGCTTCTTCTCGCAACCGCAGGAGACCAACTGCGCTGCGAAGGCCAAAAACAAAAACAGGATCTTACTCTTCATCATATACTACCATTTCTTGGGCCCAGAGTTCGTAATCCGGGTGAGGGTTGTTCAGGCGCAGGGTAAGGACGTGTTCACCGCCGGGGAAGCAGTATGCACTGAAAATCTCGTACTTGCGCTTGATATAATCAATTGGCATAGAAAAGTGTTCAATCTCTTCACCGTCCAGAAGGGCCGTGACATCAGCTACATAGCTGTCGTCGGCATGGCCGGTCTTGCGGACGCTGCCTTCCACCACTATGCTGTTTCCTTTGAATGGAAGGTCCACCGATGTGGTGAACGCTTTTTTAAGGACCCGCTTTTCTACGGGCTTTATGCCTTCGAAGCTTTGTTCGTAGCGGACAGGCTCAGGTTTTTCCACATTGAATAAGATGCCGTCGCCTGTATTTTCGTTGCACTGAAGAATCAGATTGTAATTCTCCTTGCAAACCTGCTCCAGGCTTAGCGAGGTGTAGGGGAAGGGGATGTCCTTGATCTTTTCGGCCCCTTTCTTCCAGTAATCGGGGATGGCGTCGTAGCCGTACATTACGCCCAGTATGCCTGCGGCCGATGCCGGATTGCAGTCTGAGTCGTTTCCGCAGCGGGTGGAAATGTCCATCGTCTTGAGGAAGTCTCCCTCTCCGTACAGCAGGCCGATGACCACGAAGGCGCTGTTTATGGTGGCGTCAATGTTGAAGCCGTTCCATACGCCTTCAGGGCAGCCTACGTCGTTGGCATGGCGGTTCGTTACTTCGAACCAGCACTGCTTCCAGTCCTCCGGATACTTCTTCCAGTACTTTATGCAGTCGGCGATGGTGCTGTGGAACTTGGTGCCTTCCGGGATGGTCTTCAGGGCCTCGGAGACGATGGTGGGAATGTCGTCGCACACATACGCCAGGCAGTACATTGCGCCGATGAAAACACCTCCGTACCAGCCGTCGCCATAGTTCATTATATGGCCGATGCGGTCGCTCAGCTGCGAAGCCTTGTTCACCTGGCCGGGGTACAGCATGCCTATGAAGTCGGCCTCTATCTGGAAGTCTATGTCGTCGGCGTGGGGGTTGAACATCCAGTGGCCGCTCTCAGGTGCGCCTCGTCCGTTCAGGATGTTGTAACGGGCGGCCTGGTTGGCGTGCCAGAGCTTGTAATCGGCGTTGGCAAAGGCTTCGGCATAGGAGCTTGCCGGTGCGTCCAGGCCTTCACGCAGCATGGTTTCCATGAAGGTGAGGTCCATGTAAACGTCGTCGTACAGGCCGGGGTCCTCGATGTACGTGTCGTAAATGTAGTCGTCGTACCAGGGGATGGGAATTTCATCCATTATTATTCCGCCTTTGTACTTGAACTCCGTGGGGCCGCCGTAAGTGCAGCCGATGGTCTGTCCGTACCAGCCGCCGCGGATTTTGTCCATGAGGGTGGCATTGTCCAGGCCTGCGGTTTCCCCGTACGGCACCTTTGCCGTACATGCCGCCAGGAGCAGTAGAGCGCTAATTATGGTAGTACGTATCTTCATTCTGCTTCTCGCTATAGTATTCTATTGCGTTTATCCTTAAAAGATAAGTGTCCGGTTTGGGATTGCGCCATACCAGTTTTACGTTGTGGCGGCCTTCCTGCATGCAGTACTTCCAGGCGGGCTCCAGCTTGCGGGACGTGCCTTTCATCGGAAGGATGGAAACCTGGTCCAGAACGCCGTCTATCCATACTTCAATCTCGGCTACGTACGGGTCTCCTTCTTCGGCCATGGCAAATACCTCGCTTCCCACATGCTTTTTGGCTACGCGCTGGGCGTAGTCCTCCGTAATGCCTCTCAGGCACACCAGGTTGCCCCAGATCACGAAGCCGTTGCCGCTGAAGTCGAACTCATATTCGTCCCTTAACCAGGCGTCCTTCTGGTCGCGCATCAGGGGATAGGTGTTTATAAAATTCTGTTCCAGTGGAAGGACTTCGGGTTCGGAAACCGGAATTACGACGTCGTCTTCGCGTACTTCTCCGCCGTTTTTCTCAATAAGTTTGAGGGCATGGTTGTACGAATACTGGCTGCCTTTGGCAAGGGAAACGTCGGTGCCTTCGAAATCCAGATCCCATATCTCCATGACGGGGTCTTTCCAGAACTCCGGAAGATTTTTAAGACCGTACACAACGCCCAACACGCCGCCCACGGTAGCCGGATTGCAGTCCGAATCCTGACCGCAGCGGGTGGCAATCTCCATGGACTTGCCAAAGTCGCCTTCGCCATAAAGGAGGCCGATAGTAACGTATGCGCTGTTAAGCTTCGCGTCTATGTCGAAACTTAGGCCAACGCCCTTAGGGCAACCTGTGTCCGTGCCCCATTTTTTCAGGACCTCGAACCATGTCGCCTTCCAGTCCGAGGGATACTTTTTATGCCACTCACGAACGTCACTAATGCACTGCCAGAATGTGCTTTCGGCCGGAATTGCCTCAAGTGCGATGTCCACAATCTTTGCGGGGTCGCTCTCCACAAACGCTGCGCTGTAAAGGCCGGCCACAAAGGCTCCGCCGTAAAACCCGTCGCCGCTGTTCATTATATGGCCGACGCGATTGGCAATATCCAGTGCCTCCGGCAGCATTCCGGGGGCCATCAGGCCAACGAAATCGGCCTCAATCTGGAAGTCCAGGTCGTCGGCGTGGGGGTTGTTCAGCCAGTTGCCGGATTCAGGAGGCATAATGCCCATGCGCACGTTGTAGCGGCCCGCCTGGTTCGCGTGTGCCAGATGGTAAGGCGCATAGGCAAAGCGCAGGGCAAGCTGTTCCGACGTGGCGTCCAGCCCCAGCTGTTCGAAGGCTTCGGCGAAGGTGAGGTCGTTGTAGACGTCGTCAAAAAGGCCGGGCTTGCGGTCCCACCAGTGCTTGACATAGCCTTCGCCCCAGCCGATGGGGATCTCTTCCGGGATAATGGTTCCCTGAAATTTGAATTCTGTAGGGGCGCCGTAAACCACGCCGATGGTCTGGCCTGCCCAACCGCCCATGATCTTGTCCATGAGCGTGTCCCTGGACATGGTTACGGGCTCCTGTGCCTCGGGCGCGGAGCAGGCTGCGGCAAGCAGCAGGGCCAGTATAAAGCTATTTCGCCTCATAAACAGCAAGTTCCGTTATTGAAATGAAGGACGATACGTCTTTGGTGTACTTGTTCCAGTGGATGAGCACGGCGTCGTCTCCGATCACGCGGATGGCGGTGGTGGTCACCTTGGGGAAGGAGAAGATGAATTCGCCGTTGTGCGGCTGGAAGAACACTTCGTCGCTGAAGGGCCAGTCGGGCGTTACCGTGGCATCCAGGGGCTGCCAGTTCCCGTTTTCGTCCAGATACTCCACGTGCAGGTTGCTGTACCAGCCGCCGAATTCCTCCAGCGGTCCGTAGTGGAAGGAAACCATATCGGTGGTAATGGGTTTGTCCCAGCGGTAGCCGAAATAATCCTGTTTGGGGGCGTTGGACTTGCTGCCCAGGGAGTAGAAGGCGGCGCCGGCGCCACCCACCACGCCGTCGTTGATCACGTCCACGGTGTAGGCGCGGTAACTCACGGGGATGGTGAGCCAGCAGGAATCCAGGGTGGCCCGGTCGGTCTCGCGGGTCAGGGCAAGGATTTCGGCGGCTTCCGGAGCCAGGTTGCGGCCGCGGTCGGCGGGCAGCGTAAAGGTGCTGCTTGCTTCCTTGGCTGGCTGGAAACGGGCCTTGGGGTTGATGGTATAAATCTTTTCCCCGTTTTCTTCGCGGACGCTGCCGCCCCTTTCCAGGATGTTCTTTTCGGCCAACACCACGGTACGCTCGATGATGTCCTCGATGGAGGCGTCGGGCATATCGTAACGGGTCACGTTGATGTAGCGGTCGTTGAAGGGCTTGGTCCAGTGCTCAAAGGGCATGGCGCGGTCCAGCGGCACGCCGCCCACGCCGTTGATGACGCCCAGCAGGCCGCACATCGTGGCCGTCTGGTTGTCGCAGTCGAAGCCCATGGCGCAGCCGATCAGGAGGGTCTTTTCGATGTCGCCGTCGCCGTACAGCAGGGACAGGATGCCCATGGCGCCGTTCAGGTCGGCGTTCCAGATGCTCTTGGTCATGTCGGGCTCGTTCACGTAGAGCTCATCGGCAATGACCTGACGGGCAATCTTCCAGTCGTCCGGATGCTGCTGCCACAGCTCCAGGCACTCGTCGATGATGGCGCGGAAGCGGTCTTCCCTGGGAAGATACTCCTTGGCGTGACGGATCAGGGTGGGGATGTCGCTCTCGAAGAATGCTTCGGAGTACATGGCACCGTACACCACGGTAGGGGACACGGCCCAGTCGTCGGAGGTGATGCGGGCGGCCCAGTCCGAAATGCCGGCAGCATAGGCGGGCATGCCCGGTGCCGTATAGGCCCAGATTTCGTTAATCAACTGAGGATCAATCTGGAACCAGTGCGGGTTGTATTCCTTCTTGCCGGTCATCGGCGGGGTGAAGCCGTAGTGCATAAGACCTAGGGCGGCGCGGTTGGCAAGCCAGACGCGGTCCCGGATGTGGTACATCCAGCCTTCCTTCACCTGGGCATAGGTGGGGTTCACGCCGTACTTTTCCATCATCATCAGATAGAGATACTCTACGTCCGTGTCGTCGTCGCTGAAGGCGCCGTCCACGGCCGCCATCTTGCGCATGGCCTTGTTGAATACGAAGGGGCCTTCGCCTGGCTCATCCACGAACTTGTTTTCGTATTCAAGTCCGTAGATATTGCCCACCATCTGGCCTATCCAGGCGCCGGCAATCTTGTCCTTGAGCTCCGTGCGGGTAATTTCGTACGGCTTTTGGGCGCAGGAGATGGCCATCAGGCACAGGGAAATTAGTATGAGTGTGCGTTTCATCTTACTTCAGGTTGGGATTGGCGGCTATGGCGCTCTTGGGAATGGGAAGCGTCAGATCGCTCTCGGTCTTTTCAGGCTTTGCCCACCAGGCTTCCAGATATTTGTCGAAGCGGATCATATCCTGTCGCTGCCAGCCTTCGATAGCCAGTTCGTGGGCGCGTTCCCAATAAAGGTTGTCAAGGGTAAGTTCCGCGGCTGTCATCGGTGCCAGGCCCGCACGGGCGCGTATCTTACGGAAATCTTCAACGTTGGCGGCAGCGGCTGCCTTGTCCTGACGGACCAGGGCCTCCACGTACATCAGCACAACGTCGGCATAGCGGATCAGGAAGAAGTCGTTGTCCATACCCACCTGGCCGCCGGTAAGACGGCCGTCGCTCTGATAGGTCCATTTCCCGATGCGTGCGCCCTGCAGGGCTGTACGGCGGGCATCTTTTCCATAAACGCTTTCCGGCATGTCAGGGTCGATGATATATGGTACGCCGGGCTCCAGTTCCAGCGGATTGCCGTCCTTGTCGTACATCTGTCCATAGAGCCAGGTGTCCTTTTTGCGGGTGTCGGCAGGATCATAGCTGGCAAGGAAGTCGGGTTCCCCGCAAAGACCGTCCCAGGCGTCGGCGTTGATACCGAAGGGGCGGCACAGATCGGCCGGAAGGGTGGACATATAGATCAGGAATGCGTTGTGGTCCGAGGTCGTGTACACAGTGCTGAACGGAATGGCCAGAATCTGCTCCGGGCAGTTCTCGTTGTACACGGCGAAGTTATCCTTGTAATTAGACGCCAGCGTGTAGTGGCCCTTGCTGATGATAGCGTTGCAGGCGGCTTCCGCTTCGGCCCACATCTGCTTGCCAATCCATTTTTCGGCATTCAGGTACATCTTGGCAAGGATGGCGTACGCCGCACCCTGGGTGATGCGGCCATAGTATTCGCCGGTGGGCTCTTCCTGAAGATACTGGATGTTGTCCGTGATTTCCTTCACGATGAAGTCGAACACGAAGTCACGTTCTTTCTTCGGGGGATAGCCGCTTTCCTTTTTGCTGACGGAGAAGGGAATATGCTGCCAGTTGTCCATAGCGCACATATAATAATAGGCACGCAGGGTCTTAACCTCGGCAATGACGCGGTCCTTGGCCTCGAAGTCCTTTTCCACGTTCTCGAACATGTCAAGCACGTCGTTGCAGGCGGTAACGCCGTTGGTCCAGTAATCCCAGGCCATTTCCAGCAGGCGGTTGCTGTAGGAAATGCTGTGCACGTGCACCTCGTTGTATCGGCCGTCGTCCCACCAGCCACCGTTGGGGTTCACGGGTACGCAAACCTCGTTGGTGTTCTGGATCACGAAGGTCCAAAGGCTCTTTTCCGTGCCCCAGTGCTGCAGGGATGAATAGGCCCGGGCCGAATACTTTACGAACTGTTCTTCGGTGGTGAAGAAGTTTTCCTTGGCAATCTTGGAATAGATTTCCTCGTCCAGATTGGTGCATGCGCACAGGGCGGCTGCACTCAAAACCATATACAGAATCTTTTTCATACCGTGTCAGTTTAGAAGGTGAGTGATGCTCCCAGGGTGAAAGTGGAAGTGCGAGGGTAGTAGCTGGTGCTTTCGATACCCGGTGTAAGGCCGCTCAGGCTCACTTCCGGATCAACGCCCTTGTAGCCGGTTATGCACAGAAGATTCTGTCCTGATACGAAGATTCTGGCACCGTGCAAGAACTTATTGTTCAGCGGAATGTCATAACTCAGGGATACATTGTCCAGCTTAAGGTAAGAAGCATCCTCGATGTACTTGTCGGAGTAGCGGATTTCACCGGTATAGGCGGTGTTGTCCAGCCAGGAGGACAGGATGTTGCGCAGACCAATCTGCTGCAGGCTTTCGTAATTGGCCCTGTAGGAATTGAACACCTTTCCGCCGATGGCGGCGCGGAGAGTCAGGCTAAGTGTCAGCTGACGGAAGCGCACGGTGTTGCTCCAGCCCAGGGTAAGGTCAGGATATGCAGTTCCGATGCGGCTCCATTTGGCCACGGGGACCTTGCCCATAAATTCGTCCTGAAGGACATCGGAACCGTCAGGCCCCACGTGGGAATAGCGGGGGGCGTAGAAGGAACCCAGGCTTTCGCCTTCGGTCAGGCGCTGCAGATAGGCTCCAACGGGTGTGGCTGCCCAGCCAATCTCGTAGTCTTGATTCTGGAATTCCTCGTTGGTGAATTTGATCAGCTTGTTCTCGTTGTGGGCGGCTACCAGGTTGGTGTTCCACACCCAGTCGCGGGTCTTTACCGGTGTTGCGTACAGCGTGAGTTCGATACCCATATTGCTGATGGAACCAACGTTCGTGAACAGGGTCTTGTAGTCGTACGGGGGAACGGGGACGTTGTATTCGTACAGGAGGTCGGTGGTGAGCCGGTAATAGTAGTCCAGCGTACCGCCGATGCGGTTGTCCAGGACCGAGAAATCGATACCCACATTAAACTCGTTCTTTCGCTCCCATCTAAGGTATGGGTTGGAATTTGATGCGGGAGCATAGGAGTTGATCCATTCGCCGTTGTAGTAGAAACTTGTGCCGGTGGACATCAGCATCAGGGACTTGTAGTTTGCGAAGTCCTGGTTGCCGGTGACGCCGAAGCCGGCACGGAGTTTCAGCTCGTTCAGCCACTGTATGTCCTTCATCCAGGGCTCTTCCGTCATACGCCAGCCAAGGCTGACGGCGGGGAACCAGCCCCATTTCTGGTTTTTGCCGAAGCGGGAGGACCCGTCACGGCGAAGGGATACTGACGCCAGGTATTTCTCCTTGTAGTTCCAGATGGCACGGCCGAAGAATGCGATGTAACGGCTGGAGGAGCGGTAGGTGCTCATGTCGGCAAGGCCTTCCTTGAGGGCGGTACCGGAGCCCATATTGTTGTATTTGTAAAAGTCGGAGTCGAAACCGTAGTTTTCCATGCTGGACTCCCAGTTCATCTTCTGCTGCCAGGTGTAGCCAAGGATTCCCTGGATGGAGTGGCCGTTGAAAACGTTGGAATACTGTAGGGTGCTTTCCCACTGGAAGTCGTCGTAGGCGTTGGCCGATGTATATGCAACGCCCTTCTTGCCCACACTGCTGGGATAGTAGGAAGTCTTGTACTCCTGGGAGGAGTATTTTTCGTCACTGTAACTGACGAAGTTGTCCCATTTCAGTCCCTTGACGGGCAGGATGTTAAGAGTTGCACGAAGGTTGGCTGCCAGGGTGGCGGTTTCGTTTCGGGCTTCACGTTCATTGATCATCGCCACGGGGTTGGTGTAGTCCGACTCCGTAAGGGTGTAGTATCCGCCGTATATAGTGGCGTCGGGATCGTAAACCGGCTCGGTAGGATTGCGCATGAAGGCCTGACGGAACGCACCATAGTTCGCCGGAGAAGACACACGCTTGACGTAGCTCAGGTTGAAGTCCAAATCCATCCACCCTTCCAGGATATGCTGGGTGATGTTGGTCTTGATCAAGTACTTGGCCGCTTCGTTCTTCTTTTGCAGGCCCTGGTTCTGCTCTACGTTGATTACGGTACGGTGACTGAATTTCTCCGTGCCGCCGGAAACGGCCAGATTGTGCTTGTGGCTTATAGGAGTGCGGGTGATTTCCTTGAACCAGTCGGTGTTGTGGCCGTACAGGGAACCGGACTTTCCGGGTGCATAGTTCTTAATGGTATATTCGAACTCTTCGGCAGTCATCGGCATGGCGCGGGACTGGACGGTCTGCACAGATACCTGTCCGTCGTATTGGACCGAGGTAGTGCCGCTCTTTGCGCGTTTGGTGGTGATGATCACCACACCGTTAGTGCCGCGGGTACCGTAGATGGCCGATGCGGAGCCGTCTTTCAGCACGTCGATAGATTCCACTTCCTGGAAGTTGATGTTGCGGACGTCGGCATCGGCCACACCGTCAATGATGATAAGGGGGCCCTGACCGGCGCTGAGGGTGTTGGTGCCGCGCAGGAGGAACTGGTATGAGGCGTTGGGATCGCCGCCGTCGGGGTTCACGACGGTGAGGCCGGCCACCTTGCCCTGCAGCATTCCGGCAGCAGAAGTGAATGAACCCTTGTCCAGGTCTTCCGTCTTCAGGCTGACGACAGCGCCTGTAACCTCTTTCTTGGTGGTCTTGCCATAGCCGATGGCCACGGATTCGTTAAGTATGGTATCGGCCGACGGGGTCAGGCGGATAGTGAGCCGGGTATTGCCGCTGACGGAGAAGCTGTAGTCGTCGTACCCTAAAAAGGATACGGTGACTGTGGCTCCCTGGGGCGCCTGCAGCGTGAATCGGCCATCCTGGTCGGTCACGGCGTAGTGGCTGCCGCACACCAGGGTGGCTCCGGCCAGAGGGGCATCGCGCTCGTCGGATACTGTACCCGTCAGCGTGCTGTTCTGGGCCAGTGCCGTCCAGAACATGCCCAGAAGCAGGATGCAGGATAAAAATCGTTTCATGGCTTTATCCATTACATTCCGGCAATGACTACGCAGGAAAGACCGGCAATAAAGAGCCCGAACATAAGGGCCAGAAGGCCGTAAACGCTCTTGGGTGCGCCCTTGAACTCCTTCCAGATGAATACGCCCCAGATGGCGGCGATCATGGGTGCGCCCTGGCCCAGGGCGTAGGAGACGGCTGCACCGGCGGTGCCTGCGCAGATGTAGTTAAGGGAAGTACCAAGAGCCCAGATGCAGCCTCCCAGGATACCCACAAGGTGGGTGCCGAAGCTGCCTGCGAAGTACTGCTTATAGGTGACAGGCTCTCCCACGAAGGGCTTTTTCATCACGATGGTGTTCACGATAAAGTTGCTCAGGAACACGCCCAGTGAGAAGATGACCATGGCAGTGTAGGGGGTGAGCTTGCCGGCTGCGGGTGCTGCGAAGTTGTCCAGGTCCACGCCGTTGTAAACCAGTGCGCTGAAGAAGGACATGATGATACCTGCCAGCAGGGCCAGGATGATGCCCTTGCGGTTCTGCTTGGGATCGCGCTGCTCGTTGGAGACCTTGCCGGAGGCCATGCCGTTGCAGATGATGGCGCATACCACCAGGGCAACACCCAGCCACAGAAGGCCGGTGTTCTGTCCGGCGGTGGGATGCAGCAGGAGGTTATTCAGAACACCCATTACCAGCGCGATGCCAACGCCCAGAGGGAATGCGACGGCCATGCCGGCAATGGAGACTGATGCGCTAAGGAGAATGTTGGACACATTGAAGATTACAGCTCCCAGCACTACCCAGCCGATGCTGGCCCAGTCGGCCTGTGCCAGATCCTGGATGAAGGGACGGCCCTCGGAGCCGATGCTGCCGGCGGTGAAAGCCAGCACCAGGGAGAACAGGACCATACCTATTACATAGTCCCAGTAAAAGAGTTCGTAACGCCAGCTCTTGGCGGCAAGCTTCTGGGTGTTGCCCCAGGAGCCCCAGCAAAGCATGGTGACAAAGCAGAGAATAACTGCCAGCGTGTAACTGCCTACGATGTACATAACGGTATCCTTTAAATATTAATATCTTTTCTGAACGGGATGGAATTCTGTGCCCCCATCTTCTGGACTGTCAAGGCCGAAGCTGCGCATGCGAATTCCGCAGCTTCCTTGAGGGACTTGCCTTCGCTGATGGCAACGCAAAGGGCGCCGCAGAAAGTGTCACCGGCTGCGGTCGTATCCACGGCCTTGACTTTGTGCGCGGGGACGAAGACGGGTTTGTCGCCGTCGCAGATGAGTGCGCCCTTGCTGCCCATGGTTACGATAAGCTTGCCAACGCCCTTCTGCTGCATGGCTTTGGCGGCTTTTTCGGCCGATTCGGCGTCTTCTACGGGAAGGCCGCTGAAGGTCGAAAGCTCAGTTTCGTTGGGGATGAACAGGTCTATGTAGCGGAACAGCTCTTCCGGCAGGGGACATGCCGGAGCGGGGTTAAGCACCACCATGGCGCCGGCTTCGTGGGCCATCTTCGCCGCCTTCAGGACGGAGGGAATTGGGCTTTCCAGCTGAAGCAGGAGTATGCCGCAGCTCTCAATGGCTGCTTTGGAGGCTTCGATGTCCTGTTCGGTAAGGTCTCCATTCGCTCCGGAGGCAACTACAATGCAGTTTTCCGCATGGCTGTCCACGTAAATGAGCGCTACGCCGGAGGGAAGGTCCGAGCGAAGGATGCCGCTGGTATCCATACCTTCCTTATTATACTGGGCGATGGCGTTGTCGCCGAACATGTCCCTGCCCACTTTGCAAATGAACTTGACGTTGCCGCCCAGGCGCTGTGCCGCGACGGCCTGATTGGCTCCTTTGCCGCCTGCGCCCATGGTAAAGACACCGCCCAGAACGGTTTCTCCGGGGCGGGGGAGCTCCTGCGTTTTGGCAGTCATGTCGGTATTGCTGCTGCCAATTACCAGAATTAATTTGTTATTCATATTGGCTAGTGTTATTAATTGCGGTTTCAGGTTTAGCGCAATCGTTTGCGCTAATTACAAGAGCAAATATAAGAAAAAATATTTGATAATTGTTCTTTTATTTGAAATATATTTACTAATTCCATATCTTTGTGGCGGATTTTTATGGAAAAGAATACTTTACTGACCATCTCAGAGAGAACAGGATATTCTGTATCTACGGTTTCCCGCGTTCTGTCCGGGAAGGCTCATAAGTATCGTATCAGCCAGGCTGCAGTAGACACGATTACGCAGGAAGCCAATCAATGCGACTATCGGCCTAACCTTGTGGCACAGTCCCTCCGTACACGGAAGTCACAGACCATCGGTCTGCTTGTTCCAGGCATCGAGAACCCTTTTTTTGCCACCTTGTCTGCTATCGTGATTGAACTTTTAGGCGCAAGAGGTTATCATACTCTTGTGGCCGACTCGGGCGAGTCGGAGGAGGAAGAGAGAAATGCCCTCAATATGTTTCAAAGCCGCAGTGTTGACGGGATTATCTGTGTTCCAGTGTCTACGTCTCCCGCGGTTCACGAGAAAATAGGCCGGCGTATTCCCTATGTGCTGCTGGACCGTTATTTTAGGGAAACTTCGCTTTCCTATGCCTGCACCGACAATTTTGCCGGAGCTAGAATGGCGACGGAGTATCTGCTCCAGAAAGGTTACAGGAATATTCTTGCCATACAGGGGGTGCCAGCATCCATGCCAAATCAGGAACGAGTACGCGGATTCCTGTCGGCTGTGAACAGTGCCGGCGCAAAAGGCACCGTAGTGGGCGATGCTTTTTCTGTGGGAAACGGCTTCCGGGAGGCCATGAAGGCGTTTGACCAAAAGCAGTCTTCCTTCGATGCTGTTTTTGCATTCAGTTCCACCATCCTTTTGGGAACAATCCAGGCCCTGCGCTCACTTCAGCTTAAACCGGCCAGGGACGTGGGTGTTATTTCCTTCGACAATAACGGTTTCCTGGATTTCCTTGATCCCGCTATAACGCGTGTGGAACAGCCGTTGCGGGAAGCCGGCAGTCAGGCAGTAGAAACCCTTTTTGACATCATGGATGCCCGCAGGCGTTCTCTTCCGGAACCGGCTCCCCGCCAACTTCTGATACAACCTACTTTGGTGGTAAGAGACAGCTGCTGATCTCTTTGCCCATTCTGCGACTTTCCCGTGGGACGAGTGAAAGATACTCCCATTTACTCTTGGATGTCGAAATGAATAAGCGGCGCCGTAGCCGGTTTTTGACCACGCTCACGGCATGCTCGTCACGGAGTCCGGTGAGATATCTTATCAGGGGGATGCTGAAACCTGAGGCTGAAAGGCTGAATATGTACAGCTCCATCGCTCTCATCTTTGGATACTCTTGTTTGAGCCTGTCCAGGATGCCGTCCATGCTGCTGTTCATTATGTTCTGAAGCATGCCTCTTTTCCCCGGAGCTCCCAGCAAAAAAGCGATGTGACCGGTGCAAATCTTAATCCTTTCATTGTCGGAAAGGCGCCTTTCTTCGGCCTGAAACCATTCGCCGGCAAAAGAAGCCAGGGGCGCGAACATCGCATGAAGTACTTTCTGCTCTTCAACCCATGAGGAGCATCCTGCGGGGGAGTACCCGCAGTAATCGTTTTTGTTTTTCATAATGCATCGTGAATTAGTGTTCGGCGGACAATATATCTGTTCACGAATGCATTCGAAAAAAAGGAAGACCATTTTGAGGCCTTCCTTTTAATAAATACACTGATGTAAACCCTTATTTTTGCGCAGGCTTTCGGGCCGAGTACATAATCTTAAGGGCGGAGCAGCGGCGCAGCTCCTGTTTTACATCGGAGACGATACCCATGCGGACGTCCTGGTCCACGATGAGGTTTACTGTCATCAGGGACCTTTCTGCTTCGGACATGGCGTCGCGCTCGGCGGCGATGAAGTCACGGATGTCGGCTACGGTCTTGAAAGAGTCGTTGAGCTGGATACGGGCGTCGGTACCATACATAGCCTGATACTGGAGGGTAGGGCTACCTATATTGATATTGGCGCTCAGGTCCTTTCTTTCCAGTTTGGCAACCTCGGATGCTTCGGGCATGGTGATTTTCACCTTCTGCTCGGTTTCACGCATCTGGGTGGTTACCATGAAGAAGAACAGGAGCATGAACACGATATCGGAAAGGGAGTTGGACGATGCCTGCGGGACTTCCTTCTTATTGCTGGAACTTCCAAATTTTGACATAATCTTTACCTCCTATTTTTTACCGGTGTCCTTAGGCTCGGCCTCGGAGATGTTCTGAGGTACAGCCTTCTTAACAATATCCTGTTCTTCCTCCGAGAGCTTGGAGAACTTCTTGCCGAAGTTTGCTCTGGCGAAATCGTCGCGGAGTTCGTTCACGGCTTTCACAAGTTCGTTCTGAACCTCGATGTAGGCGCGATAGGATGTACCGCGGTCGTTCTGGAGGGAGATAACGCCCTTGGAGACCATGTAGGTCTTGCCTTCGATTTCCTTAGGCTCCTTTTCGGGGAGGTTGGGATCGTTGGTGGGGTTGGTGAGGAACTCTTTGATTTTGTCTTTCAAGAGAGTGATGTCCATGGCTTCGCTACCGGCAAACAGCTTATCGGCAGAGTTGATTCTGACGATGATGATGTTACGGCGGTTAACCTTCTGGTCCTGTGCCTGATTGCTGTCAGGAATAGGAGGAAGGCGGCGCTGCAGACCGGACTTGTCCCCCATGGTTGTTGTCATGAGGAAGTAGCACAGCAGCAGGAATGCAATGTCAGCCGTCGAACCGATTGCTTCAAATTTTCTTCTTGCCATGGTTTACTTTACTTTTTGTTGCGGATGGTCATCAGAACTTCACCACAGATGATGGACAGTATGGCTGCACCACCAACGATGTAGGCGAGGTTGAGGATGGTGTCGGTGAGTTTGAGCTCTGAAGGGGTTGTGGGCTTGGAGCAGTTGATGGCGGGAGCACCGGAGGCCAGTAAATAGCACAGACCGCACAGTACGGCAGCACCTGCAACTGCGATTCCAATCTTGATGAGACCCTTGGGGTTGGTCGTAGCCGTCACATAAAGGCCCACGCAAACTACTGAAGCAAGGGCAATGCCGATTACGATATAAGCCCAGGCAATCAGCGGAGCGACGGTGCCGTTATCCGGAGAACCGGATTCCGGATAGCCCTTAATCATACCAAAAAGCAGAACCCCAACGCTCAGAACTATCAGAACCCAAAGCAGGATCTTGAATATTTTAGCGTATTTCTGGTTTTCCATTACAATCTGGAATTAAGGGGTTAATTACTTCTTGTTGCTGAATTTGACCATGGTGTCCACGAAGCGGATGGAAGAGTCTTCCATGTCGATGGACAGGGAGTCAATCTTTGCGATGATATAGTTGTAGAAGATCTGGAGAATCATAGCTACGATGAGACCGCCCACGGTGGTGATGAGGGCGACCTTCATACCTCCAGCAACAACGTTAGGGGAGATGTCACCGGCTGCCTGGATGGCGTCGAAGGCCTGGATCATACCGATAACGGTACCAAGGAATCCGAGTGAAGGAGCGATGGAGATGAACAGGCCGATCCAGCTGAGGCCGTTCTCCATGAGGCTCATCTGAACGCCGCCGTATGAGACGATGGTCTTTTCCACTACGTCTACGCCCTGGTCTGCACGGAGGAGACCCTGGTAGAAGATGCTGGCGACAGGACCGCGGGTTTCACGGCAAACCTTCTTTGCTTCTTCGATACCGCCTTTTTCAAGAGCAGCTTCCACGGCTTCCAGCAGCTTGGTGGTGTTGGTCTTGGAGAATGCCAGGTACAGAATACGCTCGATAGCGAGGGCCATACCGAGGATGAGGCAGATGATGATGAGGGACATGAAGCCTGCGCCACCTTCGATGAACTTGGTCTTAAGGGCCTGGTGCAGAGGAACTTCCTCACCGGAACCGGCGAAAAGGTCCACAACTTCTTCAGCCTCTTCGGCTGCGGGAGCGGCCTGATCCTGGGCGGAAGCGATGGCAGCAGTGAAGGTCATGAGACCGGCAACTGCCAAAAACATGAAAAACTTTTTCATAGTCGTTTTTGTGTTGTTAGTTATAAATTGAATTAGTTAATAAAAAATTATCGTCTTCACATTTTGTCGTGCAATTTAGCAATAAAAATTGGAATCGCCAAAGATTATTTGCTTATTTCGCCACACAGGTCTTTTTCGAGCATGGTCTTCACCCACTGGTTATTGTCGCTCCGGCCCATCAGGCAGAACAGTTTTCCGAGTGCCGCCTCGGTGGTGATATCGCCTCCTGAGAGCACTCCTGAGTGCTTTAGCGTTGCACCGGTGGCATACAGATTCATGTTCACCGTGCCCGATTTGCACTGGGTTACGTTCAGCATAATCTTGCCCATCCTGTCTGCTTCGCGGATGATGTCCAGGAACCACTCCTTCGAAAGGGCGTTTCCCGAACCGTAGGTCTCGATGATACAGGCGCGTATGTCTTCGGCGCACAGGAACAGCCTTGCCACCCTCGGGGTGATTCCGGGATGGATTTTAAGTATCGACACCCTGGTGTCCAGGTGCGTCTGAACCCTCAGCTGCAGGTCCCAGTATGCGGGCTTTCGGATAAGCTCGGTGTTGTAGCGGATGTTTATGCCGGCTTCGGCCAGGGGCGGGCAGTTGGGCGATGCGAAGGCGTTGAAGGCTTCGGCGCTGTACTTTGTGGAACGGTTGCCGCGAAGGAGCTGCGAGTCGAAGCAGATGCTCACTTCCGGCACTCTGGCGTGGCCTTTTTCGTCCCTGGCGGCGGCAATTTCCACGGCCGATATCAAGTTCTCCTTGCCGTCGGTGCGTGGAACGCCTATCGGTAGCTGACTTCCGGTGAACACCACGGGCTTTGACAGGCCTTCCAGCATGAAACTGAGCGTGGAGGCGCTGTAGGCCATGGTGTCGGTGCCGTGCAGGATTACGAAGCCGTCGTAATCGTCATAGCGGTCGCGGATGATTTCGGCCAGTTTCACCCACAGCCCGGGCTCCACGTCCGACGAGTCGATCAGAGGGTCGAAAGTGTGTGAATCGATCTTGACGTCGAACTTCCCAAGCTCCGGGACTTCCTCCATTATCTGGCTGAAATCGAAGGGTTTGAGCGTGCCGTCGGAGGGGTCTTCCTTCATGCCGATGGTGCCTCCGGTGTAAATGATCAGTACTGATGAGCTCATAAGATACTATCCTTTATTGCTATTGCTACATTGCTATTAGGACCTTGCACTGGACCTGGCCAACTGACTGAATGGTCTCGTCTTGCACTGGACCTGGCCAACTGACTGAATGGTCTCGTCTTGCGCTGGACCTGGCCAACTGACTGAATGGTCTCGTCTTGCACTGGACCTGGCCAACTGACTGAATGGTCTCGTCTTGCACTGGACCTGGTCCACTGACTGAATGGTCTCGTCTTGCACTGGACCTGGCCAACTGACTGAATGGTCTCGTTTTGCACTGGACCTGGTCCACCACCTAAATGGTCGCGGTCTCACGTATTTTTGGACGAGGTCCAATTTTATCGCCTGGACCAGGTCCAGCAAAAGTGGCTTCTGACGTATTCTGTGGCATATTGCTTGGACCTGGTCCACCACCTGTTTTTGGACCAAGTCCAAATTTGCCATGGACCTGGTCCGGCATGTGTCATATTTTGAACAGTCGCTGTGCATTCTCAGTGGTAAGATCTTCTATCTGGGCCGTGGTGAGACATTTGGCTTCGGCCACTTTGGCGGCGATTATTGGCAGGAAGGCGCTTTCGTTACGCTTCCCACGATATGGCGTCGGTGCCAGGTATGGGGCGTCGGTTTCAAGTAGTATGTGCCTGTCAGGAATCCGCGCCACGGTGGCCGCCAGCTTCGAATTCTTGAAAGTGATTACCCCGCCGATGCCCACAGCCCAGTCCCCGTACCTGTTTGCTTCCTGGTATACCTCATAGCTGCCGCTGAAACAGTGAAGATTCCCTCTCAGATGAAGATGCTGTGTGTCTTTCAGTATTGCCAGAAAGTCCTCCCACGCGTCCCTGAGATGGATATTCACCGGCAAATCCATTTTTGCCGCAAGCTCCAGCTGAATGCGCAGCACGTCCTTCTGCAGGGCGGCGTTATCCCTGTTCTCGTGATAGTCCAGACCCACTTCGCCGATCGCGACGATTGGTCCGGGAAAGCCTTCCGACATCCAGCTCTCCGACCCTGTCATTCCCGGCTCGTCTGCTGACATCCCGGGTTCCACCCCCGTCATTCCCGGCTCGTCTGCTGACATCCCGGGTTCCACCCCCGTCATTCCCGGCTCCGACCGGGAATCTCCTTCCGCAATGCTGTGGACCAGGTCCAACTCCTGCTGCCAGGTTTCCTGCGTCACCGATCCCGGATACAGCCCCAACATCTGGAAGAGCACGCCGGGATAGCGCCGTCCCACTGCCCACATGTCCTTTCGCTCGCGGGAGTCCACATCGGCCTGGATCATTTTGCCCACACCAGCTTCCAGTGCACGCTGAATGGCTGCTTCCGCATCCGGAAGCAGCCATTCGTCATAGAAATGCGTATGCGTGTCCACAAGCATGGACACAAATATACAAATTCTTCCCCTAATAACTCACCTCGTAAGGCAAAATATCAATATATTTTCCGGCAGCGATGTCTACGGCGTATCCCTTGACATGCACTTGATGACCACTGGCGATTGCATAATTATAATTATCCATGTACTTGATGGACCCTTGGGCCGTAGCTCCGGAAATAATAATATTGGCGAAGTCGTATTTGCTTACAGAGCCTTCCGTGAATTTTAGAGTGCCCATCACGTTAACTTCTCTAATTCTTGTGAAGCTAGCGGCGTTGGATGCCCATGAGTCGGCGGTGGGTCCGGATAAGTCAACAGGGTTGTGCTGGACGGCATTGCCACTTGAAATAACGCTAAACTTTGAATCCGAATCAAACTGGGGGGAGTAGCCGGCTTTAAAGACAGAAACATTTCCTGCGATATGAATCTAAGGTTGCCAGGTGCATGATACACTAATATTGCGCCTGTGTCATCTGTTATAACAAAAGCTTCTCGCCCTACGGCTCCGACGATAGCCTCAGTCTCAAAATATCCTGTGGTCGCCTGGACGATGGAAGCAATATCTGGGAATTGCTTCACATTGTCTTGTTTACGACAAGAGAAGATGGCTGGAATAATCGCCAATAGTAAAAGTAATTTTTTCATAATCACGTTAGTTTATGCAAATATACCCCCCACTACGACTTTTCCAAATATTTTTTGTGACCTATGTGTCAGAAAGAAAATATCATAATGCTCTGGACCAGATTCGGATTGATTTTGGCCGAGACGATGGGGTTGTTGGCCGAGGTGGGAAAGTAGGTGCTGGACCAAGTCCGGCGTATGTGGCTTCCAGTATGGCCAGACGCAGATTCAGTGGACCTGGTCCAACAACTGTAAATGGACTACGTCCAAGAATGAGATAGACCGGGACCCAAAGCGCCTTGGGCCTGGTCCAGAGAATTCATAAAGTCAACCATTATTTACGAGCCTGAGGGACATCCTTACATCCTCCCTTGACATGCCAAGAACTCTTGCCAGTTGGTTTACTGTTGTTTTTCTGGTACGCCAGATATAGGTGACTATTCTTTTCTTCTTATCATTTGGGAGTTCGGCAATCCCCATTTTAAACCAGTGATTTACCATATCTGCGATAACCTTGAAGAATTCCGAGTCGGGCAGAAGGCGCCTTGGGGCCTCGACCAGTTTTTCCTCCATTTCGGCCGGGTTAAGTGCCCCAATCGTCTTTAGCCAGAACGCCTGATCGTTGTTGAATGCCTGCTCAAGGTAATCGGTATCACAAAAACTTTCGGGCATTAATTCTCCGTGTCCGTCGACAAGCCATGATACTTTCTTGAGCGGCTCCCGAGTATGCATTACGTTATCCTGCTCGCGTCTTGTGAATTTGCATACAGGGATGCCAGTGACCGGTACGGATTTATCGGCAAACATTGCCCTGTATGCGCTCCATCTGCAGGTGTCAATAGGACAGCCGTTATCGATTGCGTTTCTGGGAATATATGCAAGTGCATTTCTCACATACCATTCATTATCCAGTAGAAGAGCCTGAACGTCTACTCCTTTGAGTATCTGTTTCTCAAGATACTTTGTCTGGAACCACTGGGCATACATCCTCTTCAGTTCCTCGGCGTATGAGCAGGCATCTTTATGGGAGGACGCCAGGATTGCAATGTGAGAGTGATTGGACACTACGTTGTAGATGACTACGATGACATTTTTGCGATGGGAACACACGGCAATGTATTTGACCATTATTCCATAGTCCTCTTCGTCACGGCATAGGATGGCTTTTTCCAAGCCTTTCATGCTCACATGATAAGGCTGAACTGTTTTTGTTTCTCCGGAAGGGAGTTTTCGGATTACGTTTATTTTCATGGCGCGGATTGTTAATTATTGTTTTGAACCGAAGTGTTAGCTTATGGTTTTCATGTGCTTTGATTGCGGCGTGGACCAGGTCCAATGAAGATTTGGCCGAGGTGTCTGTAATTTTTGGCCGAGGTCGAATAATAAGTGCTGGACCAGGTCCAAAGGAAGTGCCTTCCTGATAGCTGTAAGGCCGATATGGTGGACCTGGTCCACCGCATGGAATTGGACCTCGTCCAAACGTGAGCGTGACCTCGTCCAAAAATGTGCTGGACCAGGTCCAAGGGAATGCTTTGAGTCAAGTTATGGCTGGAGTCCATGGGTGTCGGGTGGTGGAGGGACGTTAGTGTGGTTCGGTGTTCTTTGTGGCTTGAAAAACGCATGGCCGCAGCTTTTGGTTCAATCGTCTGGCGGCTTCATCCCTGTCGGACAAATACGCGAGTGGTTTGGGATGAGGTAACGATGAGTGGTCATTTGCGAAGCGCGGACCCGTCCGATAGTGTTAGTCATGCGAACGGTGTCTTGACATAGCAGCGGCCGAGGACGTCGGTGGTGATTATGCCGTCGGATTCAAGCAGGCTGATGGCCTGGAAGAGGTCGGAGATGGTGAGGCTTCGGAAGGTGCCGTTGTTGACGATGGGGAGGAGGCTGTCGGGGGTGATTCCGGGGTGGGAGCGGATGGCGAGGCAGACTGCGGTGAGGGGAGAATCCGGGCCGAATCGCTTCCGCAGAAGGTCGGCCACGCCTCCGGGACCTCCGCCGAAGCCGCTGGAGCCGCCGCCTTTGTTCGCCCCACCGCCGGGACCTCCGCCGAAGCCGCTGGAGCCGCCGCCTTTGTTCGCCCCACCGCCGGGGCCTCCGGAGAAGCCACCGCAGCCACCGTCTTCGTCCGCGCCGCTGCGGAAGCCGTTCCCGCCCCCTCGAAAACTCCCGCCAGGACCCACTGAAGTTTCCCTTCGGCGTGGGACAAGGCCCAGATCAGAGACCAGGGTTTCAGGAGACAGAATAAGCGATGCCATTTGTTCGCGGATAAGGGAGTTGCATCCGGAGCTGCGCACATCGTCCAGCCTACCGGGAACGGCAAAGACATCCCTGTTATATTCCACTGCGTATTTCGCTGTCATCAGCGAACCTCCTTTACTCTTGGATTCAACCACTATAACCGCCCGTGCCAGCGCGGCGATTATCCGGTTCCGCCTTATGAAATTCCACGCTACCGGGGCAGTTCCCAGGGGATAGTCGGTGACGAGGGCACATCCAGGTGTCCCCACCATCCTTACCGCAAGTTCCTGATGCTGATATGGATAAATCCTGTCAATCCCGGTAGCCATAACGCCAATGGTCGGAAGTCCGCACTCCAGTGCTGTCCGGTGGGCTACGGCATCGGCTCCAAAAGCAAGCCCGCTAACGATGCAAGGCTGAACTTCACATCGGACCATTTCGCCAACCAGCTTCTGGCACCAGCTACGCCCGTATGGACTCAGGTCGCGCGTGCCAACTACGGCTATCATCGGCCTCAAAGAAAAAATTTCTGCAGGTGGACTGCAACCATTCACATAGATTCCAAGCGGCGGGTCCGGAATTTCCCGCAAGGCCGAAGGATAGTCGTCAGAGGTAATTCCTATGAACCGGAACCCGCCGGCATCAAGTTTCTCCAGCTCCTTAAAGCCCCAGTCCAGCGAGGCGGCCGAAAGCTCCTTCTCCAGTTCAGGGTGGGTGGGTATGGATTGGCTCCGGCGGAAAAGCCCGGCGGGGTCGGATACGCTTTCCAGCAGAGACAGCCCCAGTTTCGGGTGATTCCCGAAAATCTTGTTCAGGGCGCACAGGGCGGCCATTTCTTCACGTGTTTTCATGCCGGCAAGATAAGGCATAAAAACAAAAAACAGCACACGCCCATTCGGACTTGTGCTGTTTTAATCGAATTTTTTTACGTTTTAAACGAAATTGACGTTTTGCATCACGAATCGCAAAGTCTTTCTAACGATTCAAAAACGCTAAACTATCAGCAGGGCATCCCCGTAAGGGCCAAAGCGGTAGCCCTCTTTCAGCGCCTCTTCATATGCGGCCATGACGCCTTTGTAACCGCCGAAGGCAGCCACGCTCATGAGCATGGTGGACTGGGGCAGGTGGAAATTGGACACGATTGCATCCGGCACTGAATAGTCGTAAGGAGGGAAGATGAACTTGTTGGTCCAGCCGTCAAAGGGGTTCACCTCGTGCGTGGTGGTAACATAGCTTTCCAGGCCGCGCATTACGGTTGCACCGATTGCAACCACCTTGTGCCCGCTGCGCTTTGCCTTATTGATAACGGCTGCAGCTTCCTCGGAAATAATCACCCTTTCAGAGTCCATCCTGTGCTTGGAAAGGTCTTCCACGTCCACGGTGCGGAAGTGGCCGATACCCATGTGCACGGTGATGAATGTCTTCTCGATATCCTTGAGAATCATCCGGTTGAAGAGCTCGCGGGAGAAGTGCAGGCTGGCTGCGGGAGCACTGACCGCACCTTCGTGCTTTGCGAAGATGGTCTGGTAGTTTTCGGCGTCTTCGGGAGTGGTCTTTTCCTTCACCCATTCCGGGACGTAGGGCTCTCCAAGGGCGAAAAGGGCTTCCTTGAAATCCTCGTAGCTTCCGTCGAAGAGGAAGCGGAGGGTGCGGCCGCGGGAAGTGGTATTGTCAATCACCTCGGCCACCATGGACTCGTCTTCGCCGAAGTAAAGCTTGTTGCCTATGCGGATCTTACGCGCAGGATCCACGATTACGTCCCACAGGCGCTGCTCCTTGTTCAGTTCGCGAAGCAGTAGGACCATGATATCGGCCCCGGTCTTTTCCTTCTTGCCATAAAGCCGGGCGGGGAAAACCTTGGTGTCGTTAAGGACGAAAGTGTCGCCCTTGCCGAAATAATCGATGATATCCTTGAAGAGCCTGTGCTCTATTTCGCCGGTATCCTTGTGGAGAACCATCAGGCGCGCTTCGTCCCTCCAGCGGGTGGGCTCCTTTGCAATGCGATCTGCGGGGAGATCGAAATTGAATTGAGAAAGTTTCATAGTTCGTTTGTGTCGATACTCTCTTAATACGAACGCCACCTCAAAAAAGTTTCATATCGCCCCAAGATTTTGGGCCGATATCAAAAAAAGGCCCGGACCATAGCGGAGCGGGTCTTAAAAAACTGTTGTAAGGAAAGCTTATTTACCGAACCAGGCAATGGATTTGCGGCAAAGCTCCGAAATACCTTCCCAGTTACCGGCTGCAATTACTTCCTTCGGGAAAAGCTTCGAGCCCATGCCAACGGCTGTTACACCGCTTGCAGCCCATGCCTTGAGGTTCTCCTCGGTGGGTTCCACGGCACCGGTGGCCATAACCATGGCCCAGGGCAGGGGGCCGAGTACGTTCTTGACGAAGGACGGTCCGCCTACGTTGCCTGCGGGGAACACTTTCACCAGGTCGCAGCCAAGTTCCATGCCGCGTACCATTTCACTCACGCTGCCGCAGCCGGGGCTGTAGGGCACGCCGCGCTTGTTGGCCAGCGGAGCTATCTCCTCCACCAGGCAGGGGGAGACCAGGAAGTCCGCTCCCATCTGGATATACTGGGCGGCAGTGGGGGCGTCCAGCATGGTGCCGGCGCCGAGGGCCATTTCCGGACATTCGGCCCTGACGAAAGCAATCAGCTCCTTGAAGACATCGGCGGCGCCGTCGCCGCGGTTGGTGAACTCGAAGGCGCGGATGCCGCCGTCGTAGCAGGCTTTAACCACCTTCTTGGTGAGTTCCACATCTTTATTGTAGAACACGGGCACTATGCCGGTGCTGCGGATGATACCGATGGTATCGATTTTCTTGAATTTACTCATGATATGTCTGTTTGAGATTGCCGGTCGCCCTTCGGCAGGCCCTTCGGCAGGCCCTTCGGCAGGCTCAGGGACCGCTCAGGGACCGCTCAGGGACCGCCGGCAATGACGTTAGCGGCTTACCCTACCGCTGCCGCCGCCATTGATTAAACCTTCCACTTCGGCAACGGTTACGCGGTTGTAATCGCCGATGATGGTGTGCTTGAGGCAGGATGCCGCCGCTGCGAATTCGATGGCTTCCTGGTCGGTGGGATAGGTGATGAGGCCATACAGGAGTCCGCCCATGAAGGAATCTCCGCCGCCCACGCGGTCCACGATATGGGTGATATCGTACCTGCGGGACTGCCAGAGGGTCTTTCCGTCGTAAAGCACGCCACCCCAGGTGTTGTGGTTGGCGTTGATGGAGCCACGGAGGGTGATGGCCACTTTCTTGCAGCGCGGGAACTTTGCCATGAGCTGCCTGCAGACGCTGACAAACGCGGTCTGGTCAATCTCACCGCCTGTCTTTTCGGCGTCGAAGCCTTCGGGCTTTATGCCGAATTCCTTCTCGGCGTCTTCTTCGTTGCCAAGGATAAGGTCGCAGCCTTCCACCAGAGCGGGCATGACCTCGGAGGCCGATTTGCCGTATTTCCACAGCTTCTTGCGGTAGTTGAGGTCGCAGGAAACCTTTACGCCCATCTCGTTGGCCACTTTGATGGCTTCCAGACATGCGTCCGCGGCACCCTGGCTCAATGCCGGAGTGATGCCGGTCCAGTGGAACCAGTCGGCGCCTTTCAAAACCTCTCTCCAGTTCACCATGCCGGGCTGAATCTCCGAGACGGCGCTGTGGGCGCGGTCGTAAACTACTTTGGATCCGCGTGCAACGGCACCGGTTTCCAGATAATATATGCCCACTCTGTCGCCGCCGAAGACGATGCCGTCCGTGTTGACGCCGAAGCCCTTGAGCTCCGAGATGCACATGTCGGCGATGTCATTTTTCGGAAGACGTGTGACGAAGTGGGCGTCCACGCCGTAATTTGCCAGAGACACGGCTACGTTGGCTTCGCCGCCGCCGAAGGTGGCATCAAACTGACGGGCCTGCGAAAAGCGCAGATACCCCGGGGTGGAGAGGCGAAGCATTACTTCGCCGAAGGTGACTACTTTTGCCATTGGATATTAATGTTTTCGTGATGATTCTCTGATGATAAGTTCCATGGGGATGATTTCCGTATCCGTGCTGCCTTCCAGGAAGGCGCGGGCTGCGGCCTGTCCCATCTCGAAGGGATGCTGTCCGAGCGTACTCAGGGAAGGATTTATAAGGGCGGTGAAACCCTCATTCGCCGTGCCCACAATGCCGAACTGGTCCGGAATGGATATGCCTTTTTCCTTAAGGGCGTCTATTGCGCCCAGAGCGTTGAAGGCTCCGGAGCTGTACAGGGCGTCGCACCCTGCCTCTATAGCCTTCAGCCCAGCCTCATAACCGGTTTCCCTGACTATGGTATTCTCATAGACTATGGAGGGGTCGAAGGGAATGCCGGCCCTTTCCAGCGCAAGGCGATAACCGGCCAGGCGTTCTACGTAGGCCTGTGAGGACATGTAGCCGGCCAGAGTGCCGATTCTCTTGTATCCGGCTTGGATAAGGTGCAAGGTGGCTTTGAATGCACCGTCGCAGTTGTCGCCCACGATTTTGGCTCCGGCGAGATCCGGAAACACCCTGTCGAACTGCACCAGGGGAGTGTTGCCAAGGATTTCTTTTACGTGGTCTCCGCTACGGGATTCGATGGCATGGGATAGCAATACGCCTGCCACGCGATAGTTCTTGAGGGTTTTCAGGGCCTTTACCTCTGACTCGAAACTTTCTATGGTCTGGCAGATAAGGACGTTGTAGCCGGCCTGGTTCAGTACGCTTTCGGCCCCGCCGATGCAATTGGAGAAGAACTCGCGGTGGATGCGGGGGACCACGATGCCCACGATTGAGGATGCCCCTTTCCGGAGGTTGGATGCTACTACATTTCTTTCATAGCCCATCTCCTTTGCTTTTTTTTCTACTGCCCGGCGCGTTTCTTCCTTTACACGCGAGCTCCCTGCAAGGGCGCGGGAAACTGTGGACGGAGTAATGCCCAGAGCGGCGGCTATGTCTGTTATTGTGGTCATTGCGATGCAAATATACAAACGTTTGCACAAATCGCAAAATATTTTTAACTTTGTTGCCGTATGAACCGTAAAAAACTGATAACCATACTGGGAATCCTCCTGCTTTCGATGTCCTGCAAAGGGCCGCAGAAGGCCGATGAACCCTGTTTTACCTATACTAATCCAATACTGCATCTGGATTACTCGGACCCTGATGTGTGCCGGGTGGGGAAAGACTATTATATGACCGCATCCTCCTTCAATTGTTTCCCAGGTCTCCCTATCCTGCATTCGCGGGACCTGGTGCATTGGGAACAAGTTGGAGCGGCGCTCAAGGATTATCCGGACGACGCTTTCCGCCACTCCGTCCAGCACGGCAACGGTGTCTGGGCCCCGGCCATCCGCTATCACGACGGCTGGTTCTATATTTATGTGGGAGACCCGGACAGAGGCATTTTTATGGTTCGTGCCCAGGATCCGGCCGGAGAATGGGAAAAACCTGTCTGGGTTGTTAGGGAAAAGGGTTTCATAGACCCGTGCCCTCTATGGGACGATGACGGTAAAGCCTATTTGTCTCATGCCTTGGCCGGATCTCGCGCTGGGCTCAAGAGTGTGGTGCTGGTGGCGCCTCTTTCGGCCGACGGCACCCGCCTGGAAGGCCAGTCCAAAATAGTTTTTGACGGCCATCTAACCCAACCCACCATAGAAGGGACCAAATTCTACAAGCGCGGGACATACTACTATATATTCGCGCCCGCGGGCGGAGTCGCCACCGGATGGCAGACGGTGCTTCGCTCAAAAAGCCCCTGGGGACCCTTCGAAGAAAAAGTTGTGATGGCCTGGGCTCCCGGGACGATAAACGGCCCGCATCAGGGCGCGTGGGTACATGCCGTGGATGGCTCCGACTGGTTTATCCATTTCCAGGATAAGGGGGCCTATGGGCGGATCGTGCACCTACAGCCGATGAATTGGGCCGATAATGACTGGCCGGTCATTGGCGAAGACCCTGACGGCGACGGCGTGGGACAACCGATAATGGGATACACTCGGCCCTCCGGGCCTCGGTATGACAATGTCATTCCGAGCGAAGCGAGTGAATCTCCGTAAGAAACATTAAAACAACTGAATATGACCTTCATCAACCCTGATTTCATGCTCCAGACGGAGACTGCGAAGATGCTGTACCACCAGCACGCCGAGAAAATGCCCATCATAGACTATCACTGCCACCTGGTGCCGCAGCAGATAGCCACCAATATCCAGTTCCGTGATATCACCCAGCTTTGGCTGGTGGACGGCCACTACGGCGACCACTACAAGTGGCGTGCGATGCGTGCCAACGGCGTGAGTGAAGACTACCTTACCGGCGGCAAGCACACCGCCTGGGAAACCTTCGAGAAATGGGCCGAGACAGTGCCTTACACCATGAAGAACCCTCTTTATCACTGGACCCACATGGAACTGAGCCGCGTTTTCGGCATCGATAAGCTACTGAGCCCCAAGACCGCACGTGAAATCTTTGAAGAGTGCAATGCCAAACTTGCAACCGAAGAATTCCGCGGCCAGGCTCTGATCAAGAAATTCAACGTAAAGGTGGTTTGCACCACCGACGACCCGGCAGACGACCTGCGCTGGCACAAGATGATTCAGGAGCACCCATTCGGCGTTAAGGTGATTCCCGCCTGGAGGCCGGACTGCGCCATGGCTATCGAGCGTCCCGCCTTCTTTAATGACTATCTGAAGCGTCTGGAAGCGGCCGCTGGCATGGAAATCAAGAGCTACAGGGACCTTCAGGACGCTCTTGCCAAGCGTCATGAATTCTTCGCCTCCATGGGCTGCAAGCTCAGTGACCATGGCCTGGAGAACTTCTACTCCTGCGATTACAAAGAAAGCGAAATTGAGGCTATCTTCGTAAAGGCCCGCGGCGGCGTCGCTCCTTCGGCCGATGAACTTGAAAAGTACCGCAGCGCCTTCCTGCACGACGAAGCAGTCCGTGATGCCGAAGCCGGCTGGGCTCAGCAGTTCCACATCGGCGCCATCCGCAACAATAACACCAAGATGTTCGCCGAGGTGGGTGCCGATACAGGTTACGACGCTATCCACGACCTTGGCATCGCGTCGGCCGGTCACCGTTTCTTCGACCGTCTCACCCTCGAAGGGAAGCTGGCAAAGACCATCCTCTACTGCCTGAATCCCAAGGATAACCCCGTGATGATGACGATGGCTTATACCTTCAACGACGGCACTTATCCCGGTAAGATGCAGTTCGGCAGCGGCTGGTGGTTCCTGGATCAGGAAGTGGGCATGCGCCGCCAGATGGATTCCCTTTCCAACCTGGGCCTCATCTCCCGCTTCGTGGGCATGCTCACGGACAGCCGCAGTTTTATCTCCTATCCCCGCCACGAGTACTTCCGCCGCATCCTCTGCGATGTCTTCGGCAAGGACGTTGAGCTCGGGAAGCTTCCCGCCTCCGAGATGGAGTTCATCGGCCAGATCATCGAGGATATCTGCTACAACAACGCAAAGAACTACTTTAACTTCTAACGGAGATACACTCGGCCCTTTGGGCCTCGGTATGACATGTCATTCCGAGCGAAGCGAGTGAATCTCATAAGCATAGATATGAAGTACATCAAGATAAATCCGGCCGACAATGTGGCCGTCGCCCTGGAGGACCTTTCCAAAGGAGAGGTCGTTGAGGGTGTGGTGCTTTCCATGGATATTCCCAGGGGGCATAAGATTGTGCTCGAAGGCCTTAAGGCAGGGGAGAACGTGATTAAGTACGGTTTCCCCATCGGCCATGTGACCAAGGATGCCCCTGCCGGCACCATGGTTAACCACGAGTGCATAAAGACAAACTTGGAAGGTTTGCTTGAATATAAGTATGAGCCGACGTTTGGGACGCCGTCTCAGACTAAAACTTTTTGCGCCGGAAAAATGGCGCAAAAAGTTTTGTCCCAACCCGGACATACATTCAAAGGTTTCCGCCGCGCAGACGGTCAGGTAGGCGTTCGCAACCAGATTTGGGTAATCCCTACGGTGGGATGCGTGAACGGAATCTGTCAGCAGATAGTAGACCGCTTCAAGGAGGAACTGGGAAAGGACGCTACAAAGGGCTTCGGAGCGAAGCGACCCAGGGGGTCTGGGGGATTAGGCCCCCAGTCAGTCGAAGACTGTTCTAATGCACCGATGGCATCGGTAGATGCCATCGTGTGCTTCCCGCACAATTACGGCTGTTCCCAGCTTGGCTATGACCATGAAAATACCCGTACGGTGTTGGCCGACATGGTGCATCACCCCAATGCGGGCGGCGTGCTGGTGGTTTCGCTGGGATGCGAGAACAACCAGCTGGACGCGTTCCGCGAGCTGGTCGGCCCTGTTGATGAAAGCAGGGTGAAGATGTTCGTGTGCCAGAAGGTGAAAGACGAGGTGGAATTTGGCGTGCAGTGCCTGCGCGAGATTTACGCTGTGGCGTCGAAGGATGTGCGCGAAGATGTTCCGGTATCGGAGCTTCGAGTTGGCCTGAAATGCGGCGGCTCCGACGGCCTGTCCGGTATTACGGCCAACCCGCTGCTCGGCGTCCTGTCCGACTGGATTGTAGCCCAGGGCGGAACGACTGTGCTCACCGAAGTGCCCGAAATGTTCGGCGCCGAGACCATCCTCATGAACCGCTGCCAGGACAAGGCAACCTTCGACAAGACGGTTTCGCTCATCAACGATTTCAAGGAATACTTCATGAAGCAGGGCATGCCGGTGTACGAGAATCCCTCTCCTGGCAACAAGGCCGGCGGCATATCAACTCTGGAAGAGAAGTCCCTGGGCTGCACGCAGAAATGCGGGAAGAGCATCGTCAGGGGAGTGCTCAAATACGGAGAACGTCTGCAGGTGAAGGGCCTGAACCTTCTGTCGGCCCCCGGCAACGATCTTGTAGCTTCAACAGCACTGGGCGCCAGCGGCTGCCAGATAGTTCTGTTCACCACTGGCCGCGGCACCCCGTTCGGCAGCTTCGTCCCGACGATGAAGATTGCCACCAATACGCCACTGGCCGAAGGAAAGCCAACGTGGATAGACTTCAACGCCGGTGTCCTGGCCCAGAACGAGACCATGGACCAGGTGGCCCCGAGATTTATCGACTATGTGCTTTCCGTAGCCTCCGGCGAACCCGTCAACAACGAAAAGCACGGCATCCGAGAGATTGCCATATTCAAACAAGGAGTAACATTATAAAAACAATAACATGGAAAGACTAAACCGCAAGTCTGCGCCGCAGGCAAAACAGTACACCGAGAAAGTGATTCAGTTTGGCGAGGGTAACTTCCTCCGCGCATTCATCGAGTGGATTATCTGGAAGACCAATCAGAAAACCGATTTCAACGGCTCCGTAGTGGTGGTCCAGCCCATTGAAAAGGGCATGGTTTCCTGGCTCAACGAACAGGACGGTCTGTATCATCTGAACCTCCAGGGCCTGCAGAACGGCCAGCCCGTGAACAGCCTGGATTTGATAGATGTCATCTCCCGCGGCCTGAATCCCTACGAAGACTTCGACGCCTATCTTAAACTGGCCGAACAGCCGGAGATTCGCTTTGTTATCTCCAATACCACCGAGGCCGGCATAGCCTTCGACCCTGCCTGCAAGCTCACCGACAAGCCCGCCAGTTCCTATCCCGGCAAGCTCACCCAGCTGCTGTATCACCGCTGGCAGCACTTCAAAGGCGACAAGAGCAAGGGCCTTATCATATTCCCCTGCGAGCTCATCTTCGAAAATGGCAAGCATCTCAAGGAATGCATCCGCCAGTATATCGACCTTTGGAAGCTGGGCCCTGACTTCAGCGCCTGGTTCGAGGAAGCCTGCGGCGTTTATTCCACCCTGGTGGACCGCATCGTCCCGGGTTATCCCCGCGATACCGCCGCCGAGCTTTGCGAACGTGCCGGCTACGACGACCGTCTGCTTGACAAGGCAGAAATATTCCACCTCTGGGTGATTGAGGCTCCCAAGGAGGTCGCCGCCGAATTCCCGGCCGACAAAGCCGGACTGCACGTACTCTTCGTGCCTTCCGAGGCTCCTTACCACGAGAGGAAGGTTACGCTCCTCAACGGCCCGCACACCGTTCTGAGCCCAGTCGGCTACCTCTCCGGTCTTAACACCGTGAAGGAGTGCTGCGAGGATCCCGAGATCGGTAAGTTTGTGCACAAAGTGATGTACGACGAGCTCCTTCCCACGCTGAACCTGCCTCAGGAAGAACTCCTGCATTTCGCCGGTGACGTGGTGGAACGCTTCCGTAATCCCTTCGTGAAGCACTTCGTCACTTCCATCATGTTAAACTCCTTCCCGAAATTCAAGACCCGCGACCTTCCCGGCCTCAAGACCTACCTGGAGCGCAAGGGCGAACTTCCCAAGGGCCTGGTACTTGGCCTTGCCGGCATCTGCACCTACTACAAGGGCGGCAAGCGCGGCGAGGACGAAATTGTTCCCCAGGACGACGAAAAGATAATCGCCCTCCTCAAGGACCTGTGGGCAACCGGCGACGTCCGCAAAGTGGCCCAGGGCGTGCTGGCCGATGAATTCATCTGGGGCGAAGACCTCAACGCTATCCCCGGCCTTACCGACCTTCTGGCCGCCGACCTGGCCCTCATCCAGGCAAAAGGCATGAGAGAAACCGTCAAGTCAATATTGTAACCGTCATTCCCGGCCCCGACCGGGAATCTTATGCAGAAATAAATGAGTACGCAGAAAAAACTTATGACCAACTGGCGGTGGTGGATTTGCTCCCTGCTGTTCATCGCAACCACGGTGAACTATCTGGACCGTCAGGTGCTGTCCCTTACCTATAAGGAGTTCATCGCTCCGGAGTTCCACTGGACAGATGCCCATTACGGCACCATCACCTCCCTGTTCTCAATCTTCTACGCCGTCGCCTGCCTGTTCGCCGGCAAGTTCGTGGACTGGATGGGCACTAAGAAGGGTTACCTCATCGCCATCGGCGTATGGTCTGCCGGTGCCGTCATGCATGCCGCCTGCGGTATCGCGTCCACCTGGCTTCTGGACGAAATTGATTCCTTGGAAGCCCTGCGGGCGGTAGAAGCAGGATCAGAACTGGCTCTAGCCGTTTCCACGGTGTCGGTTTACCTATTCCTGTTGTGCCGCGGTATCCTGGCCCTTGGCGAATCAGGCAACTTCCCGGCAGCCATCAAGACCACGGCCGAATACTTCCCCAAGAAGGACCGCGCATTTGCTACGTCCATATTCAATGCCGGTGCATCCGTGGGTGCCCTTGCGGCTCCACTTCTTATCCCACCGCTTGCCAAGCACTACGGTTGGGAGATGGCCTTCATCATCATCGGCGCCCTTGGCTTCGTTTGGATGTTCTTCTGGCAGTTCATGTACGACAAGCCCGAAAAGAGCAAGCACGTGAACGAGGCCGAACTGGCATACATCCATCAGGACGATTCTGTCATACCGAGCGAGCCTTCTGTCATACCTGGCGAGCCTTCTGTCATACCTGGCGAGCCTTCTGTCATACCGAGCGAAGCGAGTGTATCTCCCGTCGCCGAAGAGAAGACCATCCCGTTCCTGAAGTGCTTCAAATACCGACAGACCTGGTCCTTTATCGTGGGTAAGTTCCTGACTGACGGCGTGTGGTGGTTTTTCCTGTTCTGGGCCCCGGCCTATTTCCAGGACCAGTTTAACGCCCCGGCATCTTCGCCTCTGGGACAGGGCCTCATCTTCACCCTGTATGCCATTGTTACGGTGATCTCGCTGTTTGGCGGCTACCTGCCCAAGCTCTTCGTGGAGCAGAAGGGGATGCATCCCTACAGCGGTCGTATGCTTGCCATGCTGCTGTTCGCCTTCTTCCCGCTGGTTGCCCTGGCTGCCCAGCCGCTTGGTGCCCATAGCCCTTGGTGGCCCGCTGTCCTCATCGGCCTTGCCGGTGCCGGACACCAGGCCTGGAGCGCCAACATCTTCAGCACCGTGGGAGACATGTTCCCCAAGAGCACCGTGGCTACAATTACTGGTATCGGCGCCATGGCCGGCGGTATCGGCTCCATGATTATCCAATGGGTCGCCGGTCAGTTGTTTACCTATGCCGAAGCACAGGGCGCAGGCTTCCATTTCATTGGCTTCGAAGGCAAACCTGCAGGCTACTTCATCATGTTCTGCTTCTGCGGCCTGGCCTACCTGACTGCATGGATCATCATGAAGAGCCTTGTCCCCAAGTACAAACCCGTAGAGGTGTAAATTAATAAATGTGTGTGGACCAGGTCCAAGGGCTATTTGGACCTGGTCCACTTGTTTTTGGACGTGGTCTCGTTACTTTTTGGCCTTGGTCCTATTTTACCCACTGGACCTGGTCCAGCAAATGTGCTACAGAAGTGCGTAGAATGCAGAACCATTGGACCTGGTCCAGCACCTGGAATTGGACCTCGTCCAAAAACCCACTGGACCTGGTCCAGCAAATGCTTTCAGAATGAAAACAAGTAAACAGATAGCATTATTGTCCGCTTCCGCCGTTATTTTTACGGCTTGCAGCAAGCCTGTAGACAGTTCGGAGCAGGCTGGAACAGAACTGGCAGCTCCTGCCAACCTGGTACTGCATGCCGCAGGCAACAATAGCCTTACAATCCAGTGGAGTGCAGTGGAGGGCGCGTCCAGCTATGATTGGCAGATTACTTCAGACGAGGCAGATGCGAAGTCCGGTAGCGTGAGCCAGCGCCATGTGACAGTTGGAGACCTCATTCCTGGTACTGTATATGGTTTTAGCGTACAGGCGGTTAATGCAAAAAGGAGGTCGGGCTGGAGCGCTGTGCTGAAAGTGTCTACGACGGGCGCCAAACCGGTCCAAGGGACCTTTTGCATAGATACTCCGCTGGTAGTGGATGTGGGTTCCGGCGCTAGCTTGGGCACCTCCGGCCTCATCCAGGTGTTTAAGGCCGATGGAACCCTGGTGGACAAAATCGACCTGGCAGATCTGGCAAAGGTTGATGTGTTGGAAGACGGTACTATGATTCCCAAAGGCGCCGATGCCGACAATCAGCAAATTGCCATTGGGAACGACTACGTGTTCCACACCTTTATGGACGCACTTCACAGCAGTCAATTCAGGCCTGTCCATTACACTCCTTTGCGACTGGAAGGGGGAAAGTTGTATATAAAATTGCACAACGAGGCCTTGGATTTTGGCCAGAGCTACTACTTTACCATGGATGCTACTGTGGCCGGCAAGGCGGTTGATAAAGGCGAAATGCCTTTTACTACCAAGGTTAAACCCTCAGGCACCACACTGCAGGTTAATTCCGATGGCAGTGGGGACTTTTGCACGGTGCAGGGCGCCCTGAGTTTTGCCACTAGCCTTGGAAAGGACACTGATGTGACAATAGTAATAGCCGACGGAACATACCGTGAGCTTCTTTTCCTGCGGGGTAAGAACAACATCACCCTAAAAGGAGAGTCCCGTGACGGTGTGAGGATTGCCTATCCTAACAACGATTCCTATGAGACCGGTTCCGGTGCTTCGGTGGCTTCCAAACCTTCCGTAGGCAATCCTATCGGTAAATCAGGCGGTCGCTGCCTCTTTCTTATCGAAACCTGCAACAACGTGACGCTCCAGAACCTTACAATTGAGAACACTTACTCCATTCCTTCCCACAAAGGGCAGGCCGAGACCATCTATTTTAACGGAGAAAACGAGCGGCTCAAAATTGAGAACAGCAGTCTCATCTCCTGGCAAGATACCTTCCTGTGCAAGGGAGAGGTTTATGTGTATGGCTCACTTATCGCCGGGCACTGCGACTACATCTGGGGCTATCCACAAGCGTGCCTTTTCGAGGACTGCGAGATCCGTTCCCGTGCGGCCGGATATATCGTCCAGGCACGCTGCCCCTCAGGCTCCAAAGGTTTCGTGTTCCTCAACTGCAAGCTCACCGGTGAATCCGGCGTAAAGGATGGTTCTATGTACCTTGCCCGTTCCGGTGGCTCGGCCGATTACTTCGACAACGTGACTTATGTCAATTGCACCATGTCGCAGGTAATTGCTCCTGCAGGCTGGCACACCGGCAAGGCCCCCAACCCCTCCAAGCCCACTGCAGCCCAGGGCTGGAAGGAATACGGTACCAAAGGCGTCTCTACATCGTCCCGTAACTCCTACGGCCGTATCCTCACGGTCGCAGAGGCAGAAGCATACAGCTCAAAATCCGCCGTGCTTGGCTGGTAGTCATTTGCATATATGCCCTTTTTTTTATATATTGCGAATAATAGATTATTAAAACCTTATAGCCATGAGCAAGTTCCTGAACATAATCAATGACATCAGCCGTTTACATCACAGGGCGGCGTTCTCGGACCTGCCGCAGCGCATTGCTGCGAAAGATTCTGTTTTCCAGACCCTTGCGCGGGAGCGCTATACCTGCCGTAAATTCAAGAACACGAAGCTTTCGGATGTGGAGATTTCCCACATCCTGGAGGCCGGAAGGCTGGCCCCATCGGCCAAGAATGCACAGCCGGTGCATGTGTGGGTAGCAAGGTCGGACGAAGCGCTGGAGAAAATAGGCCAAACCAGCAAAAGCATTTACGGTGCCCCGGTGGTGTTGATTGTTGGCTGTAAGCCGGAAGACGCCTGGGTAAGGGAGCTGGACGGCAAGAACGAAGCAGAAGTGGATGCCGCCATCGCAGCAACGTACATGATGCTGGAAGCTACCGCCCTTGAACTGGGCAGCGTTTGGGTAGGTTCTTTCGACCCTGCAAAGGTCCATGAACTCTTCCCCGAAACCTCCGGCTGGGACATCGTGTGCCTTTTGCCTGTCGGCCATCCGGACATGGAACCCGGCCCTAACCACGCCAAGCGCAAGGCAAAGGAAGAATTTGCCACGGAACTGTAATTCCTGTCATTCCAGCTTTCCAGGCATATAGGGCGAAGCGAGTGTGTCGTACGTTGGTTCGCACTAAAGATCGTGAAATGAAAAAATTCATTTTTCTGGCCATACTTTCCGTCTCTTGCAGCCCTGTCATAACGGTCGAGAATCCCCTTGATTTCGACCGCTCGGAGATGGTGGAAGTAAGTCGTCGGTCCCTGAGTTGGTCCCTTCGACAGGTCCTTCGACAGGTCCTTCGACAGGTCCTTCGACAGGCTCAGGGACCGCCGGGAATGCACGAATCGCTGCCGGTATCGTCATCCGCGACAGCAATCCTTCGGCCTATGTTTCAGGCCCCGGTTATATCGGCTATGCCGACCTTGGCGATCCCAATCCCGGGCAGAACGGCGAAATATACTGCGGTGCCGTTGTCCCGGGAGCCGGAGAAGTGACTGTGGAACAAGGGCATATACTTCTTCACAGTACTTATCGGCCAGGATTCACATATTATTTTGGCAGCGCCTGGTCCAAGGCTGACGTCCATTCGCTGGGAGAATGGGAGTCCATCCTTAAGCGTGAGGTGCTTTGCCGCGAAAATCCCATAATTGTAAAATAGGTCTTTGATTTTTGTGCAAACGTTTGTAAATTTGCAAGACGACAATAATTTTTAACACATTCATATTATGGCTAACATCTTTTCCCTTGAAGGCAAAAACGCCTGGATTACCGGAGGAAGCTACGGTATCGGTTTCAACATTGCCAAGGCTTTCGTAGCCGCCGGCATCAAGAACATCATCTTCAATGACATCAACGAGGCGGCCCTCCAGCGCGGTCTGGACAATTACAAGGAAGCCGGCATCAAGAACGTGCACGGTTATGTCTGCGACGTTACCGACGAAGTTGCAGTCAAGGCCCTGGTGGAAAAGATTCATGCCGAAGTCGGCCAGATTGACATCCTGGTAAACAACGCCGGTATCATCAAGCGCATCCCCATGCATGAGATGGAAAGGAAGGAATTCCAGCAGGTCATTGACGTGGACCTTGTGGCCCCGTTCATCGTTTCCAGCGCAGTCCTTCCGGAAATGATGGAGCGCCGCGAGGGCAAGATCATCAATATCTGCTCCATGATGAGTGAGCTTGGCCGCGAGACTGTTTCCGCATACGCAGCAGCAAAGGGTGGCCTGAAGATGCTCACCCGCAACATCTGCTCCGAATACGGCGAGTACAACATCCAGTGCAACGGCATCGGCCCCGGCTACATTGCCACTCCCCAGACCGCTCCTCTGCGTGAAAAGCAGCCGGACGGCAGCCGCCATCCCTTCGACAGCTTCATCTGCGCAAAGACTCCCGCCGGCCGCTGGCTGGATCCCTCCGAGCTCGGCGGTCCCGCAGTGTTCCTGGCCTCCCACGCTTCGGACGCAGTGAACGGCCACATTCTGTATGTGGACGGCGGTATTCTCGCTTATATAGGAAAGCAGCCTAAATAGGAGATACGCTCGCTACGCTCGGTATGACAAAAACCGTCCTGCCCGTTATGACAAAAACCGTCCTGCCCGTTATGACAAAAACCGTCCTGCCGGTTATGATAAAAACTGTCCTGCCGGTTATGATAATAGCTTGTCATACCGAACCCCGCAGGGGTGAGCGTATCTCAAATTAGAATTCCATGGAACAAGTATTTAGCTACATTATCGGCCTGGGGGCGGCGGTGATGATGCCCATCCTCTTTTTCATCCTGGGGGTGTGCATCGGCATCAAGCCCGGAAAGGCCTTGAAGAGCGGCCTGCTGGTTGGCGTGGGCTTCGTGGGCCTGTCAGTTGTGACGGCCCTGCTCACTTCGTCCTTGGGCGGTCCGCTGAAGCAGGTGACCGAAATCTACGGCCTGCAGCTCGGTATTTTCGACATGGGCTGGCCTGCAGCTGCATCGGTGGCATACAACACCACCGTGGGCGCTTTCATTATCCCTGTGTGCCTTGCCATCAACATTGTACTGCTGCTGGTTAAAGCCACCAACACAATCAACATCGACCTTTGGAACTATTGGCACTACGCCTTCATCGGTGCCGTGGTTTACTTTGCCTGCGACAACATCTGGTGGGGCTTTTTCGCCGCGATTGTGTGCTTTATCATCACCCTGTTCATGGCCGACCTCACCACCAGGAAGTTCCAGAGCTACTACAAGGATTTGGACGGCATTTCCATCCCTCAGCCTTTCTGCCAGGGTTTCGTGCCCTTTGCCGAAGGCCTGAACTGGTGCATGGACCGCATCCCCGGCTTCAACAAGCTGGACATCGATGCCGAAGGCCTGAAGAAGAAATTCGGCGTCCTTGGCGAACCCCTCATCCTGGGCGTGCTGGTAGGCGTTATTATCGGCTGTCTGAGCTATCCCACTTGGGGCGAGATTGTGGCCCACATCCCCGCCATCCTTGGCCTTGGCATCAAGATGGGAGCCGTGATGGAGCTTATTCCGCGCATCACCGGCCTTTTCATCGAAGGCCTCAAACCCATTGCCGAAGCCACCAAGGAGATGGTTTCCCGCAAGTTCAAGAACTCTGCCGGCATCAACATAGGCATGAGTCCCGCGCTTGTCATCGGCCATCCCACTACGCTGGTGGTTTCGCTGCTGCTGATCCCCGTGACGTTGCTTTTGGCCGTTGTCCTTCCCGGTAACCAGTTCCTGCCTCTGGCGTCTCTGGCAGGTATGTTCTACGTATTCCCGGCCGTCCTTCCCGTGACCAAGGGCAACGTGGTGAAAACCTTCATCATCGGCCTGGTAGCCCTAACCGTTGGCCTGTACTTCGTGACCGACCTGGCACCATGGTTCACCCTTGCGGCACAGGATGTGTTCGCACGCACCGGTGACGCCGCAGTAGCCATTCCGGAAGGCTTCCAGGGCGGGGCGCTGGACTTCGCCTCCAGCATCTTCTCCTGGGTGATTTTCCACCTGGTACACGACTTCAAGTGGGTGGGCGCCGGCATTCTTGTGGTTGGCACCACCGTTATGGCAATCTTCAACCGCCGCAGAATAATCATGTCGTCACATAATAAATGAGATACGCTCGGCCTTCGGCCTCGGTATGACAAATAACGGTTATATTAATTGTCATTCCGAGCGAAGCGAGAGAATCTCCGTAAGGAACAGTATGAAAAAGTTTTTCACCGCAGCTCTGCTGCTTAGTACCATTGCAATGAGCGCACAGACCAAGTATACCATCCAGACCGCCTGCCATCCCGACGATGTCAAGCATTACGACACCGAGACCCTCAGAGCCCGTTTCATGATGCCCGAGGTAATGGTGTCCGATGAAATCAACCTCACTTACTCTCTGTATGACCGCTTCATCTTCGGCGGCGCCGTTCCGGCAACCAGGCCCCTGGTACTGGAAACCATCGACCCTCTGAAGGCTCCCTACTTCCTTTACAGCAGGGAACTGGGCGTAATCAACGTGGGCGGAGAAGGCATCGTTACCGTTGACGGAAAGGACTACACCCTTAAATTCAAGGAAGCCCTGTATGTGGGCCGTGGCAATAAGGAAGTGGTTTTCAAGAGTAAAGATGCCGCTGATCCGGCAAAATTCTACCTGAATTCCGCAACTGCGCACAAGGCTTACAAGACGCAGCTCATAACGCTGGACGGCCGGAAAGGCACCCTGAAGGCCAATTCATTCGCAGCCGGTAAGATGGAAGATTCCAACGACCGCGTCATCAACCAGCTCATCGTGAACAACGTCCTGGAAGAAGGCCCCTGCCAGCTCCAGATGGGTCTTACCGAGCTCAAGCCCGGCAGCGTGTGGAATACAATGCCCGCGCACACCCACGCCAGGCGCATTGAAGCCTACTTCTACTTCAATGTCACTCCCGGCAACATGATCTGCCACTTCATGGGCGAACCCCAGCAGGAGCGCATCGTATGGCTTGCAAACGAACAGGCCATCATGAGTCCAGAATGGAGCATCCACGCCGCCGCCGGTACCTCCAACTACATGTTCATCTGGGGCATGGCCGGAGAAAACCTGGACTATGGCGACATGGACAAGATCCCGTACACCGAAATGCGTTAGAGTATATATTCCCCTTCATCCTCATGCCCGGCTGACAGGGCATCTCCATACGGCCTCGGACACGTTCGAGGCCGTTTTCTTTCCCTTCGTCGTCATGTCCGACGGTGACGGTCACGTTTTCGGCCCAAAACGTGACCTTGCCTGCAACGTTTGGAGCAGAAAGAGCATCTAATTAGACGGGAAACGATAAAACTATGAAAAAGATAGCATCAATCATTATGGGAACCGCGCTGGCAATGTTCGCCGTGGGGTGCACCAGGGGAGAATCGTCGGGCGATTGGATATCCGACGCGGGTTATTCATCACATCCTGTTGCCGAAGACGTGGCCGGGGATTATGGCCCGGGCGGTGGCAACAACGGCGGCGGGGGAGAGGCCGGAGTAATAACCGCAGCTGAATGGAACGACCTGAACAACTGGAAGTTCTGGGGTGATGTCATGAGCGGCGACTACTCCAAGATGAACACATACTGGGGCCTTTCCACACAAAAGCGTATCGCGGTAAAAACTGTCACCTCCGACGGAAAGCCTGCAAAACAGATTCCCGTAAAGCTCCTGAAAGGGAATGACATTCTCTGGGAAACCGTTACGGATAATGTCGGCGAGGCCAGTCTCTGGCTTGGCGTGGAAGACATACAAAGCACTGTCAGGGCCGAAGACTGCAGCATCAGCATTGCCGGTGCCGTGCAGGATGGCGCACCCAAGATGTGGGCCTGGAGCCAGGAGGAAGCCGAAGTAAACGTCTATACCGTTCAGAAAGCCGAAGAATCGAATGTGGTGGACATCGCCTTCATAGTGGATGCCACCGGTTCCATGACGGACGAAATAGCCTTCCTGAAAAAGGATCTGCAGGATATCCTGAAGCAGGCATCTGAAGCCGATACCGATAAGAAAATCTTCACTGGAACCGTGTTCTACCGCGATGTGGACGACACCTACGTTACCCGCACTTCGCCCTTTACAAGCGATATCCCCGCGACCATCAACTATATCGGCGAGCAAACTGCAGACGGTGGAGGAGACCTTCCCGAAGCTGTACACACGGCACTGGAAGTGTCACTTACCGAGCTACAGTGGCACTCGTCGGCCTATTCAAAAATGGCTTTCCTTATCCTTGACGCACCCGCGCACGTGGACCATCAGGGCGTAATCGCAAGCCTGCAGAAGTCAATTCGCGAATTCGCGGCCAGGGGAATCAAACTCATCCCCGTCTTCTGCAGTTCCGGTGACAAAACCTGCGAATTCATGTGCAGGCAGTTCGCAATCCTTACAGGCGGAACCTACGTTTTCCTGACCGACGACAGCGGAGTGGGCGAGGAACACGTACAGGCTACAGTGGGCAAGTACCAGGTCGAACACCTCAATGCCCTTATGCTTCGCCTTATTACGAAGTATATCAGCTAGCGCTTACCCATGGCGTCCAGCCTCATCTGGGCGCTCTGGCGGTCTGTTTCTTTTTCACCATACCTTGCCATGTGGGCGAGGTATTTCTTTTCCAGTTTAAGGTCCTTTTTGGCGCGGGCGAGGATTATACCGTTCTGAATGGCGGTCATGTCGGAAGGATGCTTTTTAAGCACCTGGTCGAAGTATTTGGCGGCCTTCTTGTAATCTTTCTTTACGAGGTAATATGACCCCAGATTGTCCGTGAACAGAGGGTCGTCCTTGCAGTATTTGAGCATGTACTCGGAAAAAGCGCGGAAGGCCTCCTGCGACGCGTCGCTCCCGATACGGAACAGGGCAACAGCGTAATCTTGCATAAAGGCCAGGAACTGTTCGTCGGTAACGGTGTCTTCCAGACCTTCATACTGCCAGGCTGGATGCTCCTTGAAGTTCTTGTCGGCCAGGGACTTAAGATTCTGTAGCGTCATTTCGGGCTGTTCCTTCTCGTAGGCCATCATGGCGTCGATCTTGACAAGACGGTAGTCCAGCCGGGAAGGCCTCAGGGCAATCGCACGGTCAATGGCAAGATTGGCCTGGGCGTAGAGATCGTCGTCATAGACGAAGTCTTCGAAAAAGTTCTTCCTATTCCCAAGGGAATCAGTGTATGGAATCAAAGGCTCGCGGCCCAGATATCGGTCACGGTCCAGCTGGATAACGTGGCTTTCACGCGAGCGGTCGAAGCAGAAGGAAAAGCGCGCCAGAAGCTGCTGGGGATCTTCCGGATATGCCGCCTCCCATTTATTCAGCAGGGTCTCGACGCCGACACCGGAAGCGCCTACGCGTCCGACCAGGTTATTGTACCTGCGGAGGAATTCCTCCTGCGATTCCTGCGCAAGGGCCATAAGCGGCAGCACCAGGGCGGCAATTATAGTGAATAACTTTTTCATCGTACGTCCATTCTTATTCGTTTTGCTTTGGGATAGAGGTTGTTACAGCGCTTGCCAAGGTTTTTCCCGGGGCCCAGCGGATGGCCTTCAAAGCCAATCACAACAGCACCCAAAGGCGCATCCGGTGGAAGCTGTATGGCATCGCCGTGAAGGTAGCTGAGAGCTGTTCCGCGGCCCACGTTCACCAGCGGGCCGGGAGATGAGGGTTCGATTCTTTCGGCACGGTACAGCGCGAAAGGATCCGCAGTGCGTACGCCTTCGTAAACGCCTGATTTTCTGAGCGCCGCAACGTATTGTCCTTCTCCGGGGACAAGGCCGGGCAGCAGAAGCTGCCCCAGACGTGTACGGAGGGCAGGGGCTTCATCCTGAGGCGGGATAACGTCCGCGCCGAGAGTTTCGGCCGCCCACTGTACCGTATCGTCGTTTTCCAGGTGGTTGAAGGTGCATGTGGAAAAGAGAAGTATGCCGCCGGGCTTGAGCACAGGCCATATATCGGCCAGGATGCGATGGGAACGGGCAGCGCAGAATTCCACGGTCCCGAGTGACCAGTCCTCCACAGCCTTTTCGTCTTTCCGGAACATCCCTTCCCCGGAGCAGGGAACGTCAGCAAGGATTAAATCGAAGACAGGAGCGTTTCCGAAGGCAGAAGGGTCGCGCGAAACCGTGCCGACGCGTACGTCTCCCCAGTTTTCTACGTTGGCTTTCAGCGCTCCGTAACGGGCACGCATGACTTCGTTGGAGATAAGTGTATAGCTGTCTCCGAAACGTTCCCTAAGCGATGCCGCGAGGTCCGTGGTTTTTCCGCCGGGGGCTGCGCAAAGGTCAAGTATGGCGGCGCCTGGCCGCAATTCCTTGAGGAATTTCCGGAAGACGTGGCCTACGAACATGGCCGATGTATCCTGCACGTAATAGCACCCCGCATGAAACAGCGGGTCCAGCGTGAACACCGGCCTTTCCTTTAGGAGATAGCCGTAGGGGCTCCAGCCCACTTTTTCAGCACCTTCGAAGTGACAGTCCAGGAGCTTGGAAGGATTCAGGCGCACCGACACCGAAGGAGGCGCCTGGAGTGCCTCCAGGGCCTTCAGCGACAACTCTTCGCCCACTGACTCGGCCAGCAGCCGCTTGAAATCTTCTGAAAAATCCACTGCAATATAATATCTTACGGAGATTCTTTCGGCCCTTCGGGCCTCGGAATGACAAAGTCAAATTGTCATACCGAGCGAAGAATGACAGGGGCAATTTGTCATACCGAGCGAAGCGAGTGTATCTCCGTACTATTTAGTCCATATTGAAGGGTCGAAACCTTCCGGCATCTTGCCGTTGGAGGCATCAACGATGCCGTCTACGACTTTGTCCAGCGCTTCCTTGATCTTGCCGGAAAGCATCATCTTCATCATGAGGTTCAGGTCCGCTTCCACTTCGATCCAGAAATCGGAATGGTAGGGATTTTCGGCCGCAGGCTCGAAGTGAATAACGATATGGAAGGCGAAGGGAGCGCCGTAGTCCACAAGCTCAATCCTTGAATAGGGAACCCTCTGATGTACTTTTACGCCGATATTGAAGCCCTGAACCGTAGCGGTCAGGGTGTCCATGTCGGCCGTTACCATTTCCTTCTTGTCCTCCGGGAGCATATTCCTGAAGTTGGAAAGGTCCGTGAAGGACATGTACAGTTCGTATGGCTGGCGGGAAACTACCCCGTGCTTGCTTTCTATCTTGGTCATAATTTACTATATTTGCAATCCAGTGCCGATTTAGCATCGGCCCGATGCGCAAAGTTAACAAAAATCATGCACAAAATCTATTTCGAGAATCGCTGCATCATTATATGCCCCCCGGACGACGAAGCCCTGGCGGACCCCAACTCCGTAGAATTCCACGTGGGCGAAAAGATTGAAATCGGTGACCTTGTGCGCATGTTCGAGGTTCAGGACAGCCTTTCCCGCATATACATCCCTACGGCCGACGTAGAGCGCACCTACAGGCGCATCTGCGCTGAATTCAAGGAGGTGAATGCCGCCGGAGGCCTTGTGTCCAACAGACGCGGGGACTATCTGCTGATCTCCAGAAACGGTCTCTGGGACCTTCCCAAGGGCCATCAGGAAGCCGGGGAAGACATAGAGATTTGCGCCATGAGGGAAGTGCAGGAAGAAACCGGCGTGGACCAGTTGGACCTGCGCCGGCTGATATGTATTACAGATCATGTGTATTTCAGGCAGGGACTCTGGCATCTGAAGCACACCTGGTGGTATGACATGCTTTATACCGATCCCACCAACCTGACCCCCCAGCGGGAAGAGGACATCACCAAGGCCGCCTGGGTGGCCAAGTCCTCCCTTCCGCCTTTCCTAAAGAACACCTACCCTTCGATAGTGGAAGTATTCCGCGAGGCCAGGATATAAGCCTTGCGGCAAAACGGCCGAAAACGTGACCGAGACCGTCGGCTACAGCGATAAAGGACCCTATTTTTCAATGTGAATGACCAGTTTGCCGTCGAACCAGGGGTCGTGGAGCCAGGCGGATACCGGCCAGGTGTGCACGCTGCCTTTCTGCAGGCGGTGGCGGGACATGGTTTCTGCAATTTCTTCATTGACATCGCCGCCTTTCAGATAAAGGATGCCGCCGGTGAACTTGCCTTTAACCCAGGGATAGAAGTCCGTGAGAGATGCTACGGCACGTGAAACCACAAAGTCGAAGGTCTGAGGCAAAGACTCGGCACGGGCGTTTACGACGCGAACGTTCGTAAGCTCCAGGGCCGAAGCAACCGCCTGTGCCACAATGGTTTTCTTTCCCACGGAGTCGCAGAGGGTGAACCGCGCCTGGGGAAACAGTATAGCCAGCGGGATGCCGGGGAAGCCACCGCCCGTGCCAAGGTCCAGGATATCAGCATGCGAAAATGCCTCCCACAGCCCGGGAACCGTTTGCAGGTAACGTGCAATAGCAAGCGAATGCAGTACGTGATGGCTGTACAAGTTGTCTATGTCCTTCCGGGAAATGACGTTTATCTGCGCATTCCACTCACGGTATAGGGCGTCAAGGGCGAGGAAACGCTGCTCCTGCTCCTGGGTAAGGTCGAAATCGGCCTTGATAAAGCTTATAAATTCCTGTGCCGTCATTCCACTTCCCCCCTTAACATCATCTGAGCAAGGTGCTGCTTGCCGCGCCTGATACGGGTGCGCACGGTGTTCAGTTCCAGGTCCAGATCGCGTGCAATCTCCTCGTACTCAAGCTCTTCGATCATATATTTTATCATTACGTCCTTGTACAGCGAGGGAAGTTCGTCAATGTACTGCATGAGCCTCTGGTGAACTTCGTCCTGGATGATTTCCTCTTCCGGAGTGGTTTCACTGATGTCCGGACTTTCGTTGTTGCCAAGGACGCTTTTATGCATGAAGCCTTCCTTTTTCTGGTCTTCCCTCTGGATGCTGCCAAGGTGGTCCAGGGCTGTCCGGGTGGCAATCGTAAGCAGCCAGGGGCGAAATTCGCGCTCTCTGTCGAAGCTGGACAGGGCCGAAAAAGCCTTCTGGAAGCTTTCGGTTACTACGTCGTCCACGTCGGCCTTCCAGCGAAAATAACCGCTCACACGTCCGCGCACCGAACGTTCATGAATCTCGTACAGGGCACGGAAGGCCGTCTGGTCTCCCTGTACAGCCCTTTCCACAAGTTCCTTTTCGCTTTTATCCAGATATCCCATAGCTGCTAATGCGCTTCAAGCCAGTTCTTTCCTTCCGAGCACTCCACCGTGAGGGGCACCGAAAGAGTCATTACGTTTTCCATAACTTCCACCACCATCGCTTTAAGGGCCGGCACTTCCGACGGGATGGCGTCGAACAGGAGTTCGTCATGTATCTGAAGGACCATCTTGCTCTTAAATCCCTCATCCTTAAGCCTTTGTGCCACGCGGACCATGGCAAGCTTTATTATGTCGGCCGATGTCCCCTGTATGGGGGCGTTCACCGCGTTCCTCTCCGCCAGGGCACGTACGGTGGCGTTGCGGGCGTCGATGTCCGGAAGGTAGCGCCGCCTGCCGAAGAGCGTCTGCACGTAGCCGTGCTCCTTTGCGAAAGCGATGCTGCCGTCAATGAAGGAGCGTATGGCCGGGAAAGCCTGGAAGTATCCGTCTATCAGTTCTTTAGCCGCACCGCGAGGCATGTGCAGCCGCTGCGCCAGGCCGAACGATGAAATGCCGTACATAATGCCGAAGTTGGCAGTTTTGGCCATGCCGCGCTGCTCCCTTGTCACTTCTTCGACCGGAATCCCGAAGATTTTTGCTGCGGTGGCGGCGTGGACGTCTTCACCTTTCAGGAATGCCTGCGTAAGGTGCTCATCGCCACTCAGATGCGCCATGATGCGCAGCTCTATTTGTGAGTAGTCGGCGCTGACTATAACCCCGTCCGGAGTACCTGGCACGAAGGCCTTGCGTATCTCCTTGCCGCGTTCCGTGCGCACGGGGATATTCTGAAGGTTGGGGTTGGAGCTGGACAGTCTTCCTGTTGCCGTAAGCGCCTGATTGAACGTAGTATGCACGCGTCCGTCGCGCTCCGAAACATAGGAAGGGAAAGGCTCGATATAGGTGGAAAGCAGCTTTTTGACGGCCCTGAATTCCAGAATTTCCTCCACTATGGGATGCCTGTCGGCAATTGCCAGAAGCGTGGCTTCGTCCGTGGAATACTGTCCTTTGGCGCTCTTTTTGGCCCTCGGATCCAGTTTCAGCTTATCGAAGAGAAGGTCTCCCACCTGCTTGGGCGAAGAGATGTTAAGGCCCGGCTCTCCTGCCATTTCCCTTATACGGCTTTCCCTTTCGGCAAGTTCTTTCCTGAGGCCTTCGGCAAAGATACGGATCTGGCCGATATCAACCTTCACGCCATCCTCCTCCATCTTCGCAAGTACCTTGGCCAGAGGCTCTTCCATGCTATCGTAGAAGTCAGGAAGATCTTCCCGGAGTTTATCGCCAAGGGGTATCAACACCGCTGCCTCCTTAAGGCGCGAGGGCTCTTCGGGTGCGTCATCGAAAAGGGATAGGGTTTCGGCCGGGGCGCTTTCTTCCAGCGAAACTCCCAGATAAGTCTGCGCCAAGGCCTGAAGCTCGTGGCTGCGTTCAGGATTCAGTACGTAGTGCATCAGCTCGATGTCGCGCCATTGGCCCTTCAGCGGCACTTCGTGCGAAATGCGCTTGAGGTTGACGCCGTATTTCGCTATTCCGCTGTCTTCCAGAACCGGCGCAGCCTCACTGAGGGACATCTGCGCGGCCATGTTCCGGGCCGAAAGGACTACATGGGAGCTGTTTACAAGAATGCCCACTTTGCCTTCCGCCTTAGCTGCCTTAAGCACTTCGGCGGGGGACGCTTCCTGACACTGGAATTCTTTTGCGGGTTCCTGCACCTGGATTGACGCGCCGTCCAGATGGTCCTTCAGGAAACGCTTCAGGGAATTGAATTCATAATTGTCGAAAAGCTCTGCCGCCTTAGCCTTGAAAGTGCCGCTGTAGTGCATCTCTTCAAGGGTAACGGGCAGCTCCATATCGGTCTTTATGGTAACCAGGGCCTTGGACAGGGCCATGTGGGGTTGCGCTTCCAGGAACATTTCCTTCTGCTTGGCCGGCAGTTCGTCGATATGGGCATAGATGTTTTCCACGCTGCCGTAGCGGGCTATTAGCTTTGCCGCGCCTACTTCACCGACGCCCTTGACGCCAGGGACGTTGTCGGCCGTGTCCCCGCATATTGCAAGCATGTCAATCACCTGCGACGGACTGCTGATTCCCCATTTTTCGCACAGTTCCTTTACACCGACCAACTCGTTTTCGCTGCCGGACTTTCCGGGTTTGTACTGGTAAGAATGCGGGCCTATCAGCTGGCCGTAGTCCTTATCCGGAGTTACCATGAAAACGTCCAGGGTTTCGGATGCGTTTTGCACGGCGGCCGAGCCAAGTACGTCGTCCGCTTCGAAGCCTGGGATGGTAAGTACCGGGATATTAAGCGCCTGGAGTATTTCAGTGAGTGGTTCCAGCGCCTCTTTCACAAGCTGCGGGGTAGGGGGGCGTGTCCCCTTGTATTCGGGGTACATTTCGTTGCGGAAAGTGCCGCCAGGGGGGTCGAAAGCCACCATCACGTGAGTGGGCTTTTCCCTCTCCAGCATTTCCAGGATATACTTTGTGAAGCCGAAGAGGATGGACATGTCCGCCCCTTTGGAGTTTATCATGGGCCGCCTCAGGAATGCATAGTACATCTTGAATACCAGAGCATGCCCGTCTATGAGGAAAAGTTTGTTCATATTGTTAATCTATGCAAAAATATTGTTATTTTTGCGAAAACACAAAACACCATGAAAAAATACGTATGCAACATTTGCGGGTACATCTACGATCCCGCAGCCGGCGATCCCGACAGCGGCATCGCCCCCGGAACCGCTTTTGAAGATATCCCCGCCGACTGGGTCTGCCCCGTCTGCGGAGTAGGCAAGGACGATTTCTCCCCGGCCGAATAACCCTTCGGGCTCAGGGCTGTGCCTGGCCGGAGCTCGGAGCCGGGAGCCCCGTGAGATGCAACTTGCGCACTATCAGCAACTTATGCAAAATCGCTTAGTCGAATCCGACTAAGCGATTTTGCATAACTAACTATCAATCAATAACTAACATTTCACGCTATATCCAGTCGGCAGGCAAGGCGCCGGAGGATAGCCCCGCTGTTATGAACAGCACCAGCAGGACTATTATTATAATTAGCCAGAGGACGAAGACTACCAGTCCCGGTTTCCAGGAAGGAGACTTGAAGCCGAAGATGAGCTGTATACCGGCGTAGAGCATTCCTACAAGGGGCAGTACCACGGCCAACACCAGCAACACCAGAACCCAAGGTGTGGAAATCAAATCCATTACGGCAGGGTAGTCCAGGGCCAGTTCGTCCAGTCCGTGGATAATCTGCGAGCCAAACAGCTCAGTTCCCTTGAGAGAGAGAACGGACACCGAAGCCAGGCCAGACGTGCTGGTGATCAGCAGGATAAGACCCACTACAATAAGAATGACTTTGCCCAAACTCCTGAAAAAGTCCGATCGGCCCACTTCGCGGGCGGCGTTGCCCATCTCCCGGACGCCATCTGCCACGTTGCGACGGATTTCGTCCAGGGTGCCGCTTTCGCCCCGCATGGCCCAGCGGTCCTGCGCCGTTCTGGCGGCGGGCATGGCCACCCACAGGATGGCGTAAATAACCGGCGCGGTCATCACCAGGCCGTTGTGAATGCCGAAGATTCCCAGGCAGAACAGCACTACAAAGGCCACACGCAGCCATGCTACGTCAATAGTGAGGTAGGCGGCCAGGCCTGCGCAGACACCGCCCAGGCGCTTGTTCTCCAGGTCCCGGAACAGCCTCCGACGAGGCTTTTCCTCCCTTGCGGCGGGTTCGGGGTCATCGGCCTCGATGCGTTCAGGACGGCCTATTATGTCTATGATGGCATAAACATGCGATAGAGTTCCAACGCCCTGGCTGCCGCATTTTTCCAGCAGCAGCTCGGCCACGCGTTCCTCGATGCCTTCCATGATTTCCTTTCCGCCCTCCTGGCCCAAATAGTGGTTCTCCAGGCTGGTGATATATTCGCTCAAGGCATCGGCCGCGTCTTTTTCCAAAGTGAAGGCGTAGCCTCCGATGCTCAGTTGTTCGGTCTGTTTCATGTTTTATCCCTTTCTTAAACTCTCGATACTTGCTACCATTTCCTGCCATGTCGCATCCATTTCCTGAAGCTGGGCGCGGCCTTTGTCGGTGATTACGTAGTATTTACGGGGCGGCCCCTGTGGGGATTCTTCCCAGCGGTAGCTAAGCAGGCCCTGATTCTTCTGCCGAATCAGCAGCGGGTACAGGGTGCCTTCCACCACCAGCATGCCCCCGGCCTTCAACTGCTCCAGGATGCTGGAGGCATAGGCCTCGGTTCGGCTTAGAATACACAGGATGCAGTATTCCAGCACGCCTTTCCGCATTTGGGAACGGACATTTTCGTTGGTACTTTCCATAGTGTATTATTTATTATAGGTGGTAAAACGGGACATATTTTCGGCCGATGCGGGAACCCCGTGCATCTGGCATTTCTCGTACGGAGTGACAGCCTGAGGTACGGCGATCCAGAGGATAAGATAGGCCCAGAAGCCGGCCGCGCCGCAGACAAGGGCAACAAGGAAGATTACCCGGAACAGGGTGACGTCCTGGTCGAAGTAATGGGCCAGGCCGGAGCAAACACCGGCGATTCGCTTCTGGTCCATGTCGCGGAACAGTTTCTTCTGCGTATTTCCGGCAAATGCCGACGTGCCCTGGCCGCTTTTTTCTTCGGCCGAGCCGTCCGGCATGCCCAGCGTGGCAATAACCTTTTCGGTCACTTCCAGAGAAATGACGCGGGAAGTGTCCCTTACTTCCTGGTAGAAAAGTTCGGCAATCCGGTTTTCGATATCTTCCATGACCTCACCCTTTTGCGATTCGGGCACGGTGAGCCGGTTCCGGAAATGCTCCAGATACAACGTAAGACGGTCGTAGGCGTCTTCATTGAGGATGAAACTGCGTCCTCCCAGCGATACATGAGTTACTTTTTTCATTTCTCAAAATATTTGTTGATGCAAAGATATAAATAATTTTTGGTACTTTGCAATACAAGGTAGTAAAAAATAAAAAAATTTTTCTAATCGGCCTTTACGGTCTTTGCCGGGTCGATGGTGGCAACTACGCGCGAAGGCAGCCAGAGTAGCAGCAGAATGCCGCAGAAAGCGGCTGCATCGGCCAGAAGAATGCCCCAGATATTGACGTGTACCGGCACCCAGGGGATGAAGTAGTTGGCCGGATCCAGTGGAATAATGTGCGTCGTACCCTGAATCAGGCAGAAAAGCAGCGCCAGGGCGTTTCCGACAAGCATCCCTCTAAGCACAGCCCCCGCCGAAACCCTTACGAAAAGCTTGCCGATGGCCTTGTCTGTCATGCCCATGGTCTTTAGCATTCCTATCGCGGGGATGTTCCTGAGAAGCATTATCAGCAGCCCGCTCACCATATTGAAGCCGGCCACAACGGTCATGAGTATAAGTATCAGCAACACGTTGTTGTCCAGCAGGTCCAGCCAGCTGAAAACCTGCGAATAGGTGCGGGACGAAGGCGATACATACAGCACTTCCTCCTCTTCGTGACCTCCTGTTAGCAACTGGTGGCCAATCAGGTCCGATATTTCCTCCATCCTTTCGCGGGAGTCGCTCCTTAACATTACGTCCAGGCAGGATACCTTGGTGGAATCCCATCCGTTCAGGCGCTGGATGTCTTCCAGACGGGCATAGACCAGAAGATTGTCATCCATCTCCAGGATGTCGCTATGGATTTTAGCTATGCGGAATTTCCTGACTTTCACCTTTTCGCCCACGAAATAAGTGGTAAGGTCGTCGCCCTTTCCAAGGCCGGTGATTTCGCTCAGACGGCGGGGGATAGAGACCGTCATGGACTCTTCTTCCGAAGGGATGCCCTTCACTACCACTCCGTGCACTATGTCCCCGTTTTTTACTATGCCGGCCCTGACTGCGACGGGCACGATTTCCTTTACGCCGGGGATGGCCAGTATCTTAGATTCAGAGGGAAGGGTTCTTGGAACAGGCACGGGTTCTCCCTCCGTGGATACATACGGGGCGATGCGGATGTCGCCGGTCATGGCCGCCACTCCTTCCCTTATAGTATGGCGGAATCCGGAACTGACGGCCACGGCGACGATTATAACAAAGAAACTGACGGCGATTGCCACCGCCGCCACGTTTCCCTGAAATTTGAGTTTACGCGATATGAATCGTACCGCGCTCAATTACCAGATGTGTACGCGTTCTTCTTCCGGACGGAACATGGGATCGCCTTCCTGGATGTCGAAGGCGTCGAAGAAGGTCTGGAAGTTCTTCAGGCTCACATTAACCCTGTTCTTGGCAAGGGAGTGAGGGTCCATGTTGGTAAGGCGTGCTTTCTCCTGGTCAGTGATGTTCTGGGCCCAGATGGCGCCGTAGCTCAGGTAGAAGCGCTGTGCGCGGGTGAAGCCGTCGATCATGGGATCTTCGGTGCCCTTTGTGGCGTTCTCCATTGCGGTGAAGGCGATGGAAAGGCCGCCGTGGTCGCCGATGTTTTCACCAAGGGTGAATCGGCCGTTGGCCTTTACGCCGGGCAGTACCTCGACTTCGTTGAACTGTTCTACCAGCTTGTCGCCAAGAGCGTCGAACTTGGCCTTGTCTTCGGCCGTCCACCAGTTCACCATGTTGCCGTTTGCGTCGAACATGGAGCCCTGGTCGTCGAAGCCGTGGGACATCTCATGGCCGATAACTACACCGATGCCGCCGTAGTTCACGGGATCGTCGGCATCAGGGTCGAAGAAGGGCTTCTGCAGGATTGCGGCAGGGAAGCAGATCTCGTTGGTGGTGGGGTTGTAGTAGGCGTTTACGGTCTGCGGAGTCATGCCCCATTCGGTCTTGTCGGTGGGCTTGCCAAGCTTCTGCAGGTTGTCCTGTACGTACCAGGCGCTGGCGCTGCGGAGGTTCTCGTAGTAAGTCTTTTCCGGGTCGATGTCAAGCGTGCTGTAGTCCTTCCACTTGTCGGGATAGCCGATCTTCACGGTGAAAGCGGCGAGCTTCTCCCTTGCGCGGGCCTTGGTCTCGTCCGACATCCATTCAAGGGCGTCGATGTGCTCGCCAAGGGCGGTGCGGAGGTTTTCGACCAGGGCGACCATCTTCTGCTTGGAGCTTTCGGGGAAGTACCTGTCTACGTACATTTCGCCCACAGCTTCGCCCAGGAGGCTGTTGGGAACGGACATGGCCCTTTTCCAGCGGGGCTGTTGCTCTGTGGTGCCGGCCATCTGGTGGGAGAAGAATTCCCAGCTGGCGGTGTAGAATTCGTCGTCCAGGGCGCCGCACTGGCCGGAGATGAACTGGCAAAGGAGGTAGTCCTTCAGAACCTTAAGATCCTTCTTTTCCATCAGTTTGGAAAGAGCGTCGAAGTAAGAAGGCTGCTCCACGATTACCTTCTCCTGAGGTTCGATGCCGGCAGCTTTGCAGACTTTGCCGAAACGGAGTCCGGGCCACTTCTTGTCAATCTGGGCAGATGACATGGGGTTGTAGATGGCCTGCATGTCGCGGTTCTGTTCCCTTGACCATGAGGCTTCGGCCAGGGCGTTTTCTACTGCCAGGTCGTTTTCAACCACCTTCGGGGCGTCAGGAATGCCGGCAAGCTCCAGTACTTTTACCAGGAAAGCCTTGTAGCCTTCGTACAGTTCCTTGTTCTCTTCCTTAAGATAATAGTCGCGGTCATGCATACCCAGACCGCCCTGGCCCAGATACAGCACCTGCATGTCGCTGTTCGCAAGGTCGGCCTCTACGCCGGCGCCGAAGAAACCGCCCTCGCCGTAAAGGTTCATCTTACCAAGCAGAGTGGCCAGCTCGTCACGGGTGCTCACCTCCTGGATTTCAGCAATGTACTTCTGGATGGGCTCGGCACCAAGGCTGTTGCGGGTCGTGGAGTCCAGGGCCATCTTGTACAGGTCCGAGATTTTCTGCTCCACGGAGCCTTTTTCGGCCTCCATGGTGGTCATGTTCTCGAAAAGGGCGTTCAGGTTCTCGCGGGTTCTTTCGGAGATGGCGTCGAAACTGCCGAAACGGGAGTATTCCGGTTTCAGGGGGTTCTTCTCCTGCCATCCGCCGGTGGAATACTGATAGAAGTCCACCTTCGGCGAAGTGGACGGATCAAGCGAAGTAAGATCCAGTGCGGGGTCGCCTGCCTTGGGCGCGCACGCCGCCGCTGCAAGCATGGACATAATCACAATCAGAGATTTTTTCATAGTTTATTTACTTTAGACTTTTGTCCCAAATCCTGCAAATTTACAAAAAAAATGTCATACTGAGCGAAAGCTCTATTGTCATATCGAGCGAAAGCTCTACTGTCATACCGAGCGAAAGCTCTACTGTCATACCGAGCGAAGCGAGTGTATCTCCGTTGTTTTTGCTATATTTGCAAACTGATTTCGAATCATAATGAGTATCAAAAACATTGCAATAAGATACGGCATTTCCACGCTGGGACTGGTCCTGGTGGCACTCGGTGTGGGTATTTCCATTAAGTCCAATCTGGGAATAGCACCGCCTTCGTGTCCTCCTACCATACTGAACCTTCGCTGGAGCGCCATTTCCATCGGCACATTCACATGGATGATGCACATAGTGTTCATCCTGCTGCAGATGCTGCTGCTCCGGAAGAACTTCAAGCTACGTTACCTTATGCAGATACCCGCCGCATTCGTATTCGGTTACATGTGCGACGGAGCTATATGGCTGTTCGACGCAATCGCCTCGCCTTCAACAAATTACTTCATACAAATACTGCTCAGTCTTTTGGCTGTCGTTCTTACTGCAATCGGCATTAAGCTCGAGGTGGTGGGTGACGGTTGGATCCTAGCCGGAGACATGACCGTAGCGGTTCTGAGCCAGGTTACTAAAACCAGATTCAGCACCGTGAAAGTTGTTTTCGACATCTTTCTTGTAGTCATAACTGCCATCTTTGCATGGTTCTGCTTCGGCCTGCTTACCGGTAACGGCAGCACTGTGGTAATCCGCGAGGGGACGCTTATACTCGCCGTTCTCACAGGCGTTTGCATGAGGTTTACAGACCCCTGGATAGACAAGTTAGTGAGGCCGATTGTACCCAAAGCATGAGTTGGAAAAAGACAGAGGAGATACTTCGCGACTGGATGCTTCCGGTTGCAATCGTCTTGGGTATAAGTCTGTACCTGATTTACCATTTTAATCCGGTATTTCATCAGTTCGGCCGATGGCTTCATCCCCTTGCATCGGAAGGCCAGAGGCTTGTGATTGCCTGCCTGCTGTTTTTTCAGTTTGTGAAAATTTCGCCGCACGACCTCAAGCTTCATTCGTGGCATTTCAAAGCCCTGGGTGTCCAGATTGGCGTTTTCCTTGCGCTGGCACTTGTGATATTGGGCATGGATTCCGGGGCACCACGAATGCTGCTGGAGTGCCTGATGCTGTGTTTCATCTGCCCGACTGCTTCGGCTGCTGGTGTAATTACCGACAGGCTCGGCGGCAACCTTGCTGCTACTGTCACCTATGTGGTGCTCATCAACGTCGCCGCCACTTTCCTTATCCCGCTGGTGATTCCGCTGGTGAATCCATCGGCCGATATGTCCTTCTGGGCCTATGTAGGGCACATCGCCATTAAGGTTTTCCCAGTCCTGATACTTCCGGGGCTGCTGGCGTGGCTGGTCAGATACACTATGCACAGGCTTCAGAGACGGCTCATGCGATGGGCCCCTAATTCATTCTATATCTGGGGTATAGGCTTGACTCTGGCCATGGTCCTTGCCACCCGTGCGCTAGTGAATTCCAGCCTTGGTCCCTGGACTGTCGGCGGCATTGTCGTGGTTTCCGTGCTTAGCTGCTTCCTGCAGTTCTTCGCCGGTCGCCGCATGTCCTCCTCGCAGATAGACAGCCTAACCGCCGGCCAGTCCCTCGGCCAGAAGAACACCGGCTTCCTTATCTGGCTGGGCTACAATTACATGACTCCTGTCACCTCCGTAGCCGGAGGCCTCTACGCTATCTGGCAAAACCTCTTCAACAGCTGGGAGCTATACCAGAAAAACCATACACGCTAGTTCCGCTTACGGTCTCGGACACGTTCTGGCCTGTTTTCTTTCCCTTCGCCGTCGGCCCCGTGCCAGGTCTGAAAAGATTTGTTCCCGGTCTGTGAGCAAAGTGCGCAGGTCTGAAAAATCTTGCAGACCGGGAGCTCAACAGGCCGTGAGTGGCAGAAAAGTGCGCCAGGTCTGAAAAATCTTGCAGACCGGGAGCTCAACAGGCCGTGAATGGCAGAAAAGTGCGCCAGGTCTGTAGGGAAAAATCAGACCTGGCACATTCTTTTGCGGACCTGGCACGTAAAGACGATGCCGCTGAAAAAGTCTCATGGTAAAAAAGTCTCAAGGTAAAAAAGTCTCAAGGTATATAGATACTTCCGGCTCAAGTGCGTATCATTTCTGGACGAGGTCTGCCGCGTTTTTGGACGAGGTCCGAAAACAGGTGCTGGACCTGGTCCACGATATGTGCCTTACAACCCCCTCCATTGCCGAAGTGCTGGACCTGGTCCAAGGGTTATAATTGGACCAAGTCCAAAAATACATGAGACCGCGTCCATTCATGCGCTGGACCCGGTCCAGCACATGCGGGACTTTTTCAGAGACCGTGAACAAGGCCTGGAAGTGTGCTTTAGGCCGGGTCAAGGGTGGGACTAAAGCGCGGAAAATGGGGATAGGGCCGGAAAGTGTGCTTTAGGCCGGGTCAAGGGGGGGACTAAAGCGCGGAAAATGGGGATAAAGCCGGAAAGTGTGCTTTAGGCCGGGTCAAGGGGGGGGGACTAAAGCGCGGAAAATGGGGATAGGGCCGGAAAGTGTGCTTTAGGCGAAGTGGGGACTGTGATGAAGTGGGGGCTGTGATGAAGTGCGAATGATGCCGACGGGTGTGCTTTTGACATGGCTAAGGAGCGGGCGTAAAGCAAGGGTGGGGCGCTGTGGTGGGCAATTGACACTGTGCAAAGGTTTTGTAAATTATTTGTATATTTGCAGACTATGGCAAAGTTGTGGACGGAAATACTGGTTCCGGTAGTCATTGCGGGCGTAGTGGCTGTGCAGACCGTTGGCGTTGAGGCATCGCGTGCTTCGCGACTCAGCGTGTGGTTTCCGTCTGCGGCAAAGGATACGGTGGTCTCCGAAGTCCCGGACACGTTTAAAAAGCATGTCCCTGACACTCTGATAGTTAAGACCGATTCACTTAAGTCAGCACCCGATTGCACAGCAGTTCAAGGCGCTTTGGATTCACTGAAGCCGTTACATGATTCCCTGGGTGCCGGCGGCCGTGGCTTAAAGGGGACTGCGGGCGACTTGGATTCCACATTCGGCAAAAGCCCGCTGGACTCCTTGGCTGAAGAGGAGGACTTCGACCTTTTTGGCGATGCGCAGGAAGACACTGTTCCTAAGGTCTTTGCACGCGACACCATGAAAGTGCCGGACAGCCTCAAGCTTACGGATCCTTTCCTGTATCAGTGGTACGTTGCCGTTAAAGATGGGTACACCCACAGGATTGTCGTAGATTCCCTTAAGGCCGAAGGAGACAGCCTGCTGTGGCCCCGGATTGATTCCCTGTACCTTGCGGACTCCACCGCGGTTGCCATTGAAAAGTTCAATAAGTGGTACGCAGGCCTTTCTAAGGCCGAAAGGAAGCGCTACGACTACGAGCAGAAGCTGCCCATCCTCCTTCACAGGCAGGATTCAATCAGAAAGCGCAAGGACTCCATCCAGCACATCAAGGACAGCATAATCCAAACCACTCCACGTATTCTGGAAACTGCCTTCCTGCCGGATTCCCTGTATTACAAGCGTCTAGTAACCTGGCGTCATAACCGCCTTTTCAACAGGGTGGAAACCTTCGAGTGGGACACTACCGCCAACTATCACTTCTACGACTATCCGTTCATGAGAAAGGATGTAGGAGCGAGCTGGCAGGGCATGCCCGGTTCGGCCGTGCAGGAGTACAACTGGTTCAGGCGGAACGAAGAAAACTCCACCAGCTATTACCAGCCCCTTGAAGGATGGACTTACACGCCCGAGAACCTGACCATGTTCAATACCAAGACTCCGTACACGGAACTTGAATATCAGGGCAACCTATTCAACAGCAGCTCGTTAAGCTCGGACAGCTATCGCATATTCACAACCCAGAACATACTGCCGTCGCTTAATATAGCACTTGAAATGAAGCGTTACGGCGGCGCGGGCACTCTGAAGAACGAAGAGACAGGCAACAGCACTTACCTCGTTGCCGGCAACTACCTTGGAAAGAAGTATTTGGCCCATGCAGGCTTCATTTACAACAAGAGCACCAGATTGGAAAGCGGCGGTGTTATAGACAATAAGTGGATCAGGGACACTACTGTGGACGTGAGGGAAATCGAAGTGAACCTTGCCGCAGCCAGCAACCGCTACCGCAAGATGTCTTTCTTCCTGGACCAGAGCTTCCGTATACCCTTCGAGTTCATCGAAGAGCTGAAGCACAGGAAAGACACTTCGTGGGTAAAGCCGGATACCCTGAACACCGATATGATGACCGGATTCATCGGCACGTCTTCGGAGTACAGCGTCTATACCAAGAAGTACGTAGACAAAACGTCGGCGGCCCTGTCGGCTTTCTATCACGACCAGTTCAACATCAACCCTTCCAATAGTGCCGATTCCCTGCGGACCATGCGCCTGGACAACCGTATCTTCGTGCGCTTCCAGCCATGGAAAGAAGATGCGATAGTGTCGAAGCTTGAAGGCGGCATAGGTGACAGGTTCCAGACCTTCTATCTCCAGTCCCCGTCGGAGGCCCTTTACAAGCCTTCGAACCAGCGCTGGAACACTCTCTATGCCTATGCCGGGGCAGAGGGAACGATAGGGAAGTACCTTCAGTGGGACGCTACCGGCATGTACAACTTCGCGGGATCGGAGGTAAATGATTTCTTCTTAAAAGCGAACGCCACCGTCAACCTTTACCCCTTCCGCCGTCATCCCAAGAGCCCGATTTCCATAAACGCCACCTTCGAGACCAGTCTCAAAGAGCCGGAGTTCTATCAGCAGCACTTCTATTCCAACCACTTCCGTTGGGAAAACAACTTCGGCAAGATATCGACCACCCGTATAACTGCGTCGGTGAACATTCCCAAGTGGAAGCTGAAAGCACATGCCGGATACGCCCTGCTTGCCGGAAACGTGTATTACGACACTCTTGGCATCGCCCGTCAGAACAGCACCGCCATGAGCGTGCTGTCGGTGGGACTGACTAAGAACTTTGCATTTGGCCCGGTGCATTTGGACAATGACGCCCTGCTGCAGCTATCCTCCAACCAGGAGGTGCTGCCGCTGCCTCTGCTGGCGCTGAATCTCAGGTGGTACGTTCAGTTCAATATTGTCGATCCCAAGGTGCTGCAGCTTCAGCTGGGCCTTAATGGCCGCTATACTACCGCATGGTATGCTCCGGGTTATAACCCCGTTGCAGGCGTATTCACCCTCCAGAATGAGGAAAAGTACGGCAACTGCCCCACCTTCGACGTATTTATCAACATGCAGTGGAAAAAGTGCTGTATATTCCTTAAGTTCGAAAATGCCGGCAAGGGCTGGCCGATGGAAAAGCGTGACTACTTCACCGCGCACCACTACATTCAGCCGCCTGCAATGATAAAATTCGGCATAAGCTGGCCGTTCTATCCAAGGTTCGGTGAGAACAAGACGATGTCGGCCCGCGCTGGCTCCGGCTTCGGCGGAGGCTCTGACGGCGGTTCCGGCTTCGGCGGCTTGACTAAATCCCTCGGCCGATGAGCTCCGGCCTTCGAATATCGGCCCTGGCGCTGCTTCTTGTCTGCATTCCGCTATGCGAGCACAGGGGCATGTTCCCGGAGAAAATCTTCTTTGGGGAGATGCCGGCGCCTGAAATCACTGCCGCGACGGGCCCCATCAGTCCCTACGATGACCTGCTAAAGAAATATGCCGATACACTCGGCTGGGACTGGCGCCTTCTTGCAGCCGTAATCTACCGGGAATCGCGCTTCCACAGCACTGCACAGTCACCTAAAGGGGCTGTCGGCCTTATGCAGATAAGGAGCGAACGGTATACGGAAGAGGAGCTTCTGGACCCTGAAACCAACTTGATGATAGGCACCCGCTACCTTAAACGGCTGGAGGCGATGTTCCCCGGAGCATCGCCCGTGGAGGGAATAAAATTTACCCTCGCCGCGTACAATCTTGGCGAGGGTAAAGTGGGAAGGCTTATCGAAAGGGCCGGAGCCGAGGGCATCGACAATACCCGCTGGGACAGCGTGGCCGCTCTATTGCCCAAAGGCCATCACACCGTCTGCTACGTTAACAACGTTCTGGCCACCTTCGACGAGTATTCTAAAGGCCGATAGACTTGAAGAAGTCGTTGCCCTTGTCGTCCACAAGGATGAAGGCGGGAAAGTCCTCCACCGTGATTTTCCAGATGGCTTCCATGCCAAGTTCCGGATATTCCACGCATTCGATGCTGCGGATGCTGCTCTGTGACAGCACTGCCGCCACACCGCCGATGGTGCCAAGGTAGAAGCCGCCGTGCTTGGCGCAGGCGTCCGTAACCACCTTGGAGCGGTTGCCCTTGGCAATCATAACAAGGGAAGCGCCGTGGTCTTGGAATTCATCCACATAAGGGTCCATACGGTTAGCCGTGGTGGGACCCATCGAGCCGCAGGGATAGCCTGCAGGAGTCTTGGCCGGGCCGGCATACAGGATGGGGTGATTCTTGAAATAGTCCGGCATTCCTTCGCCTGCATCCAGGCGGGCCTTAAGCTTGGCGTGGGCTATGTCACGGGCCACGATGATGGTTCCCTTCAGGTTTACACGGGTGCCTACGGCATATTTGGTGAGTTCGGCGCGCACTGCGTCGATGCCCTTGTCAAGGTCGATTTCGATGCCCTTGGGGCCTTCGCCGGGCTTGCGCAGCTCTTCCGGAATAAGCTCCGAAGGATTGGTGTCCATCTTCTCTATCCATACACCGTCGGCGTTGATCTTGGACTTGATGTTGCGGTCGGCCGAGCAGCTCACTCCCATGCCGATAGGGCAGCTGGCGCCGTGACGGGGCAGACGGATTACGCGGATGTCATGAGCAAGGTATTTGCCGCCGAACTGTGCTCCCAGACCAATCTTCTGCGCCTCTTTCAGGAGCTTTTCTTCAAGGTCGATGTCGCGGAAAGCACGGCCTGTCTCGTCTCCGGTGGTGGGCAGGTTGTCGTAGAACTTGATGCTGGCCAGCTTCACGGTAAGGAGGTTCTTTTCGGCCGATGTGCCGCCGATCACGAAGGCGATGTGATAGGGCGGGCAGGCTGCCGTACCCAGCGAGCGCATCTTTTCCACCAGGAAGGGGATGAGGGTGCCTTCGTTCTGGATAGTGGCCTTGGTCATGGGGTAGAAGTAGGTCTTGTTGGCGCTGCCGCCACCCTTCGCCACCATGATGAAGCGGTATTCGTCGCCCTGGGTTGCTTCGATGTCAATCTGAGCAGGGAGGTTGCACTTGGTGTTAACCTCATTGTACATGTCCAGCGGGGCATTCTGGCTGTAGCGCAGGTTCTCCTTGGTGTAGGTGTTGAAAACGCCAAGGCTCAGGGCCTCTTCGTCCTCGAAGTCCGTCCAAACCCGCTGACCTTTTTCGCCGTGGATGATGGCGGTGCCGGTATCCTGGCAGAATGGGAGAACGCCCTTTACGGCAGTCTCCGCATTGCGCAGGAACTGCAGTGCCACGTATTTGTCATTGTCCGATGCTTCGGGATCCTTCAGGATGGCCGCCACCTGCTCGTTATGGGCGCGTCTTAACATGAACTGGCAGTCATGGAAAGACTGCTGAGCCACAAGGGTAAGTGCCTCGGGAGATACCTCCAGAATGGTTTTTCCGCCGCAGCCGCAATGGCCGCCGAATTTGGATGTCTTTACAAGCTTTTCGGAACCGGGAATCTTGTAGTACTCGGTAGTGTCAGGGCCCAACTGGAACATGGGCGCGTATTTAAAATCAGGCATTTTTGATACAGTTTGTTTTCTATTCTACAAATTTAACCAATCTACGTGACCTTCGCAAATCTTTTGAAATGCTTGGTAAATCTTTACCAGCATGGCATTTCATAACGCAACTTTTCCGTATCTTTGCGCTCGTAGCGTCGTCTGCATCTTGGACGTCTTGTATGATAGAATGGGTATAAAAGAAAAAACCCGGATTCATCACCAGCACATAAGTCTGGGAGAGGAACTACCGGGACTGCACTACAAAAATATGAAAAAAAACGTTTTCGACAAAACTTTTTTCGATAATTCGTTCTCATCGGCTAGAATGAAGCCATATTATGACCGTTATTCCGGTGATAAAAAGAAGGCGCTACGGCATTACCGTCAAAACATTCAGTTAGCAGAGGCCCTGCTTCCGTCTCTTTCCATTTACGAGGTGGCTCTAAGGAATTCGCTTATCCGGGAACTGGAGAGGATGACAGGACGTAAAGACTGGCACAATTTCTTTGCTACTGTTCCAGCCTTGAAGGCTTTAGACAGCCAAATAGATGTGGCGAAGCAACATATTGTCAAACGAGGAGAGGTTGTGACAGCAGACAAGATTAACGGTGAACTGACTATGGGATTCTGGGTGCTTCTATTCAATGCTAAGTATGAACGTTTTCTATGGAAAGATTTGCGTAAAGCATTCCCGCATATGCCCAAGTCAAAGCGGCAGCGCAAATATGTATCGGCTCCTCTCAATGAGGTTCGAGACCTCCGGAACCGGGTATTCCACAACGAATCCATCAGCTGGAGCCTGTCACGGCTGGAAGAGTTGCATCAGTCCATTCTAGAGGTTTGCAGTTGGATAAACCCAACCATGCCGTTATGGATAAAGACTGTGGAGCGCTTCGATAAAGTTGTCATGTCAATAAAGCGCAGCTGGTACGGCTGGTGGAAGTTTATCTTTTGATAGCGTGAGGTCTCATCTGGAAGCCCACGAACCTTTTGCAGCCGTTGGCTTCCCTTATGATTTGATGGTTTATTGAGTCTTCTTGAGCGTCAATTCCGGCAGTAATACAGCTGTTTCCTTCTCTTCCCTCGGTGCGTCCTTGGCCTTCCAGGCAACAATAAAGCGTACGGATGCGGAATGAACCATATATCCCTTGCTTTGCCACAGGGTTATACGTTCCAGCATCTTCGCAGACAACTTCGCAATGGCCTTTTGCATCCCGTGCGGATACAGATACCCATCGGCATAATCCAATTCGTCGCCTCCTTTGAGTGCTAGTACCGCCTTTTTCCTGGAAGTGAAATAACTCAAGACAACATCCTTGTGGGTGAGTTGGAGAACGATTTCCCCAGGCATGGTATACTCGCTGGAGTCAAAACGATACTTAACAGAAGAGGGACCGCCGTCAAAGCAGGAACTGCCTGTGTAAATATACAGATTCTTCTTTGCACGTGTGAGTCCAACATAATAGCGGCGAAGCTGATCGTTATTCAATTTGAAACTGTCGCAAACCATCATATACACATTATCGTACTCTCTCCCTTTGGACTTGTGAATAGTAGAAACCGTAATGTCAGCTGCTTCTGTTTCGCAGAAATCTTCTATTGATGATTCGTACACAAATTCCTTGAAATCGGTGTGGTATTTTGTTCGAACCGTTTTTTCAAATAGCTCAAGGCAGCGTTCCAGATATCCCAGACAGGTGCTTCCCTTATACTTGGCGATAGTTCTTTCTTTAGCGGCAAACCAGCTTTCATCTGGAATAACAGGCGTACTGACCGTCAGATCCAACTGCCGCAGGAAATATCTCACTTCCGCCAGTGCACTGAAGTTGAATCCGTCCGCAGATTGGATTAATCTGGCGTTGATTCCATGTCTCCGGAGCATCGCCAGTATAATAACCGCTTCTTCGTTTGTCTGGGTCAGAAGACCGGCTTTGCCCTCAGAATGTCCAGCTAAGATATCATTCAAGATTGGCTCATATAGGAATTCTGTCGCAAAACGCGTAACGGTCACTAGTCCTGCCTCTTTGCTCATTGAAACAATAGGACTGCGCTTGAGCCGCCCCCTGATTTTATGTGCGAAGTGATTTGCGTATTCAACAACTGATCTTGAACTCCGGTAATTCTCAGTCATCTCCACAAAACGGCCGCCCTCGAGTTTTGTAAGCTCATACAAGTACTTGGAATCCGACCCGCGGAATTCGAAAATATTCTGGTCGTCATCACCTACTGCGACCACACGCATCTCCTCATTCTGCTGAATAAGTGCCTGAACCAGAGCATATTCATCGGAACTCATGTCCTGGGCTTCGTCTATCACGAGAACGGTTTTGCTGATTCGGTTGGGTTCAACTTCACCGATGCTTATCATCTCTGCCGCCCGCCGGACAACATCATCGGCATCCTCTAGATTACCAATCCTTCCAAGCAGGTCGAAACAATAGGAATGGAAAGTTTTTATTTCAACAAAATGGGCGGCATTGCCGATGAGTTCCATCAGACGCTGTTTGAATTCTGTTGCTGCAGCACGGGAAAAGGTCAGCATCAGAAGCTGTTCGTGCTTGACATCTTCCAGAAGTAGGAGTGAGGCAAGCTTGTGTACCAGAACCCGCGTTTTGCCGCTTCCCGGTCCGGCTGCAACAACTATGCAGCGAGACTCCTTGTCGGAGATGATTTCCATCTGACGCCCGGAGAGTGCTCCAAAGATCTGCCGGTACTTGTCAGGAGTGATATTCCGCTGGATTTCGTGAGCACGCTCTCCCTTGAAATACTTGGAGATAAACCCCTTATAATCCATCTGGAAATAATCCTGGACATATTGCAGGGCAGCCGCGTAATCCTTGACCATAAGGTTGGCATATTCCCCCACGATGTGGATTTGCTGGATTTTCTGCCGATAGAACTCATTCAGCTTTGCATAGTCTTCAACTTTGTATCGGAACTTGTTGTCCTTTATTCGTCGGATATCCATAGCATTATACAGGACCAGGAAACCGCCTTCCAACTTTAATGCTCCTATTCGGGACAGGTACAGGATCGCTTCTTCCACATCGGCAATAGTCGCAACTATACCTCCTTCCAGAAGTGATGCTTCATGGGCATTAAAGGACTTTAACAACTCAAGTTCTGAGAAGTGTACGGCCTTTGATGCTTCATCCGCCTGGGCGTAGAGCCAGTCAATCGCAAAGTGGCAAATCCTGATTCGCTTTTCGTAGCGGGCGAGAACGGTGTCCAAATCAGCCTGTCGGACAATCTTCACGTGGTTTAGATTATAATCATCCCTGCGCGTGTAGCCTTTTACGGTCAGGAAGTACAGAAGCGTGCGGATATCTTTTTCTGTCGCCGACACAATACCTTCACGCATGGCATCGTCATTCAACTGCTTGTAGGTAATGCTGAGTGCTTCGGCTGGGATGTGCTCCAGGATATACCTTTCCAGCTTTGCAAAACGTGCAAAGATGCTGTCTGTCTTTCTCTGGGACGTTCCGGTGTCCTGAAGGAAGGCTGAGAGGTCCTTGCTGTCGGCAAGAATGCCTTCCTGACGCATTCTTTCAACTGACGAGACGACCTCCCACTTGGTAAGGCCCAGGATATCGGCCAGATAATCCACACGTGATTCCGCTTCCTCGTCCTGTGCTTTTGAAATATACTTCTGGGATATGAGCGATTTGATAATCCGGATTGCCGGTTCCACCTCTTTCTGCTCAAACAGCGCGGAACTTTCAATGATTTCGCGGGCTTCGTCCATGTTCGCAACAGTAATCCCTGTCGCATAGACATGTGGGATATTGTTACCACGTTCGATATAGCCGCCTTCTTCAAGAGCGGATAGGGCCGTTCTGACACGCGTTTCAATCTCTGATACGGAGTCGTCCCATCCCGCTCGGCGGGCTATCTCCAAAGCGGAACATTCAGCACGTGAGCGGTTACGGGTGAGTTCTTTCACGGCTTTCCAAACTTGCTGTATCTCGCTGATACTGACTTTGGTCTGATTAAGCAAGATAAAGTGCTTGTCAAGATCGCTGTCGCTATAAAGGACATAGCAGCGAGCGCTCAGTGATGGGTCTCGCCCGGCCCTTCCGGCTTCCTGAACATAATTCTCCAGCGAATCTGAAATGTCATAATGAATGACCAGCCCCACATCCTTCTTGTCTACACCCATTCCAAAGGCAGATGTCGCAACGATAATACGCACTTCATCATTCATGAATGAGTCTTGATTGGCCATCTTTTCATCAGCATCCATCTTCCCGTTGAAAGGTAAGGCGGGGAAGCCGTCCCGGCTTAACTTTTCCGCAAGTTCGTGGGTACGTTTGGTTCGAGCGACATAGACAATGGCAGGACAGTCTGATTCCGAAATTAACTGACGGAGTTTCAGGTATTTATCTTCGTTTGATTCGGAGTGGATGACGCTGTACTGAAGGTTGGTCCTTGTGGCTGTAGAAGCAAAGAGTTCAAGATGAATACCCAGTGTCCTTTCAAAGTAGTCAGTTATATCCTGAATGACTTTTTGCTTGGCCGTGGCCGTAAAACAGGAAACAGGTATTTGTACTCCGGGCCCTTTTCTTTTCTGATAATCGCTGATAAACTTGCCGATGTACAAATAATCTACCCTAAAATCCTGTCCCCAGGATGAAAAGCAATGTGCTTCATCTATGACGAAACGAACGACATTGCGGGAGAGCAATATCCTTTCTATGGTGCGGGAACGAAGCATTTCAGGAGCAATGTACAGGAGCGATGCCTCCCCGCTGGCGACCTGTTCGATTGCCAGGGAGCGGGATATCGGGTCCAGAAGGCCGTTAATTGTAACAGCATCTGTAATCCCTTTTGCCGACAGATTGTCAACCTGATCCTTCATCAGTGACTGGAGAGGCGATATGACAACCGTCAGCCCTTTGACGGCATGTCCCTGCATAAGTGCGGGCAATTGGAAGGTAAGGGATTTTCCTCCGCCGGTGGGGAAAATAGCAAGCAGGGATCTGCCATCGACAGCGGCCTGTGCGGCCCTCTCCTGGAGATTCTCCCCTTCGAAAAGGCGGAAGGATTCGTAACCGAAGAAATGCTTAAGCTTTAAGTGAACATCCAACTCTGCATTGCAATAGAGGCAACCTTCAGCACATCGTGTGTGGCGCAGTAGATTCAGGACATAAGCAATTTCGGGATAGTTTCGGATAACCCAGGCTGGAGTATTGGATCTTTCGTCATCAGTTGCGATTATCGCCAGTGCATAGGCTAGAGCAACCGGCCACCGGTCGATGATGGATTCGATATCGGCATGCGAGCAAATAATACCTTCGTAGAGAGTTCGAATCTGTCCGGGAAGTTTCCTTAAGTCGGGGGAAGGCGCTTTGACCATCTTCAGGAAACCATCAAACTCTTTTTGCTTAATAAGCAAGGATGAATACAGCTGTTGCAATTGAGGTGATAGGGAATTCCATCTGGCTATTTCATCCCACAGTAGATCGCGGGCTTTTTCACAGTCGTTGAGCGGATTGTTCATCTGCTCGGTAACGAGCTTATCATCTTTAACCAATCGGTGATATGGCCTTTCCGGGAAGAGCAGGGGAGACAGATATAAAGTATCGACAAGTATACATCTTGGACTTCCTTCCTCAAAGAGGTACTTAGCGTCATGATGGACTATGTTGTGGCCGCAGATGTAGTCGGTCCCTTTTAAAAACACTCGAAGTTCTTGTTTGGAGGCCCTGTGAAAATAGGCCCCGTCAAAACGCAATGCTCCGATATCATGGACCTTATGATCCTTGATTCCAACCTCTGCGTCAACAATTGCGTATTTGATGGTCTCATCAGGAGCGCTTTCGGCTGGCCTCCTGAATCTGTCCCATATTGACATAGACTGAAGTACAGATTATTCGTAAAGATAGGACTTTTCTTCCAATTATCATAATCGATGGATGTCGTTCAAAGAAAGACCTTGCAAGATGTTTGGAAAAACCATAAGAATAGATTTGGTTTTATCGTTTCATCTATAGTTTTAAAGACCCAAATGGACTTGAGAGATTAGTAATAAACGCACTAAGTGAACGAGGCCGCCACCTTGAAAGAGGTGACGGCCAGTATGTAATATGGAGAAGATGTTAGAGCTGTATCAAAAAGTGATTATAGTCCTTGAAATCTGGCATATGTTGAGGTTTTAAAACTATCCGTTCTTGATATGGATATCGGCCTGGGGGAAGGGGATCTCGATGCCGTTGCTGTTGAAGGCGTTGTAGATGGCTTCCTTGGCCTTGGCTGCGAAGGCGAACTGGTTGTCAACGGTGGCGTACAGCAGTACCTGGAGATTGACGCTGGAGTCGGCCATGTCGGCAAGGCGCACGGTGATGCCGCGCTTGCGGTCCACGACTTCGTGGCCGTATTTGTCCTTTGTCATCAGTGGCTCAAGTGCGGCAAGGATAACTTTGCGGGCTTTCTCTACGTCGGTGCCGTAGGCCACGCCCACCTGGAAGTTCACAAGGGCATATTGGTTGCCGCGGGTGAGGTTCTTGAAGTTCTTGTTGAACAACGCCGTGTTGGTGAAAGCGATCAGGGAGCCGTCCGTGGCTTCAATCTGGGTGCTCTGATAGCTCAGGCTGGCAACGGTTCCCCTTATGCCGTCGCATTCGATTACGTCGCCCACTCTTACGCGGCCGCTCATGAGCTGAACTCCGTAGAAGAAGTTGTTCAGAACGTCCTTAAGGGCGAAGCCGATACCCGTTGCAAGACCGGTGGTAATGATTGTCAGGGCCGATGTGGGAATCCTGAGCATCTGGAAGACAATGATGATGTATATACCCCAGCCCACGAGGGTTATGATGTTATTGACAAGGTTGAAGTTGATGTCGGTTTCCTTGAACAAAGTCTCAGGCCCAAGTTTGGACACCACCGAGCGGGTTTTCCATACGCGGAAAAAAGCCTTGGCCGCATACACCAGATACCTGAACAGGAAGAAGAGGTTAACTACCAGAAGCAGTTTAAACAGGGATAGGTGGCTCCATCCTTCCACGTTGATGATGGGGCCGAAGAAGATATCATTCACGGCAACCGCAAGGTTGAATACCCTGCATGCGAAAGAAACGGCCATAGGCACAGACCAGATCCAGAGGATGGGAATAACGACCATCTTCACAAGGTCGTATAGCCAGGTCACCTCAATCAAGGCACCACGTTTCTTGCTGAGAGGAATCTTATCATTGTCGGCACGGTATGCTGCAATCCTTTTGGAGATACTGTTGTCGTGGCGGCGTTGCAGGACCACCGTCAGAGCGGTGATTACCTGAATCAGCATCAGCTGGAAGAACCACCATATAAGCACCAGCACCGAAGGCATTATCCATCCGGCCCATGACATGACCGTGGCTATGCCCATGACGGCCGCCGATATCCAAAGGAAGGTGGCGTCGGCGCTTGGAACGCTGGAATGCTTCCTGAGATTCACCAGTACCTGCCAGACGGTGAAAATGAGCACCATCAGGGGGAAGGTGAGGATGAGTATGCTGTCGGGAATGAATACTATCCTGAGGAAAATGACGAAGAAGGCAAGAAGGAGAGTGGGAAGGTATGCCTTGGCCGAAGCATGTGACTGTGCCTTATCCATCCTGATGAGCATCGAAGCGAAGATGGTGGCAAGAAGGAGGGTGAACTCCGCCATCATCCGGCATCCCATGGTATAGAAGTTAGTGTTTTCTCCGATTCCAACTATAAACTGCAGAATGGCGAACAGGAGCGTTCCGATAAGGGTTATTATCATGCCTCTGTGCTCCTGGAAATAAGGCTTATTAAAGACTTTAACCTTCCTGGACAGAATGCTCACCACAATCTTTGCAACAAGGATAGACAGAGCCAGAATAATGAGCATTGCAAAGCTGAAAAACCACACGACGGGCCCCTTCCAAACGCTTTTGTACGATTCATTCTTAAGGCTTTCGGCAACGGAATACTTGATCTTGTAATCCTCAACGGCCGTCTGGAAATAGCGCGCGGGGTTTCGCAGTATCTTGAAATAGCTCCGGCTTCTTCCGAAGAAAACCTGATGCTGGATGTCTTCGTAGCGCGTTTTGGCATAGTCGTAGGCCTCTTTCAGCAGCAGGTCCGTATCGGCGTAGTGCTGGCTGTCTTCCTCGATAAGTTTTATCTGGTCGTAGAAGTATTTTGCAAGGTTTACGGACAATGCCAGGCAGCTGTCGCGCATGGCGGTGGTTACGCTGTCCATCTCAAAACCATCGGAAATGGCGAAACTGGGCAGAGAAAGGAGTGTGTCGAAATTAACCGAAATCGAGTCCAGTACCGTAATGGTTTCAGGGAGAACCGACGAATCCGACCTTACCGGAGGGATGTTCCTGAGCGTCTGTGACAGCCGGTCGTAGCGTTCCAGTTCGTCGGACATGTTTTCCAGAATATCCTGGAAAGGTACGCGGCTTTTCTGAAAATCCTCGTACTGACGTGTAGCGCGGCTTAGGGCGAAGGTCAGGTCCAGGGTGAAATCCCGCTGCTGGGAGTACAGCATCAGTGAAAGCTGGTTGCTCTCTTCCACAAGGTCCACCAGCTTCCTGTGCTGGGCCTCTATCCTTTTCTGGGAGGAATTCCCGCGATTATGTACCCTGTCGATCGAGGTCTGCAGCTCTCCTTTCAGTACCGTAAGGGTCTGAAGGAGGTTCTCTTCCTTGAAGACTGCTATTGCCGGCAGCGCCACAAGCACAAGAAGCAGCGCTATTAGAGTACGTTTTTTCATCCTTTAATATTTACTGAAAGAAGCTGAAATGCACCCTCCCGTAGCAACGCTCTTTGACGAAGCGGGGGTGGGATGTGAAGGAATGCTCGCCGCCGTGCTCCAGTATGAAATAGCACTCGGGGTGAAGCAGGCCCAGCGCGAAAACCTGGTCCGGGATGGTTTCCAGGCCTTCAAGGGCGTAGGGGGGATCGGCGAAAATAATGTCGAATTTCTCCCGGCAGATGGGGAGGAAGTCGAAGACATTGTCGCGGACCATGGTGACGTTGGAAAGGCCCAGGCGGGCGGCTTCGGTCTTGATAAAGGAAGCGTTCTCGCGGGCCATCTCCACGCAGTATACTCGGGCGGCGCCTCTGGATGCAAACTCGAAGGCTATGGACCCGGTGCCGCCGAAAAGGTCCAGCACCTTCAGGTCCTGGAACTCGTATTCGTTGTCAAGAATGTTGAAAAGGCCTTCCTTGGCGAAGTCCGTGGTGGGACGCGCCTTGTACCCTGCCGGGGGCAGGATTACTTTTCCTTTCAGTTTTCCGCCGATAATTCTCATGGAGATACACTCGCTTCGCTCGGTATGACAAAATTCGCCCGGTATGACAAAATTCGCTCGGTATGACAAATTGTCTATAGCTGTACTACGGCTTTGAAATAGCGGTACAGGGACATTTCGGCCTCCTGGTCCAGGGGAGTGCGGAAGCAGACGGTGGACACTTCGGGATTAAGCTGAAGCTGCTTCATCCCAAGGAAAATGAAATACTGGGCAGTGGTGAAGTCCGGTGCCTGGAATACATTGCACAGGCGGAGGCTCTTGCCCTGTGCTATTACAAGGTGCAGCCAGCCGTCTTTCCAGGAAGCCACTATCTTGTTGTATTCCGAAATGTCTTCAAGCGTGCACAGGAGATAATACATTTCCGGATACACGCGGACAGGTTCACCGGAGGCGGGAAGCACGGTCTGTGAAAGCACCTTGGAAAGGGACTCGCCGATGGAATTGGAAAACACCAGCACTGAGCCCAGCTGAGGCACGGGAACCGTTTCCACGAAGTCGCCTTCGTCCAGCTTTACTACTTCCTCCAAAGCCCTGCGTGCCGGCATTGAGCCGAGGAAAGGCTCCGGCACAAGGGTTACCTTGGGCGTAAGCAGCGATATTTCCACCATGTCGTACCGGCGCTGGAACTCCGGAGTGGTGAAAATGCGTTCCGCCCCCTGCCAGGGAGAGGCAGTAATCCCGTCTGGGGTGTAGACCTTAAAAGAATATCCACTCAAGGAAACTTGAATGGATATTCCTGTATGATTTGTAAAAGTATGGTCCATAGGGGAGGACTATTCCCAGTTACCGGCGTTGTTGTTGGGAGCGGTTACGCTGCCAACCTGAAGGCCTTCGTACTTGTTCTGGTCCTTGCGTTCTGCATCCAGGTTGATGCGGAGCTGGTTGTCAAGTCCTTTGCAGAGGGCCTTGTAGGGCATGCGGGCCTCGAACAGGGGAACCTGTACACCGGAAACGGTCTTGATGGTAGCTTCCATTTCGGTGAGCTGCTTGCCGGAGAAGGGAATGTATTTGAGGGAGTCGATGCAGAAGTCTGGACGGTGGGTGAAGAGGGTGTCACGTACGGGGATTTCCGTAACGGTGGAGAACACCACTTTCTGGCCGGCTGCGTAGGCTTCCTGGAGTTTTTCTGTAATCTGGGCGGGTTTGAGCTTCTTGTTGGCTTTCTTGATGGCCTCGGTATTTGCAACTGCGAGGGAGTCGTCCAGGGAGCCGATCTGCATGACGATGTCCATCTTGCCGGTTTCGTAGAACAGCTTGAGGGAGTCGATGGTGGGGCTGAAGCGGCCGTTCACGCTCTTGAATGCGACCTGAAGATCGCGGATGTCCTTGAGGCGCTGGATGGCTACCTGGGAGCGGGCTGCAACCTCATGGTTGAACCGTACGGGCTTCTGGACGCTTTTTACGGTAATCCATACAAGAAGGCAAATTACGGCTGCAAGCGCAATCTCGACGATGATTTTAACGGATTTGTTCATTATCTTAATGTTTTATATTTTTCCAAACTTCCGACAAAGTTAACAAAATGATTTCTCAAAAGCAATAATCTTTTGTAAATTTGCCGTTGCAAACGAAGCAGCGTAATGGAACTGTTCCCGCACAAAGACATATCGGCCCTTGACTCCCTTTTCAAAGCCGCCCGGAAAGTGGCCATCCTGAGCCACGTCCATCCGGACGGGGACGCCCTGGGCTCGTCCACCGCGATTGCGCTGTATCTGGGAAGCATCGGAAAAGAATCGGCCTGCATATTGCCTAACACTGTTTCCGATACTCTCAGCTATATTCCAAGCCCTTCGGTCCGGTATTTCTATGCCGACAAGCAGCCGAAGAGGGCCGAAGAATGGATACGGGAATCAGACCTTATCGTCCTTGCCGATGCAAACGCATTCTCGAGGACCGATGTCCTGGAACAGGCTGCGAAGGAATCACAGGTGCACAAAGTGCTTCTGGATCATCACCTTAACCCGGACAGGGAAAACTTTGCCCTGGTTTTTTCGACTCCTGAGATTTCATCGGCCTCGGAAGTGGTGTTCTGGGTGCTCAGGGAGCTTGGCTGCAGGATGGAAGGCGAAATTGGGAAAGCCCTGATGACGGGCATGACCACCGACACCAACAACTTCGCCAACTCTGTGTTCCCAAGCACCTTCGCCATGGCGTCGGAGCTTATCGCAAATGGCGTGGACAGGGACGCAATCCTTCAGCAGATATACAACAGCTACCGGGAAAACCGGGTCCGCCTGATAGGCTATATGCAGCATAAGGAAATGCACATACTCCCGGAAGGCGCGTCATACATGGTCCTTACCAAAAAGCTGCTTAGGGAATTTGGTGCCGAAGAAGGGGAGACCGAAGGCCTGGTAAATATACCGCTGGCCATTAAGGAAGTGCGCCTGAGCGTGCTCCTGAAGGAAGACGACGGCCTGTTCCGCGTTTCGGTCCGGTCGAAAAAGGGGACATCGGCGCAGAACCTGGCCCTGCAGTATTTCCATGGCGGAGGGCACGAAAATGCCGCCGGCGGGAAGCTTTTCATCGGCAGCGATATCACAACGGCCGAAGAAGCACCGGCCTATGTCGAAAGAATCCTGAAAGAATTCCTGGGATGAAGAAGAGCACCGTCATATTTGCGCTTGCGCTTGCCGCAGCTTTTCTGGCAGCCTGTAGCAAACAGGCCCTGAGCACCACATATGATAAGCAGATAACGAATATCGAAAACTTCATCTCTAACCAGATGAAGTCCGACACGAACGCAACCCTGACCAAAAACAACGGAGCGTACAGGCTTACCCTGCACGACACCCTTAAACTGAAGGATTCGCTCAGAAGAGGAGGCAAAGTTTCGCTATACTATGCCTGCTTCATCCTTACGTCGTCGTCAATTTCCACGAGTAATCTGGTGTCGACAAACCTGAAATTATTTGCCCAAAGGGCGAACTGGGACCTTACCGACACCACCCGTTATAAACTCGACACCGTCGCTTTGGATGGTACTCTGGTGAAAGGCCTGGACCTTGGCCTGGAAGGCGTACAGGAAGGAGACGAAGGATATATCCTGTTCACAGGCGAACGTGGTTTCGGAAATACCGAGCGAGGCACGATTCCTGCAAGGAGTGCCCTGGTTTATGCAATTTGGATAGATAAAATTTTCAATGAATAGCAAAAGATTCATACCTGTACTTGTGACGGCGCTTGCACTTTGCAGCTGCGCCAAGGCCGTGAGCGTCTCGACCGGGGAAAAAGCCCGCGAGTATCTAAGTCTCTGGATGGAAGAGTTCCACCCAGGCGTGGAGCCCCAGGAAAGCGGATTATATATCCTTGAAGACGTCCCCGGAACCGGCGCAGCCTGGAACGGGGAACTTGCATATACATCCGTAGGCGTGACAATCCGCCAGCTTGGAGGAACCATATCTTCCACCACCGACGAAAAGCTTGCGAAGCAGCTGGGCACTTATTCAAAGGCCAATTACTACGGTCCCAAATGGGTGCAGACAGGGGAAGGATACAGCTACGCCGGCGTGGATGCATTGCTTGAAGGCATGCGCCAGGGTGGCAGCCGCACAGCTGTAGTGCCTGCATGGATGCTGACTACAAGCAGGTACTCCACCCAGGCAGAGTATATCGCAGCCTGCAGCTCGTCAACCAGTCTCATCTACACCATCACCATGGACAGGCAGGTGAGCGATATCGACCAGGAAGAAAAAAGACTTGTGGACAGCTACGTGCACACCCATTTCGGCCCGTCTGAACCCGCCCGTTCATATAACGGCGGGGAAGCCGACGGCACGTTCTATTTCGTGAGCGACTCGACGGCTTTTATCGGTACTCCAATGCACCCCACCGATACGACCCTCACTCTAAATTACACCGGAATGCGCCTGGACGGGCAGATTTTTGACACCACCATCGAAAGAGTTGCCAGGGATGCAGGAATTTATTCGAATTCAAGAACCTACGAACCTGTGTCAATTACCTGCTCTTCCACTTGGTCCAACATCCAACTGGGCGGCAGCTCGTCCCTGGTGAACGGTTTCAAAGGCGGCCTGTACCTTATGAAGTACGACGGGCAGAAAGCCACCATCATCTTCACTTCCTCGCACGGATACCAGACCAGTGGCAGCGGCGACGTTATTCCCGCCTGGTGCCCTCTGCGCTTCGACCTGGAATTTGTGGAACAATGAGTTCTGCAGCGCCTACAGAGCTGGGAACCAAGCCCATAGGCTCGCTTCTTAAGCAATACGCCGTCCCCGGTATCATAGCCATGACGGCGTCGTCCCTTTACAACATGGTGGACAGCGTGTACATCGGCCATATACCCGATGTGGGTTCGCTTTCCATGGCAGGCCTTGCCATCACTTTCCCGCTGATGAATATTTCCGCTGCTCTGGGAACGCTGGTTGGCGTGGGCGCCGCAACAATGATTTCAGTGCTGCTGGGGCAGAAAAACTACAAGGTTGCGGGGAAGGTGCTCTCCAACGAGGTGTCCCTAAATATCCTAGTGGGGAGTATTTTCACTGCCATCACCCTGATCTGGATGGACCCCATCCTGCGCTTTTTCGGTGCGTCGGATGCGACCCTTCCTTTTGCCAGAAGCTATTTCGAGATCATTGCCATTGGCAATATTGTGACGCACCTTTATTTCGGCCTGAACAGCGTCGTGCGTTCGTCCGGGAATCCCAAACTGGCGATGGGGCTGACGCTTTTCACGGTTACTTCGAATGCCATCCTGGATCCCATATTCATTTTTACCCTGGGTCTTGGCATCAGGGGCGCCGCCATTGCAACGGTGCTGTGCCAGTGCATGGCGCTGGGCTATACTCTGTGGTATTTCATGGACCAGAAGCGCTTCCTGCACCTGCCGCGTCCGCTGCGCGAATACAGGGTGGACTGGCGCATTGCAAAGGATTCGCTTTCCATCGGCATGGGGCCTTTCCTAATGAACCTGGCCAGCTGCATAGTGGTTCTGTTTATAAACCAGCAGCTGGTGCGCTGGGGAGGGGATTTGGCAATTGCAGCCTACGGCATCGTGAACCGCATCACCTTCCTTTTCGTAATGATTGTGATGGGCTTCAATCAGGGAATGCAGCCCATTGCCGGCTATAATTTCGGCGCCAGGCAGTACGGCAGGGTCCGGAAGGTCTTCCTTCTGACCGCCGCCTGGGCTACCGGCGTAACTACCCTGGGCTTCATCGTGTCGGTTTTCCTGCCGGAGGCTTCGGCGAAGATTTTTACCAGCGACCCTATACTTGTCGAAAAGGCTTCGCGGGGCTTGCGTATAATGAACGTAGTGTTCCCCGTCGTGGGCTTCCAGATGGTCACGACCAACCTTTTCCAGTGCCTTGGTATGGTGAAAAAATCCATCTTCCTGTCTCTTTCGCGTCAGCTTCTTTTCCTGCTTCCCTGCATATACATCCTTCCGGTGGTGCTGGAATCTGAAAACGGCGTGTGGTCCAGCTTCCCTATCTCCGACATGCTTTCGGCTATTGTGACTGCCATCCTCGGATGGAAGCTTATCGTTAAACTGGGCAGGCTCCACGACGGAGACGACCCCAAAGTTCTTGGAGGACAGATATAATGTGCATCATCAATGTGGGCCGAAGCTTCGGCAGCGGAGGCGGATACGTTGGACAGGCAGTCGCCGCGAAGCTTGGCATTCCCTTCTACGACAACGAGCTCATCTCCAAGGCGGCCGAAGATAACGGCTATTCGCGCGACCTCTTCGCCTCCGGGGAAAGGAAGCGCAGCATTTTTTCGGCCTCAAGCTTCTTCGCATCGGGCCGGATGAGTCTTATGGACGGGGCCTACGTCAACGAGGACCTGCTTTTCAAGGCCCAGAGCGAGGTTATACGCAGCATCGGCGAAAAAGGGAATGCAGTTATCATAGGCCGCTGCGCCGACTACATCCTCCGCGACCTTTCATGCCTGAACGTCTTTGTGGACGGCCCCGAAAAGTACCGTATAGAGCGCATAATGAAAGCCGAAGGCCTGACTGAGTCAGAGGCCGAAAAGCTTATGCGCCGGAAAGACCGCACACGCGAGACTTATTATAATTACTATACTTTCGGCCAGTGGGGACACGCCTCCAACTATCATCTCTGCGTGGACAGTTCCATCCTGGGCATCGACGGCACGGCCGAGTATATCATCGATTTCGGCCGAAGGGCCGGGCTTATTCCATAAGTTTCTTGTACTTGAAGCGCTTGGGCTGGGCATCGGCGCCGAGGCGCATCTTGCGGTTCTCTTCGTATTCCTGATAGTTGCCTTCAAAGAACACTACCTTGCCTTCGCCTTCGTAGGCCAGGATGTGCGTGGCTATACGGTCCAGGAACCAGCGGTCGTGGCTTACTACCACGGCGCAACCCGCGAAGCCGTCCAGGCCTTCTTCCAGGGCGCGTATGGTGTTCACGTCCACGTCGTTGGTGGGTTCGTCCAGAAGGAGGACGTTGCCTTCGTCCTTAAGAGTGAGCGCCAGGTGCAGACGATTCCTCTCGCCGCCTGAAAGTACGCCGCAGAGTTTTTCCTGGTCCGCTCCGGAGAAGTTGAAACGTGACACCCACGCGCGGGCATTTACGTCCCGGCCGCCCATGCGCACCCATTCCGAGTTGCCGGCGATGGTCTCGTAAACGGTCTTGTCCGGGTCGATGGAGCGGTGCTGTTGGTCCACGTAGGATATTTTCACAGTGTCGCCGATTTCAATGCTGCCGCTGTCCGGCTTCTCCAGGCCCATAATCAGGCGGAAAAGTGTGGTTTTGCCGGCGCCGTTGGGGCCGATTACGCCCACTATGCCTGCCGGCGGAAGTTCAAATGTAAGATGCTCGAACAGGAGCCTGTCCCCGTAGGCCTTTGAAACGTCGTTGAAGCGTATGACCTTGTTGCCAAGGTGCGGGCCGTTGGGGATGTATATTTCCAGATTTGCTTCCTTCTGTTTGGTATCGGCCGAAGCCAGCTTCTCGTAAGCTCCCAGACGGGCTTTCTGCTTGGCCTGGCGGGCTTTCGGGGCCATGCGGACCCATTCCAACTCGCGTTCCAGGGTTTTGCGGCGCTTGCTTTCCGCTTTCTCTTCCTGAGCCAGACGCTTGGTTTTCTGGTCCAGCCAGCTGGAGTAATTGCCCTTCCAGGGGATGCCTTCGCCGCGGTCCAGTTCCAGTATCCAGCCAGCCACGTTGTCAAGGAAGTAGCGGTCGTGGGTTACGGCTATAACCGTGCCTTTGTACTGCTGCAGGTGGGCTTCCAGCCACTGGATGGACTCGGTGTCCAGGTGGTTGGTAGGCTCGTCCAGAAGGAGTACGTCCGGCTCCTGCAGAAGCAGCCTGCAAAGCGCCACGCGGCGGCGTTCACCTCCTGAAAGCGTCTTGATAAGGGCCTCGGAAGGAGGGCACTGCAGGGCGTCCATCGCCCTTTCCAGCTTGGAATCTATCTCCCAGCCGCCCATGTGCTCTATCTGCTCGGTAAGCTCTCCCTGGCGCTCGATCAGGCTGTTCATCTGGTCGTCGTCCATCGGTTCCATGAACTTTTCGGAGATTCCGTTGTACTCTTTGAGCACGTCCATGATGGGCTGAACGCCCTCCTGAACCACTTCCAGGACAGTTTTCTCCGGGTCCATCTGCGGCTCCTGCTCCAGGTAGCCTACGGTGTAGCCCGGGGCCCAAACTACCTCCCCTTTGTAGGACTTTTCCACCCCTGCGATAATCTTCAGCAGCGTGGACTTACCGGACCCGTTGAGGCCGATGATGCCGATCTTGGCGCCGTAGAAGAATCCAAGGTATATGTCCTTGAGTATGACTTTGTTGTTGTGCGGCAGGATCTTCGAGACCCCGTTCATTGAGAAGATGATTTTTTCGTCGGCCATATAGTTTGTGTTATTGTTCTCTGAAAAGGTCGCGGGCGGGAAGCTGCTTGGAGAAGCGGCTTCGGAGGTTCTTGAAAAGGGTAGCGGTATTTTTGGTGAAGCGGGAGCCCCTCCAGGCCGATGTGTTGGATACCATGATCCAGCATTCGCCGTCGGGATAGACTTTTACGAGGGCCGATGTCCCGGAGAACGAGCCTGTCCTGGTCCATTCGCCTTCCGGCCGGCAGTCCACCCAGCCCAGGGCGAAAGTGTCTTCGTCGAAGTAATTGGTCATCTGCTTTACCGTAAACGGGTCCAGGATGTCTTCCACGGGGCCTCTGGCGTCAATTGACGCCACCAGGCGTGCCAGTTCTACGGTGGACCCTACCCATCCGCCTGCGCCAAGCAGACCCGAAATACGGTTGCCGCCATAGCACTTTTCCACCTCGCTGTACTTGCCGTCAAATGAAGGCGACGGCTCGCTGTCCGGTTGCATGAAGTATCGGCTTTCGCCTTTGAGACGATCCTTTAGATAGTCGCCGCCAAGTGCGAAATCCCGGCAAAGAGCCTTTTCAAAGACTTCCTGCTGCATGAATTTTTCGTATGACTGTCCGGATACTTTTTCTATTATAAGTGACAGAAGGAAATAGCCAAAGTTGGAATACTCCTGGCTTGTGCCGGGTTCAAATGCAAGGCGCCGGGCCACTTCTTTTCTCACCAGGAAGTCCTTTGACGGGGGCTCCGAAAGCCCGTGGTTACGCATGAAGGTCAGGGTATTGAACATCACGTCCCCGCCGCGGGCGGAAAAGCCTCCCTGATGCCTCAGGAGATGCTCAACTGTAATCAGGTAATAATTGCTGTCCTTGATGTAGGCATCATACTCGTTCAGTACCCCATACGGGCCGAAGACAGGCGTCTCCAGGAACACCTTTCCCTCTTCCTGCAGGCGCATAATTCCGACTGCCGTAAGGAGTTTGGAGACCGATGCCAGCCTCATCCGCGTTCCCGGGGTCATGGGCTGTCCGTAATCGGCTATTCCATAGCCTTTTGCATATACCAGAGAGTCATTGCGTGTAATTGCCAGCGACGCCCCTTTAAGACCCCAGAACGTCATGAAACTGTCCACGGCCTGGTCCATTTCGGGAAGCTCCGACATGGCATTCACTATGCAGCTGTCCAGGTTTTCTCTCCACTGAATGCTTTCTACAGGCGTTTCCTGAACTTTTCCCCGGCCTTTCATTGCGAGCATGGTCCAGGCCCCGGCAAGAAGCGCCAGCGCAAGTGCAGCCCGTATGATGGTCCGGCCTTTCATTTTCCCACGCGAAGATACCAACTTTCTCACTGTAATGCAAGCCTGTGGGCTTTATGGTTCGGCCCCGAGGTGGTTGGCGTTACGCAAATAGCCGCGTTTTTGCCTAACGGGACTGACCAAAGTGGCTGGCATTACGCAAAATCGGCCATTTTTGCGTAATCAGAGTGTCCACTGTCCCTGCACCGTTCCAGGTCTGAAGCCTTTCCGTTCCGGGTCTGTTTTTTCCCTGAGGGCGCTGAAAAAGTCCCGTATGTGCTGGACCTGGTCCACAACACAAATGGACGCGGTCTCATGTATTTTTGGACTTGGTCCAATTATAACCCTTGGACCAGGTCCAGCACTTCGGCAATATAGGGGCTTGTAAGGCACATGTCATGGACCTGGTCCAGCACCTGTTTTTGGACCGCGTCCAAAAACGCCGCAGACCTCGTCCAAGAATAAGATGCACTTAAGCCGGATATTTCTATATACTCTGGAACTTTTTCAGCGCCCTCTTTTTCCCTGCAGACCTGGAACGCTGTGATGCATGAGCGGCAGAAAAGCGTGCCAGGAGTAGCAAAAAAAACGGACCTGGCACATAATAGCTACAGACCGGGAACTATTTCCCACTGACCTGGCACTTGATTAGCCGCTAAAGCACGGAATGAAGGAATGAGGCCAATGAGTGTGCTTTAGGCAGGGGTACAGAGGGGGTGTAAAGCACGAAACGTGGGAACGAAGGCCGAAAGTGTGCTTTAGGCCACAGCTGCACACAGCTCAACGACGGCGAGGGGAAAGAAACAGGGCCAAAACGTGACCAATGTCGTATGAGTACACCACCGGCGACGAAAACGGCCCCCAGCGTTCCCGGCGGTCCACATCCCTGCACCACCGGCGACGAAAACGGCCCCCAGCGTTCCCGGCGGTCCACATCCCTGCACCACCGGCGACGAAATCGGCCCTCAACGTGCCCGGCGGTCCACATCCCTGCACCACCGGCGACGCCAGCAGTCCAAGTCGGCCTGGAAGTGTTGCTTTTCTGCCGCTTTTGGGTTAAATTTGCATTGATAACCCGGCCGGGAGCTGGCCGGCAGAAAAATAATCGTCAATGTATTCGTTTCTTATCAGTATTGCGGCCCTGGTTTTGGGATATATCCTTTACGGGGCGTTTGTGGACAGGGTTTTCGGCCCGGATCCTAAAAGGAAGACTCCTGCAGTAGCAAAGGCGGACGGGGTGGACTATATCGCCATGCCCAGTTGGAAAGTATTCATGATCCAGTTCCTTAACATTGCTGGAACGGGACCCATCTTCGGCGCTATCATGGGTGCTAAGTTCGGCCCTGCAAGCTATCTGTGGATCGTTTTCGGCTGCATTTTTGCCGGAGCCGTGCACGACTATATGTGCGGAATGCTGTCCGTGAGGAATGGTGGGGCAGGTTTTCCCGAACTGGTGGGGGATTACCTTGGTAAGCGTGCCAAAACCTTCATGCTGATTTTTAGTATAATCCTGCTCCTGCTGGTTGGAACGGTGTTCGTTTACAGCCCGGCGCTTATTCTGGGGGACATCGCCGGTGACGGCAGTCGCGGCTCCATAATGCTATGGGTGGGAATAGTGTTCGCATATTACGTAATAGCAACCCTTCTCCCTATCGACAAACTCATCGGCCGTATATATCCGCTTTTTGCCGTTGCCCTGCTTTTCATGGCGGCAGCACTTATGGTATGCCTCTTTATAAAGTGGCCTTCGCTGCCGGAACTTTGGGACGGCCTTGGCGGCTGGGCTGAGAAAGCCGGCGTTAAAAACCAGCCCATCTTCCCTTGCCTGTTCATAACCATAGCATGCGGCGCAATTTCCGGCTTCCACGCCACCCAGAGCCCGCTTATGGCCAGGTGCATCAAGAACGAAAAGCTTGGCCGGCCGGTGTTCTACGGCTCCATGATAACCGAAGGTATGGTGGCTCTTATCTGGGCGGCGGTGTCTTCCTGGTTCTTCTTCGACGGTGGCGCGGCTGAAGTTGGTTCAAGCATGTCAGCCGCTGCTCCTACGGTAGTCACGAAAGTGTCCGAAAGCTGGCTTGGGCTGCTTGGAGGCGTGCTTGCAATCCTTGGCGTGGTTGCGGCGCCCGTCACTTCAGGCGATACAGCATTCCGCAGCGCCCGCCTCATCATCGCCGACTTCCTTCACACGGAGCAGAAGGACATAAAGCGCCGCCTGATGATAGCCCTTCCGCTCTTTGCCGGATCGGCCCTTCTTCTGTGGTACAACATAGCCGACGCAAACGGTTTTAACGTAATCTGGCGCTACTTCGGCTGGAGCAACCAGGCTCTTGCCACCATAATGCTCTGGACAGCAACAGCTTACTTCGCGAAAAAGAAAGGCGGAATGTGGCACCTCATCACGCTTATTCCCGCCCTTTTCATGACCGCAGTGTGCGTCACCTTCATCCTTGTGGACAAAACCGGCTTCCGCCTGCCCCAGACCCTGGCGCCATGGATCGGCATCGGCACCTTCGCCATCGCCACCATCCTCTGGTGCTTATGGAAGCGAAAGCACTGATATTTAATTATTTACTGTATTCATGTCTGCGCAAAAAGAACAGACATGAATCTAGGAAAGCGCTGATTATAAATTACTTACGATATGCTTGACGAACAAAGAGGACTTTACGTTGCCCATTGTCAGAACGGGCCGATATCAATCAACGGCAAAATGGCCTGCAGGCACGGGCTTATCGCCGGTGCTACGGGTACCGGTAAAACGGTAACGCTGCAGGTGCTGGCCGAAACCTTCTGCCAGGCAGGGGTGCCTTGCTTCATGGCCGACATGAAAGGGGACCTGAGCGGCATCTCCCAGGTAGGTAAGCTTTCCGGCTTCATCGAGAAGAGGCTGCCGGAGTTCGGCATCCCGGAACCTAAGTTCCAGAGCTGTCCGGTGCGCTTTTTCGATATCTTCGGCGAGCAGGGCCATCCGATGCGCAGCACCATTTCCCGCATGGGCCCGGAGATGCTCGGCCGCCTGATGGAGCTGAACGAAACGCAGACCGGCGTGCTGAATATAGTCTTCCGCATTGCCGATGACAATGGCCTTCTTCTAATAGACCTTAAGGACCTCCGCGCCATGCTCAACTTCGTGGGGCAGAACGCCGCCGAGTATACTACCAAGTACGGCAACGTGACATCGGCCTCGGTGGGCGCAATCCAGAGGGCGCTGCTGGCGCTGGAGAATCAAGGGGCCGATAAATTCTTCGGCGAGCCGGACTTCGACATTTACGATCTGCTGCAGTGTGAAGGCGGTAAAGGCATAATGAACGTGCTTGCGGCCGATAAGCTTATGCTTCAGCCGAAGCTATATTCGACTTTCTTGCTTTGGCTGCTGTCGGAGCTTTACGCGACTCTTCCCGAGGTAGGGGAGATGGACCTGCCGAAGCTGGTCTTCTTCTTCGACGAGGCCCACATGCTTTTCGAAGGCACGTCCAAGGCACTTACGGACAAGATTGAGCAGGTGATACGCCTGATTCGTTCCAAGGGCGTCGGCATTTATTTCATCACGCAGAGCCCTACCGACATCCCTTCAAGCATTCTGGGCCAGCTGGGAAACCGCGTGCAGCATGCCCTCAGGGCCTACACACCCCAGGACCAGAAGGCTGTGAAGGTTGCCGCCGACACCTTCCGCCCCAACCCCGCTTTCAAGACCTACGACACCCTGCTGGAGCTGGGCACCGGCGAAGCTTTGGTTTCGTTCCTGGACGAAAAAGGAACGCCTGCCGTGGTAGAGCGCGCCAAAATCCTGTTCCCGCTTAGCCAGATTGGCGCCATCACTCCGGAGGAAAGGACTCAGCTGATCAATCGCAGCAGGCTTTTCGGCAGGTACGACCATGCTATTGACCGTGAAAGCGCGTACGAAATCCTTACCGCCGCCTATGCCGAAGTCGAAAAGCAAAAGGCCGAACTGGAAGCCGCCGCCGAAGCGGAAAAGCAGGCCGAGCTGAAGGCCAAGGAAGAGGCCCGCTTGGCGAAAGAAGCCGAGAAGGCCGCCAAGGAAGCGGAAAAGGAAGCAGCCAAAGCCGCACGCGAAGCTGCGAAAGCAGAGAAAGAGCGCGCTGCCAAGGCCAAGAACAGCATAGGCAACAAGGTGCTGAAATCCGTGATTATGGCCGTAACAGGCGTTGCAGCCGCCTCTGTGGCCGATGCCGTGACCGGCACCAAGTCAAAGAGCAAGACAACTACCGGCCAGAAGGTGGTGAAAAAGGCCACTAAGAGCGCCACCACAACGCTTACTCGCGAGCTTACCCGGAGTATCCTTGGAAATCTGATCAAATAGTTCTATAGCTCACATTAATCGGCGTGTCCGGAGATGCCCGGTCGTTGCCGGGCATGGCGACGAAGGTCAGGAAAACGGCCCAAAACGCGCGCGCCCGTCGCCGTAAGTTATGACGGCGACGGGCAAGAAAAGGGCTGAAAACGCGTGCCCGGGGCCGTCAACCCCGGCACATCCAGGCTAATACTTATGCTCTTCGGCTGTTATCTCCTCACGAGTTATCTTTTTGTTGTCCATCTGGCGCCAGGCGTACACAATGTAGGCCAGCACGAAGGGGATGAGCAGCGATACCCAGGACATCACCTGAAGGGTGAAGTAGCTGGAGGAGCTGTTGCGGATGGTCAGGGAGCTTTGCAGATCGGTGCAGGAGGGATAGTAGGCCGTTCCGTTGAAGCCGGCCAGGAAGAACACGGCCATCACTACCAGTACGGTGCCGGGCATCGCCCACCAGATGCCTTTGCGGGAGTCAGTGAAACCGCCCAGCCACAGGGAAACCAGGACCAACACTACGCCTGCAAGCAGCATCGCCAGCACGGCCGGCATGGCCAGCAGATTGTGCCAGTACTTGTAGGGTTCAAGGGAGACAATTCCGTCGGCCCCCACTGCGTATCCGTCTCGGAGCATCAGAACCACGGCCCAGGCCAGGAAAACGACCAGGAAGGGGATTATGCTGAGTTTGATGGTCCGGCGCATCTGCTTGCCGATGGTGTCGTCATCTACGTTATTCAGCACATACAGGGCGCCAAGGATGGCGGTGAGCAGCACCAGAGCAGCGCCCAGCAGCACTGCGTGCCACTGTCCGAGGGCTTCCAAGCCATGCCAGCCGTTGCCCCAGGTGCTGATGACCGGGGACGAAGGGTCGGTGATGGCTACTTTGTTAACGGTGAAGTCGGATCCGGTGAAGAAGGTTCCCACGGCCGTTCCAACCAGGAACGGAGCCAGCAGGCCGTTGCACATCAGCGCAATGCGGAAGCCTTTCACGCCAAGCAGATTGCCTTTCTTGTTCTGGAATTCGTAGGCCACGGCCTGGAACACAAAGGTAATAAGCAGCAGCACCCACACCCAGTAAGCGCCGCCGAAACTTGTGCTGTAGAACAGCGGGAAGGATGCGAAGAAGGCGCCGCCGAAGGTGACCAGCGTGGTGAAGGTCAGTTCCCACTTTCGGCCCGTGGAATTGAGAATCATGCGTTTGCGGGTGTCGTCAAGGGCCTTGTTGCCAAGATGCAGGTTTGCGCCTTGCACAAACATCAGTGCCACCAGCAGACCGCCAAGCAGGGCGATCAGGCACCACCAGTAATTCTGAAGGAATTCGTAGCTCATGGTTTAGGCATCTATGGGTTCAACTTCGGGTCCTTTCCGGATAGCGCGTATCATAATCCGGATTTCGATTGCCAGGAACAGTGCGAAGACGGCCAGGAACACAAAGAAGGTGGTCTTGACGGCGCCTGCACCCAGACTGGAGATGGCCACATTCACGGGCAGAAGGCCCTGGATGGTCCACGGCTGTCGGCCCACTTCGGCCACTATCCAGCCGCTCTGGCCGCAGATATAGACTAGCGGAATGCAGATGATACTGGCCCATAGCAGCCACTTCCAGGAGTCCAGTTTGTCTTTCCAGATGGCAATGAGGGCCAGCAGCAGGACAAGGGCGATGAGCATACCAAGGCCGATCATAAAGCGGAAGGCCCAGAACACCACGCCAACCGGCGGAATCACGTCTTCGGGCTTGGACAGGTGGCCGTAGCCCATGTACTGGACGTTGGCATTCAGCACCGCCAGGGCTTCGGCCTTGATGGCCGGATCGTCGGTGCCGCGATATACCGCCAGGGCATCCAGCGCCGTCCGTCCCATGGCCATCTTTTCGGCCACAGAGGGCACCGCATTGCCGTTATTGTCGGTATATCCGCGAAGGATGTCGTTGATTCCCGGGACGAAGCCGTCAATCTGATGGGTTGCCAGGATGGACAGCATCTTGGGGATTTTTATGCCGGGGACGATGGTGAAGGCAGCTCCGTTTCCACCGTCCTCCAGGCCTTCGGCGGCTGCCAGCTTCATAGGCTGGAACTCGGCCGCATGTATGCCGGAAGAATCGCCTGTGAGCATGACGGCGCCGCTGCCCGCCAGGCCCACGATTGCCCCGATGAGCATGCTCTTGCGCGCGAATTCAGAATGTCTGTTTTTCAGTAAGTACCAGGCACTTACGCCTACCACGAATATGCCGCCGGTGACCCAGCCGCTGGTAACTGCGTGGAAGAATTTACTCACGGCCACAGGGTTGGTAATGACTTCCCAGAAAGCGGCGGCCGATGCCATTTCGCTGCGTACGGTATCGGGATTGAAGGTAGTGCCGACAGGATTCTGCATCCAGCCGTTGGCCACCAGGATCCAGTAGGCGCTTATTGTGGCGCCGATGCCGGTGAGCCAGGTAGAAGCAAGGTGGAACTTCTTGGAAACCTTGTTCCAGCCGAAGAACATGACGGCGAAGAACGTGGCCTCCATGAAGAAGGCCAGAATGCCTTCGATGGCCAGCGGTGCGCCGAACATGTCGCCCACCATCCAGGAATAATTGCTCCAGTTGGTGCCGAACTCAAACTCCAGGATGATGCCTGTAGCGATGCCAACGGCGAAGTTGATGGCAAACAGCTTTATCCAGAACTGGGCGGTTTTTTTCCAGAACTCGTCACCCTTTATTACGTAAAGGGTTTCCATGACCGCCATCACCAGGGCCAGGCCCAGCGTGAGGGGTACAAACAGCCAATGGTAAGCGGCCGTCATCGCGAACTGTATCCGCGACCATAGTACTACATCCATAGCTTCAGGGATTTATCAGGTTAATTGTATCAGTGTTATTTGGTTTTGTCAGGGCGGCGCCCACCGTTTCGCTCTTCTGCTCATCGGACATGCCTCGCATGGCGGGCTTGAAAAAGAACACCCGCAGTATGGCGAACAAAATGAAAAGCTTGAGCAGAATGAGCCAGACCAGCGGTTTTCCCCATGTCATGTTCTTGAATCCGTCCCTGTACAGGGAGGCGAAAAAAGAAAATATGCCACGGCGTTTTTCCATACGGCCATCCTTTCCTACAAATGTAGGAATTGCCCGCGAAAAAAGCAACAATTGCTGCGGTGTGCCAGGTCTGTTATCTTTCTGTACCAGGTCAGCGGCGTTTTTGGACGTGGTCCGAAAAGAGGTGCTGGACCTGGTCCACGGTATGTGCCTTACAAACCACTCTATTGCCGAAGTGCTGGACCTGGTCCAGGGGTTAGAATTGGACCAAGTCCAAAAATACATGAGACCTCGTCCATAAATGCGGTGGACCAGGTCCAACATATGCGGGATTATTCAGCAGCCTCTTTCTCTACAGACTAGGAACACTACATGAGCTGAGTGGCAGAAAGGCGTGCCAGGAGGAACAAAAAAAACAGACCTGGCACGGAAGTAGGGCAGACCTGGCACGGCCACTACGACGAAGGACAAGAAAAAGGCCGAAAACGTGCCCTTCGCGGTAAGTCGTGACGACGAAGGGCATGAAAAGAGCCGAAAACGTGCCCGAGACCGTAAGATTTATAGCCCAAGGGCTTTGGCCTGGTCCCAGTAGACATCCATCTGGGCCAGGGTCATGTCGGAGAGTTTGCGGCCGCTCTGCAGGGTCTGTTCCTCTACATAGTTGAAGCGGCGGCGGAACTTTTCGGCGGTGCGGCTCAGAGCGGCCTCGGGATCTACGCCGTACAGGCGGGCGGCGTTGAGCACGGCGAAGAAAAGGTCGCCGAATTCTTCGGCCAGGTGCTCCGGCCCGGCGGCGGTGCCGGCATCAGAACCGGCGTCAGGTCCGGCCTCAGCACCGGTAGCCCGCTGCATCGCGTCGGCGACTTCGGCCACTTCCTCGCGCACCTTGTCCCAGACGTCCTCCTTCTTTTCCCAGTCGAAGCCGCATCCGCGGGCTTTTTCCTGGAGGGACAGGGCTTTCAGAAGAGCGGGCATGGCATGCGGGATGCCGTCCATCACCCTCTTGTTGCCGTCTTTCTCTTTGGCTTTCACCAGTTCCCAGGTGTCGGCAATCTCTTTGGCAGATGTGGCCTTACCTGCCTCCGGGCCGAATACATGCGGATGGCGGAAGACCATCTTGTCGCAGACTTTATTAATGGAGTCGGCAATGTCGAAGGCCTCTTCCTCCTGCCCCATGCGGGCATAGAAGACCAGGTGGTACATAAGGTCGCCGATTTCCTTTGCGGTGGCGGTGCGGTCTCCGGAAAGGATGGCGTCCGACAGCTCGTAAACCTCTTCTTCCGTGAGTCTGCGTATCGAATCGAAGGTCTGTTCGGCGTTCCAGGGGCATTTCTCCCTTAACTCGTCCATGATGTCAAGAAGGCGTCCGAAGGCCTGTATTTTTTCTTCTCTTGTGTGCATAGCGTGCAAAGGTACGAAAAATAAGCGTATATTTGTGTCTGCAATGACTCAGCTACATTTCATATCGGCCGATGAAGCCGTCAAGGCAGTGCGGAGCGGCGACCATGTACACCTTTCCAGTATCGCCAGCGTGCCGCATATCCTGACGGAAGCCCTTGCCAGACGCGCCGGGGAGCTTGAAGACGTCCATTTCCATCATTTCCATACCGAAGGCCCCGCGCCCTACGCTCAGGGCGGTCCTTTCCTGGACCAGGGCTTTTTCGTAGGGCCCAACGTGCGTGCCCTGGTGCAGGAAGGTCTGGCCGATTACCTTCCGGTGAACCTTTTCGAAACCCAGGCCATGTATCGGCAGGGGGCCCTTCCCTGCGACGTAGCCATGGTGCAAGTATCTGAGCCCGAGGACGGTATGGTTTCGCTTGGGACTTCTGTCGATTGCTCCGTAGCCGCCATGGAGGTGGCACGGGAACGCATCGGTGTTATCAATCCCAACGTGCCCTTTTCGTATGGAAACCTGATACCCCTGGAGCGCTTCACCGCTCTGGTACGGGACGACAAACCCCTGATTACCAAGACCTATGCCCAGCCGTCGGAAACCGACCTTGCCATCGGCCGTCACTGCGCTGAACTGATTCCTGACGGTGCCTGTCTGCAGATGGGCATCGGCGCAATGCCAAACGCAATTTGCGCCTGCCTGAGCGGGCACCGGCATCTGGGTCTGCATACGGAAATGTTCTCCGACGGGGCGCTGGAGCTGATTAAAAGCGGCGTCATCGACGGCGCATGCAAAGCTATCGACAAGGGTAAGGTAGTGGCATCTTTCCTGCTTGGTTCGCAGGAGGTTTATGACTTCATCGACCACAACCCGGACGTTCTGATGAAAGACATAGCTTACACCAACGACCCCCGCATGATTGCGCAGAACCCCGGCATGGTGTCCATCAATTCTGCCATTGAGATTGACCTTACGGGCCAGGTCTGTGCCGATTCAATCGGTCAGCGCATATATTCCGGCTGCGGCGGACAGCTGGACTTCGTCCGTGGCGCAAAGCTTTCGGCCGGCGGAAAGGCCGTCATCGCCCTGGCTTCGCGCACGTCCAAAGGCGCCCCAAAGATAGTTCCGGTGCTTAAACCCGGCGCGGGCGTAGTAACTCCACGCGCCGACATCCAGTGGGTAGTCACCGAATTCGGTGCCGTGAATCTGTACGGCAAATCCCTGCAGGAACGCGCCAAGCTGCTCATTTCCATCGCCCACCCCGACGACAGGGACGCACTGGAGCGCGCCGCCCGCGAACGCTACGGCAGGTAAGCGGCGTGTCTGACGGTCTCGGACACGTTTTGACCCCTTTTCTTGCCCTTCGCCGTCGTGACTTACCGCGACGGTCACGTTTTTGCGCCTTTTCTTGCCCTTCGCCGTCATGCCCGGCGCCGACCGGGCATCTCCGGGCACGGTGCTATCGGAATGTTGCAGATTTTTCGTATCTTTGCAGGCTAAAACACAATTGCACAATGGCAGAGAACACGCTACTGGAGAAGGTACTGAGCCTTCAGGATAAATACAAGAAGCTGGAAGAACAACTGGCCGACCCTGCAGTGATTGCAGACATGAAAAAGTTCGTTCAGCTGAACAAGGACTACAAGGAGCTGCAGCCCATTATAGCTGCCGGCCTTGAGTATAAGCGCCTTGTGGACGAACTTGCCCAGGCCAAGGACATCGTCATGAACGAAAAGGACGAAGACCTTAAGGAGATGGCCAAGGACGAGATCGCCGAAATCGAGCCCAAGCTTCCCGACATGGAGCAGAACATCAAGCTGCTTCTTATTCCGGCCGATCCTGACGACAGCAAGAACGCCATGGTGGAAATCCGCGGCGGCACCGGCGGCGACGAAGCTGCCATTTTTGCCGGCGACCTTTTCCGCATGTACCAGCACTTCGCAGAGCGTCGCGGCTGGAAGTTGGAGGTGACGGACCAGGCTCCGGGCACTTCCGGCGGCTATAAGCAGATTGTGTTCAAGCTGTCATCGGCCCAGGACGGCGTGTACGGCGTAATGAAATACGAATCAGGCGTCCACCGCGTGCAGCGTGTCCCCCAGACTGAAACTCAGGGCCGAATCCAGACCTCGGCCGCATCAGTTGCCGTTTTCCCCGAAGCCGGCGAATTCGACATCGAGCTTAATCCGGCCGATATCCGCAAGGACCTATTCTGCGCATCCGGCCCCGGCGGACAGGGCGTCAACACCACCTATTCGGCCGTGCGCCTTACCCACATCCCTTCCGGAATCGTGGTACAGTGCCAGGAAGAGCGTTCCCAGCTCAAGAACCTGGACCGCGCCATGGAGGAGCTCCGTACCCGCCTTTACAATATGGAGCATCAGAAGTATCTGGACGGCATCGCCGCAAAGCGCAAGACCATGGTATCGACCGGAGACCGCAGCGCCAAGATCCGCACCTACAACTACCCTCAGGGCCGAGTGACGGACCACCGTATCGGCTGGAGCATGTACAACCTGCCCGTCTTTATGGACGGAGACATCCAGGAGTGCATCGACCAGCTGCAGATTGCCGAAAACGCAGAAAGGCTGAAGGAAGCCGGGGAGGAAGCATAATGGCACGTTCAAGAGAAGAAGTTCAGGCCCTTGGCCGCGAGACTGTCTACAGTCAGACCTACAATCCCGGCGTGCTGGAAACCTTTGAGAACCAGCACCAGGACAACGACTACTGGGTCCGTTTCAACTGCCCGGAGTTCACCACCCTGTGCCCCATCACTGGCCAGCCGGATTTTGCCGAAATACGCATATCATACGTCCCTGACGTGCGCATGGTAGAATCCAAGTCACTGAAGCTGTATCTGTTCAGCTTCCGCAACAATGGTGATTTCCACGAAGACTGTGTGAACACCATCATGAAGGACCTGGTAAAGCTGATGGATCCCAAGTATCTGGAAGTCACCGGTTTCTTCACTCCCCGCGGAGGCATTTCAATCTATCCCTACGCCAACTACGGCCGTCACGGCACCAAGTGGGAGGAGCTGGCCTGGAAAAGGCTTGCCGAACACGAATAAATCACCGGTGCACATCATCGTTTTAAAACAGGATACGCCACTTCCGCAAAAGTGGCGTTTTTTCGTAATCAGCGCGTCCTTCGTCCCCAAACCGTGCCGGGTCTGAAGATATTTGTTCCAGGTCTGCTGTATTTTTGTGCCAGGTCTGAAGATATTTGTTCCAGGTCTGCTGCCTTTTTGTGCCGGGTCTGAAATTTCCCTACAGACCTGGCACGCCACAGGTTATGAGTGGCAGAAAAGCGTGCCAGGAGGAGCAAAAAAAACAGACCTGGGACATTTATTTGCAGACCTGTCACGCAACCAGCCGCAAAAGCACAGGAAGTGGAAATTGGGGCGATGATTGTGCTTTAGGCGAGGTCAATGAGGTGGGTAAAGCACAGTATGCGGGGATAAGGGGCGAAAGTGTGCTTTAAGCGGGTGCAAGGATGGGGTGTAGAGCACGAAATGTTGGAACCAGGGCGGGAAGTGTGCTTTAGTTGGGGGAGCAGGAGGCCGGAGATCGCCTGGCGTGGAGATAACAGCGGCGGGGTTGAGATAACTGCGTCGGTTTTACGCTTTAGGGGTGACGGCTACGGTGATAATGGCCTGGGCGCAGAGTTTGCCGGAGACCTTGAGGGTGGTCTGACATACGAAGACGCTGCCTTTGTGCTCCAGGAGGGTGGCGCGGACTTCGCAGAGGTCGCCGGGGCGGACCATGCCGCGGAATTTGACCTGGTCCAGGCCGCGGTACACCAAAAGGCCGTTCTCGAAGGCCTGCGGGAACAGGGGAGAGCAGCTCTGGGCCATAATCTCGCACAGAATTACGCCGGGGACCACCGGGTTTCCGGGGAAGTGCCCGCGGCAGAAAAAGGGGTCCGAAGGGATGCGGTACAGCACGCGGCAGGAACCGTCGTCTTCCAAAAACGCCTGGTCCACAAGCAGCATCGGCTCCCTGTGCGGCAGCAGGCCTTTGATATCAAACTCTGTCATAAACAAACTTTTGTGGACCAGGTCCAAGGCAAATATGGCCGTGGTCGAAAAATATGTGCCGGACCAGGTCCAGGGATATGGCCTCTCAGGCCGTTGAAATGCGTATGTGCTGGACCAGGTCCAAGGGGTGGAATGCCACCTCGTCCAAAAATATGCCGCACCTCGTCCAAATATGTGCCGGACCAGGTCCAAGGCAAATATGGCCGTGGTCGAAAAAGGGCATTACCCCTTATACGGCCTGAAGGCTACGCAGGCGTTGTGACCGCCGAAGCCGAAGGAGTTGGAAATGCCGATGGTAAGGTCCGTCTTGACGGCCTTATTGGGGGTGTAGTCCAGGTCCAGTTCGGGGTCCGGGGCGTCCAGATTGATGGTGGGAGGGCAGATGCCTTCCTTCAGTGCAAGGATGGTTGCGACTGCCTCTGCGGCACCGGCGGCGCCGAACATGTGTCCGGTCATTGACTTGGTGGAGGAGATGTGGGCCTTGTAGGCGTAGTCTCCGAGGGCAACTTTGCAGGCCAGGGTTTCGGCAACGTCGTTAAGGTGTGTGCCTGTTCCGTGCGCGTTGATGTAAAGGTTATCCTTGGCAGGGTCGAAACCTGCCTCGGTAAGGGCATCTTTGATGGACTGTGCCTGGGTGCTGCCGTCCGGACGTGGTGCGGTGGCGTGGAAAGCGTCGCATGTGTTGCCATAACCCACGATTTCACCGTAGATGGTTGCACCGCGCTCCAGCGCATGGTCCAGGGATTCCATAACCAGCACAGCTGCGCCGTCACCCATCACGAAGCCCTGCCTGTTGGCGTTGAAGGGCAGCGATGAGTATTTGGGGTCTTTTGCGCGCGTAAGTGCCTTTGCATTGAAGAATCCCGCCACGCCGATAGGAATGGAAGCATGTTCGGCACCGCCTGCTATAATTGCGTCGGCATAGCCGTGACGGATTGCACGGAAAGCCTCGCCGATGCAGTGCGAGGAAGTTGCGCATGCCGTGACGATATCAAGGCATGGCCCCTTGGCCTGATGCTTTATGGCAATATGGCCGGCCGCGATGTTGGAAATCATGGTTGCGATGAAAAGCGGTGAAATCCACTGCCCGGTAGGGTCTTCGATCATTTTTTGTGTTTCGCGGTACTGGACTTCAAATCCGCCGATGCCGGAGCCCACATAGACTCCAAGTCTGTAAGGGTCGATATTGGCGTCTTCCCCTTCGCAGTGAAGGCCGGCCTGGCCCATGGCCTGGTATGCGGCACCCATTGCATAAAGGGTAAAGTTGTCCTGCTTACGGACAAAAGCTTTGTCCATACCGTATTTTTCGGGATCGAAATCCTTAACCTTTCCTGCGAAAGTGACGGGCATGTCCTTGAACTCTTCCACATAGTCGATTCCGCAGACACCGTTCTTAAGGTTGTCCCAGAACGTATCGACATCCTGTCCCACGCATGAGATCACTCCCATACCCGTTATCACAACACGTTTCGGTTCCATATTCTTACCTAAGTTTCGCAGGTGCTAAATTATTGCTGATTAATAAGTGTTGTGGGACCTGCGAAACTTTTCCCACCACACTTTGAAGGGGCGGCCTTAAGCAGCTTTTCGGCCCCTCCGATTATGTCATTTACTATTTCTTCGGCACTTTGGGTGCGCGTAATCATGCCGGACACCTCACCTGCAAGGAAAGTGCCACCGGCAAGGTCCCCGTCAAAAACGGCCTTGCGCACGGACCCGGTGCCGAAGGCGCGGAGTTCGTCGTCCGAGACTGAAAGGTCCGCCTCTTTCTTTGCGAAATTCTTGGTAAAAGGCGTTTTCAGTGCGCGCACTGCGTCGTGGGTGCGGGTGCCGGTGACAATCGTGCCTATGTCGGGCGCCTTAATCAAGCGCTCTTTATAATTCTCATGCACCAGGCATTCATGGGCCGAAAGGAAACGCGTTCCAACCTGCACGCCGGAAGCGCCCAGCATGAAGGCGGCGGCAGCGCCGCGGCCGTCGAAAATACCTCCTGCGGCGATTACAGGGATATCCACTGCATCTACAACCTGAGGAACCAGGGCCATGGTATGGAGTTCTCCAATATGGCCACCGGATTCGGCCCCTTCTGCAACCACTGCAGTGGCGCCAAGATTCTGAACCTTAATTGCATAGGCTACGGACGCAACAACCGGAATCACCTTTACACCAGCGGCTTTCCATGCCTCCATGTAAGGCGAAGGAGAGCCGGCGCCTGTGGTTACGATGCCAACGCCTTCTTCAATCACTATGCGCGCTACGTCGGCCGCATTCGGATGCGCCAGCATTACGTTCACACCGAAAGGCTTGCTGGTGAGTTCCCGGGCTTTGCGAATCTCCTGCCTCACTGCTTCGGCCGAAGTGTTTACGGACGAAATCAGACCCAGGCCGCCGGCATTGGAAACGGCAGCAGCCAGACGGGCATCGGCTATCCATGCCATGCCGCCCTGGAAGATGGGTTTCTCAATTCCCAGTATTTCGCAAATGCTCGTTCTCACAATAACTTGCAAAGATACGAAAATTATTTTTTACCGCCTCTTTTGCGCCTTTCTCTAATGCGATATGCGCTTTCCACCATCAGCTGGTCCTGGAAGCAGCCGCGGGCCGCAAGGAGGTTGCAGATGAACACCACAAAGGGGAAAATCACCGTCCATCTGAAAACCGGACCCTCCCAGGTAAAGTACATCCATGCCAGCCAGACCTGCATGCCGAGGGCAATGATGCCACTAAGAACCGCAAGCCTCATCTGTAGGATGCGGGACTTGTACACCACCAGGGCAAGCACTACAAGGAAAGCAAGAATACCCAGCAGTATGCCGAAAAACGGCTTCTGCAGCATCCAGTACGATACTTCCGTTAGTCCGTCGGCCCCGGCAAGCTTATAGGCGGGGGAGAAGCACAGTGCCGCAATGAGTCCCGCCGAAATGAGAAGATATAAGGTTTGAATTCTCTGCCACATTTTTTTTCTGTGTTTATTGTGCAAAGGTAATAAAAAAGATGCTTATATTTGTAAACTGACACAAAAGCAACACTGATATGAAACCTACACTCTTAGTACTTGCTGCCGGTATGGGCAGCCGCTATGGCGGGCTCAAACAGATGGACGGCGTAGGCCCCAATGGAGAAACCATCATCGACTATTCCATCCACGATGCAGTGGAGGCCGGTTTCGGCAAGGTCGTGTACATCGTGCGTGAATTCTTCAAGAAAGACATGGAAGAGCACGTAAGGCAGAAATACGCCGGCGTAAAAACCGTGGACGGAGAGCCCCTGGAGTTCGTATTCGTCACCCAGGAACTGGACAAGATTCCCGCCCCCTTCACAGTCCCCGAAGACAGGGTAAAGCCCTGGGGTACGGCACATGCAGTGCTAATGGCGGCCGACGTTATCCACGAACCCTTCCTGGTAATCAACGGCGACGACTTCTACGGCAAGGAATCCTTCAGGATTGCCGGCGACTGGTGCCGCCAGCATGCCAACACCAGCGGCGAGTATGCCATCATCGGCTTCGAGCTGGAGAACACCCTGTCGGAGAACGGCAGCGTGTCCCGCGGTATCTGCTCCTATGACAAGGACGGCAAGCTCACCGACGTGGCGGAGCACCTGAACATCATAAAGGAGGCCGACGGCAAAGTCTACGGTGACAACTCCGTAAACGGTAAGATCCACGTGGAGCTGGCAGCCAAGGCCCTCTGCTCAATGAACATGTGGGGCTTCACCCCGGATTACTTCGAAAAGAGTGCGGAAATATTCAAGGGCTTCCTGAAAGATCACATCGCCGAACCCAAGAAGGAGTACTACATTCCTTACGCTGTAGACCTGATCGTAAAGGGAGGCAAGGGCTCCTGCAATGTGCTTTCCACTCCCAGCCGCTGGTTCGGCGTAACCTACAAGGAAGACCGTCCCGGCGTAGTGGCAAAGTTCGCTGAACTAGCTGCAAAGGGCGTCTATCCCAGCCCTCTTTACAAGTAAGAATATGCAGTTAAGAGCACGCAAAGTCAACAGCTACAATTTATTCGCTTCCCACGCCTGGTACACGCCGGGCGTGGGCGGCATGTTCACCCTGCTTGCCTGGTTCCTGGTGGGAAATCTGCTTGGAGCCCTGGTAATGGGGCTTTTCGGCCTGTTCATGCCGGCCTCCTCTGTGCAGGCTTACGGAATGCTGGTAGTGTATCCGCTGGCCTTCATCCCGGCAATGATATATGCCGGCGCAAAAAGCCAGAGAAACAGTCTCTTCGATGCGGGCTACCAGCTGGACAACAACCACTTCGGCCCATTCAAAGGATGGCAGATAGCGCTTCTTACAGTGCTGCTGACATTCGGCACCATGATTTCGGCCGATTACCCCAACTACCTGAATTTCAAGCTCACAACCGCCATCCCCGGCCTTAAGGCCTTCTACGACCTCATGATGGAAAGCATCAGCTCCCTCACCGGAGGTCCTTTCTGGAGCTCCTTCCTGCTCGCTGCCATCTTCGCCCCTCTTTTCGAGGAATGGCTGTGCCGCGGCATGGTCCTCAGGGGCCTCCTTACCAAAATGAAACCCGGCTGGGCTATAGTCGTGAGTGCGCTTTTCTTTGCCGTTATTCACATGAACCCCTGGCAGGCGCTGAACGCCTTCATCATCGGCGTCGTCATGGGCTACGTGTATTACCGCACCGGCTCCTTGCGCCTTACCATGCTCATGCACTTCGTTAACAACGGCTTTGCGGTCATCTGCGCGCATATACCGTCGTTGGAGGAATACGATTATTGGTTCGAAATGATGGGCAAGGGCACCTATATCGCGGTTTATGTGCTGGGCCTTGCCGCGCTCGCAGTTTGCCTGTGGGCATTCGGGAAGATTCCCATGGAGCAGAAGCGCGGCAACATAGACGAAGTTACCCTAAGCGTGGAGGGATAGCCGATGGAAGAAGAAAAGAAAGACAGGCTTTCCCTGCTCAAACGCAAGGACCACTATTTCCTTATTCCATTTGTGATAGTCACAACCACCATCGTGGCCCTGTGGCTGCTGTTTTTCGCCCATAACAGCGTCCTCAACTGGGTAAAGGCCGCCATGGAGGAAAAGAGCCAGCAGAAGGAAATGGCCCGTCTGCAGGCAGAGATTGACGCCATGGACAGGGAGATAAAGAACCTTAGCAGCAACCGGGATTCACTGGAATCCTTCGCCCGCGAGACCTATCATTTCGCCTCCCCCGGGGACGACGTTTACATCGTGGAATAATCTCAGTGCCGGTCTCGGTCACGTATGGGGCCTGTTTCTTTCCCTAAGCCGTAGAGTTTTCCGGGGCCTAGAGCACACTTTTGGCCTTTATTCCAGCATTTTGTGCTTTACACCCATCATCGCACCTGGCTAAAGCACACTTCCGGCCTTCATTCCAGCATTTTGTGCTTTATACCCCATACGTGACCATGCCTAAAGCACACTTCCGGCCTCAATTTCAAGATTTTGTGCTTTATACCCCATACGTGACCATGCCTAAAGCACACTTTTGGCCTTCATTCCAGCATTTTGTGTTTTAGCGGCTGGTTGTGTGCCAGGTCTGTGAAGAATTGTGCCCGGTCCGACTTTTCTCTGAGGGCGCTGAAAAAGTCCCGTATGTGCTGGACCGGGTCCAGCGCATGAATGGACGCGGTCTCATGTATTTTTGGACCTGGTCCAATTATAACCCTTGGACCAGGTCCAGCACTTCGGCAATATAGGGGCTTGTAAGGCACATGTCGTGGACCTGGTCCAGCACCTGTTTTTGGACCGCGTCCAAAAACGCCGCAGACCTCGTCCAAGAATAAGATGCACTTAAGCCAGATATTTCTATATACTCTGGAACTTTTTCAGCGCCATCCTTTTCCCTACGGACCTGGAGCACTGGAACGCTTGGGTGGCAGAAAAGCGTGCCAGGAGGAGCAAAATAATCAGACCCGGCACGGAATGGCACCAGACCTGGCACATTTACTTGCGGACCTGGAGCACTGGAACGCTTGGGTGGCAGAAAAGCGTGCCAGGAGGAGCAAAATAATCAGACCCGGCACGGAAATGCATCAGACCTGGCTCAGAAAGACACCAGACCTGGCACATTTACTTGCGGACCTGCGGCAGTTATTGGGCTGTTGATATGAATCAGTAGGAGCTTTTAGTACATATCCGCACAGTCTGGACGGCGGCGGCCACATCATGCACGCGGAGCCAATCGGCGCCACGTTCCAGCGCCAGAGTGTGAAGGACCTGCGTGGCTGGAAGAGCCTCTTCCGGACTGATTCCCAGAAGCTTATAGGCCATGCTTTTGCGGGATAGTCCCACCAGGACTTCCCGGGGGAAAGAGTCCTTAACTTCTTTCAGGTGACCCAGAAGCGTGTAATTCTGCTCAAGCGTTTTGTTAAAGCCGAAGCCGGGGTCCAGAAGCCAGTCATTGACGCCGAAGGCCTGGGCCTTTTTAGCGAAATCCCGGAAAAAGGCAATCACGTCTTCCACCACATCGCCGGTGAAAGGCCGCCCGTGCATGGCTACGTAAGGGAGTCCAAGCTGCCCCACCGTGCGAAGCATCTCATCTTCTCCGCCACCCACGTCGTTCACCATGAACGGGCCGATGAGTTCGTATGCCCGGCGGACGATTTCCGGACGGAAAGTGTCGATGGAGAAGGCCGGAGATACGCTCGCTTCGCTCGGTATGGCAGGCGAAGGGCCCTGGACGATATGAGATGCCCGGTCAGGGCCGGGCATGACAGAAATGTCATTCCGAGGCCCGGAGGGCCGAGAGAATCCCATAAGAGCATGGAGCACCGGTTCTAGCCGAGCCCATTCTTCTTCTTCCGAGGCGGGCTGGGAACCGGGGCGGGTGGAGCAGGCACCGAGGTCTACTACATCGGCGCCTTCGGAGAACATGGCCTGGATGCGCTGTAGGGCAGCGTCGGCTCTTACCCGGCTACCCGCGTAAAACGAGTCCGGCGTCAGGTTCACGATGCCCATTATATGGATACCACTTACCATATCGCAAAATTAATTATCTTTGCATGATTAAACAAAAGTAATTTACGTTTCCAACGGAGCCCGAAGGGCGACAAAGTCCCTTCCCCGAGGGAAGGGATTTAGGGAAGGGGTAACGTTAATAACGAAAAGTGTGTTGGGTAAAGAGTTAGAATGAATCCCTTAGGGCGACAAAGTCCCTTCCCCGAGGGAAGGGATTTAGGGAAGGGGTAACGTTAACAACGAAAAGTGTGTTGGGTAAAGAGTTAGAATGAATCCCGAAGGGCGACAAAGTCCCTTCCCCGAGGGAAGGGATTTAGGGAAGGGGTAACGTTAAAAAAAATTAATAACATGCTTATAGTTCTGGAAGGACTTGACGGGGCGGGGAAATCCACCCAGGTTAAAAAGCTCAAAGCCTATCTGACTCAGGAGACCGGCGCGCTGGAGTATATTCACTTCCCGCGTTATGACGCTCCTGTGTACGGGGACCTTATCTCGCGTTTCCTGAGGGGAGATTTCGGCTCCAACGAGGAAGTGCATCCGCAGCTCGTTGCACTTCTTTTTGCCGAAGACCGTCATGGTGCCGGGCCCGAAATCCGGAAAGCCCTTGAGGAAGGCAAGACCGTCCTTCTGGACCGTTATGTATACTCCAACATAGCCTACCAGTGCGCAAAACTTCCGGAAGGGGAAGAGCGTAAGCGCCTTAGAGACTGGATATTCAACACTGAGTACGGCATTTTTGATCTTCCGGAACCAGATTTGAACATATTCCTGGACGTTCCGATCTGCTTTGTTGAGGAAAGCCTGAAAAAGAGCAGGGAAGGGGCGGATAGGACATATCTTGGCGGGGCGTCGGACATTCACGAAGCTTCCATAGCTTTCCAAAAGACCGTGCGCAGCATTTACGTTGAAGAAACCAGAAGGGATTCCCGCTTCCAGAGAGTGGACTGCTCGGATTCCGAAGGCAGGATGCTTCCGCCGGACGCGATTTTCGACAAGCTCAAATCCCTTGTTCAGCCTCATCTGGTATGAGATACGCACATCACCGTCTCCGCCGGGCGATGGCCATAATCATCGGCATCGTTTTCCTGGTTTCGGGTCTTCTGAAAATCGAAGACCCCGTGGGCACCATGCTCATCATAACGGAGTACGCGAAGTTCTTCCATATCGGCTTTATAATTCCTGCCGCAAAGGTGCTGGGAATCATTCTCGCAACTTTTGAGGCGAGTCTTGGTATTGCGCTGATTACAGGCATCATGAGAAAGCTCGCCGCTGTTCTTACGTATGCTCTGATAGGCTTTTTCACCATCATCACCTTTATCCTCTGGGTTAAGAATCCGGCCATGGACTGCGGCTGCTTCGGCGAGGCAATCCACCTTACCCACGGGCAGAGCCTTGTTAAAAACCTGATTCTGCTTGCCCTGGCGCTGATTGCATTCACTCCTTTCCAGAATTTCGGAGTGCCTAAGCTTGGCAAAAAAGTAGCGGCGGAGATAGCCTTCGTGTCGGTGCTTTTCGGCGTCATGTACAGCAATACGCACCTTCCTCCGGTGGACTTTACCGCCTTCGACTGGGGCGCCGAACTGTTCGCTTCCTTGGACGAAAGTGCCATGGAAAGCAGTGCGGAGCCCAAATACGTGTACCAGAAAGACGGCGTAATGGAGTCTTTTGCCCTCGCAGACATTCCCGCCGAGCCAGGCTGGGAGTTCGTGGAAGTGGACACGTCGGCGGTGACGGCGGTAAATCGTGCCGACAATTATCCCATCCTCGGTTTCCGTAACGCAGAAGGGGAGTACGCCGACAGCATCGCCGCCGAAGGAAAGGTGGTGGTTTTCTCCGTTTACGACCCCGGGAAAGCCCATTGGGACAGGCTGCAGAGGCAGTATCACCAGGCAGAAGAAGCCGGCGCAAGGCCTTTGCTCCTTGTCGCTTCCTATCCGGAAGAAGTGGACAGATTCGGCATTCCCATCGACCTTGAAATCTTTTATGCCGACTATAAAACCCTGATCACGCTTAACCGTTCCAACGGCGGCGGCGCATTTTTCAGTGAAGGTGAACTCGTGAACAAATGGCCCTCGCGGGACTTCCCGAAGCACCTTGAGGCCGACTTTGAAGACGACCCTGTCCGCCTGTCCACGCACTACATAGTGAAGCGCCGCATCAGGGTGCAGGGCTTCTGCGTTTACCTGGCGGCGCTTCTGATATTGCTATAGTGCGTTGATATTCTGATCCAGCCATTCAAGGCGGGTGGAGTACCAGTCCTTAAGCCAGTCAACGGCATCGGACCAATTTTCGAAGGCGTCCGGCGGATTATTGTACCAGCGAGTGCCTCGGGGATTGAAACCTGCGCTTGCATTGTGGTCGTAGGCTGGCTTATTGTATCCGGCCATCTTGTCGATGAAGGCGGGAATCTTGTCCAGGCGGGGCTTGACCACGTTCCAGCGGTCTTTCAGGGCCTGGACGAACTGCGGATCCTCGAACATGTACTGGTAGTAGGTCTTGCGTTTGCCGTAGTAGTACTCCAAGTCGTCGGGATAGCCGCCGCGGATTTTTACGAACCAGCCCTTGGGGCCGTCCCGGCTGCCGTCTATATATGGAAGGTCGAAGTCCTTGCCCAGATATGTGCAGTTGCCAAGCGACAGGTCGAAATCCCATACCATAGGCATGAAAAGGCGGGTGTCCTTGTCCTTGGCAAAGTATGTGGAAAGGCGCATGTTTCCGTCCACGTTCATGGTAAGTTCCTGGACTATGTACTGGTTGATGAAAGTTTCCACTTCCATCATGCTCCAGTATCCCGTTTCCTTGTCGAACTGTTTGTTTTGCAGTAGCTTCTCTACCTCGTTGATGTAGCCCTCAATGAATTTTCGCTGTTCCGTGGTAGGGTTTTCGGGGTCCTTGTACTTGATTTTTTTCAGGAAGGTTTCAGTATAGAAATACTCGTCATTGTCCCATTTGTTGTCTATCTCCAGGTAGTAGCCGCTGTCCACTTCTCCGCTTTCGGATACGGTGACCGGGACCTTGTTTTCGGGGTCGGTTTCCTTGGCTTCCACCAGCAGATAGCAGCCGGCATAGGAGCCGTTGATATACACCTCGGCTGCGCGGTACTTTGGCGTCCAGGGCATGGAAACCATTCGCGAAATGCGCAGGGCTACTGCGTTGCGAAGGGTCGTAGGGTCCTGGACATCGGAGAGCAGAATCCAGTCTTTGTCGCGTTTGAGGCCGAATACCTTGTTCTCCGGATGTTCGTACAGCTTCATGCGGTAAGGGTTCTTGATGCCGCCCTCGGCGCCCCAGGTGGTGTTGCCGCGTCCGCGTATCTTCATCTTCAGCGGTCCGTATTCCGCAATGTCGGAGTACATGCCTTTCGGATCCTTGAAGCTTACAGTACCGTCTTTGTAGGTGTCCTTTGAGGTGATGCTGCGCTTGTCGTCCGTGGTGATGTCTATGCGGGGGAAATCGGCGCTGGACGACACCTGATTGTATGTTGGATAGTCCGGAAGGTTGGCTCCGGTATCCTCCCAGACGCGGTATTCGCCTGGCTCTGGTTCCGGCTCAGGTTCGGGTTCCGGGCCGGGCTCTTCGCTTTTGGCCGTAACGGTGACAATGCAATAGGCGCTTAGCCCGTTAGCATTCAGGTAGATTCTGGTCTGGCCGGCTTTCTGCGCCGTCACAAGGCCGTTTTCCGTTACCGTGGCGGTAAGGCTGTGGGCCGAAGACCATTCAAGCGTTACATCCTCGGCGTCGGGGGGAGTAAGAACGGCTTTGAGCTGTGAGCTTTCGCCTTCCTGCAGGGAAATGTTTGCCGGCTGTACGGCAATGGCTGTAAGTTCCTTTTTCTGGGGCTGGGGAACTATCTCCTTCCTTTCACAGGAAAACAGGACTGCCATGAAGGACAGTCCTGCTACAATGTGTTTCCAACTGAGTTTCATCGAATTACAGGCTTCGTTTGATTTCTGTTATCTGGAAGGCTTCGATGATGTCTCCGGGGTGGATGTCGTTGTAGTGCTCAAGGCCGCAGCCGCATTCCATGCCGGCAGGTACTTCCTTAGCCTGGTCCTTGCCCCTCTGCAGGGAGGACAGGGAGCCGGTGTAAACTACGATGCCGTCGCGGATAAGGCGTACATCGGCCTTGTTCGTAAGCTTTCCTTCCTTCACGATGCAGCCCGCGATGGTGCCGACCTTGGAAATCTTGAAGGTCTGCTTGACTTCGGCCGTTGCGGTAACTTCTTCCTTCTTCTCCGGCTCCAGCATTCCCTCGATACCTTCCTTGACCTCGTTGATACAGTCGTAAATAACTGAGTACAGGCGGATTTCGATACCTTCTTTCTCGGCGCTGCGGCGTGCTTCGGCGCTGGGACGCACCTGGAAGCCGATGATGACGGCGTCGGAGGCCTCGGCCAGCAGCACGTCGGACTCGGAGATGGCGCCTACGGCCTTGTGGATCACGTTCACGCGCACTTCCTCGGTGGAAAGCTTGATGAGGGAATCCGAAAGGGCTTCCACGGAGCCGTCCACGTCGCCTTTGACAATGACGTTGAGTTCCTTGAAGTTGCCGATAGCGATACGGCGGCCGATTTCTTCCAGGGTAAGGTGCTTCTGCGTTTTGATGCCCTGGATGCGGATGAGCTGCTCGCGGCGCTGGGCGATTGATTTGGCCTCTTTTTCATCGGCCATGATGTTGAATTTCTCACCTGCGGCGGGGGCTCCGTTCAGACCAAGCAGCGAAACAGGGGTGGAAGGGCCTGCGCTCTGGACTTTCTGTCCGCGCTCGTTGTACATGGCCTTTACGCGGCCGTAGTAGCTTCCGGAGATGATTACGTCGCCAACGTTCACCGTGCCGTCCTGCACCAGAACCGTTGCAAGGTAACCGCGGCCCTTGTCCAGGGAGCTTTCGATGACTGCGCCGCTTCCCATCTTGTTGGGGTTGGCCTTAAGTTCCAGAAGGTCGGTCTCGAAGAGAACCTTTTCGAGGAGCTTGTCCACGTTTACGCCTTTCTTGGCCGATATTTCCTGGCACTGATATTTGCCGCCCCAGTCTTCCACCAGAATGTTCATTTCGGACAGCTGGCGGCGGATGGTGTCGGCGTTGGCGCCGGGTTTATCAATCTTGTTGATGGCGAAGACCATGGGAACACCTGCAGCCTGTGCATGGGCGATAGCTTCCTTGGTCTGGGGCATCACGGCGTCGTCGGCCGCGACGATGATGATGGCAAGGTCGGTCATCTGGGCGCCGCGGGCACGCATGGCGGTGAAGGCCTCGTGGCCGGGAGTGTCCAGGAAGGTGATGTGGCGGCCGTTGGGCAGTGTTACGTTGTATGCGCCGATGTGCTGCGTGATACCGCCGGCCTCACCTGCAATCACGTTGGACTTGCGGATGTTGTCCAGGAGGGAGGTCTTACCATGGTCAACATGGCCCATGACGGTAATCACGGGCGGGCGTTCCACCAGGTCTTCCTCCTTGTCGGGCTCCTGCTGCTGGATTTCCTCGGACAGTTCGGCGGTTACGAATTCCACCTTGTAGCCGAATTCTTCGGCGACCAGCACTAGAGTCTCGGCGTCAAGCCTCTGGTTGATGGACACCATCATACCAAGGGACATGCAGGCGCCGATAACCTTCACCACAGGGGTGTTGTTCATAAGGGTCGCCAGGTCGTTCACAGTTACGAACTCGGTCACTTTCAGGACCTTGTTCTCGGCGGCTGCGGCTTCCATCTCCTCCTGGCTGCGAATGGCGGCCAGTTCCCTTTTTTCCTTGCGGTGCTTTGCGCCGAAGTTGCTCTTGGTGCTTTCGTTCATCCTGGCGTAGGTTTCCTTCACCTGCTTCTGGATTTCCTTCTGCATCTCTTCCTGCTCGGCTTCGGTCATTGCGGGCTTGAAACGCTCGCCTTTCTTCTTGCCTTTGCCTTGCTGCTGGGCTGCTGCGCCCTTCTTGTTGTCGTTTTTCTTGGGGGCTTTCTCGGCCTGGACTTTGGTTACGTCCACTTTCTGGGAACTGCCGCCCTTGATGCGTTCGCGCTTCTTGCTCTTCTTGGGGTCGAACTGGGACAGGTCTATCTTGCCGACTACCTTGAACGGGGCAGGGTTCTCCGCAGGGGTCGGGGCGGAGCTTTCCTCGCTCTTGGGTGCGGGTTCGTCATTTGTCATACCGAGGTCCTTTGGACCGAGAGTATCCTTGGGAGATTCACTCGCTTCGCTCGGAATGACAGGTTCCGGTTGTTCATGGCCGACCTGATCGGCCATACCCTTGGAAGATTCCGGCTCTTCGGCCGGAATGACGGGTTCTTCAACCTGCGGTTCCGGCTCGGGAGCGACGATTTCCGGTTCCGGTTCCGGTTCCGGCTCCGGCTGGGGTTCCGGTTCGGGTTCTGGCACGACCTCGGGCTCCGGCTCCGGTTCGGGCTGCTGGATGCGGGAGAGGTTGTTGCTCTTTATGACGGTGACGCGCTCGGGCTCGAATTCTTCGGGCTCGTCGTCCTGCTTCTTGGACGCTTTGTCCAGGATTTCGGTGAGCTTCACGTCCACTTTATCGGCCTCTTCTTTCAGTTTAAGGTCGCTTCCGAACTTTTTGTGAAGCTCGGGCAGGAATTCGTCCGATACCTTCAGGTTGGGATTGGCGTCCTCGATGCCGGCTCCCTTTGAATTCAGGAAGTCCACCAGGGTGTCAAGCCCGATGTTGAACTGCTTTATAAGTTTCGATAGTCTTATTTCTGCCATATATAACCCCTTTTAATTTCTAATTTAGTCTTCGAATTCCTCGCGCAGAATCCTCAGCACCTCTTCCACGGTTTCGTCCTCAAGGTCGGCCCTGGAGGCGATGTCGGCGGGGGAGAGGGCCATGACGCTGCGGGCTGTGTCGCAGCCGATGGCCTGCAGGCGCTCGATTACCCAAGGATCGATTACGTCGTCGAAATCCTTAAGCAGCACGTCGTCTTCTTCCTGCTCGTTCTGGGGGAGTTCCCTCCAGACTTCGATTTCGCGGCCTACCAGCATGCCTGCCAGCTTGATGTTTACGCCGCCCTTGCCGATACCTTTCTTCACTTCGTCGGCCTGCATGAATACCTTTATCTTTTCCTCGGGCGACTGGCCAAGGTCGATGCGGGAGATGCGTGCGGGATTCAGGGCCCTCTGTATCATGAGCTGAGGGTTGGAGGTCCACTGGATTACGTCGATGTTCTCGTTGCGGAGCTCACGGACGATGCCCATGATGCGGGAACCCTTGACGCCGATGCAGGCGCCGATAGGATCGATGCGGTCGTCGTAGCTTTCTACGGCCACTTTTGCCCTTTCGCCGGGGATACGCACGACCTTCTTCACGGTGATGAGGCCGTCGTAAATCTCGGGCACTTCCATTTCGAAGAGCTTCTCCAGGAAGCTGTCGGTGGTGCGGGAAAGGACAATGTATGGCGTAGTGTTGTTCTTCATCTCCACGCTCTTGATGATGGCGCGGACGGAATCGGACTTCTTGAATCGCTCGCCGGGAATTTGCTCGGATTTTGGCATGCGGAGCTCGTTTCCGTCTTCGTCCAGGATAAGGACCTCGTTTTTCCAGGTCTGGTAAACCTCGCCTGTAAAGATTTCGCCGACCTTCTCAGAGTACTTCTTGTACACGTTGGCCTTTTCGATGTCCATGATGCGGCCCTGCAGGTTCTGGCGGATGTTAAGGATACCGCGGCGGCCGAAGGAAGACAGGGAAAGCTTGCGGGCGAAGGTGTCGCCGATTTCGTAGTCGTCGTCGCCGGTTTCTGCGGCGATTTCCTCCACGGTGATCTGGGTGACGGGGTCTTCTACCTCTTCCACTACCTCGAAGTTCTGGTAGATTTCGCAGTCGCCTTTGTCAACGTTGATGATAACGTCGAAATTGTCCGCGTTGCCGTAAGTCTTTGCAAGCTGGGTAAGGAACACATCCTTAAGCACGCCCAGCATCACCGGACGGTCGATGCTCTTTTCTTCCTTGAAGTCCTTGAAAGCGTCAATCAAGGTTACTTCTTTCTCTTTTTCTTTTGCCATTTTTATATTTATTGTTGTCTTGTCGTTTCCGGAGATTCTCTCGGCCTTTCAGGCCTTCGGAATGACAAAAAGGTGTCATACCGAGGCCCGTGGCCCTTTTTGTCATACCGAGGCCCATAGGGCCGAGTGTATCTCAAAAAAAAGATAGGGGACCGCCGTCCTCTATCTCGTTCACGGGTGCAAAGGTATGAAAAAAAACGGAAACGGCAAAATCTGCCGGGACTTTTTACCGACCTTTGTACAAATATCCTTTACGCCGGCGCCAGAGATATTGCCAGGTCATGTAAAACGGCATCCAGATGAACTCCGAGGGCGAAATGTAGAAAAACTTCATGCTGCGCCAGAGTTTTCTCAGGTTGTGGGCCAGCATCCCCTCATGTCGGCTTCCATTATTGTCGAACAGCGGGTCGTCCCGGCCGAAATCTCCGGAAACCATGATGGCTTCCAGGAGCGTTCTGCCGCGCCGCTTGTCGGGCTCGCAGAGGAAGTACCTGGAATCCATGTCGAAAACTTCCTCCATCACCCACATTAGCGCACTGGCGAACCGGCTCAGTCCAAGCATGCTCACATTTCGGCGCACGTCGTCCCTGTCGGCCTCGCTTATTTTAGTCAGGACGAAGTAATAGTCCATCACGTGGCGTAATCCTATCCCTTCGTAGAAAAGGTGCCTGAACATGTGCAGGAGCATGTATGTGCCGTTGAAGCGGTCTGTGGGGACGGCGAATCCAAGGGCCTCGTTATAATTTCCGAACTGATCGTCGGCACAAGCTTGAAACCATTTCTGCAGCCTGCGGTTGGCGAATGGCGAAAACATCCAGCTGGGCGTATAGTGTACCTCCACCTTGAAACCGTTGCCGATTCTGGCTTCCGTGTGCACGTATGTGGTCTTTCTGAGCGGGAACCTCTCTTTGAGGAAGGAGTATATTGCATTCCTGTCGCCGCTTGTCCAGATGTCTATGTCTCCGTTTTGTCTGAGCTCCGGCTGCGGGTAATAAGAAGCCGATGCAACGCCCTTGAGTATGCAGCAGCGGAAACCGTTGTCCGAGAAGAATCTGTACACTTCGGCCGTTGCCTTCGTGTGCCTTTCATTGAAAAGCTTTGTCAGATTGGCCACCTTTTCTGATGAAAGGTAGGTTACGAATGGTATGCCGGAGCTTTCTGGCAACTTCGCAATCACAGGATGTGTAGCTCCCAGCACTTTGTGCTTGGATGCTTCCCTAATGACAGCCTTCCACTCTTCTGCCGACAAGCGCATGGCCTCCTCGGTGCCTTCCAGGCCCGCGGACATCCTGAATAATCGGAATAAAGAGGTGTATATCAGGTCAGTAGGCATTTTCGTCTCCTTTGAGAATTTGAGCCACGGTCATGAAAAAAATCCTCACATCAAGGAAGGCCGACCAGTGCTCCACATACCATATATCGTAACGCACCCTTTGCTCCATGGATTCGGTTGTGGGCGTGCATCCGCGGCAGCCGTTCACCTGAGCCCATCCCGTGATGCCGGGCTTGACCATGTGGCGCACAAGGTATTCGTCCACCAGCTTTGCGTACATTTCCGTATGCAGTTCCATGTGCGGGCGCGGTCCGATGACAGACATGTCGCCCTTTAAAACATTGAAGAACTGCGGCAGCTCGTCTATTGATGTCCGGCGCAGGAAATCGCCGAACTTTGTCTTTCTGGGATCGGCTTCAGTAGCCTGCAGCTTGTCGGCATCGGCGTTTACCTTCATCGACCTGAACTTGTACATAATGAAAGGCCTGCCCTTATTGCCCGTCCTTTTCTGCTTGAAGAAGATAGGGCCGGGGGAAGATAGGGAAGTGCCTATGGCGACGAAGATGAATATGACGGGAAAGAGCGTGACAAGGAAAAGGAAGCTTATCACAATATCAGTGAGGCGTTTGTAAGCGATGTTGACAGGGTTGGAAAGAGGCTCTTCGCGCAGCTTCAGAACGGGAATGGAACCGATTTCGCCAAGACTTACGGAATGACGCAAAAGGCCTTCGAGCTCCGGTACATAATAAAAGTCGATGAACAGGTCTTCGCAGGTGCGTATCAGGGCGTTCACTGTTTCCGTTTCGCTTGACGAGGGCAGGCAGCAATACAGCTGATGCACCTTGTTAGAGGAAAGGTAAGACTTGATGGCAGGAAGGTCGTTCCCGAAGCATGCTACCAGCTTATAGTCGGCAAAATCTTTCTGGAACAACTGCTGCAGCCTCTCGGAGCTGTGATTCTCTCCAACTATCACCGTGTGTATCTTGTTCCTTCCTTTTTTCCTGGCAATGGAGATGGCCCATTGGCACAGGAACTGGAAAACGGCTATGCCGGCAATTGACAGCAGACCGTCGTATAGTAGGAAAAAGCCTGCAAAGCTGTGGAACAATACGTTTATGGAAATGGCCATGATTCCTATGGTGACAGCACACTGGAGTACAACCTTTACAAAGTGCTCCCTCCATGAAATGCCTCGCTCATATACCTTTGTGGGTACAATCAGCACGGCAAGGATATATGCCACGACAAGGAAATACAGGCTCCTGGGGCGGCAGAGGACGAGGTCGGCGGGGTCATTGAAGCGGAAGTGGTTAACCATGAACTCGAATACGCCGTAATGTATGGCCAGCCCGCCCAGGAAAATGGGCAGTCCATACAGAAGGGATTCCTTAGTATTGAAGGTTTTAAGGTTCATCACTCCGCTTTCTAGCAATCCTAATCTACAAAAATACTAAATTATAGTTTAAAGGCAAAACGGCTCACTTTTCCCGCAGTATGTTCCTTATGAATATTGCATTGCCTAATATGTAGCGCCGCCAGAGCCTTCGCGGGTTGCTCATAAAGCGGTGCAGCCACTCCAGCCCGGCTTTTTGCATCCATGCGGGAGCCCGTCGCGCTGTGCCTGCATAGAAATCGAACACGGCTCCAATGGTGCCGCAGTGGCAGTTTATCTCAAGATCGGCCCAATGGGAAAAGGCCCATTTTTCCTGCTTCGGCGCCGTCATTCCAATCCAGAGAAGGTCCGGGGTGGAAGCGTTTATGGCCGATATGATGGCAGCGTTTTCTTCGGCCGAGAACTCGCTCCTGTAGGGCGGGGAATATGTGTCCACCGTTATGGAAGGGTAGTCTGCTGCTGCGCGTTCGCGTATTTTTGACAGTACGGCTTCGCTGCTGCCAAGGAAGAAGCACTTCCCTCCGCGTCTGTTCAGCCTTTCCATCTCAGAAGTGAAAAGGTCCCAGCCCGCGATGCGCTCTCTGGGCTGGCTTTCGGCATGGAGGAATCTGCAGGCCTTGACTATGCTCATGCCGTCCGGGATAAGGTAATCGCCCTTTTCAAGGGCTTCGGCAAAGTCCGCGTCCTTGAGAGCGGTGTTGTAAGAGTGCGCGTTTATGGTGTTTATGAGCACCTTCCCGTCCGGGATATCCCGCAGGGCGTCCCGGCTCTGAACAAGCTTTATGGTTTTAAGAGCGAACATATTCCTGAAGACATTCTATGAGCCGCTTTTCAAAGTGATCCTGAGTGAAATTCCCCATCAGCCGCTTGCGTCCGGCTTCGCCCATGCTCTGTCTCAAGTCTTTGTCTTCCAACAGTTTTGCGATACAGTCGGCGAGCGATTCGGGATTGCGTTTTTGGCAGATGAGGCCGTTTACCCCGTCTTCCACAATATCCGGGATGCCGCCTTCGTCCGTCGTGACAACAGGGAGGGAGTGTGACATGGCTTCGAGGAGAACCAGGCTGAAACATTCATTGTCTGCAGGGAATACGAAAACATCCGCTTCCTCGAGATATCGTTCTTTCTCCTCTCCGAATTTTTCCCCGTGGTATACGACGATCCCGTCCAGTCCGCGTTCAGCCACTTCCTTTGTAAATCTCTCCTTATCTATGGATTTGCTCTCGCTGCCGACGAAGCTGCATAAGAAGGAGTATCCCTTTCCGGCCAGTATTTTCAATGCATCCAGCAGCGTGAACACCCCTTTGCTTTCGATGAGGTTACTCAGGAATATTAACCTGGGAACGGCGTTATACCTTGCGGGGGCCGCTTTCCCGGTAACAGCAATTCCGTTGGGGCATATCATGACGTTCTCCCTGGGTACTACGCGGGATATGTCGTCGTACAGGCGCCAGGACAGTAGGATTACTCCGGAGTTTTTGTAAACTGCCGGCAGTAGCCACCTGTAGGGCCACCTGTCCACATCGTCGGCCATGCCCTTGTTGTGCTGATGTATCACTGTCTTCCGGCCGAATAGCTTGCATAAAAGCACAAAAGGCGCGTCTTTCAGGAAGCTTTTCCCATGGCAGGTGATTGCAAGGCAGCAAAGGTCGTAGCGCCTTGTAAGCAGTTTCCAGGTGGTTTTGCCAAGAAGACGCAGGTAACGTAATGGTTTGGCCAGGCCGAAATGATTCACTTCGCTAACACTGCGGGAGGTGGAGCTGTTTATGAAGTCGCACTCGAAGGCTTCGTTTATCGGCGCGCTTTCCTTAATCTGACGGCTCACAACCGCTGCGCCGTGTACCGGCGGCGGCAACGGAACGAAGAAGAGTATATGTTTTCTGTCGGACATGGCTTTAAGTGAGCATATACATTATCCTGCTGTAGGCCCTCAGGATAAGGGAATGATAGTGGAGGTTCTGCCTTAAAAGGCTTTTGTTCACCGAAACGGTGTCCGGGAATACGAAATCGGCACTGTCGCGAAGGTCCGGCTCATATTTGAAGCGGCTCCACTTCCTGCAGTTTGTGCCCTCCCCGTCGAAACCGATGTTTATCACTAAGGTTTTCAAAGGGAAAAGAGACACTTTGCCCTGAATGAATTCGCTGTAACAGAAGCGTATGGCCCAGGATTTATTCCTGCCCTCCTTCCAGTCTTTGAGCAGTTTGAAGCAGTCGCTTCCGCCCCAGCGGTTAAAAGCATGTCCTTTCCTGCGGACGCTTTCCCAGTCTTTCAGCTCCCAGTCGCAGCTGTCCCAGCGGTCCTTCCATGTCCCCCATCCGCAGGAATTGCTGCGGTGGCAGAAATAAGCGTCGAAGTCATATCCTTCGGGCCTGGTTACTTTATGGCTGTTGCCGCAGATGGAAAAAACCTTTTGTTCCTGCTGATATTTTTCCAGTCCGGCGTTCATGAATGCAAGGAAATGCCGGCTGACGACAAGGTCGTCTTCTACTACTATTACGCGCCCGTACCGCTCGATTATGGCCGATATTCCCCCAATTACAGACGGCCCCAGGCCCTTGTTCGTGTCAGAGGCCTGAACTTCCACGCTCCTGAATCCGCAGATGGTGCCGGCGTAGGCTTTTACCGCGTCCACCTTGCCTTCCTCGCCGCGTCCGGGGCGGGGACCGTCGATGAAGACGAAAAGGTCGCTTTCGGCCGCTTCCGGGTTAGAAAGCAATGCGCGGATGCACTCTTTGAGCGCCTGCGGCCGGTTGAAGGCGAAGATGACTATGGGAGCGTAACTATCCATAAATTCTGTCTTTCCATTTTTTTATCCCGAAAAACAGCGGGAAGCTGTGATTCAGAATACGTACGAGCCATTTCCGGTGACTGAAGGACGATACCGAAAGCGGCAGCACGGCATCAACGGGACAAATCTTTCTGACCTCCGAAGCCGAATAGCCGGCCGGTGCGGCAACGTTCACAATGCCCATAAGGATTTTGAGTATGGCAAAATCGGCCATGCGCGGGTCTCCGATACGTCCCCGGGCTGCGGTGAGCGCTTTCCCGTATCTTTCCAGAAATGTGGAGTCAATGCCTCGGGAGGCGCTCCCTTGGCGGGGGATTGCCTCGTACAGCGGAATGTCCATGAAACATATCTTTTTCGCTATTGACTGTGCGCAGGCGAAATATACCGTGTCCTCGGCCATGGATAAACCTTCGTCGAAATCAATGGCATTCCCGGTCAGGAACGACCTTGAATACAGGCAGCCGCAGACGCTCCCTCTGGTGTATTCATGAGCCAAGAGAGCGCCGCCGGAATAAGTCGCTCCTTCGCGGAAAAACTGTTTCCAGGGATAGCACTCTTCGTCCCCGCTGAAGCTCCTGAAAATAACAATATCGGCATCAAAACCATGTATCCCTTTCATCAGGGCGTCCATTCCGCCCGGCAGCAGACGGTCGTCGGCGTCGACAAACATGACGAAACGCCCTGTCGCCGCTTTCACTCCGGCATTCCTGGCACTGGACACACCTCCGTTCGGCTTTTCGATAATCTTCGGACCGGGAATTCCTGCAAGTACCTTTGACGTGTCGTCCGTAGAGCCGTCGTCAATGACTATTATTTCCACAGAGCCAGTAGCAGGCATAATACTTCCGATACATCTCTCCAGGAAAGGTGCATTGTTATAGGTCGGAATTATTACTGATAATGCGGGCGTCATGATTTCTCTCTGATTTTCCTTGCAATCATGTCTATGATGGCGCGTCCATTGGCCTTGACGTCCAGTTTAAGGCGTTTGTCAATGTACCAGCGCCCCTGTATCTCGCGGTTTCTTCTGTATGCCTTCTCCAGCGGCTGCTCGAATATGGAAATCAGCCATTTTTCAAACCTGGCGATTTCGGCATCGGCCGAAGGTGACGTCGGCAGAAGGGCAGGTTGCTTTAACATCTCCATGTACAAACCGTCATCGGCATCGAGCTGTTTTACCCGGTCTGCCACAGCGTCGGCAGACGGATAATCATTGGCATTGATGAAGGCGGCAGTATTGAAGACATCTCCGACTTTTGGGTCGCCCCAGTATATGGGAACCGTCCTTGCAGCAAACGCCTGTATCAATTTTTCCGTCGTATATCCGTTGTGCGAGCCGCTCTCGTAACACAGGCTGAATTTGTGCGTGGACTCGAACGCCAGTTTGTCGGCCACCGGCCCTCCGACATTGTTAAGATATTTCCCTCCAGAGTCAACTCGCTTGTATTCAGACAGTTTGTCAAAAATAATCTTCCGTTCGGGATTCCTGTGGTTGCTTACCACGAAACTGCAGAAATCCGGTTTCTCTTTACTTAAGTCCCAGCCTTCGGGCAGTTCGTGTTTATGTTCCATTCCATGCAGAATGTCGGCGGAGTAGAATAAATACAGTGGGAATCTGATATATCTGTCTTCATATTCCATCCATTCAAACCCCACGGCATAGTCACAGGCGTTGAAATCGGGTACGATATTTTCTCCTGTATGAAAAACCTTTACGCAGGAATCTTTTACGCTCCAGTGGGATTCGCCGAATGACGAGAAAAAGACATAATCGGCGTCATCACAGACGATCACGTCGTAATGTTTCCTCAAGAGCTTGATTATGAGGTAGTCATCTATGTTTTGATTGAAATTCCCCCAATAATCAAGGAATTTGACTTTAACGGTTCTCATAATCTTTGTCCCGTGAAAGCGAATAAAAAACTTTTATTCTGTAATATAATAATTTACGATATGCTTTTTGCAGGAATGATGGCTTGTAAGGTGAATCCCAGATGTGTTTATATTCCGGATATCCGGACAGTACGCTCTGTCGTTCCCGTGCGCCGAGTTCTCTGTTTCGGGCTGTAGCTCCGCCTGCCCGGAAAAAGCAGATGTCTATGTCTGCATCCCGGAATGTGACGGTTGGTGTAAGCCTCAGTTCAAGAAAGAATTTCCAGTCGGAGACAAGGCGGAGAGATTCGTCATATGGGTGGGCCAGCAAGACGTCGCGGCGTATGAAGCTTGCCTGGTGGGGGATTGCGGACTGGAAAAGGTTCTCAAAGGTGAAGCAGCCTTTTGACGGAACATAGCCGTTGACCCGCCCCCGCTCATCCACATAAACCAGATTGCCCGTTACCAGATCGCTTCCGTCCAAATATGGTAAAATGCTGGAAAGGACATGCGAGTTTACAAAGCAGTCACCGGCATTCATGAAGATGCAATAGTCGCCTGAGGCCATTCCGGTCCCTTTGTTCATTGCTTCGTATATCCCTCCGTCCGGTTCCGAAATCCATTTTATCTGCCCCCGGGATTCTGTTTCAAGATAACTCCTGGTACCGTCATTGCTTGCCCCGTCCACTACAATATACTCCCAGTTGCCATAGTCTTGCCGTAAAACGGATTTTACGGTCCTGCGCAGACCGGGCAGATCATTGTATGTGACTGTAATGACTGATACTTTCATAGGCCGAAATCATTTGCCCCAGATTCCGGCAGCAGTACCGGAGATCAGTTTTGACAGCTGTAATTTGCCTACAACCGCCTGTGCGACATAAACGAAAGAGGGAAACAGCAATATGCCGTATACGCCCAGCAGCCTGCAGCTCCATACAAGACAAGGCCACGATATTACGGCAAATACAATATACAGGATCAGCTGCAGACGGATGGCGCCGATACCGTTTATGGCGTACATGTATATGTCGGCAAGGCTTTTGGTAAGCACGAATACGGCCATGGCCGCAGATAAGGTGAACGGAACGGTTACGCTGTCCTTTATCCAGATACGATAGAATATACGGGAAACCGACAGCATCAGAATCGCCGCCAGAACGGACAGCAGCCAGAGTTTCTCCAGTTTTGACAACGTCCCTCTCATCCAGTCAGTATCCTTTTTTGTGTAGGCATCTGTAAATGCCGACCAGAATGGGTTGATGACAATGACCATCACCATGTAAAGGATATTGAAGTACTTGTTCGCTATGTTATACTGGGTAACGCTCACTGGCCCGATTTCTCTTGACAGAACCAGGTTTATCATCTGGAAAATCAGAATGATGCAGATGTAAATGACGAAAAACTGTATTCCTTTGCCAAGGATGTCCTTGACAAGACGGATTCTTATCATCCCGATTCGTGGAGCATATTCCCTGTACCTTGTAAACCTGAAGGCATACATTGAAGACAGCAGCATGACTAGGCATGGAACCCCTGCGAAGTAAAGGGACAGATTCAGGAGGCTTCCTTTCGATACCCGGGTCAGAATAAAAATGGATATCAGGGAGAACACTTGCCCAAGGCAATTAACAACAGAGGCATATCCCGGTTTCTGGTCTGCCGTTAGAACAGTGGCAAAGGTGTTGACTACCATATTAAGGCATAAAAAGAACCCAAGTATGGCAAATACCTGCCTCAACTCAGTCCCGAGTGCGGAATCGACTTTCAACAGTCCTGGCCAGTCAAGGAAGTGGTTAACGATGATCAGGCATACAAAAATTATTGTAGCTGTTATCGTTAACGAGAAATATGTCGTGGAGAGATATTCCCGGGCCAATTTAATATCATCGTGTGCTTTGGCCTGGACAAACTTATTGCGGAAGCCGTTCGCTAGTCCAAGGTCAAAAATGGCAATCCAGCCTATGATCGAGGATATTGTAAGCCAAATCCCATATTGGGTGGGGTTGACATAGTTTATTGTCATCGGCACCACCAGGAGAGAACAAAGTATGCCTATTCCCCTGGCGACAAGGGAAATGGCGATATGCCTGGTCGCCTGCGCCGAGCGGCTGCTCATGGATGAAAGCGTGTCTCTTATACTTTTCATGATTGCCGTTCGCCCGTGGTGTTATATAACATGAAAATATAGAAGCAAGGCCACAGAATCTTGTCCATTGTGTTGAAGCAGGCAATGGTAACGCTCCCCACCAGTATCAGGACCGCATTGAATTTCACGAAATACGGTTTGCTCCGGCCAAGCCCTTTGACAATGAGAATGACAAAGGCAATAATCGGCAGGACGCCATAAAAATTCCACAGCCCCACGAAGCCGACATCGGAATTGTAGATTCCCTCCGCCATCAGGTCCTGCATCAGGGAAGTAGTATTGGCCGATATGAAACCGGTACCTGTCAGGTAATATACAAAGCTCGGGCAGGCGTCGAACAGGAAGTAATTATAGGCGAGAATCCGGTTATAGTCATCGTCGCCAAGTTCTGTGAACGTTTGTGTGAAAAGCTTGATCCATTGCGGCAGTGTAAATGCCACCAGGCCGATAAGCAGAGCGACGGCTCCGATCCTGAAAAAGACAGTCTGCCTTGTGTCTTCGCCTTTGATGGATAGAAAGACATAAGCGAAAATCAGGGCCGATGCAAACAGAATGGTCCTGTTCTGAAGCAGGAAGATTCCGGCCATGAAAAATACCGACCATGCAAAATCGCGCATGTTGAAACCATCTTTCTTAAGTCTGTCCAGAAAGAAGAAAAGGGCGATGGGAAGGCAATGGAAGCCGGGAAGGTACATGATAAACGAATCTTCGTCTATCAGCTCTTTGGGATTGTCGGGATCTGTGTATGCCATCCTGTCAAGCACGGGAATGCCCACGGCATCCATTATGGAAAAGGCAAGCAGAATTATGGAAAAGACTACCATGGCCTTCTCGATGTCTTTCATGGTGGGATTCACCAGGCCTATTACAGGCAATGCGAGGAAGGCGACAAGTGTCCTGGAGGCGATAAAGGAGGTGAGGAAAGTCTGGCCGTAAAGTGCTTTGACGGCGAAAAAAGATACGAATACGCCTCCCCATACAAGCAGCAGCGGCCAGTAATAAGGCCTTATGGTAAGGGTGTAGTACTTGTCCCGCGTGTTATACATGAAATGCCCGGCAATCAGCCAGCCAAGGAAAAGAATCAGGCAGTTGTCGTTGGTCGTGATGGCCGAAACCGGAGTAAAATGGAAGAAGTTGACCGATATGAGCATCAGAATCAGCAGGTATGCCGATTTGTCGAAGGGAACACGAATCCGAAGGTGCTCCCACAGATGCCCGGACAGTCCCATTTTATTTTCGAAGGCTGACAACGACGGCACCGGCGATGCCGGCAAGGATCATCCATAAAAGCGCAAGCCTGACTTTGGACGGTTTGCCGTTGTTGGGAGCCTTGGCCCGCTGAATGTCCACAAGAACAGGGGTTTCCTGTTGAACCTTGGCCCTTGCGGTCATGAGATTCTGCGCAGTCGAATTGAACAACTGGTATTTCAGCTGCGCATCGTTTTGCAGGAGCTGCCTGGTTACCTGCGCGCTGCTGGTCTGTATGCCCCGGTTGGAATCCAGATATCTTGCATAGGCCCGCTGTGCCTGAAGGTATTCTTCGTTTGTCTGTTCGTAAAGCTTTTCAAAATAGTCCACGTTATCCTGGGCTTTCCCTATTCTGTAGTCGGTTACGAACTTCCTGAGATTGTCGCCCACTGCATTTGCCACCTGCGCTGCAATAACCCTGTCCTGCATGGTAACCTTAACGACCAGCGCGTATGTCTTTTTCTCTACTGTGGCTTTTATGCTTGCCGACAGAGCCTTGATAACAGATTCCTGCTCTTTGGTAAGCCGAAGGGAATCTGTCACGGCGCATCCTTCGCTCTCTTGGTCACCGGCCTTTGAGAAAAGCCCCTTTACTGCGTTCACTGCAATTCTGGGCAGCCCGATTACATAGGCATACCAGGGCGTTCTGGTGTAATTGGCTATGTAGTCGTACAAGTTTGTATCGACTGTTTCTTTACCCTTGGCAAAGGACACGGGCATATCAAAAAGGCCGATACAGAAATCGTCAGAGCCGATTATGGTCGGATACAGCTCGGGATGCATCGCATCCGTAAGGGCCAGCGAATTTACATTGACGCCGGCAAGGCTTGCCAGGGTGTTGAGCCCGCCCACGGACGAACGTGTGGTGATTTCGGGCGCCACGACTGCCGTTGCCGTAAACGTCTTGGGTTTGCTCAGGCCGATTACAATGCCCAGCAGTGCACCGCCCAGGGCCCATAGCAGGATGGTTTTCCACCCCTTGACAACCCTCATAATGTATGGCTTCAGGTCAATGTAAACGACCTTCCCGTCGTTCTCGTTTGTACTCATTGCCGTTATTTTCTAAACAGATTCACAATTGTGGCGACCATGGTGGCCACGGACGCCGCCGATGTGCCGATGGCCAGCCATTCGCCGGTCCTCAGGCCTTCCTTCTCTGGCTTCGTGGGCACTATTATTTCGCAGCCGGGTTCCAGCTTCGCGTTCTTTCCCACAGTTGCCGTGCCGTTCATGTATACAACATAAACCTTTGTCTTTCTGGCCCTTTCCGTGTATCCGCCGGCTTGCTTGATGTAGTAGTTCACGCTTTTCCCGTTCACAAACTGCACGGTGTTGGGATACAACACCTCGCCCTGTATTCTCACCGTCGAGGCCATCTCCGGGATTATCAGCTCGTCTCCGTCACGGAGCACAAGGTCGTAGTTGCCGCCGGGGTCCTTTATGGCCTTGTCAAGCTCCAGGCCCACATTGTATATGTCTTCGACCTGAAGTTTGTCCATGTCCAGCGAATCCTTCTTGGAGGCTGTCTGCGTGGCCAGCCTTGTTACTTCCTCCCTCACGTTCTTTTCGTACGTGCTGATTTTCCTCTTTAGCATCGCGCCCTTGATATTGCCGTTTGGCGTGGCTCCGCCGGCCCTTTTAAGCAGTTGGGACACCGTCTCGTTGGTGCTCATGAGGGTGTACTGACCCGGGAAAGTGACCTCTCCAGAAATAATCACGTTCCTCTGCTCTATGTATGAAGGGCTCTTTCTCACCGAAACTATGTCGTTGGGCTTGAGTATGAGGCTCTTTGAGCCGCTTTCCACCATTCCGTCTTCGATGGAAAGCGTGAACACCTGTGCCAAGTCGTTGGAAGCGCTTGTTGACGAGGCTTCGGAAATTCTTCTGGAAACGTCCACGCGAGCCGATGATGCGCCTTCGGTGAGGCCGCCGGCCATGAAGATGAGGTCTTCAACTGTGGTGTTTTCGGCGAATTTGTAGTCGCCGGGATTCACCACCTCACCGGTTATCGTGAAGTCTCCCTTCGGCTCAAATTCATTTTTGTCGGCTATCATCAGGACGTCGCCGTTTCTTAGGACGATGTCATCGGCAAGGCCGTTCATTATGCCGCTAAGGGGCACGGAACGCACTTCCAGGGAGCGGTCCTCCTTTTCGCGGAGGAGCTGGGCGCGACCCGTGAAAGCCTCCGGAAGAAGGCCTCCGGCGTGCTCTATCAGCTGTTTAACCGTTGCGATGTCTCCTCCAAGCTGGAACTTTCCGGGACGGCGGACAGCTCCCTCGACAGATACCTTGTTGGCAAAGGCTTCCACCTTGTTGCCAACCGCCGTGACTATGTCTCCGTCGGCCATGCCGAAGCCGGCGAAATCATTTTCCTTGACGGTGAAAATGCTGTTGGTGCGTCCGTCGTTGCGTTCCACCTGGACTTCGGCCTTCCAGGCGCCGCTTGCAAAGCCGCCCGCATAGCCTATCAAGGCCGATACAGGCTCCCCGGCCTTGAGTTCATAGAACATGGGGCGCTTTACGAAGCCGGTTATGCCCACGAGCGTGTCGTACGCGGGGACGTATATGACGTCTCCTTCCCTGAGCGCAGCGTCTGTTCCGGTATTTCCGCCGAATATGTAATCATAAACGTCGGCCGTGGCGATTACTTCCCCGCCTCTGGAAATACGGACGTTGCGAAGAGAGCCGATGGGCGTAATGCCGCCCGCCTGGTACAGCGCGTTGAAAACCGTGGAAAAAGATGAAAGCCGATAAGTGCCAGGGACATTGACTTCGCCCACTATGCTCACCTGGATGGTGCGCACTTCACCGAGGGTGACGGCAATCTGGGACTGGCCGCTGGAGAGGGTGGCGTAGGTTCTCGAAAGAACTGACTTGAGTTTCCCCCTGGCCTGCTTGACGGTGAGTCCCGAAAGGGCGATATGCCCGACCCTGGAAACCACGATGGTGCCCTCTGGCGTTATCGTCTGCTTGATTGTGACCTCGCTGGCGCCCCAGATATCAATCAGCACCTGGTCTCCGGGACCCAGCACATAGTCTTCCGGCGTGGCTGCGTTCTGATTAGGCTCGAAGGACAGCATCTCGGATGAAAAGATATCCTGGCCGTAGATTATTTTATTGCCGTCAATGTCGAAGAGGCCGGCATATTCGTTATCCTGATCCTCTCCCTCCAGAGCGGCATCCTTCTGCTTCGTGCGGTCCTGGATGGCCGGTTTTTGCGGAACCGGGCTTCTTTTGCGGCTGGTCTCGTCAATCTCTTCGACGGCCGTCTGGCCGTCCGCCGCGTTGCCGTTCTGGGAGCGGTATGTCTGCATAAGCCGCTGGAGCTGGGCGGTGCTCACTCCGCGTGACATCAGCTCAGTGCCTATCTGCGCCTCGCTTTTACCCTGCGCCATCGCGCTGGAAATATAACGTACGATCTGCTGGTCCGTCATCTGGGCGGCGGCGTCGAAGGCCCCGGCAAACAGTAGCACGGCAAGAAGTATGGAAATCTTACGTTTCATTCGTGGTCATTGGATATTGTTCAAATAACAAATATACGAAAATTTGCAAAATACATTGCGAAACCATAAATAATTGCTAAGTTTGTGCATGCCCAAAACCATCCTCAAGACAGTAAGTCTGTCAATTCTGGTCATTCTGCTTGCCGCGCAAACAAGTTTCGCGGAAAAGTATCCGCGCACCGAGCGAACCGATTCCCTTTTGAATGAGCTGCTGGTAAAACTGGACAGTTCTGAAGTGTACGCCGCAAGGAAAGAGGCGGCGATAAATTCGTTGAAGGCGCGGCTTTCAGCAAGCACGGAAAATGATGAACATTACTCACTCCTTCATTCCATTGCCAGAGGCTACGCCGACTGCAAAGTGGATTCGGCTATCTTTTATCTGGAAAAACTGGTAGGACTGGCGCAGCAAGCCCAGGACGACTCCGTGCTATTCCGTTCCCGTATGGATCTTGCCGATGTGCTATCAGGTGCCGGGTATTATATGGAGTCCTTCCAGACTTTGAATGATGTCCCGCGGGAGAGGCTTTCCGGAGAGTTTCTGGTACGTTATTTTTATACGAAGGCTTCGTACTATCACACCCTGTACAACAGTTACAAAGAGCCGGAATCATTCCGGGAGGAATACAGGGAGCAGTATTCCCAGTACCGGGATTCGGTTTTGCAGCTGGCCGATACATCCAGCATTCTGTATCTGCATGCCATTGAGAGGAAGGAAGCCCGGGCCGGGAATTTTGACAAGGCAAGACATTATAACGCTGTATGGAAGTCGAAGATAAAAAATCCGAGGTCGACCCAGATGGCGACATGTCTGTACGACAGCTTCGCCATAGCTTATGTTTACGAGCACAGTCTCAAGGGGGAAGATATCGACAATCTTCTGGAGTCGGCCATCCTTGAGGTGGAACTTGGTAAACTGGATATCGCGTCCCTGAATCGTGTTCAGACTCTTCTTCTCGGTGAGAATCAATACAAGGCGGCCAAGAAGGTGTCGGACTATTATTTCGCTTCTCTTCTGAAGTTCGGTTCCAGGGTAAGACTCATAGATGTTATAGACCAGACGGTAAGGGTTAACAAGCAGATTATCAGGTCACTTCGCCGTTCGTACGCTTTTTCCGTCATGGCTGTCGCGTTTGCTTCCATCCTTTTGGTTGCACTGGTCATAGCAGTTATCCTGATTAATTCCTCCAGGCACAAGGTTCAGGCTCTCAATGAGGAGCTGAAACGCTCCGACTCCATCGCCAAGGGTTACGTGGGCGTGGTTTTCAAGCTGTATTCGTCATATATCAAACGCCTGGAAGTATTCAGGGCCAAGATTCACTCCAACCTGAAAAAAGACAGGATAGATACCGCCCTGGAACTCACCATCCCTTCCGGTGAATTCGAATCCGAGGAGCGGAAGGCGCTCTTCCACCACTTCGACACGGCCTTCGTGAGCATTTTCCCCGATTTCATCGAAAAAGTTAACAGCTGCCTGAGGCCGGACGCCGTCATCGTCCCCAAGAAAACCGAGATTCTTAACGGCGAGCTAAGGGTGCTGGCGCTCTCGAAACTTGGCATTGAAGACAGCTACGAAATAGCTGAAATGCTTCACTGTTCGGTCAAGACAGTGTATAATCTCCGGTCCATTATCAAGTCCCGCCTTGCGGTACCGGAAGCGGATTTTCGCAGGATTTTGGGACTTGATTAAAGAGTGAGCGTATAGGAGCCCGGGCCGTAGGTCTGGGCTTCGTTTTCTCCGGGCAGCGTTACCGAGGCTGATGCTCCCTCAGGAACCGTGAAATGCCATGTGCAGACGTTTCCTTCGTATTTCCATGCGCTCCTGATGGTGCCGGCGGCGCTGTGATATTCGGCGTCGATCCAGCCGAGGCGCTTTTCCGGGACAGGCTTCATTATTATATGCTTGAACCCCGGCTCTGCAGGGTCGGCTGCAATCCCGGCGGCGGTTTCCCATATCCACTCGCAGACGCTGCCGTAGGCGTAGTGATTGAAGCTGTTCATGCCCTTGGGCCCCATTCCGTTTTCCAGCGTATAGCTGTTCCAGCGCTCCCAGATGGTGGTTGCACCGTTATCCACTGAGTATAGCCAGCTGGGGTTCTTGCGCTGGAACAGCAGATCCCAGGCAATATCCGCCATGCCGTTCTCCGTGAGCGTCTGCATAAGGATGGAGGTGCCAAGGAAACCGGTCTGCAGGCATCCGCCGTGCGCGGCGAAGTTTTCCCTCAGGCGTGCAATCATGGCATCCTTCGCTTCACCTTCCACGACTCCGGTTTTCAGAGCGAACAGGGCGGGCGTCTGCATCGTGTTCAGAATATCCGTCTTGAACAGTCCGTCAGGGCCGATGAAATGCTCCTTGATGTAATTCCTGGCCGTTTCCGCCATGGCTTCATACTCTCCGGCATCGCGTCCTGTTGCAGCAGCCATGTCGCGCATCATCTCTGCGTCAAGGACCCAGTAGCAGGCCCCCAGGTAGTTCCAGTATGCAATCGTTTCCGGAAGGAGATGGCGTTTCCCGTTGGCGTCCTTTGCCGTGTATGCCCTTTTGCTGTTGCTCTCCAGGGCTTCGTAGCTCAGCCAGTCGGCCCACTGATAATTGCCGTTCTCCTCTATGTTGGTTTCAAAATCGTAGCGGGTTTCGTTCACATGGCCGATGAACCGGACCATCGACTCCCAGCTTTCGTCAATGATGGAAGTGTCCCCGAACTGCTTCCAGACTATCCAGGGGACTATTATGCCGGCGTCTGACCAGCCAAGTCGCATCATGTGCATGGTCTTGGAGCCGTACTGGCCAAAGGGCGCCACTCCCGGAATGCCGCCGGAAGGCCCCTGGGAGTCCCTTACGTCCCTCATCCACTTGTGGAAGAAGGCGTCTGTGTTCGCAAAGAAGGTTCCGGTTTCCGCAAATACCTGAGTGTCAGCAGTCCAGCCGAGTCGCTCGTTGCGCTGGGGACAGTCTGTCGGTACGGAAAGGTAGTTGGACAGCTGGCCCCAAAAGGCATTGGAGATTAGCCGGTTGATATCGGGATTTCCGGTCGTTATGGTGCCAGTTTCCATCTCATGCTTTATCGAAGTGACAGGGACGGACAGTATGGAGCTGAACTGGACATCCGCCGATGCCGTGATGGAAAGATACCTGTAGCCGAAGAAGGTATGTAGGGGCATATAGCTTTCCCATACATTTCCGGGACCGAAGGTGTACTCAAGGCTGAAGCAGCCTTCGGCAAGCCTCAGGTTGGTCCTGTGCACGCTTCCTTCAGGTGCGTCCATGCCGCGGCTCTGCGCGCCGTTGCCGTCGTTCAGTATTTCTCCGGGAAGGCAGGAAAGGACGGTCCCTTCCGCAGCCTTGAACCTGAATGCGGGCACTGCAGCGGCATTCTGGCCGAAGTCCACCACCAGCGTTTCGCCTTCTTTCAGGTCAATAACATCTCCGGGGGAGTATTGGCGAAGTTTAACTACAGTGCCGAACTCCGTGGGCGTGGAACCTTCGATATCTTTATAGACGTATGCTTCTATTGGTTTGAGTGTAAGGTCTTTGCGATAGCATATCTCTGCGCCGGCCGCTGGCACGATTTCTCCGGAGAACTCAGTATTTATTTCCGGAGCGGAAAGCTTTTCTGGAGTGTCGAAACCCTGGGGAATGCGGGCGTCGTAGGCTTCTCCGTCAAAAATGCCTGCGTGCGTTACCGGGCCTGCGATTCCGGCGGTCCAGTCCTGCGCCCCGGTACCAAGGATGGAGGTGCTGCCGTCGGCGAAACTGAGCTGGAGGACAGCGCGGAAGGCGGGTTTATCGCCCAGCATGCCTTCGTTTCCGTCGGGGGTGACAATCTTGTCGGCCCACCAGCCGGGAGTGACTTGCGCCGAGAGGACATTCTCCGCTCCGGCGGCCTTGTTGAAAGCGTCGGTGATGTCGTACGTGTAGGATGCGCGGGTTTTCAGAGGATGCGTATAACCCGGCTTCAGGGCGTCGTTCCCCACAGGATTTCCGTTTATGTAAATCTCATATACGCCAAGAGCCGTAGTCATCCAGACTGCCTTCACCACCTCCTGAGGGTTCCTGAGCGTAGAAAGGAACCAGCTTGAGCCGTCTGCTGCGCGGTAATTCTGCCTGCCGTTCACTATGCCTGTAACAACCGGAGCGTCCGCGGCCGAAATCCAGGCCGAAGCATCCCACGCGGAATCCGCAAGGGCGTCCGTGCGTGTTCCGACGACGGTATTATTAAGCCATCGGTCCGAAAAATCCAGCATCCATTTCCAGTCCAGGTCATTTATGCCGTGTGCTCCTTTACGTTTGATATACCCTAGCGTGGTGCCCATTGCATAGGTTTCATAGGAGTGAGGGAAATCTACGTCCGGGAATCCTTCGGCCCCAAGTAGGGTCCATACGGGGGAGGCGGCCTTCAGGGCAAGGAATTCGCCGCGGGCGTCGAACCATGGATTGGTGAATCCTTCCACAAGAAGCGGGCGCGGAGCTATGCAGGCAAGGAGCATGTGCTGGTCGAAGGGCATGCCCTTCCTTTCCTTCTCCGCGTATTTTGCGAACTCCCTGCACCACCAGTAGCCGAAATGCTCCACCTCGGACGAAACGTATTCGCCGAAGTTGCGTTTTGCCAGTGGGACGCCCCCGCCGCCGGTCTGGTTAAGGGCAACGACTGCAAAGCGCCTGTCGTACGCACCAGCAAGAAGGGCGGCCTTTCCAAGTCGCGAAGATCCTGTGAGAAGCACTCTGGATGCATCAATGGCAGGGTCTTCCTCCATCATGTCCATGCCGCGGCAAAGTGCCCAGGCCCACGCCATGATGGAGCCTGTAGTGCAGTCCGGATCCCATAGCTCGTAAATGTTGGTGCGGGCAATGCGCAGCTGCTCTTCCGGATCCTGCAATTCGTCCGGGTCAGGAGAAACGTCCTCGTAGCAGGCGGTGACGTAGGTGTACCCGCGCGACAGGATATCCTTCATTGGAACGGGAAAACGCTCCTGGGTGTATATGGCGTCATTCCCATAGTAATTCAGGGAAATCACCGCCGGAGTGGGCTCCTTGGCCTGTGCGGGATAAAGAATCAGCCAGTCAATGTGGGGACCGGTGCCGTCTTCGCGGAAGGTCATCCTTACGCGGCGCCTTATTGCATAATCCTCCTGCGGAGTGCTCTCTTCGGTCGTCTCAAGGTATATGTGGGACGAAGGCGGCATTGTGCCGTACATCTCGCTCTGGAACAGCTCCAGAATGTCCGCACGGCGTTTTTCCCACTTCTCGGCCGTCTCCACTTTGGTGCTGTCGGGGAAGATTAAAGGGTCCGGCAGAGTATACGGCTTTACTTTCTTTTCGTCCTTGTTGTAATTCCAGCTTAGCTTGTTGTCTTTTAAAGTGAGCCCGTTAATGGAATATTGGTCCGGGGCTTCTTCAATGTTACGCCTGCGCCTGCACTTGAGCGTACATTTCTGGATTTCGATGTTCTCCGCCACGGACATTGGTATGTCTTTGCGGTCCTTAAGGTCGAAATATTGCGTCCAGGGCTTTGCGTACACTATGTTCCATACTTCGCCAGTTACTCCTTCTATCCGGATGTCGGAGTACTTCTGGGGCGTGTCCGGCCGCATTTTAAGCCAGAGCAGCCTGTGCGTGTCCTTGACCTTGGAGTTCCGTAGAATGACATTCTTTGCGCCGATGCATTCGCTGCCGAAAACCAGCACGCCGGGGCCATGGCCGAAACTGCAGTCTTCCACCAGTATGTTGGCATTGGTGCCGTTGTCGGGGTCTTTGTCGGCCCAGGGGCCCTTGCCGCCCTTTACGGCGATGTGGTCGTCTCCGGTTGCGATGTTGCAGCCTGTTATGTGGACGTCCTGGCAGGCGTCGATGTCTATGCCGTCCGAGCAAGGGGCCTTCACCGGCTCAATCGGAGCGTATATGCTCACTCCGCCGATGTATACACGCCTGCACTTGTACAGATGGATGTTCCAGAAGGCCGAATTCCGGAGCCTGACGCCTTCGATTGTAACGTCGGTGCTGTTGCTGATGCCCATCAGCCGGGGACGCTTTACCTGCAGGTTCGTAAGGGAAGGATTCTCCTTCAGGCCGGCCCAGAACTGCTCCCAGAAAGGCTGTCCGCACCCGTCTATGACGCCTTCCCCGAGGACCGAGAAACCGTCGCATCCGTCGGCATTGATAAGCGCCGATGCAAACGGCTGCAGCACGCCTTCTATATGTACGGGAATGTCGGGGAAGTTTTCTATGTCCGTGCTGCCTTTAAGGACGGCGCCCTTTTCAAGATAAAGGTGCGTCTTGGGCCTGAAAAACAGCGCCCCTGACAGCCAGGTGCCTTCCGGAATAACTACCGTGCCGCCTTTCACCGAAGCGGCGTCGATGGCCTTCTGGATGGCCTCCGTCTGGATCTTCGTGCTGTCATGGACGGCGCCGAAGTCCGTAATTACGAACTGGCGTCCCTTCGCGGGCTTTGGAACGCTCCTGAACCATTTGTTCATTGTGCTGCCGTCCGGCCAGCGCTCTTTTGCCGAAGCCGGAACGGCCAGGACGCATATCAGCAGTATGGCAAGAATTCTTCTCATTGACACCCTTATAATAGTTCTCCAAGCCTGGACAAATCTTCCAGAATAAGGTCTCCTTCCTTGCAGGCCTTTGCTGCAAGCTCAGGAGTAGTCTCGCCGGATAGCACCAGTACGGGAAGGGCACCGGCGTTGCGCGCCATGGCTATGTCTGTGTAAACTCTGTCGCCGACCATGGCCACCTGGTCTTTTTCAAGGCCTAACTTGTCTTCAAGGTCGAAGAGCATGGCCGGGTCCGGTTTCCCAAGGACTATGTCCGCCTTTCGGCCCGTAGCCTCTTCTATGCATTTCTGGATGGAGCCGCAGTCAATGAGAACTGTTTCCTCCTCCGTAGGGCACACCCTGTCCGGGTTTGTGGCAAGATACGGAACCCCGCGGCTTGCCCACCAGGCTGCTTTGCACAGTCGCTTGTAAACAAGGGTGGTGTCGAAGGAAACCACCAGAAGGTCCGGCGCCGTGGGACAGTCCTCGTCCTGAAGAATAAAGCCGTTGGCGGTGAACAGGTTCTGAAGGCTTGGCGTTCCCAGCACATAGACGCGTTTTACCGACGGCATGTGCCTCCTGACGTACTCTATTGCCGCCTGGGAGGTCGTGAGCATCTGATCCGGCGTGCACTGGATGCCCATTGCGGACAGTTTCTTCAGATAGTCCTCCGTGGAGCGGGTGGGGTTGTTCGTCAGGAAGGTATAGCCGATACCTTTTCGCTTTAGAAGTTCCAGGAAATCAAGCGTGAACGGAAATATCTTTGAACCGAGATATATGGTCCCGTCCATGTCCATCACTATGTGCCGTATGCGGCTAAGGCGCTCTTTCATACCTTTATGAAAAACTTGTTTTTATACATTATAGTCAGAAGGAGCATGACCAGAGAGGCGTTTCCGATGGCCTGAGGCAGGGTATTGTACTGTAGCATTTCGCCAATACAGTAGGCCGTGATTGCGTTCATTCCGTAAATCTTGAGCCAGCCAAGTCCCTTTTTCCAGCCGCGGACGTCCACAATATAATAAGTAATCGCCGTCAGGAGAAAGCAGATGCCGCCCGAATACAGCGTCATGGTGCTGCTCCAGATTTTCTTGATTATGGGGAACAGCGGACTCAGAAGAAGGCCTGCGGCCACAAGGACCGCGCCTGCGATGGCAAGGTCAAGGGCCTTGCGGGCGGGGGAATGCTTACCGCTGCGGAGCATCTGCCCTGCGAAGCAACCCAGCAGCACAGTTACTGCGAAGTTCAGGCTGGACAGCACCCAGGTGTACTGGTAGCGCTTCATGAATCGCCAGCTGCCGTCATCGGCCCATGCCACGCCGTCTCTGTGGAACCCCAGGACAGCCTTGTCCACCGTCATGGCCACATTTCCCTGCGGGTCCGTATTCATTCCGGTGCAGGCGAAAGCAATCCAATATGCTGCAAAAAGCAGGACGCAGGCCACCACCTGCCACTTTACGTCCGTATGGACAAACAGCAGGGAGGCGATCACGTATCCTACGGCTATGGACTGGAGGGTATTGGCAAAGGGATGGAACATTTTCCAGTCCCAGAGCAGGAGGTTACCCTGTACAATCCATCCGAGTACAAAGAGGACGACAAAGCGCCTGAGGAGTTTAATGTAAAAAGCCCCGTCCGGTTTTACTCCGTTCTTGTATTTGGCCATGGAAAACGGAATGGTGATTCCGGACATGAACAGGAAAAGCGGCATTATGATGTCCCAGGTCACGAAACCTTCCCACTGCACATGCTGCAGTTGGTGGGACAGCCATCCTGTGCCGTCAGGGAACAGTTTGCAGATGTTTCGCAGTATGGGGCCAAGGAACAGCAGCAGGAACATGTCGGCCCCGCGAAGGATGTCAAGCGACTCCAGGCGTTCTTTGTTTACCATACGGTATCTGGCAAGACAAATAATCCGTCGATGCCTGTAAGTATGAGCCTGCCTTCATACATCCCGAGGTCTTCCGGCTCTCCGGTGATAATGGGCATAAGGTCCACGTCCTTTTCCATCTGTTTGGTCTCCAGGTTCCAGACAAAAAGATGGGAAGGGAATTCCTCCGTGCCGAAACCGGTGGGCATGTAAAGCCTGCCGTCTTTGATGTAAAGACCCTGGCCGATAGTGGCGAAGGAGAAGCCGTAATCCTCGATCAGATAGTTCTCCAGGGCGTCTTCCGGTTTAAGGATTACCCAGTCGGTGTCCGGCTTGGGCAGTGCGAATTTTATAATCCTGTGGCGGTTGTTCTCTACGTCACGGTCGTTCGTGGTGTTGCCATAGCCGTACAGCATTCGGTTAGGTGCGTCCACAACCCATTGAAGTGCGTAGCCGTAGTCTCCGTTAACGTCGTCGTAGGCAATAGTCTGTACTTTCTTTGCGCCGCCGAAACCCGGAAGGATGCGCTCTACATAGCATACGTCCTTGTACTCCTCCACATTCTTCTTGGAGCACTGGCTCACGTAGATTAGGGGCAGGGGATCTGCAGGTTCGGCAAAATCGGCCCCGAAGGATACCACGTTGCAGTGGTTGTTCTTGTGGTAGCTCTCCAGGGGGAAACCGCCCAGCGGCTTTATTTCTGTGCCGTTGAATTGATATACGGAAATGACACCGCGGTTGTGGCCCTGGACAAGTATGTTTCCGTAAATGTCCATTCCCTGCACCCCGTGACCTTTTGTCCACTGGGGGTGACTGCACACCAGACCGGTCTGGATTCCGGTGCAGGATGCAAGCGCAAGAAGCGCGAAGATTATGATTCTTTTACTCATGAGTAGTGTTGAAATTTGCCACAGACACAAATATAATAAAAAATGCGTTGGCATGCACGCGTCGGGGAGAAAAAAAGATCCAGGCATAATTTAAATGCTGTAAACTGTGTTTTAATGTTTCCCGAAAATCGTTTATAAAAATATTTAATTAATTGAAAATGTGAGAAAAAATATTTCCCGAAGCCTTGGAGAGTTTCCCGATTTTTCAATATGCTTGGCAATCATGTTTTTTTTTTGATAAATTTGTATTTGACAAATAGTATCCAAACCGCCATATCCAAACCGCCATGAACGCTAGAACAAAATTGCTCAAATTTCTGACCCTTGCCCTTATTTTGGTTTCGCCAATGGCCTTTGCCCAGACCGTGGCCAAAGAAAGGAGCAAGTCCGACCAAGCCAAAACTATCAGGGTACTCTATTGGAATATCCAGAACGGTATGTGGGCAGATCAGGCTAATAATTACGACAAGTTCGTAGAGTGGGTGAACTCCAAGCAGCCGGATATCTGCATCTTCTGCGAAGGGGCTCAGATTTACTATGACGGCACGGGTGACCACATGCCCAACGAGGAACGTTATCTTCCTGCACATTGGGACGAGCTTTGCGCCCGCTGGGGGCACACTCACCACGTTGTGACGCCCCGCCGTCCAAGCACTTCGACCCCCTATGGCCTCAGCAACTATCCCCAGGTCATTACTTCGCGCTTTCCCATCGACAGCGTCCTCATCGTAAGGGGCCATAAGCCGGATACGGTAATCGTGAATTACAGCGGCTGGTACCAAGTACACGTGGACGGGGTGGAAAAGCCCTTGAACGTCATTACCCTGCACCTCAAACACGGAAAGTACGGCTATGGTGTACCGCAAGACCAAAGGAAAGCAAGTGAGGAGCGTTACGAAGGTGAGCAGCATCGCATCAAGGAGCTCACCTGCATTCTGGACCATACCGTCCGCACCACCGAGAATGTGGACAAGGAGCTCTGGATCATGGCGGGGGACTACAACTCCTACAATCCCAGGGACAATTTCAAGTACAAGTGGAACAAGGCATCCCTCGGCTTCTCCACTCAGCGCTACATGCTTTCCGAGTCTCCGTTCTATGACTTGGTTTCAGAGTGCTATCCCGAAACGTTCATGCCTTCCTGCGGCAACCTCAGGATTGACTATATGTATGTGTCCAAGGCCATGCTCAAAGCCTGTGACGACGTATACACCAAGACGGACTCGTTTACTGAACGTGTCCACTCCGGCGTAAAAACCTTCTACATCCCTTCCGACCACTATCCCATCATTGCGGATTTCAAACTGTCAAAGATGAAATAACCCCGATATGAGAACCAAGGCAATTATCATTACCGCGTCGGCGCTGTCCGTCTTCCTTTTCTCCTGCCAGCAAAAGGAAGAACAGACAGTTCTCCGTTCAGAGTACATCAAAGTGTACGACAACGACGCCCCGAAGCCCGTGGACAACATCCAGATCCCCTTCGACGGGGTGCAGGACGGCAAGATCCACGTTCTGTCCAACGTAGACCTCGAATGGAGGTACTTCGTAAACCAGACCACACCCGGAAACGACTGGCTCACGATCAAATCCGTAGAGCTCGAAGCACCCGGGCACCTGGTCGTGACTTACGATGCCGCTTCCATTCTGGCCCTCAACTCTCTTGAACGCAGGGAGGGGCACCTCACCTTCAGCTGCCCTTCCGTGTCCCTGGGCAAATTCCTTCCCGTGCGCCAGGGGTACCAGAATCAGTTCCTGGAGGAGTTCTCGGATTTTGAAGGAGGATGTCTTACCATCACCGGAAATGAAACCTTCACCACGGAGAAGTACCCGGTCCTCAATTTGGACTACTTCGACTACATTTCCTTCAATGCCTGGGCCACGACGGACAACCCGTTCCTGGGCAAGAACATAACCCTTGACGTGACTGTTTCGGGCGGCAAGTTCTATGATACCGGGCTCCTCACCTACAGGGTTAACGTTCCCCTGGGCTTAGGCGCCGACAAGTCCAACCTCAAGTATCTCCTTGTCGTGGGGAACGGAAAGCACATGAGCCCGGATACACAATTCACATTCAGCGTAGCCAACGACGACAGAGTATACGTTCACATCGACAACTTCGCAGCCTACAAGGTCACGGAGGCCGAGATGGGTGAACTCTTCGAAGACGAAGAATTTGACGACGAAGGCGAAGAAGGAGGAGACTGGATATGATGAAAAAGTTAATTATAACGGTCCTTGCGACCCTTATGATCGTTCCCGCTTTTGCGCAGACGCGTAAACTGACGGGTACAGTACGCGACGAGAATTCGGAAGTTCTCGCCGGCGCCATAGTTCTCGTTAAAAGCGGCAAGGCCGATGGCCCTGTAACCGCATCCGCCACCACTGACGCTAACGGCCGATACACGGTAGAGTGTAAGGAAAGCGACTACATTTCAGTCCATTTCCTGGGCTACGACGATGCGGTCTTCCCTGTAAAAGGCAAAAAATCCATAGATGTAGTCTTGGAGCAGGACGCCGAGTCCCGCCTTAACGATGCAGTCGTAATCGGTTACGGCTCCGTAAGAAAGGCAGACCTTACAGGCTCTGTTGCCAACGTCAAAATGGCCGATATCCGCGACGAACCAGTCCTTTCCGTGGACCAGGCACTCCAGGGCCGTATCGCCGGTGTGGAAATTACCAGCACAGACGGTGAGCCGGGTTCCGATGCAGTCATCCGTATCCGCGGTTCCCGTTCCATCACCGCTTCCAACGATCCACTGATCGTGGTGGATGGCGTTATGGACGCGGTCAGCTCCATAAGCGAGGTCAACCCTTCGGATATTGAATCCATCTCAGTCCTGAAGGATGCTTCGTCCACCGCAATCTACGGAGCCCGCGGCGCCAACGGCGTTATCATCATCACCACAAAGGGCAGTGCCGACGCCTCGGAACCCAGCCAGAGCATTACCATTAACTTCAAGGCCACCGGCGGTATCTCCACCCTTCCGCGCAACCTTGACCTTATGGACGCAGAGCAGTTCGGCATATTCCGCAACGAATATGTCCAGCACAGCGGCACCAGCTCAAGTATGAACATGCAAACGCCCATAAGCGGCCTGTCCGTCAAGAATCCGTTCTCCTACGGCAGCGGAACAAACTGGATAGAGGATATTACCAGAGTAGCCCCTTACCAGAGCTATTCCATCTCCATGAATGGTTTCCAGGGCAAGCAGAAGTTCTATGCGGCCATCGCCTACAGCGACGAGCAAGGTATCATCAAAAAGAGCGGCAAGCAGAATATCACCGGTACCCTGAACATTACCAATGATATTTTCAAGTGGCTGCGCGTGTATGCCAACCTCCGCTACCAGTACCGTCTGCAGGACAATAACCTTGCTGCAATCGGCGGCACCGCCATCAACTATGCGGCCGAGTATATGTCCCCGCTCATCAAACCTTCGGATTCCTATAATCCGATGAGTAATTCGGTCACCACGCAGAACAACTCCGTGGTTCGCCTGGAGCAGATCACGGACCATACGAACCGAAGCATGCTAAACATCTCCGTGGGCGGAAACGCTAAGATTATCCCCCAGCTGAGATACCGCACCAAGTTCAATTACTACCTCTTCGACCGCCAGCGCTATTACTATTCCCCGTCCACCCTGCCCTCCAGGGAGAGGAATGATGCCGGCGGCGGGGCCAATCGCCAAAGTTACGGTGAACAGAGCATCTACACGGAAAATACTCTGGAATTCTCTGTGGAAAACAAGAGGCACCATTTCGACGCAACCCTCGGCCACACTTTCAAGCACTTCATCAGCCATAACTTCGCCCTCTCCGGCGAAGGTTATCTGGTGGACGACGTGAAGTGGAATAACATGAGTGCAGTCGCCGACAAACTCAGTTATGCCGCAAGCACGGCACAGGTCATAAAGGACAAGATGGCGTTCTTCCTCCGTATGAACTATAATTATAAAAAGAGGTATTACTTCACCTTCACCAGCCGGGCCGACGGCGCCTCCAACTTCGCCGCCAACCACAAGTGGGGCTTCTTCCCGGCCGGCGCCTTCAAGTGGGTTATATCCAAGGAACCTTGGCTGTCCAAAGCCGAGTGGCTGGACAACCTGTCCCTCAGGCTCAGCTTGGGACAGAGCGGTAACGACCTTAACCAGGCATACCGTTCCCTCGCCAGGCTGGATTCAGGCTCCGGCGGTTACCCCTTTGACGGTTCTTACTCCCAGGAGTATTGGCAGGCGCGCATCGCGTCTCCCAACCTCACCTGGGAAACCACCACTCTGGGTAACCTCGCCCTCGACGGCTCTTTCCTGAATGACCGCTTATCTTTCACCCTGGAGGCCTACAGGGGCGTGACTACGGACCTGCTCCTTACGGTGAAAAAACCTCAGCACACCGGTTACGACAATAATTACCAGAACATCGGCCGTACCACCACTCAGGGTATCGAGTTCAGTTTCAGCTCACGAATCATCGTAAAGCGAAACTTCAGCTGGAGCACGGATTTCACCATTTCGCATGCCTCTTCCATAGTCAACGACCTTGGCCAGGAGGCTCAGGTAAGCTCCCGTAACGCCCCCACCGGCGGTTATATGAGCGTTGGTTATATGGTTGGCTATCCCGTGACTTCCTACTGGGGCTTCGAGTATGCCGGCGTATGGAAAAATCAGGAAATGATAGAACGTAACAAGATTACCCATGCCTACGCCAATGCCGAATCTACCACCAAGCTGGGATACCCTATATATATAGACCAGAACCACGACGGTTCCCTGAACCAGGCCGATATAGTGTACCTGGGCACTCCGGACCCGATTGTATCCGGCGGTCTCCAGAACTCCTTCCGCATAAGGGGCCTGTCAATAGGCATATTCTTCTCTTACGCCCTGGGCGGCAAGGCTTTCAACTTCGCCGAGTATTATATGGCTGGTTCCCGCCGTACCAACCAGTTTGCCTATATGGTGAACGCTTGGCATCCAATCAAGAATCCGGACTCCGACCTTCCCCGTGCCGGTGTCTTCGACGGAAATGCCGTTCCCAGTTCCTTCTTGATTCACGACGCCTCGTACGTGCGCCTCAAGACCGTGAGCGTAGGCTATAGGTTCAATGTCAAGAGCAAGTATCTCCGTGAGGTGGAACTCTCCTGCTCCGGTGAAAACCTCTATCTCTGGACCAATTACAACGGTTTCGATCCGGATGTATCCACCGGCGGAACAAACGGCTATGACACATCGGCCTATCCGAAGCCGCTCCGCGTAGTGTTCACAGTGCAAGTTAAATATTGATGAGCCGTATGAAACAGATAATAAAAATATTTGCATCCCTCGCGCTGCTTTTCTTTGCAGTCTCCTGTCTTAAGGAAGACTCTTCCTCCATTGTGAGTCCGTACGGCTTCTTCAAGAACACTGTGCAGATAAAGGCCGCAGTCAACGGTTGCTACGACCCCCTGAACCGCATTCACGACCTTCGCTATTACATAGCCATAGAAGGAACAACGGACCTTGCATCCACAGATGGCTCGGCCCAGCCGGATGCCAAGCTGTTAATCAACCCCGTAAACCCCGGTGCGGGCACCAACGTCTGGCAATACGCCTGGGTTGGAATACGTTACTGCCTCAGTACCATCGCCGGAATCCGGCGCTCGGAAGTGGAAGAGAGCGAAAAGCTCCCTTACGAGGCCGAGACCCGCATCCTCATGTCCTACTACTATTACATCCTCACCAGTTTCTTCGGGGACGTTCCCTTCTATGAAGATTACGTAGAGACGGAGGACGACATGCTCCGCATTGGCAAATTAGGCCGTATGAGTGCTGACGAAACCCGCAAAACGCTCATTGCGGAACTGAAGGAATATGTCCCGGTCCTGCCCCAGATACGCACCTGTGACCAGACGGTCAATAACTGCGGTGCAGCGATGGGCTGGATGATGATAGCGAAGTTTGCCGCCTGGAACAAAGATTGGGACAACGTAATCTACGCCTGCGAACACCTGCAGAACATTTACGGAGACCTGAACCAGTATAAGTACGAGGACGTGTGCTTCCGTTACAAGAACACCCCCGAATCCATCTTCGAGATTAACCACTATTACGTGGAAGGCGGTATCGACTACACTCCTCTGTACAGTCTTGGCATTTCAGCAGTTGTATTACCCCGGCAGGCCCAGACTGAAAAAGGCACGGATGTCTATGACGGCGTCTCAATTCCCGAACTGGGAGATAATGCCACCAGTTACACTCCGCTTCGCCCCACCACTTATATGAAAAGCTATGTGTCGCCAAGCGGAACCGGCGACATACGCCGCGGTTTCAATATGGCCGGCGGTTATAACGGTGTCGCTTTCAAAACCACTACCTGGATGGGACCCAAGTTCTGGTGTCCCGGCGTGTACATGAACTACGACAGCAGCAACTATAAGATATTCCGATATGCGGACGCCCTTCTTCTCCTGGCAGAGGCCTGGTGCGAAAAGGGAAACTATTCCACTTCCATCGAATATCTGAACATGGTTCGCGCCCGTGCCGAGATTGCCCCCTACAGCTTTATAACAGAGGTGAAGCTCCGTGGCGAAATCCGCGACGAGCGCGGCCGCGAGCTCTTCGGCGAATGGGGCCGCAAGTTCGACCTTGTGCGCTGGGGTATATGGTACGACCAGGTTTCCGCCTACAACCTCTACAGCAATGTTCAGAATAACATCCGTCCCTGCCACGAGTACTATCCCATCCCCGACGTACAGTGCCAGCGCTCGGACGGAGTGCTCTCCAATCCGGAATATGACAAGTACAACCTTTCATCAGAATAGAGCGATATGAAGAAGTTTACCTTATATATATTGGTTCTTCTGGCGGCTCTTTCCTGCAGCCAGAAAGCCGAATACAACCGTACTCTGGGCCTTTTGTCCCGCTACAACGTTCTTGGCGCAGGCGCCGGAGGCACCCAGGTTGCCGTTTTCTCCAACACATCCTGGACCGTGGAAATGGTCCCGAAAGTTTACTGGGCAACCATCGACCGCTTCGGCGGCGAAAAGTCAGGCTATCTTGACTTCGACTATGATATAAACTACGGCCGTTCCCGCCGAGTGGACCTGGTCTTCAGGGCAGGAGATGAAACTATGACGCTTACCATGTTCCAGAAAGCCTTTTTATCGGACAAGGACTGTATCATGGATCTCGAAACCCCTTCACCCTTTGAAGTTCCGGCCGAAGGAATCACCCAGGAGTTCCCGTTCAAAACCAACCTGGTGTACGACCTGGACGATATGTTCCTCACCGTTACCTATCCCGAGGGACAGGAACCTGCCGAACCCTGGATCACCCTTCTGGGCGTAGAAAAGGACAAGGTTACCATAAGGATTGCCCCCAACGCCACCGGAGCTCCCCGCCAGGCCAATGCGCGTGTCTCACATACGGACGCGGGCTCCAGTTACGATTCAGATGAAGGCACCACCATCTATTCCGATACAATTAACGTTCTCCAGTCCAAGTAGCGTATGAAAAAGATAACAGCAATCGTTTCACTTGTTCTTGTCGCAGCCGTCTCCTGTGACAAATTCAGTCACGAGGTCTTTCCCCCCGACGAGCTTGGCATGCCCAATCACGAATACTACGTGGAAGCAGACGGCGGAGACATCGAGATAGACTTCCTGGCCAACAAAAACGGCACCGTCTCCATCATTGGAGATGATGCTCCATGGCTGAGCCTTGGCGAAAAGACCTTCTCCAAGGACGGAATCCTCCCTGTGAGCATCAGCGGGAACAGCGGTTTCCGCCGCCGGGCGGACCTTCTCTTCCAGACGGATACCCGCAAGGACACCGTATCCGTTTTCCAGAGAGGTGCAGTTGAAGACATCTTCTACGTGGCCGCCGGCTCTATGGTCGTTTACAACGGCCTGGACGAAGTGAACACCGTTAAGACCACTATCAACGTCCCCCTCGATAATATCCAGACGGAAATCTTTTATTCCGGAGACGAAGAGTGGATAAAGGACTACAGTCTCACAAGCGAAGCCTTTACCTTCAAGACATCCCCCAACCCGGACGCTCAGTATATGCGCCGCGCCACCGTATTCCTGACTTATACCGACGGTTGGCGCGAGACCCATACGGCGCGTTTAAAAGTCATTCAGGCCCGCAAGGACAATAACATCGGCTCTGTGCTTTCCGCTGAAGAGCTTTGCAGCCTTGCCACAGTAAGCGGATTCACCCTGCCGGAGGACGTCCTTGTAGATGGCTTCATTGCCAGCACCACTGAAGGCGGAAACGCCGGCGATGCCATAGTGGAAGACTACAGGCAGGCAACCGGCGTCATAGATTATACCCTCACCGAAAGGACCTCCTATCTGGAAAGCCCGGACGGTAAGCATGGCTTCAGGCTCATTACAATCACGGAAGGCGACAACGACTTCACCCGCTACAGCCGCGTCCTTCTGGGACTTGGCGGCGCCGTGGTGAAAAAATCGGCCGGCGAGCCCGTCCAATACACCATCGAGGGTGTAAGTTCCGGAAATATCCTCACCAGCAGTGACGGTACCCAGGACTTCCCCTATAAGAAAAAGCACATCACCGAGCTTACCGACGAAGACATAAACACTCTGGTAACGCTTGAAGATTGCGAAATAGCAATGCGTAAAGGCCCCTTCACCCCGGTGAACGAAGGCTATACCTCACTCTGCGGTTACAACCGCCTTGCAAAGTACCCCATCCTTGTGCGTGACATCACCGGCGGTAGCCTGTACATGTACACCAACATGACCTGCGACTACCGCCGTGACGGTGAAACCCTGCCCTACGGCAGCGGAAACATCACCGGTATCATCGTCAATGAGAGCTACAAGAGCTTCGAGAAAGACGGAAACATCGGCCGTTACCAGATCCGTCACCTTGTCAGGGAAGAAATCGACCTCAAGCCGGACTTCAAGGACAATTTCTCAGGCCTCATCACAGAGTTCCGCTACTCCATCTTCCCCGGAGAGTTCGACGTGACCGTCCTTGACAATCCCATCCTTGCCACCAAGGGTAATGGTGAACTCTGCCACACTTACGGTTCCGTGAACAATTTCTCACCTTCGTACTTCTATATCGGCAAGTGCGGTAGCAAGAGGAAAGGCAAGTACGCCGAGGGCGCCGGAATCGAACTTGACGAAGGCGGAATCTACCAGCCCTGGGTAGACAAAGGCACCGAGGGCGAACAGAACACCGACGGAAAAGGCTGGTTCAAGGATAACCTCAAGCTCAGCTGGTCCAACAAGTACTGGTGGGATTCCGACAACGGCCGGGGCTATTGCTGGCTGGTTGTCTTCAGCACTGAGGGAATCACCTCCGACAAGGTTTCCATGCAGTTTGCCATGTACAACAACTCCCAGAGTGCGCGTTCGCCGCGCTACTGGAAGGCCCAGTACTCGCTCACCACGCACGACTGCTCGCCATCCAGCGACGACCAGTGGAAGGACATCGGCGAATTCACTGTCCCTGACGTTGCCATCTGGGCCTCCCAGAACGACTGGCAAACCCTGGGAACCCGCGTGTACGACTTCCCGCTTCCCACGGAAATCCTTGGGAAGGAAAGCGTGGCCATCCGTCTCATGCCCCGCAACAATAAAGCTGCCGCAAAGTCTGAAGATTCATACGACTCCAGCACAATTGCCAACAACAGCGGCTACAACACTATGGATTATTTTGCAGTACGCTATAATAAATAAGCTATGAAAAGACTTATAACAGCTGCACTTCTCGTACTCCCGGTACTTTTTGCGTGCCAGGGTACTTCAGGTACTGGATCTTCCGTCGCATCCGGAGTAGTGCTTAACCCTGACAATCTGAATATCGTGGTAGGGGAGAGCGCGGTTATCAACGCCACTGTCCAGCCTGCATCCTTGAAAATGGGTGTAGAATGGAGCGTCATCGACCCGGATATTGCCTCCGTCAATGAAGGCACCGTTACCGGCCTTGCGGAAGGCGTCACCTATGTCGTTGCCACCTCGGCCGACAAGGCCCAGAAAGCCGCCTGCATGGTGAACGTAACACCTCGCGGCAGATACAACGTAATAATCAGGGACGAACTCGGAGAAACCCTTTCCGGAGTGTACGGATATCCCGGCCAGAGCATGAAGCTCTCGGCTTTCTCATCCGACGGAAAGTCCCACACCTACCAGTGGAGCATAAGCGACCCCGAAGCCGCTTCCATTACTTCCGACGGAGTTCTTACCCTTGCAGCCAAAGCTTCCGAAGACAACGCCTTTGCCTATGATGCTTCAGCCATTCTGAAGGTCGAGACTGAAGACGGCTCCGGCTGCGTGATCCCTGTCCGCAGCAGCATCCTCAATGGTATCCGCGTTGGTGGTATTTACACGCCCGCCGGCACACCGGCCATAGTACAGGAATCCCGTAGCTATCCCATAGCAGCCATGTACCAGGATGAAAATGGCCAGAAGGCTGTTCCCGTAGTTGGTGCCAAACTGGAGCTCAGCAACACCGCTGACTTCACTCTCCAGGAGGTGTCAGGCGAGTATAAGCTTGTTACGGGAGAAACCACCGGCGCTTCCACCAAGGTGCTTCTCAGCCTGCCCGGCTCTGCCGAGAAGGTAGATATTGCCCGGATCAAGATAGACAAGGTATACAGCATTACGGCGCAGTTCGCCGGCTCTTCATCGTCCACTCTTACCTTCACCTGGACCAAGGGCGTCTCCGAAGAGCAGGACGTTGCAAGTCCTTACACCGTATATCTGTATAATGACGAGGAATGCACAAACCTCGAGGCCTCCTTCAGCATCCCCGCAGGTGACGGATGCTGGAGCGGTAAGCAGCCACGGTTCGTGTTCTCCGGCCTTACCCCCGGAACTGAATACTTTTTCAAGGTGGTCCAGACAGATGACCCGGATAAAGTAGATTCCGCGCTTATCCCCGCCACTACCGACGACTTCAACATAGTCATGGTATCGGCAGACCCTGCATCCGAGGGAGACATCATCCTTGCCGAAGACTTCGGCCAGATGTGCTGGGGTGCCGATGAAATTACCGGCGCCGCCGGATATGACGTCGCCGATTCCGGTGTGGCGTACAATGCAGATACCAAGAAGAGCTTCACAAGCCGTGACGCTGCAGTCTTCGTTAAAACTACCGGACAGTATGCCCAGAGGAGCATCACTGCACAGACCGTCGCCAAGAAGGAATCCGGATTCAGGCTTGCCAAGTGGGCCCAGGGCCAGTATGCCCGTATATACATCGGCCCCGGATACCTGTTCCTGAGCACCACCAGCTATGGTACCCATATCATTACTCCTCAGCTGAACAATATCCCTGAAGGCAAGACCGCCAAGCTGAAAGTTACCGTTCACGCTGCCGGCAGGTCCTCCGGAGGCCAGGCCGCCTTTGCAGTCCAGCACGGAATATCGTTCAACGAGATATCTTCCGGTACCCAGACCAATAAGGAGAAGCTAGATCTTTCCACCAACGTTCAGACCATTACCTTCAACGGAGGCATCACCTCCCTCGAAAAGTTCGAAGTGACCATTGACGGCGTTGTGAATGGCGACCGCATCGCCTTCGGTCCCACCAGCGAAACCGCCAAGGAAAACACCAACATGATGCTCATTTCCGACATGACGGTAGAGATAGTTGAACTTAAAGATTAAACTATAAAGTCTGGCATAGACCTGAACTTGAAGATTAAACAACAAAAAACATAAAAAGCTATGAAACAACACTATGAAGTCCCATTAGTGGAAACAGTAATTATCCGGAACAAGGAGACAATATGTCAGGTGTCCGGAGGTACTCTAACCGGTGATAACAACGGAGGTTCCGGATATGGTTTTGATGATGATTCCGATTAATCATTAAACACTTAGATTATGGTTATTAATTGGAAATACTTAGGATTGACGTTCGCTTCGGCGGCGTTCATCCTCTCGTCCTGCACTAACAAGGTCGAGCCCACCACGCCGGAGGACCCTACCGAGATTCCCACTCCTGAAAAGCCCGGAACCGTAGATGAGTTTATCATCAAGGCCGACCTTCCCGACCGTCAGGACCCCGATGCCGCTCCTGCCGATACCAAGACCTCTATCAGCCGTAACGACAGTGGTGTATACACGGTTTTATGGAATACAGGGGATAAGATTTCGGTGAACGGCACTAAGTCGAACGCCGTGTCCTCAGGCGTTGGCGAAAGGGCCGGAGAGTTCACCTTCCCTTCAACGCCCAGCACCCCCTATAACGTTCTGTATCCCGCTACTACGTCTACCAATGTAATAAGCCTTCCTGCCACTCAGCACTATGTGGAAAATACCTACGACCCGGCAGCTGCGGCATCTTACGGCGTAGCTGTAAAGAATGCGAACAGCAACACTTATTCAGCCAGGCTGACTCCGTTCTGCGGTGTGATCCGCCTTGCTTTTACGGGTTCTGCAACGCTTGACAGGATTGAGCTCAAATCTCTTGGCAGCCAAAAACTCAGCGGAGATTTCACGATTACCAATTTCTCGACAGGAGCTTTCAACGGCGGCACCTCAGGTACCCTCACCTACAGCTTTGGAAGCGGTCTCGCTCTTTCGAACACCGACACTTATGTGTACATCTGCGTTCCTGCCCAGAATTACGCTTCCGGCCTTGAGGCCCTTGTCTATCAGGACGACGGCGCCTTCATGCGCCTGAAGTTCTGGGGCACCGGTCATGTTCTTGGCAACCGCGACGTGGCGGAGTTCGAGTCCAAGACCTTCGCCGCAGGCCGCACCGAGAACCTCCTGCAGATTAACTCCCTCACGGCCGAAGATGGCGGCGAACCCACTGCCGAGGCCCCGGGAATTACTGTAGCCACTTTCAATGTGATGAGGCTGGATACAGATAACCGTCCGGCAGCCGCGACATCTGGAGACAGCAGCGGTAAAATTGCCCGACCGGCAAATGCCATTGTCCCTGACTGCGCTGAAATGCAAGATGCACTTGGAACGGCTATCTACAATACTGCGGCCGACCTTATCGGTTTCAACGAGATTGGCGACAATATGTATGCATCAGGGCAGGCTTATTCCCTCGAAGACTTCGCCGCCGCAAAAGGAGTCAGTTATACATGGAAACTCAACTTCCCCGGCTCCGAGTCTGGCAACTATCACTATTGCAACGGTTTTGCTTATAAGAGCTCTGTCCTTACCCTTAATGAATCCGGCAAGGCATGGCTGCGTTACAACAGCGAGTCATACTCCACATCGAGCGCGTCCAATTCCGGTGACCCCAACCGCTTTGTGGTATGGGCCAAGTTTACCCACAAGGTTTCCGGCAAGGTATTCTATTTCTTTGTAACCCAGCTTCCTACTTATGGACAGGATGGAGGTTCCGGCACCAGCAACACCAACATGTCCGGTGGTGTCAATGCCTTCGCTACTGCAAAAGCAGGTTCATATCCCCAGATTCTTGTAGGTGATATGAACTCCGCACCCGGGAGTAACAACGAGGCAGGCTACAACAAGCTCAAGACTTACTGGACCGATGCCTACGAGGCTGTAAGTGCAGCCGGTAACCTGGCGTCATTCTACAGTACCTATCAAGGCACGCAGTCTGGTACAGGTGAATCTTGGCAGTATTCAATTACCCAGTATACAAAGAACCATGCCGAGCGCCGCATTGACCATATCATGACCCACGGAGCCTGCACGGCCCAGTCCTACAGGACCGTTCGTAACGTCTATGAATTCGGCTCTGGAGAGGACGCAGTAACCTGCTGCCCTTCCGATCACCTTCCCGTAGTCGCTTACATAACCCTTGACTAATTGCCTTATGAAAAAGTTATATATCGTATTTTCAGTTTTTGCACTGACATTTTTAGCAGCGGGCTGCGCCAAGGAGATCGACAGCCCGGATTCCCTTCGCGAGGACATTATCACCGTGGACGAAACCACCGGTGAGTCCATTGTCACTGTCCAGCTCTCCGTACCGGAAAGCGAGGACACAAAAACTACCCTTGGCTCCAAGTCCGGCTCTTCCTATCCAGTTAAATGGAGCGCTGGGGATGGTAGCTACCTTACCCTGAACGGCACTGCCGCTTACGAGTCCACAAAGGTTTCTGATACTCAGTACTCGGCTAAGTTCAAACCTGCGTCATTGTCGACATACAACTTCTTGTATCGCGGCGTTACCGGCCAGTCCAACCAGGTCGCTTTCCCGGCCAATCAGGCTTATGTAGCCGACGGCTTCGACCCTGAAGCCATGCCCATGTACGCATCCCTTGCCTCAAGGGCCGACAATGTCACTTTCAGCCATGTGGCATCGCTACTGAAGTTCTCCTTCACTGGATCCAAAAAGATTGACTCCGTCACCCTCACAGCGGTCGATGGCAGCATGTCCCTTTCCGGCACCTTTACCATCGGCGCTACCGCCGGTCTCCTAAATGGCAGCCTTACACCTGCATCTGGCGGCGGAGCCATCAATTATAACTTCGGCAGCCATATCCAGCTCAGCGAAACCCCCTTTGTGTTCTACGTGGCTGTCCCTGCTGGTACCTACGAAGGCGGTATTACCCTTAATGTGGTGGACAACGATTCAGGTCACATGACCGTTACCGTGATGGACACCGACGCAACCAAGACCATCGCAGCCGGCAAGGTCCGCGAGTTCGACAATGTCGTGTACATCCCCGCCAAGGAAAATAACCTCAAGCAGATTTGGAATGCCACGACATTCCAGGAGTTCGTCACTGCCGTTGCAGGTGGCAATAAGACTCTTAACGCACGTCTGACTCCTTCGGCCGCGAGCATCGACCTTTCTTCAATCGCTGGCAGTTTTGCCTCTATTGAAGGATACAAAGGCACTTTTGATGGTAACGGCAAGACCTTAAGCGGCCTCACCAAGCCCCTGTTCGACGACCTCAAAGGTGTTGTGAAGAACCTCACCCTGAATTCCACCATCAGCGCAACCGCGGCAGACGACCTCAGCTGGGGTATCTTCGCGAAGACGATTACTCCTTCACTGGAAGTCGATGACGTTCCCGGTTTGCAGAACTGCACGGCAGAGGGCTCCATCACCTGGACTCCTTCCGCAGCACTTGGCGGAAACGGCCAGCTCGGCGGTCTGGTGGGTAACAACAAGGGCGGCACAATCACCGGTTGTACCAACAATGCTAATGTTACCTTCGCCAACAACAATGTCACCAACGGCAACCAGCCTTCCATCGGTGGTGTTGTCGGCCGTACCCAGAAGGGTGGCGACCTGAAGACTCAGGGCGACATTAACAACTGCACCAACAACGGTACTGTTGTCTGCGCCGCTCAGTTTGCAGAAAATATCTACATCGGCGGTGTCCTCGGCTATCAGGTGGAGAAGGCCGAAACCATGAGCGGCTGCGTCAACCATGGCCTTGTGAAGGTCACTTCAACCGCATCCACCGGTGGCTCTCTCCAACTTGGCGGTGTTCTAGGTATGGGTAAGGGCACAATAGAATCCTGCACCAATGCCAGCGACGGTGTTGTTACCGCAGAAACTTGCACCGTGACTTCCTACCTTTGCCAGGGCGGTGTAGTTGGCCGTATTAACCGTGAATCCGGCACTTATTCAGGACTCTCCAATGCGGGTACGGTCAATGCAGCAGCTGCCGGTCCCTCCGCTACCTTCGTCGGCGGTGTTGTAGGCCGTTGTAATGAAGGTGCGTCTATTACAGGATTAGCCAATAGTGGTGATATCAATGCGTCAATGACAGGCAGTTCGGGCACCACTTTCATTGCTGGTATTGTGCCCCGTATTACCACCTCTATTTCAGATTGTCATACAACTGGTGGAACACTCACCTATAGTGGTACTAATGCAGATAGCCCGCTTTATATTGGCGGCATAGTTGGATATACAAATCAGGCGGATGTTACTATTTCCAACTGCACCAATGCAATGGCCATCAATGTGGGCGGATCTTTCAGCCCTGCAGCGGATAACTTTTATGGTACAGGTGGTATTATAGGCAATCTGGCAATAGCCAGTGGCACCATCAGCAACTGCCTGAATACAGGTAGTATTACCTGGTCTCAAGAGATTTGCGACTCAAAAGGGTATTCATATCTTGGCGGCGTTGCCGGTCGTGGTGAAGGAACTATTACTAATTCCAGTAATGGCGGTACTGTTTCGTTTGAAGGTAAGAATGACGCCCAGAATCCGTATATCGGAGGTCTAATTGCTGATACGCCCAACAGTGCCGATATTACTATATCTGGCAAATACAGCTCCGCTTCTGCAACCAACTACGGAAATGTTGTGGTCAATACGACGGTCCAGTCCAAGAAGTACGTTTATGTGGGCGGCATTACCGGCCGTCTTCGCTGTAACCTTGAGAATACTACCAATTCCGGGAAGATCGACATTACCAAGCTGAAATGTTCCCGCTTCTTCCTGGGTGGTATTGTAGGTACCAATACAAGGGCTTTAGGATCGGGCAATGCCAACCTTGCCGACGGCGATATTACAATTTCCGGCCTTACTGCGAATTCCGATTATCTATATGTCGGTGGTGTAGTAGGTCTCAACTCTGCGGCCGTTTCCAACGCCTCCAATGCCGGTGATGTAGTCCTTACATCCGGGTCGACTTGCAAAAAGTCCATGTTTGTCGGTGGCGTAGTAGGACGTGGCGAGGGCAACATCTCTTCATGCACCAATAGCGGCGCCGTTTCCAACGCCTGCCCTGCTACCACATCGGGTTCATATCTCCAAGTAGGTGGTATTGTAGGATATAACAACGGTAGCTCTGTTGTAAGCGATTGTCACAATACTGGTAATGTAAGCAACAGTGCAAATTGTAATGGTTATGTTTACGTAGGTGGTGTAACCTCTGAAGCAGACTCTGCGGTTTCCAATTGCGACAATACCGGCAATGTTACCAATAGTGGTAATTCCGCTCAAAGCAAGTGGATTTCTGTAGGCGGCGTTGTGGGCTTTGCAAGTGCGGCCATCACTTCCTGCTCCAACGGAACTTCTTCGGCTGCAGGTGGTACCATTTCCAACAGCGGCACGTCCAACGAGGACGTTAACATTGGCGGTGTGGCCGGTAATAATAATGGCGTAGCCTTCACCTCTTGCTATAACAAGGGCGCCGTGGAGAACTCTGGAAACTCTAAATCTGAATACAATGTGAACATTGGCGGCCTTGTAGGTTGGTCCAGTGCCAATTCGACTTATTCTTCGACTTGCTACAATACAGGCGCGATAACCAATACCGGTGTCGGATCAAATACTTCGCCTGTAGGCGTGCGTATGGGTGGCCTTATCGGCACTGCCAGCGGAGTCAACACGCTCACCGGCACTTCAAGCGTTTACAATTACAATTCCGGAAATCTTCTTGAGAATTCCGAGAGTGACATTGTCTCTATCGGTGGCGTGGTCGGTTATGCATATAACGATGCGTCAAATTTCACATATTGCCGGAACAGTGGGAACGTTACATTCAGCAACACACACGCCAATATTTTCATTGGAGGCATCGCCGGTGTTTTTGGCAACTCGTCTGTCATCGACAATACCACCAACAGCGGTGCGTTTGCACCGAGTGGGGCAACTATGAAGCATACTGGTAGTTTGAAATTGGGAGGCATAATTGGTGGATGGATTGGTGAGGCAGGTGTAGCCCAGACAATTACTGGCTGTACCAATACCGGGAGCATCACCATTCGCAGCAACCAGTTGGCGGATACCGGTTCCGGTGCAGCGGGTACCTCCTACGTCGGAGGTATAGCTGGAGGTGGCCCCGACGACAATGATATCTGCAGCAAGACTCTTTACGGCTGCAAGAATTCCGGAGCCATTACAATGGGAGACGGTGGCGACGGCTCCAGCGGGACCAATAGTGGTAAGTTGTATCACAGATTCTGCGTTGGTGGTATTATTGGTTGGGTAGATGTTAATCCCACCAATTCCAAATGTGTCGCCAACATCCGATTCCGCTCCACTCTTGGTCAAAACCGCATCGGAGGCATCGCAGGTGAAATGATGATTGAAAGCATTCACGATGTAACTTACAAAGGAAATGTTAATTCCAACGGAACCAGCGGTGACAACTTCACTGGCGGCCTTGTGGGCAATGTAGGAACAGGTGAGAGAACATTTACCAACTGCACCGTAAGCGGGACAATGCGCGGGCCAAACAGTACGACAAAATCCGCAGGTAACTTCTGCAGTTGCAACGGCTCCGGTACAGGGCCGACCATAAATATTGCGAGTTGTACGGTTGGTTCTGGAACCAGAGTACAGACGGCCAACTCAGGTTATTCTTTTACCATAACATCAGCTAGCGATATTACTGCTTCCAATGTATTTGGATGGAACGGCTCGAACCATAATTGCACAACTGGCACCAACGATGGCAACAGCACAGTAGTGGATCCTACCACTATAACACTGTAATTAACTCTTTTACCCCAGGCGCCCTGACCGGCGCCCGGGGTACCAATTGAGATACCCTCGGCCTTTGGCCTCGGTATGACAATCCCGGCTTCGGCTGCCAGTCATGCCAGGCGCCCGGGGTACCAATACGGAGATTTCTCGACGTTGCTCGAAATGACAAAGGCCGAGTGCTCGAAATGACAATCTCCCACGCTCTTTGACATACTGCTTACCGCAATTTGGAGATTTCGGTTTTTCTTTGCAACTTTACAAAGAGACTAATAATAATGGCCATGCCTAAGATTTACGAGTACTTTGGTTTTATTTTTTTCTTCTTTTAAAATGAACATGAGCCTATTCATGTGCATGTGATAAAGGGTGGTTGCCAAACAGTGTTCGAGCTTATTTTGATGGACGGCGAGTTGGTTGAAATCAAACGGCGAACAGAGCACGGATACAAATCGCTTGATGAGAAAGATACCAAGGTTGCTGAAGATTTTATACGGGCTTATTATCGTAACATTGTTGAGAAATGGAAAAATTTCTTTGTATTAAAGAAAAAAGTCCGTTGTACTCAGATTACTAAAAGGGTGAAATGATGAACAGAAAAGAATCAACACTATCAATTGTTCGGGCAGAGTATGCCGGAGCAGTTCGTCTTCATATCTTTTTCAGTGATGGTACTTCAAAGATTGTAGACTTTGAGCCTTTCATCTTGACACATCCTCATCCACAGTATAACCGGTACATTGAACCCAAATACTTTAAGAGGTTCGCAATTGAACATGGTAATATTGTTTGGGGTAAAAACTGGGATATGGTCTTTCCTGTTGAGCAACTACATCGTGGAATAGTAGCATAAAGCAAAAGATCTTTTTTGCGGTAAGCAGTACGTATAAAAGCGTGCTGCTTTTTTTACGAGCTTTACCCCCGGTGCCCTGACCGGCGCCCGGGGTACCAGTTGAGATACCCTCGGCCTTTGGCCTCGGTATGACAATTCAGGCCTTTGGCCTCAGTATGACAATCCCGGCTTCGGCTGCCCGTCATGCCCGGCGCCCGGGGTACCAATGTTTAGAAATTAAGTATTATTGATAAAATGAAAAAGTACAGGTATCTTTTTGCTGCAGCGGCGCTTATCCTTGCGTCCTGCGCCAGCAAGGACGAGCCGATTGAGCCAGGAACAGTAGTCGATGGAATTGTCCTGAAAGCTGACCTGCCCGATCGTCAAGAACCGGACACAAAGACCAGCCTCAGTCAAGACGGTAGTGTATACACGGTTTTATGGAAAACCGGCGACAAGATTTCGATTAACGGAACCGAGTCTGCAGCTGTTGAGTCAGGCGATAACGGCAAAAGGTCTGTTGATTTCACCGTTAGCGGACCTCTCAGCGCCCCCTTCAAAGTTTTGTATCCCGGAACCACTTCGGCAAATCAAATTTCCCTTCCTGACACGCAGTATTATGTGGCGGATAGTTTTGACGGAGCTGCTGCTGCTTCCTATGGTAATGCAGTGAAGCGGGGAGATGTTTATGGCGTTACGCTTACCCCGTTCTGCGGCGTAATCCGCCTTGCGCTTAATGGTTCTGCGACTATTGACAGGATTGAACTCAATTCCCTTGGCGGCCAGAATCTTTATGGAAGCTTTACCCTCGCCACTAATGGAAGCGGCTTTACCGGTGGCTTCTCCGGCGGCACCGCAGGTACGCTGACGTACGACTGCGATGTGACCTTGACCAAGGCAGACAAGTACTTCTACATCTGCCTCCCCGCCCAAGCTTATTCCGGAGGTGTTGAGGCCCTGGTCTATCAGACCGACGGCGCCTTCATGCGCCTGAAGTTCTGGGGCGACGGCAAAATCCTCGAAGCCAGAAAAGTCGTGGAATTCGTGTCCAAGACCTTCGCCGCCGGCCGCACGGAGAACCTCATGGAGATTAATAGCCTCACAGCCGAAGCCGGTGGTGAACCCACGTCGGAACGTCCTGGTATCACGGTTGGCGTGTATAATATCAAGATGGCGGAGAACCGTTCAGGTACTAATTCCACTTATATAAGCATGGACCGTGCCGATGTCCAGGCCGGTCTTGGCTCCACTATCGCCGGTATGGGTGCTGATATATTCGGCATCAATGAAATCGGCGAGGACAATATGCCGGGCCAAACGCACGACATTAAATCCTGGGCTATAGCTCAGGGCCTGTCCAGCAGCAATTACACCTGGATGATGGATTATCCCAACAGGGTGAGCAGGAGCGGTACCATTTTAAACTATTCATATTCCGCGGATATGTACTACGCCAACGTATTCGCCTATAATAAAAATACCATCGCGGTTGAAGATAATGGCTACGTTTGGCTTTGCAACGACAAAGATGATTATTGGTCGACAAAGAAGAATGCATACGAAAACAGTGCAGGCCGTCATACGGCAGTTTATGCAAAATGTCGTCACAAAGTGTCCGGCTATCGCTTCTGGTTCATCGTTACCCATTTTGATACCTATCTTGGTAACGATGACGGCGATAATCTTCATAATGTCAAGAGTTTCAAGATATTCGCCGAGCATTTGAAAAATGACGTGGAGGATCTTCCTATTATTGCAGTAGGCGACTTGAACTTCGGCCCGAAGGAAGAAGACAAGACTACTGACTGCCCCAACTACGATGAGCTTACTTCCTACTGGACCGATGTCTACGATACCATGTATGACGCTCATTCTGCAGCGGGAGACCTCAACAGTTGGTATTACAAAACCTACAACGGCACCATGACCGGCACCCAGCATAATTACTACTATCCCTTCATCTCGTTCACCCAGAACCGTCCCGACAGGCGCCTGGACCATATTGTCTACAAGAACAGCGCCTCACAGGGCGTGACGCCGACCTCGTACAAGACCATCCGCAGGACCTATGAGGCCGAGGACGAGAACACCTGGTGCCCCTCCGACCACTTTGCCGTGGTCGCCTACATGACCTTTGACTAATCCCTTTACCACTTTTACCCCCGGCGCCCTGACCGGCACCCGGGGTACCCAAAGGGCCTCAGGCCCCGCCAGGGCCCCATCGGCCCTCCATGCTCTTTGATATACTGCTTTCCTCAAAAAAATATTTGTTTCTTGTTCTGAAGGCAATTATTTGCTACTTTTGTAATGGTCGGGCATTTAATCAATGACCGTCTGTTTAATATGAGCAATAATAGAATACGATTGTTTGAAGGTTTTAAGATTCGGTATTCCTGGGAGGAAGAATTGGGGGAGTGGTTTTTCTCTGCCGTTGATGTGTGCAATGCTCTTGCGGAATCTGCCAGCAAGGACCCTGGCGCATATTGGCGCAAGTTGAAGCAGAGACTCGTAGCTGAGGAAAGTGAAGTCGTGACAAATTGTCACGGGTTGAAATTGAAAGCATCAGATGGGAAATATAGAACTACAGATTGCTTTACAACTAAAGATACGCTGCGATTGATTCAATCCATACCGTCCCCGAAAGCGGAGCCGTTCAAGCTTTGGCTTGCCCAGGTCGGAAGTGACCGCTTGGATGAAATCGCCGATCCGGAAAAAGCCATTCTGCGTGGGGCTGAGTACTACCGGGCTAAAGGTTATTCCGAGGGTTGGATAAACCAGCGGCTTCAAACCAGAATATGCTCGCTGAAGTATCCACAACATCTCTATCCCGATCCAGAAGGCCGACAACATTTGAAGAGAGCCGGATTATAGCGCGTGAAGGTGGATCTGTTGCTGGGAATGCCCGTGCAGACATAGAAGGCAGACTTGGCCATTCCGTCATCTCTGAACTCAATGCCAATGATAAACCTTTATTGGAGATTCAGCAACCGATTGACGAACAAAGCGAGCAATCGTAGACTTTTTCCCAGTATTTTGCGGTAAGCAGTACGAGTTTTACCCCCGGCCCGGGGGACCAATTAAGACATCCTCGCCCTTCGGTGAGCAAAATGGTACCTCTGTGCTCACGGAGACATCACGGCATACGGCCGGTGAGCAAAACCGGGCCCCAATGCTCACGGAGATACCCTCGGCCTTCGGCCTCGGTATGACAAGCCCTGATTCGGCATCGGCCGTTCCCCAAAGCTCAGCCACGACCTTCTTCCCGACCTTCTGTGCGACCTTGCTTCACGCCATCGGCGAAGCCATCGGTGTACAGTTCCTGTTTTTCTTCGTCTGATATCATGCCCCTGAAGTATTGAATTCCGAACAGGAAAAGACTACAACTTTGGAAGCTCCGTTACAGATAGCCCGGTGTACTTCGACACGGTTTCTGCCGGCATCCCATCGTTAAGCATTGCCTGTGCCGTTTGAATACGGTTCTTTTCAATGCCCTGTTCAATGCCTTGCTTAAGGCCTTGTTCAACGCCTTGCTTAATGCCTTGCTTAACGCCATCGGCAAAACCGTCGGTGTACAGTTCCTGTTTTTCTTCGTCTGATATCATGCCCCTGAAGTATTGAACTTGTTCCTTGCCGGGAAGATCGTGCATCATCGCAGCCTCTGCAATGGGGGCATAGCGCTTGCCCAAGTCTTCCGGTCTGCCTGCAAATGTACGCATATTTTCCAAAAGATAAAACCATGATTCCAAGGGATTAAGACCTTCAATAGTATTTTTCTT
>Ga0310697_10000050_pt1 | contig 162378 bp, 121 predicted proteins | sample 172DNAGHGlowgp2_FD_203883 | JGI IMG/M metagenome (GOLD analysis project Ga0310697, IMG submission 203883) | Sheep rumen microbial communities from Palmerston North, Manawatu-Wanganui, New Zealand - 1728 DNA GHGlow gp2 (v2) (version 2) | ecosystem: Host-associated > Mammals > Digestive system...
TATCTTGAACACCACATTCAGATTAGGCAACTCTGGATGAAAGAAATAATAAGGGATAATGGTGACCAGTCCATAAAAGAAGACTTTTCGAGTGATGAACACAGCGTCATAACGTTTGTTGGCTGGTATCATCAACAAGGAATAGACAGCCCAACATAATGTTGCTGCAAAAGCCAGTGCATCACCTAAAGGTGACAGATGAAGAATAAAACGGCCGTTGAGCACAACGATAGCCACACCCAAAACCGCCATCAGCGTTCCGGTCATTTGCACGGAACTCATTCTTTCTGAGCGATAGAAACCACCTATCAGCAGTGCTGCAAACAGTGGACAACAGCAGACAATCAAGGATGTGTTTGTCGTAGTTGTGTAGTTCATCGCTGAGTTTTCCGTAAGAAAATACAACGAACCACCTGTCAGTCCAAGGCATGCCATCAGCATTTCATCTTTCCAATTGTCTGACCATAACCGGAACCCACGTCGAGTCAGTGCAAAACATAACAGCAACACGTAAGCGATGATGAAGCGCAATGTGAAAATGTGGGCAGCACTCAGGCCGTTCATCAAAAGCAGTTTGGTGAACACGAAAGTGCTGCCCCATATCGCCACAACGACAAAAGCAGTCAGATGATAAAGGAAAGAGTATTGCTTCATGCCACTACCCTCAGACTTACAGCACTGGTAGCAAAAACTCCCAGATAAGGTCTATATATGGCTGGTAGAGAGACGAAGAGGTGGTTAACACCAATACGGCATCACGGTTGGGGAACACCATAATGTATTGTCCAGCATAACCATCAGCACGGAATGCGTTGTGACGGCAAATCCACATCTGATATCCATAGCCCTGAACCCATTCGTTGTTGTCCTTGTTAAGTCCCGCTTTCTCAAGGTCTTCGAAACGAGTACCAGAAGGAGCGGAAGGCACTTGGTAGCTCGACATCTCCTTCAGCCATTCAGCAGGAACGACTTGTTTGCCGTTCCACTTTCCTTTTTGCAGGAACAGTTGCCCTAGTTTAGCCATGTCCTCTGTTTTGATGTTCAGTCCCCATCCTCCACAGTTGATGCCTTGGGGACTTTCATCCCATGTCGGACGGTTAATGTTTAGGGGTTGGAAAAGGCGAGTGTCGAGATAGTCGATGAGTTTCTCACCTGTCACTTTCTGGACGATGGCAGAGAGCATGTAAGTGCCTATGGAATTATAAAGATAATACTCTCCCGGTTGATGCTTGACGGGCCATGCCAGGAAACTCTCTACCCAATCCACGGAGTCAGCCCTTGAGCTATTAGGTTCCTCATCATGTCCGCAAGTCATTGTCAGTAAGTCGCGTACAGTCATAACTTTCAGATAGTCACTTGGTTCGTCGGGCAGTTGGTCTGGGAAGAATTTAACCACAGGGTCTGTGAGGTTCAACTTACCTTCATTGATGGCAAGTCCCACAGCAATGGCAGTGAATGTCTTGCTGACCGAAAACATTGGATGAGGAGTCTCAGCAGAATGTCCGTTGAACCATTTCTCATACACCACTTCTCCATGTTTCAAAATCATGATGCTATGAAGGGTAATGGAATCAGGGGCGACAGGGCGTGTTTTTGTGGCCTGAACAAAAGAATCGATAGCGGCAACCATTTCTGGTGCGGCATTCGCTCTTGGCAGGTCATTGATGACTTTTTCTTGTTTACAGCCTGTCAATATCATGAGCATAGCCAGCAAGAAAAGGAAAAAACATTTCTTCATAATTGGAGGGCGGTTTTGAAAGTGAATAAATGTGTGTAATAATGAAGTGGAAGTAAAACTCCTGGTTGTTGCGAAAAAGGCCTTGTTCCTCATCTGAGCCAAAGGCCTAAAGGGAAAAGTGGTTCAAAGTTATGAAATAAACTTCAGACAGAGAAGAAAAAACAGACGTTTTCAATGGTCCAAAAGAGAAATAATGTGTAATTTTGCAAAGAAAAACTATTATTGTCTTTCTAAAACCATTTTTACAAATATGGAACAAAACATCAAGAAGAACAAGGAAGAATTCATCCAACTTCTGAAATCCACGAAGAGAGAAGGTATTGACAACCTTATTGAGGACCTAGAACAACTGGGTTTCTTTGAAGCGCCAGCATCAGCCGGACATCATCTGAATGTAGCAGGAGGATTGGTAGAGCATTCGCTGAACACTTACAAATCCGCCATGGCAGTCTGGGAAGGAATGAAGAAACTGGAGCCTTCATTGGAGAGTAGCGTGAAGCATGACAGCATCATCCTGGCCAGCCTGCTTCACGACTTATGCAAGGCCGACATCTACGTTCGAACGGTGAAGAAGCGGAAGACGCCATTGGGAACATGGGAGGATGCCGAAGGCTACAAGGTTACCTACAAAAGTTTTCCCATGGGGCATGGTGAGAAATCGCTGGTACTCGCTTTATGCAGCGGATTGGAACTTAGTGATGACGAGATGCTTGCCATACGCTGGCACATGGGTGCTTGGGGCATCAACATGAACAGTGTCGAGGAGGTGAAGAGTTACGATGCAGCAAGGATGTTATATCCGCTTGTCACAATTATCCAAACCGCCGACGGGCTAGCCGCCTCCATTCTTGAGCGTTCTGCCGAAAAACTGGATGAATTGTAAATAAGAGATTGTATGACGCTAAAAATCCGCCACTTTCAGATGAAAGGGCGGATTTTTTGTGGATGTCTGACTATGGGCGCGTTCAATAAGCGTGCTCGTCCATCAATTCCGAAGCATCAATCTTACGGTTGTTGATTTTCCGCCAAGCATAAACAATGTAGGCCAAAACAAAAGGCACAAGCAATGAAACATAAAACATAGTCGTCAGCGTGAATTCGCTCGAACAACTGTTTTCCAACGTCAGACTGCTTTGGAGACTCGTCGTACTGGGATAATAGGCTGTATGGTTGTAGCCAGCGAGGAGCAACAACATGGTGACCGTCAACACTGTGCCTACCCCACTATACCAGATGCCCTTTTCAAAGTCGGGTTTCGCCAGTGTTCGCAAAAGTCCGAAAAGCACCAACACCACACCTACGAGCAAGATGACCATTACCAGTGGCATGGCCAGCAAGTTATGGAGATACTTGTAAGGCTCCATGATAACCTCCCCTGTCGTACTATCCACTGCAAAACCGTCCATCAAGAGCATGTGGACAAACCATATGAGGAAGAAGATAAGGAAGGCCAAGCCGTCGCTCCACAGTCGTCGGCGTGTGTTGTTCTGCAACTGACGCTCGTTGATGTCATTAATGAAATACAGTTCAGCCAGCACCCGCGCCAGAAAGAGCACCGCAATGCCAAGCGAGATATTCCAAGGATTCACAAGAGCTTCCAAGCCGTGCCATGAACTGGACCACTGGCTGATGATGGGCTGGAACTGTGAGGATATGTTGTCTTTGTTCACCACAAACCCACTTCCAGTAAAGAAGGTCGAGACTGCGCCTCCCAAAAGTAGCGGAGCGATAATGCCGTTAATCACGAGGAAGACATGATAGACTTTTTCACCCAAGAGATTGCCAGCCTTGGCACGGAACTCATAACTCACAGCTTGAAGCACAAAACTGAACAGCAAAATCATCCACAGCCAGTAAGCGCCTCCAAAACTTGTGCTGTAAAAGAGAGGGAAGGACGCGAAGAAAGCGCCGCCGAAGGTAACGAGTGTAGTAAAGGTGAACTCCCACTTGCGTCCTGTGGAGTTGATCATCAGACGGCGCTGTGTGTCGCTTTTGGGCAAGGTCAGAAGCAATGAATTGCCGCCTTGGACAAACAACAGGAATACCAACAGACCTGCCAGTAGCGACACGATAAACCACCAATATTGCTGAAGAAAAGAATATGTCATAGTTTGGGCCCTTTCTTTATAGTTTTACACATAATACCAATCTCGGCGATAAGCATCACCGTAAAGAGGAACAAGAAGATGAAGAACGTGAGTTGAACGCTCGATGTCGAGAGTTGCGACACCGCCACATTCGTCGGTAGCATGTCTTGAATCACCCATGGCTGACGACCGCACTCTGCCACCGCCCAGCCAGCCTGACCAGCGATGTATCCCAATGGAATGGTGAGCAAAGCAATCCAGTGCATCCACTTCATGCGGCTGAGGTCCTTCTTGTACACGAAGAACAGCATCACCATGAAGAAAAGAATAAAATATCCGCCAAGCATGACCATAATGCGGAACATGTAGAAAGTCAGCGGGACGTTAGGCACCACATCTTCAGCGTTCTTGATGTAACCGTAGCCAAAGTAAGGCATATTCTCATCAAGGGTCTGACGGGCGGCAACTGCAGTGGCAGTGTCACCCTCAGCTTTTGCAGTTCGGTAGTTGGAGAACGCCACAATTGCCTTTCGACCTCGCTCCATCTTCTCCTCAACAGAGAGGGCGATTGTTCCGTCCTTTTGCGTATAACCACCCTCCAGGATATTCTTGATACCAGGAACGAAAGCCTCCGGGTCTCTTTCAGCCAAGATGGAGAGCATGTGAGGCACTTCAATACGGAACAAGAAAGGATCAACACTGTCAGTGGGGCATTCTTTATCGGGATTCAGTATACCGAAAGCCACCAAACCAGCACCAGCCTCGCCCTCATAATAACCTTCCATGGCTGCGAGTTTCATGGGCTGCCGTTGAGCCACCTCATAGCCGGCACCATCTCCTGTAAGAGCGCAAAGACCAGCGGCAATAAGACCTGTCCAAGCGGCAATTTTGATGCTGCCTAAGGCAAACTCTTTCTCTTTATCACGGTTCTTCAGCAAGTACCAGCAACTGACGCCTACGACGAAAAGGGCACCAAGCACCCATCCAGAAAGCACCGTGTGGCAAAACTTATTGGCCGCCATAGGTGAAAAAGCCACAGCCATGAAATCTACCATCTCGTTGCGAGCGGTGTCAGGGTTGAATTCCATCCCTACAGGATATTGCATCCAAGAGTTAGCCACCAGAATCCACCATGCAGAGATAGTGGCGCCAATGCCCGTGAGCCATGTGGAGGCAAGGTGGAAGCCTCTGCTCACTTTATTCCATCCAAAAAACATCACTGCCACAAAAGTAGCTTCCATAAAGAAAGCGACTATACCTTCAATGGCGAGCGGCGCTCCGAAGATGTCGCCCACAAACCAACTGTAGTTGCTCCAGTTAGTGCCGAACTCAAATTCAAGGATGAGTCCTGTAGCAACACCTACTGCGAAGTTGATACCGAAAATCGTTTGCCAGAACTTTGCTGTCTGCTTCCAGAAATCGCTCTTGGTGCGGTAGTAGATGGTCTCCATGATTGCCATGACTAATGCCAGCCCAAGGGTCAGAGGGACAAATATCCAATGATAAATCGCAGTAAGCGCGAACTGCGCACGCGACCAATCAATCAATGACATATCAATGTTTTCCATAAGCTTGTGTGTTATTAATATATTAAAGTATCACTTAAATAAACTATTATAATTAATTGATTTATAGATTATTATTAACTAGATATACTAGATTTTCTAGATTTTCTAGATATTCTAGATTTTTGAAATTATTGGTTTATCAGGGGCGGCGTTCGATGAGTTGCTGGCTGACGAAATCTTCTTTTTGAGCATCATTGCCAGCTACATTGTTAAGGTAGTTAGGGAAGAAGAATACACGAAGAATGCAGAACATAATGAAGAGTTTAATGAGAATCAAAGCCCACAATGTTTTGCCGATTGTCATGTTTCGGAATCCATCGGCATAAAGCGACCATATTTTCATCAGTTTTTCTCTCATCAGTAAGAGTTAAAAGGTTTCAAACGCAAATATAAGAATAATTACGGTTACACCAATAATTTTAGAAAAAACATTTCACTATTTTTTGCACTATTTTTTGCACTGCTTCTTGCAGCGATTCTTTCTATGGGAGTGATGCTTGATTTTCTTTACGGGGAAGGTGAAATACGTGTTAGGGAAAGGCTCGTCACGAAGTACGAAATGCCACCATTCACTTTCGTAGGGTTTAAATCCGTGTCGTATCATGGCCTGCCGTAGTATCATGCGATTCTTGAACTGCTCTGGAGTGATGGAACGACCAGTAGAGCTCTTGGAATTGTCACCTGTGTACTCCCCTGTGACTGGATTACCGCAGAAGTCTGGATGACTTTCGGGACCGAACCAGTCAAATGTGCCACCCATATCGAGTTCTTTCTCTTTAGTCATGTCGAAAAGTGTGAGGTCAAGTGTAGAACCTCGAGTATGTCCGCTCTTCTCACAGATATAATCTTGTTTGAAAAGTACACTTTTATCCAGGTCGGGATAAAAATAAGGTTTCATAATCGTGTCGGGCACATCAGCGGCCCACCTGACAAAATGGTCAACACCTTTCTGTGGACGGTAAGCATCATAAATTTTCAATCGATATCCCAACAGCATCAGGTCGTCGCTCACAGCCTTGAGACTGTCAGCAGCAACTCTTGTCAGAAGTGCTGTGGGTTCCTCATAGCCGTCTATTCGTTGACCTACGAAGTTATAGGTGGAGAAATAGCGTATTTCCAGGATGGCATCTGGGACAACATCAGTGAGATTCACAAACTGGCTGTTATCAGCTTGTGGGCTAATTTCGTGTTTGCAATGACTTTTCTTACAGGCAGTTGCTAACAGACTGCATACTATAAGGAAAGTCGCGATTTTCCATTGATTTCTAGTGTTCATAGTGATAAATATAGTAAAAAAAAACGGTATATATACATAATATTATTTGACACTTGTTAGGTCAGCATTAATTGATATGATTTTGCAAATATAATGCAATTTCTTTTATTCTAAATGTTAAGAAGAATAAAAAAAGCATCTTACCATTAATCTTTTACGTTTTTTGTGAGTCAGATAATTGTGAGGGCAAGAGAAGACGACTCGGACAAGAAGAACCCTGGGGCCTCCGAAGCGTTTTCACACAGAAATCACAAGAAAACTTGCTTGCCACTGAAAAAAAACAATTATCAACAACTACAACAAATTTAGGATTATGAAAAAGTATTTTATGATGGCCATAGCCACTGCAATGATCAGCATGACTGCATTCGCACAACAAGTTGACAACAGCCAGAACCGCGGCAGACGCCAAGGCCCACGTCCCGACATGAGCAAGATGACAGAGATGCGCGCCAACCAGATAGCCAACCAACTCTCTCTCGACGACGCCACCACTGCCAAGTTCACCGAGATTTACAAGTCATACGTGAACGACTTGCAGGCTGTGAACACCAAATACCACCCCCAAAAAGAGGTGAGCAAGAAAGAGGACAAGAACAACAATGATGCCAAACAATGTCCAAAGACTCGTCCAGAGCGCAAAGCACTGACAGACAAGGAAGTGGAAGACCGCATGGTCAATGGGTTCAAGGAGAAGAAGGAGAAGATAGAAGTACAGGAAAACTACTACAAGAAATTCCGTACCATTCTCAACCCAAAGCAGATTCAGAAGGTCTACGCTATGGGTGGTAACAATGGCCGCAGAGGCATAAATAAAGGAATGAAACCAAGAGGTGGTCAGCAGAAGATGAGAGGCCAGTTCAGAGGTGGCAAGAATGGCGGACCACGCATGATGCCTCAGGGCTCAAGACGCTTTGCTTGGAACGCACCCCAGAGCAACAGCAAACAGATGTAGGCGTGTCCCATTGAACAGAAACAGAAACAGCAAAAGCGACATAATAAACAGTTTTTTCACATAGGTTAATTGATTGAAGGTATTATTACATTATTAAGCCAATAAATTTGAATTGTAATATTATCAAGACAATAAATCCGGCCACGCGTGAGCGCAGCCGGATTTATGCTTTATTAATTTGTCAACAATATGCCATCAATATGCTCTGGCGATGAGCACGCGGCACTTGCTGGGCTTTCCTGTGACCATATCCACGCCAGGAGTCTGCTCGTAAGCGAAAGGCACACAACGAATAGTGGCTTGTGTCTCCTCCTTGATGCGAGCCTCGGTCTCAGCGGTGCCATCCCAGTGACAAAGGAAGAAACCACCATCCTTGACACGCTCCTTGAACTCATCATAGTTGTCGCATTCATAGATATGTGCGTCGCGGAAATCGACTGCCTTCTTGTAGATGTTCTGCTGCATGTCGTCGAGTAAGGACTTCACATATTCTTCGATTCCCTCCAGTGAACGAGTCTCTTTCTCGAGAGTGTCGCGGCGCATCACTTCAACGGTGCCGTTCTCCAAATCGCGTGCTCCCATCACAAGACGTACAGGAATTCCCTTGAGTTCATAATCGGCGAACTTGAATCCTGGACGTTTGTTGTCAGCATTGTCATACTTCACACTCACACCCATGCCTTTCAACTTGGCAACAATACCATCCACCTTGTCATTGATGGCCTGGAGTTGCTCATCGTTCTTGTAAATAGGCACGATAACCACTTGAATAGGAGCCAACGCAGGTGGCAGAACCAGTCCGTTGTCGTCGGAGTGGGTCATGATGAGTGCGCCCATCAGTCGGGTGCTCACGCCCCAACTTGTGGCCCAAGCATACTCAGGTTTGTTGTCTTTGTTGAGGAACTGCACATCGAACGCCTTTCCGAAGTTCTGTCCGAGGAAATGGCTGGTTCCACTCTGCAAGGCTTTGCCGTCCTGCATCATGGCCTCGATGGTATAGGTGTCGAGTGCGCCGGCGAAGCGCTCTGTCTCACTCTTCACACCCTGCACCACAGGCACAGCCATGTATTTCTCAGCGAATTCAGCATAAATCTTGAGCATGAGCTTTGCGCGCTCCTCGGCTTCCTCGCGTGTGGCGTGAGCCGTGTGTCCTTCTTGCCAGAGGAACTCACTAGTACGCAGGAACAGTCGTGTACGCATCTCCCAACGCATCACGTTGCACCATTGGTTGCAGAGAATGGGCAGGTCGCGGTACGACTTGATCCAGTTCTTATAGGTGTTCCAGATAATGGTTTCAGAAGTAGGACGTATGATGAGTTCCTCGTCGAGTTTGGCGGCAGGGTCAACCACCACACCGTCATGTGTGTCGTTGGTCTTCAGACGATAGTGTGTCACCACAGCGCACTCCTTGGCGAATCCCTCGACATGCTCTGCCTCACGGCTGAGGAAGGACTTGGGAATCAGCAACGGGAAATAGGCATTCTGTACACCGGTTTCCTTAAACATTCCGTCGAGGATGCTCTGCATCTTCTCCCAAATCGCATATCCGTAAGGTTTGATTACCATACATCCTCTCACGTCGGCCTGTTCTGCCAGGTCGGCCTTCACGACCAGTTCGTTATACCACTGTGAGTAATTTACACTCCTCTTGGTGAGGTCTTTCAGTTCTTTTGCCATCTTAATTTTTATGTTATTCTTTATTGTAATCCGAATTATTTTGCAAAATTACTACTTTTGTATAAAAAGACAATGAAAAACACACGATAAATAACCAAAATACACTATCTTTGCAAAAGATGCCTAATCATCTCCCAACATACTATTCCCCCATCAACTCCCAGTAAACCATCTATTCTTATGTACAAGATACAAGCCAACAAATCGGGAACACGCAGCATCAATGTGAGCGAAGAGAACCTGCAGACCATTGACAAATACAGTTTGCTCAACGACCTTGTTGAAAGCACTGGAATCATAGACGACAACACACTCGACAAACTGCGCAGCAACATCCGTTCCTTCATTTTCTCAAACGACGACTGCAAGGACTTGCTCGACCTCTGTTTCAACGTCATTTACAACGACAACATGAAGGCCTATGGTCTGAAGGAACTCGCCATGCTTTACCTTGATTGGAACAGAAACAAGGAAGAGAATAATGATGAGGGAATACAAGACAGTTGATTTCCTACCGACCACCAAGAAAGAAGTGGAACAAAGGGGGTGGAATGGTCTCGACGTGATTCTGTTCAGCGGTGATGCCTACGTGGACCATCCTTCTTTTGGTGCCGCAGTGATAGGTCGTACCTTAGAGGCCACGGGGCTTCGTGTTGCCATAGTCCCACAACCCGACTGGCATGGAGACTGGCGCGATTTCAAGAAGTTGGGACGTCCTCGGTTGTTTTTCGGCATTGCCCCAGGCTGTATGGACTCCATGGTCAACAAATACACCGCCAACCGTCGTTTGCGAAGTGAAGACGCATATTCTCCCGATGGTCGTCACGACTTACGCCCAGAATACCCCACAATTGTCTATAGTCATATCCTCAAGCAGCTCTATCCCGATGTGCCAGTAGTCTTAGGCGGCATTGAGGCATCCATGCGGCGCCTCACCCATTACGACTACTGGGATGACAGTCTTCACCGATGCATCCTCTGTGACAGCCATGCCGACATGATTATCTATGGTATGGGCGAGAAACCCATCACCTCCCTTGCGTCATTGCTGAACGAACAGGATTGCGACATCACTACCGACCTTTTCCATACGTTAATGATGCGCCATCCACAACCACAGACAGTGATGTTATTCTCACGCAACGACATTCCCGGAGGCATCCGCAATGACGACATTGTTCTGCATTCACATGAAGAATGTGTGGCCAACAAGAAATACCAGGCTGAGAATTTCCGGCATATTGAAGAAGAATCTAACAAAATGCATGCCCAGCGGCTCATTCAGGAAGTTGAGGACATGTATGCAGTAGTGAATCCTCCCTACCCTCCTATGACGCAGGCTGAACTCGACGACGTCTTCGATTTGCCTTACACCCGTTTGCCACACCCTAAATACCGAGGCAAGCGCATCCCCGCATACGAGATGATTAAGTTCTCCATCAACATCCACCGCGGTTGTTTTGGAGGTTGTGCCTTCTGTACCATCTCCGCCCACCAAGGAAAGTTCATTGTCAGCCGCAGCAAGGAGAGTATTCTCAAAGAAGTGCGTCAAGTGACAGCTATGCCCAATTTCAAAGGCTATATCAGCGACCTAGGTGGACCAAGTGCGAACATGTACGGCATGAAGGGCAAGAACCCGAAAGCCTGTGGGGTATGCAAGCGCCCGTCCTGCATACATCCGCAGGTTTGCCCCAACCTCAACACCGACCATTCATCCCTCACCGACCTTTACCGTTCAGTGGACGCCTTGCCTGGTATCAAGAAGAGTTTTATCGGTAGCGGTGTGCGCTACGATCTGCTGCTCCACCAGTCGAAGGCCCCAAACGTGAACCACGCCAACGAGGAATATACCCGTGAACTCATCTGCCGTCATGTCAGCGGGCGATTGAAAGTGGCACCCGAACACACCTCTGACCGTGTGCTCATGCTAATGCGGAAGCCATCGTTCAAGTTGTTCTACGATTTCAAACGCATCTTCGACCGGATCAACGCCCAACATCACCTGCGGCAGCAAATCATCCCCTATTTCATCAGCAGCCATCCAGGGTGCAAAGCAGAAGACATGGCCGAACTCGCCGCCATTACCAAAGACCTTGACTTCCAACTCGAACAAGTGCAGGACTTTACACCTACCCCTATGACAGTCAGTACCGAAACATGGTACACAGGCTATGACCCTTACACCCTGCAACCCGTCTTCTCCGCTAAAAGCCAGCGTGACAAACTCGAGCAACGCATGTTTTTCTTCTGGTACAAAGCAGAAGAACGAAAACGAATCATCGCCACTCTACACCGTCTGAACCGTCCCGACATCATCGCCCGGCTCTACGGAAAAAAGCCGCCCCATAAAACCTAATAGACATCATCCTTGCGAATCCCCCCAAAAGCCATCTCGAATACTCCTCTTCAATAATAATGAAAAACAAAGAACTCCATTTAGCCTGGGAATACATCTCCAGAACCAACACCAGCGTTTTTCTCACAGGAAAGGCAGGCACAGGCAAAACCACTTTCCTCAAAACCCTTAGAGAACGCACCCCTAAGCGCATGATTATCGTGGCACCAACAGGAGTAGCAGCTATCAATGCTGGTGGAGTCACCATACATTCCTTTTTCCAGATTTCTCCAGGTGTGGTTCTTCCCAACTCTCTGGAAAAGAAGAAAGGAGGATACTACACTTTCAGCAAAGAAAAGCAGAACATCATACGTGGACTTGACCTGCTCATCATCGATGAAATCAGTATGGTGCGTGCTGACCTCCTCGATGCCATCGACAACCGTCTGCGCCAGTACTGCGACCGTACTAAACCCTTCGGAGGAGTACAGTTGCTGATGATTGGCGATTTGCAGCAACTGGCACCTGTGGCTAAAGATGATGAATGGGAACAAATCAAGGACTACTACCCAACACCGTATTTCTTCTCTTCCAGGGCATTGCAGCAAATCAGTTATATGACCATCGAGTTACAGAAAGTCTATCGGCAAGAAAACGAGGTTTTTATCTCGTTGCTCAATGATATTCGAAACGGCAACACCTCCAAAGCCACCATCGATGCCATCAATAGCCGGTATATGCCAAATTTCGACGCCAACAGTCATCCGGGCTACATACGGCTGACCACGCATAAATTCAAGGCCCAACGCTACAACGAACAAATGCTAGACAGTATTCAGAGCCAGAGCGTGACTTTCAGGGCCGCTATTGAGGGTGACTTCCCCGAGACCATCTACCCTGCCGATGAAGTGTTGACATTAAAAAACGGTGCCCAGGTGATGTTCGTGAAAAACGACAACAGTCGCGAGCAGCTCTACTTTAATGGCAAGATAGGGCGTGTGACAGGCATCAACCCTTTGGATGAGACGGTTGTTGTGCAATGCGAAGACGGCAATAGCGTGCGTGTTGGCAAGGAGAAATGGGACAACACACAGTACGCTATTGACGACCAGACCAAACAAATCACAGAAGAAGTGAAAGGGTCGTTCATGCAAATCCCATTGCGTCTTGCATGGGCCATCACCATCCACAAAAGTCAAGGGCTGACCTTCGACAAGGCTGTGATTGATGCAGACGCCTCGTTTGCCCATGGACAAGTGTATGTGGCGCTGAGCCGTTGCCGGAGTTTGGATGGCCTGGTCATGGTGTCGCCCATCCACCAGTACTCTATCATCCCCGACAACACCATCAACGAGTACCTCGACGAGATGGCGCAGAAACAAGATGAAGCAGAGGCGAGACTTCCAGAACTAGAGAAAGCATACTACCGGGAACTCCTTAGACAGCTGTTTGATTTCAGACAGATGGAAATGACCCTTAATTATGTCACTCGTATTCTCGATGAGCATCTCTACAAACAACAGCCAGACTTGCTCAAAGCCTATAAGAAGAGTTGTGACGAATTTAAAAGCAAAGTGACCGATGTCGCCCATAAATTCCAACAACAGATTGACAGTATCTATACCGACAAAGTCCTTTTGCAGGAAAGAGTGAAGAAAGGATGCACTTATTTCGGCGATACTATCCGTAGCCTACTTTCCGACCTGCTGTCGAAATCCGACATACGCATAGAGAACAAAACTATCCTCAAACGCTACACCGACAATCTGTTCCTCTTACGTCAATCCTATTATTCTGCTTCAATTACCTTAGAACTTGTAGAGGAGAAGGGATTCGACATACGTTCCTACCTCGATTTCAAGGCTCAGAGTATGCTACAAGCCGACGACAAGCAGAATGCCGATAAAGGAGGCCAGAAACGTACAAGAAAAAGCCGAGAGAAATCAAGTGCCCAACAGAAAGAGAAGAAACCCAAGGAGAAAACAGCCGAGGTGAGTTACAAACTCTTCATGCAATATCGTTCCATTGAAGAAGTGATGCGTCAGCGTGGACTGACCGAAGGCACCATCATCGGACATCTTACGGAATATGTGTGCAATGGAATGATTTCGATTTACGATATCATGACAGCCCAACAACTTGAGGATGTAAAGAGAGTATATCAAGAAAATCCAACCTTGGTATCTATAACTGAATTCAAGGCACTGCTTCATGTGGATTTATCCTACAGCCTTCTTCGCCTTGCCTTACAATACATCAAGTCGTAAGAACGGGAATAAGTTCGTAAGTCTATTGTTCTTCAGCAGCCACACTTCCTATAACAATCGAGTTGATAACAAAATTGAGTTGAGCACGGGTCAGTAATGCATAATCATGCTCGAGGCGTGGCTCTGTGATTTTCAGCAAATCCTCATCAGGGAAGACGAAGAAAGTGGAGACATGATGCATAGCCTTACGGTATTCGCAGGGAGGGATATCCACCACATCATCGGTAAGCGATGAGGTGTCGTAAGCCTTATAGCCAGCCTTGCTGTAGATGATGGGAAATAGCACGAGGGTGTCAAGTCCCTTGTTCACCACATATTCTGCCGACTGTTCCAACTCGTCCATAAGAATGACAACACCCCACTCTGTATCAATGCTTGTTTTTCCTATCACCTTCACTTCATCACAAGTCTTGTCATTATTGACAACGAACGCAGTCGGAAGCTTATATAAGACGACGCTGACCAAGATGGCGAAAAACACCAAGACACCCATCCGCTCGAGATAACAGCGCTTTACGCTCTTGTTCTCTCCATCCTTAATGAACATCATACAGATGACCGCAATAGCCATTGCTACCACCACCAACAACCATCCTTTCAGTAACATAACGATTCGTATTTAATCCCTTTTATATAAATAGAACATCACACCCTTCACGGGACACATCGCTTGGTCAACTATGCTGTAACCCTCTAAATCCGACTTCCACATCGTGACCACGAACTGTACTTGCTGATTGGCAACGATACTGTCGTGAGCCTCATGAACTGCTGGAAGTTCGTTGTTGAAGTCGCAATAATACCTATCTGTTGGCACAATACCCGTAACGGCGAACACCCCTTGATCCTGACAATAATAATTGAGCAGTGTGGGATGCTTTTCTTTCATGATTGTCCGGGCAAACCTGAACTGAATATAATCATCTTTTTTCAACCTCATCTTCCATAAATTCTCGCTGCCTGCCACAACGACAGCCACAGTGACCAATGTCAACACTAACGCTCCTTGTTTCTTGAACAATGGTTTCAGCTTATATGAAGAGAGTGGTAACACACAGAATGGAACAAATACAGCGAGAATAAAGCTATAGTATTTATAATAATCGGGTTTGATAAACACCGACAATGCAGTCAAGACAAAGGCCGACAGGAAAAGCCATGAAACATGGATATGCTTACGTCGTAGCCATATCCATGCAATAAGGGCACTGATGAAAAACATTGAGTTATCCCGAATATGCATGCCCATAACTGTAAAAAAGAGAGTAATGGGATGTGCTGTTGAACCACCAGCTTTCAGTACATCACTTGGCTCCATGTAAAGGAAAAGATTGTCGTGGAAATACACACGCATCATGTCGTCGAACGCACCATTGAGGCTATAGAACAGACACAAGGGAAAAGTCACCGAAAGAAAACCAATTGTGACTGGCAGGACAGCCTTGAGGAAATCGTGGAATCGGTGTATGCGGATTGTATAGACAAGAAAAAAGAGGATAATGGCAATGTAGAACGCCAAGATATTGAATTTGGACCACAACACCACAGCCATCCCCATACCAAGAAACAAACGTCGGGGAAGGAAAGAGACTGTGCGTTTGAGTCCAGGCGTTGAAGGTGCATCCACGCATGGATTGTCAACAGACTTTACATATTTGACAATCACATAGAGGGCAAAGGCGAGGAAAGGCAACAACAATTCCTCCACACTTCCACCACAAAAATAGGAAGTGGTACAATACACACCAGTTCCCACAACTATGAACCACGAAGCAATGGGACGGTTGGTCAGGACTCTGAGTGTCTTGAGACTGTAGTGGAAGAAACAGAAGGCGAAAGGCAGTGACAACACATACATGCCGAAAAAGGACTTATAGGAAATCAATGTCGCTACAGAATAAAGGGCATAGACCAGAGGACCTTTGTGTTCATATAGGTCGCGGTAAGGCAAAAGTCCGTTCCAGAACGACTTGCCCACGGTATGGTAGCAAGCAGGAGAGCACCATGTGTTGGTGGCATATAAAGGGGAGAAGCATGAGCAAACTGTAATCACCAAAAAAGCAAGAAGCAGGGAAATCAAGACATCACGGTGATAGAAAGAGTGTTTAGAGACAAATCTATATTCCTGTTTGTGAACCATATACGAGCCAGCTTTTCCCATCATGGAATCCAAAAGAGACGCTATGAAGACACTTCCACCAATAGACAACACAGCACCTGCTACGAATGTCAACAGATTGGCAGTGGATGAACTCCCGCCACACAGATGAAGGAAGAAATCATGCCAATGAAGGTAGAAAACAAAGATGAGCAGAAGGATTACAAACATCAAATCCATCCTATCCCACTTCGTTAAGGAAAGAGGATTCGACACCCTTGGGCTACGCCACAATACCACTCCCACGAACATCAAATGCAAGATGAAGTAACGAATCATGCCGAAAGAAGGCACCAACAAGGCAAAAACGCAACATGAGGAAACGAACAACACAAAACGGTTACTCATAATAGATTTGTTTGTCGATAATTCTGTCTTCATAAGTATGAGGTTCTGGCTGATTTTTAGTCTTTTAAATTTAGCCTTGTCGTTGGCGGACAGCCTCGAAAAGTAGGATGGCCGCGCTGACTGAAACGTTCAGTGAATCGAGCCTACCCAGCATGGGGATGCGGATGTGTGCATCGGCAGCATCACGCCATTGAGTTGTTAGGCCAGTGGATTCCGTTCCCATTACTATGGCAGTGGGGTTGGTCATGTCGGTATCGTAATAGAGCGAGGAGTCCTGCAACTGAGCTGTGAGGATGCGGATGCCATGGTCCTTGAGAAAAGTGATACACTCTTCAGAAGTGGATGCCACACAAGGTACGGTAAATATGGCACCTATTGAACTGCGGATAAGATTGGGATTGTAGAGGTCGGTCAACGGGTCGCAAACAATCACAGCATCGGCGCCTGCTGCATCAGCGCTACGAAGCACTGCACCAAGGTTGCCCGGTTTCTCCACACGCTCAAGCACGACAATCAAAGGATGTTCGCCCAATTGCAGCTTGTCGAGCGTAGAGTTTCTCATCCTCACCTCAGCTATCATGCCTTCGGTAGAACCACGATAAGCAATACGCTCATACACTTCCTTCGACACCTCAAAACGCTTAACCCCTCCATCAAAACCACGGACTAGTTCCAGTGCCTCTTCGTCCATATAGTCGGGACAGCAGAAAACAGAGTCGAACTGGTAGCCTCCCTCGACACAATGCGCAATCTCTCTCTTGCCTTCCACAACAAACAACCCTTCATGCCGACGTTCAGAGGATTTCTGTTGCAAAAGAAGCAGTTTCTTGATTTTATGATTTTGTACACTCGATATGTAGTTGTCGGGCATCATATTACCGTATAATATTTGACGATATAAACAATAAAGTTATAAGATATAATTTATTAAAAACGACAGTACTAAAGGCTAAGGACAATATCAATTTTCCTTAAAATACTGAAAGCAACCGGCATCGACATTGCCAGGTTTGCGCTCCACACCATTGCGGTCGGTGGGATAGCGGTCGAGGAAACTGTCGGAAGCCTTGGAACGGGCCACCGAAGCAGAGTCAAGTCGGAAATCGTAGATGTAGTTTTCGGTGTCGATGGTGTGGAAATTGTCGGCATGGTGTTCGAGTGTGTCGAGGGTGCATGCCACAAAATTGGTGTCGTCCTCTGCTATTACCGTAGCCAGCACACAATTTTCGAAATGATAGTTGAATAACACATCAGTGTATTGGCTTTCGTTGGCTTTCTCTCCATAAATCTCGTCTTCTTGTCCACCCGTAACATAACAATTATAGAAAGCAGCTCGGTGTAGGTCAACGATGGTATCGTTTCGGGTGTTGGTAAGTTTCAGTGCAGCGCCATATTGCTTCCAGGGATAGAACTGAGCGATGGTGCAATGAACGAAATCGGCATACCCTCCTAAAATGTCGATGCAATACAGATTAGCATTGCTGATTTGGCAGTTGGCCACAAATGCTGTACAAAGATTGAGGCTAAGACCCGAACCCGCCACATTGTGAATGGTGCTGTTGGTCAGCGTGAGTTGACGTTGCTCACTCTCCGTTCCGTTACAATAGATGCCATAAGACCCCGAATGAATATCGGTGAAGTCGATGATGTTGTCAGTGCTTTCCGGGGCAAGCCACACCCCACCCCATTGGGCATCAAGACGATCGTAGGGCAGATAGTCGAACATACGGTCAAGACGGTCTCCTCGCATCACCACAGGATGTTCTAAAGAGCCTTCGCTGTGCAGTGAACCATGCACCATAAGACTGGCTTTAGCGTGGAAATAGAGATTGGTGCCTTCGGCCAGTGTCAATGTACAGCCAGAAGCAACAACAAGGCTGTCGTAAATGAGGAAAGGACGTGTAGCCGCCAAGGTGGTGTCGCTCTCAAAGCAAATATGGTCAAGGATGATGACATCCTGTCCGTAGGCAAGCAGATGAACATATTGACGTGCGCCGTTCTGATGAGTGAAAACGATGGAATCCTCAATAAGCACAGGAGAGTCCTCGTTTGTTGGATCGACATTCACCTCCACGAATACAAAAATGCTGTCCTTGTGGGCGATTTCCACATTGGTGAAAGCAGTACCGCTCTGCCCATCGACATTGATATAAAAACCGCTACGTCCTCCACTGGCCAACGAGATGGAATTCAGGCGTACTCCGTCGGAATTGGGATTGAAGACTTTCAACCACTGGGTAGAGGACCCGATATTGGTAAAAACAGTATCGAACTTGAGGGTGTCCTCTGAAAACTTCAAAGGCGATGCAGGTGAACTGGTATAGGATTCTTCGTCGGAACATCCGACAAAAAACATCAAAGCCACCATCAACGAAGCGATATATATAAAAGGATTACTTGTTTTTTTCATTTCCATGCAGTTTATCTTGTAACGGTTTAGCACATATAAGCATTTGTCATAGTCCGAGTTCTTTGCGGAGGAACGCGCTAGTATAGCCTTTGCCGCTGAGAGCGACTTCCTCAGGAGTGCCTGTGACCATGACTTGGCCTCCACCGCGACCACCCTCGGGTCCCATGTCTATAATGTAGTCAGCCATTTTGATGACATCGAGGTTGTGCTCAATGACAATGACTGTATTTCCTTTGTCTACCAGTCGGTTAAGTACATTCATCAGCACCTTGATGTCCTCGAAATGCAGTCCTGTGGTTGGTTCATCGAGTATATAAACGGTCTTTCCCGTGTCTTTCTTCGCCAATTCGGTGGCTAATTTCACTCGTTGGCTCTCACCACCCGACAAGGTAGTAGATGGTTGCCCCAATTTCACATAACCCAATCCCACGTCCTGTATTACCTTAATTTTCTTGAGGATGTTGGGTTGGTTGTCGAAGAAATCGACAGCTGTGTTAATGGTCATGTCGAGCACGTCGGCGATGGATTTTCCCTTGAACCTCACTTCCAAAGTCTCGCGGTTGTACCGCTTGCCGTGGCATGTCTCGCAAGGTACCAGCACATCTGGCAGGAAGTTCATTTCAATCGACTTGTATCCGTTGCCGCCACAAGTCTCGCACCGTCCGCCCTTCACGTTGAAAGAGAATCGTCCTGGTTTATAGCCACGCACCTTGGCTTCTGGCATCTCCACAAAAAGGCTCCTGATATCAGAGAACACACCCGTGTAAGTGGCAGGATTAGAACGGGGTGTTCGTCCCAAAGGACTCTGGTCCACATTGATGACCTTATCGACATACTCCATGCCCTCGATACTCCCATACGGCAAGGGGTCTTGGAGGGAACGGTAGAAATGCTGACTCAAGATAGGTTGTAGCGTATCGTTGACAAGTGTAGACTTACCGCTTCCGCTGACGCCTGTAACGCAGATAAGTGTGCCGAGCGGGAACGCCACATCCACATGCTTGAGGTTGTTTCCTGTGGCATCGTGGATAACGAGACACTTACCGTTGCCCTGACGTCGTTCAGACGCCACAGGCATCTTCAGTTCACCACTCAGATAACGGGCGGTCATGGTGTGCGACTTGAGCATCTCCTCGGGTGTGCCTTGGAACACCACCTCTCCACCAAGTCGTCCGGCTTTCGGTCCGATATCAACAATATAATCGGCATTGAGCATCATGTCCTTGTCGTGTTCCACCACTATGATGGAGTTGCCTGTGTCGCGTAAGCGTTTCAGCGAGCTAATCAACCTAATGTTATCGCGCTGGTGTAGTCCGATGCTGGGCTCATCGAGAATGTAAAGCACATTCACCAACTGTGACCCTATTTGTGTGGCTAGTCGGATGCGTTGGCTCTCACCACCTGACAGACTCATTGACGAGCGTCCGAGCGACAGGTAATCCAGCCCCACATCGAGCAGGAAACGCAGTCTTGACTTGATTTCCTTCAGTATCTCTTCAGCGATGGCTTTCTGTTTTCCTTCCAGCTGCAAGTGGTCCATCCATTCGTAGAGGTCGCTGATATCCATAGATGACAGTTGGTGGATGTTCTTGTCGGCGATGCGGTAATTGAGAGCCTCGGTGTTGAGACGTGCGCCTTTGCAGACAGGACAAACGCATACCTTATCGAACGATTCTGCCCATTTTTGGGCTGAAGCCGATTGTTCGCGCTCCAACAATTGCCTGATGTATTTGGCCAATCCCTCATACTCTACAAAGTAGTCGGATGAAGTATGTATGAGTGAGGCCTTGATTCTGACCTTGTCGGGCGACCCATAGATGATGTCGTGCACGGCGTCTTCGGGAAGGTCGCGGACGGGTGTGTCGATATCAGCCTCGTATTTCTGTAACAGAGCATCGATTTGCCAGAACACCATTGTGGCTCTGTATCTACCAAGAGGTGCCAAAGCACCTTGGCGTATGGTGAGGTCACGGTTGGGTATGATTTTGTCGTCGTCCACGAGGTTGACATATCCCAGTCCCTTACACTTGGGGCATGCTCCCTGAGGTGAGTTGAAAGAGAAGTTGTTGGGAGCCGGGTCACGATAGCTGATGCCAGACGTGGGACACATCAGGCGTTTAGAATAATGTTTGAGTTTGTCGGTGTCTATGTCTAGAATCATCACCAACCCCTCTCCCATCTTCATGGCCATGCTAAGGCTCTTCTTGAGTCGGTCTGTGTCTTTGGCATTCACGGCCAGTTTGTCGACAACGACCTCAATATCATGATTCTTGTAGCGGTCCACTTTCATGCCAGGCACCACCTCCTTCATCTCTCCATCCACTCTGACATTGATAAATCCCTTGCGACGTATGTCCTCGAAAAGCTCGCGATAGTGTCCTTTTCTAGACCTCACTAATGGGGCTAGGATGAGTATTCTTTTATTCTCGTATTCACGTAGCACAAGTTCCAGCACTTGTTCTTCGGTGTAACGCACCATCTTCTCGCCAGTGATATAAGAATAAGCGTCGGCTGCACGGGCATAAAGCAAGCGCAGGAAGTCATACACTTCTGTGGTGGTTCCAACGGTGGAACGCGGGTTTTTATTGGTGGTTTTCTGCTCGATACTGATGACAGGGCTGAGACCTGTGATTTTGTCCACTTCAGGTCGCTCCATACCGCCAAGGAAGTTGCGGATATACGCGGAGAAAGTCTCGATATAACGACGCTGCCCCTCAGCATAGATGGTGTCGAATGCAAGTGATGACTTACCGCTACCACTCAGTCCTGTGATGACGGTAAGGCAGTCACGTGGTATGCTCACATCGATGTTCTTGAGATTGTGGACCCTGGCACCATAAACCTCAATCCATTGGCGTTCTCTGTCGTCAATAGTGATAGCATCGGCTCCACCGATTGTGCCAACTGGCTGGTACTTGTTCAATTCTTCTGACATGGTATCCCTCTCTTTACTGATTTGTCGTCATAAATAATAACCGTCATCACTACTCTATTCAGTTCCTGTGGCACCACTCGACTCCATATTCTCATTGAATCCTTTGAGCACATTGATGGTTTTCTTGATGTTGTATTTCACACCATCTGAACCAACGGCATTCAATTGGAGGAAATAAACGCCATCAGCAACATACTTACCATTGACTCTGCCGTCCCATCCTTCCGCCGCATTGTCGAGAGTGTAGGTAAAGAGTTTCTTTCCCCAACGGTTGAAGATGTAGCCTTCGAGTTTCACAATGGACTTAAAAGTAATGTTAAGTTTGTCGTTTCTGTCATCATTGTTAGGTGAGAATCCGTTGGGGCATTTCAACGATGACTCGCTGATAGTCACCGTAAAAGGAGCACTGACATATTGCACCGTGTCACCATCGAGTGAAAAGGTAATACTGCACACCACCTTATAACCACCCGACTCAGTCAGTGTATATGTGGTTGATGTCTCGTATCTTGTCAGCAATAGATTCTCCTGTCCCTTAGTGCTGAAAAACTGCCACTTGCAGACATAGTCGTAGCCTTTGTCGTCGATATCCACATCGCAATTCAAATCGACAGGCGCCTGAACGACTTTCGATTCCCCTGCATTCAGGGTCACGTCGGCATTATCGTCGATGGAAAACAAAACGATGGTGGGTGTCGCATCCTGGGCATACGTGACGGTATGCAAGCAAGCGAGAAGAAGGTATAGGCTGAATAATCGGAACAATTTCATCATAAAGGCATTTTCTTTATATATATAACGCAAAATTAGTGAAATCTTGCCCAAAATCAGTAAAAAAACATGTTAAATGCGACACAAAAGTGATTTCAAGGTATAAGAATGAATAAAAAAGACTAATTTTGTAGGATAAAACGAAAAAGAAACAAATAACAGCCAATAGACGATATGTTGAAACGCATCACATCAGCCATTGTGTTTTGCTTGGCAATGGCAGCTCCACTTCTCGCACAAACAGAAGGACAGAAAACCCACGAAGTGCAGGCCGGCGAAACACTTTACTCCCTCGCACGCGCCAACGGAGTAACGGTGGAGGACATCCAGAAAGCTAATCCCTCGATGGACATCCTTAAAACGGGTATGGTCATCATCATCCCCGCTCCCAAACCCAAACCAGTTGAAACCACAAGTCCTAAACAGAAGAAGCCCAACTGCCGTACGACCTACATTGTAGAGAAGAAAGAGACGGTGTATAGCATCTGCCGTAAGTTTAACCTGGACATGGATGAGTTTCTGGCCGCCAACCCTCAAATCACCAAGGAGAAAGTGAAGAAGGGTGAGGAGGTGTGCATCCCTTTCACCAAGGCTGAGATAGAAGCCAAGAAGGTAGAGATAGAGAAGAAAGAGCAGGAGAAGGAGAAGCAGGAGGCAGAAAAAGTGCACAGGGTGAAGTCGGTGAAGGTTGGCGTCATATTGCCTTTCGGCCTTCAGAACGACAAATTGAGCGCAGAGTCGCAGCGAATGGTGGAGATGTACGAGGGATTCCTCCTTGCCGTGGATTCACTGAAGAAAACAGGCGTGAATGTCGATATCTACACGTTCGACGAGAAAAACTCCTATGGTTTTATCGATTCACTGACTACCCACAACAGCATCTTCCCCTATCTCAACATCATTTTCGGACCGTTCCGCGCCAATCATATCACTCAGTTGTCTGACTATGCCACTAAACACGACATCCAGTTAGTGGTGCCTTGCTCGTCGAGATACGGGTTGGCCAACAACAGCCCCAACCTCTTCCAGGTGAATACCAGTGAAAACTACATCTATGACAAAGTGTATGATGCGTTTTCCTCCCTTTATGCCGGCAGCAACATTATCTTCGTAGGTATGAACGAGACAGAGCGAACAGAGTTCCTGAACGGCCTGAAAGGCAAACTGACCGAAAAAGGCAAGAGTTATTCCAACATCGCTTTCGCCGACATTGACGGTATCGGTTCATTGCTCAGTGCAGAGCAACAGAACGTGCTGATACCCACATCTAATTCACAGAACGCCTTTGAGATGCTGTGTCTGAAACTCAACTCCATGGAGCGCAACAAGAAAATCACCACTGACAACATCACCATGTTCGGTTATCCACAGTGGCAGACCTTCAGCACCAAGAACCAGGCCAACCTCAACAAATTCCGTGTAAGTTATTTCGCCACCTTCTTCAGCAACGCCAACAATTGGCGTACCACCGCATTCAACAATAAGTTTAAGAGTTATTTCCAGCGCGACCTCATCAAGAGCCATCCTAAGTTCGCCCTATTGGGTTTCGACTCTGGTTACTACTTCATCAAAGGTGTGTGGGAATATGGCGACAAGTTCCAGCGTAACTTGAACGGCATCTCTGTGAAAGCCTACCAGAACCCTCTTTCGTTCCAGAAGGTCAACACCTCTGGTGGTTACATCAACAGGAAGATGATTATCGTCAGCCACCGCACAGACGGCAGCGTCAGCACAAATGAATATTAAGCCATCTTTCTATCTTTTATTTCAACACTCTGAAGGGACATATTCACCATGACAATCAAACCATTCGCACTCGGAAGCTTTCACTGTTCAATATATATTCTTGCGCTATGCCTGTCGTTGTCCTTTGCATGTCAAGTACAAGCTCAGGTGGGCGAACGTCGCAATGACTTTGCAATAGGATTGAATGGTGGTCTGACCTTGAGCAGCATGGATTTCGTACCTAAAATTAAACAAGGTAACAAAATCTCGCCCAACTTCGGTTTCACGGCTCGTTATGTCTGCGAAAAATATTTCGCAACCATTTGTGCTGTGATGATGGAGGTGGATTATGCCAACATGGGATGGAAAGAGACGATTGACGATGGTACAGGGAACACCTACGAGCGAGGCTTCTCCTACGTGCAAGTTCCCCTGCTCATGCAGTTGGGATGGGGCAAGGAGCATAAAGGCGCGAAGTTTGTCCTCGAGGCTGGTCCTCAGTTCGGGTATTGGTTTTCTGAAAATGAGAAAAGAGGCGGTGGTGAATGGAACACTGCCTACCGTCCTAATGGTGTGACATACCAGTACGACCATTCTCCCGACAATAAGTTCGAATATGGTATTGCAGCTGGAGCAGGTTTAGAACTTTCGACCTCTCTTGGCCATTTTATTCTTGTCGGCCGTTATTACTACGGTCTTGGCGATGTTTACGACAACAGTAAGAAAGGGTATTTTGGACGTTCTGCCAACCAAGCCATCATGGTGAAACTCACCTACCTCTATGACTTGGTGAAGACGAAACATCTATAGTTCATAGCCCAATAAAATTCATACGCGAAGGTAAATGACCTGTCCGTCGCGTTTGCGGCGCATGGCATACAGTTCCTCATCCACCATTCCCAGTTCATAGAGGTCGATACCGTTCTCACTGTAGAGAGAATCTGAGGCTATACCTATCGTATAGTGATCAAACTGTGTGATGCGATTGCCAGGGTAAAGGGTCTGCAGTTTATCTACCGCAGCATCATAGACTTCGTGGATGATGTCGTCGGCGTCGCCTGGGTAGAATTTCCGAAAAGTCAGTAAATCGTTGTCCATATTCGTTGACTACTTGTCTGTTCAACAATTATCATGCAAAATCAAACCAATCTGTAATAGAAACTATAACAAACAATTATATATTGTTTTGATAAAACGATTTTTCGCTTGATGTCTGATACAGACATTAGCATCGCATTCCTACAACAGAACCATCATATAGAGTAAATAAGGAGTGGCATAGCAAACGATATCAATCGGGTCGAAGGTGCCAGGAATGAAACCGACTCCCTGCAGCAGCTCTGACACGATGCCCGCAAGAGGCATCATCGATGCAAAAACAAGTCGTTCTGTTTTGGTAAGCCGGGACGAGAAGGCATGGACCAGTGTCACATAACTTGCCGCCCACAAACCAGCGGGCAAACAGTAAACCAACAGATTCGACATGGGGTGAAGTTGCATCCATTGTCTCATATCAACGAACAAATCATCAAGTCGCATGACAGAAACGACATGATTAACCAGCACAGTATTAGGTCTGCACAACAGATAGACCATACCGCCAATCATGAGCATAAAGACACCTGCTGCCACATAACAATGATGCAATGACCTGTCGTTCATCACAAAACGCGATTTTTCAGACGAAGATGTTGAGAATACCAATTAATCCTCCGAGTATGGCACCGAACACCTCTATCCATCTCAGTTCGTTGGCAATGACATCAAGCAAGAGTTTCTCCACCTCAAGGACATCAAGTTCAAGTACGCTTTTCTCCACAATCTTTGAGATGTTGATGTTTTCAACTATTCTCGGCAGGTATTTGTCCACCCCTTTCTTATATCCATTGATGAGATATTCCTTGAATGCGTCAATACTGCTTCTCTGTTCATTGACGATGTTACAGACAGGGATAGACATCACCTTGTTGATACCCTTGTTGCAAATGCTATAAACGATGCCTTCGGCATTGTTCTCGATAATCGACCGAATATTGTCCCTCAGCACCTTCCGGATGCTGTTGCGCAAATAAGAATTGATTCTGCGCTGAATTCCTGTAAGACTTGCGAAAACCCCAAGACCGAGAATATCTAACGAGTTGATTTTCAACTCCACATGTTCGATAATCTTGTCAGAAACAGAGTTGATGAACTCAGAGTTATTGAGCATTCTATTGAGTTCAGCCGCCATGTCGTCCTTAGTGTTCAGGATGAGTTCGTCGATTACATCGGCGGGAACAGCATGGGCGATGAACTCCCTCAATGTCTCACCGTTCTTTGTCTGACGGATAATAAAGTCGTCGATATAAGCATTGATTCTCCCTAGGATGTTATCGGACAGCAATGTTTCCTTGATGGACTCAATCTTCACCAGGTTTTCCCCAATATTGCCAATAGAACGTGCTATGCGGTCATGCCCTTTGGGGATGATGCCTGGTGTGAAAGGAATCTTGTATCCAAAGAGGTAATGCGCCCTGAGCGGACGGAAAATCATCTTGATAGCCACCTTATTGGTGAACCATCCAATCAGCGCACCGACAACGACAGGAAAGACATACTCAATCATTAACGTTCCTGATTATCCTCACGACCACCCAGTTCCAACGGTCCTGTTTGCGATTGTAGGCATAAGCAACCCTACAAGTGATTTCATCGCCTACATAAAGACTACGATTGACATCGTTGTTGTCGAATACGGTATTGGGAACGTAAATGGTTTCATCGTCAGTGTTGAGGAAGAATGAGGTGCCCAAGAAATTGGTACTTACCGTTCCCTTGACAGTCCTGTAGAAATCTGTTTCAGGCATGGAGTCAATGATTTGCGCAGACACCACTTTCACATTCTCACCACCAGCCTTGAACTCGGCCTTGAATTTCACCACATCACCAGACTGCAGTCCTTCGAGTGAATCACTGAATTTGAAGAACGCATTTCGCTGGTAATCGTAAACCAAAGTCGCGATTTTCTTCTCTTGGTTCACATAAGTCACGACACCTGTGAGCACAGGCAAGTCAGAGGCGAGTATAGAGTCTGTGATTTGACGGAAAGGCATCGACATGACAGTGGATGTTCCCTGAGCGTTCTTGAACCACGGCATTTCCACCCACATCTTTACTTCATCAGGAACACCATAGTCACCAAATTGTCGGCCATAAAGGAACTGCTCTATCTCGTAACGCGCGCCCACATAATCCTCATGTTCAATCATATATTTGGCCAGCTTGAATCGGATGGGGCTGAGGAACACTTCCTTGGCCTTGCAACTGCTTGCTCTGAGCATACAAGCCACGCGCTTCTCTTCATCGTCAGCAAATATCTCCGACATCAGCTGCCATGTCCAGAACTCAGAGGAACGCTTCTTGACTATGGGGAGGAATGTCTGCATCACCTCATCGCTGTCGTCGCGTTTGAGCATTAGTTTGTATTTGTAGTATTCCAGCCAGTAAAGTCCTTTGTACTGGTCTATCACAATGTCGAGCTTACCGATAAGGTTGTTGAGGTCTGACACACCCTTAAGTCCCCTTTCATATTCATTAAGGAGTCTTTTGGCACAGGCAATATAAGCACCCTCACCCATCGACACCACCATCTTCTTGCCGACTCGAAGAGTCTGACGATGAAAGTCCTGTGGACGGAGGTATTCCAACCCCCACCATTGGCAGAAATCAGAGAAGGATTCCCAAGTGTCCCTGTAATCGTAGAAACGCTCGAAAATATCGTAATAGACATCCTCAGTCTTGTCGATATTTAGCTGTTTCACCATAGAAAACAACTCGTCGCACCTTTCCATTTTCTTGTCCAGGTCGTCGAAAGTGTCCACCTTCGACAAGAGCTTAACAATACAAGTAGCGATGCTGTTGCTCAATACATTGTTTGTGGAAAAAAGGTCAAACTGTGACAGCTTATCGAAAGTTTCGACAAACTTGGCGTAATTGAGTTCTGCATCCGTGTAGCGTTTGCAGAAAGCAAAATACACCCATGCAAGGTTGGTCTTAGTCTTTTCATCTTCAGGCGCTGCCTTCCATTCTTCTAGTGCCATTGCGAGAGCTTCATCCAGAAGCCCCATCATGCGCAATTCCTTAATTACTTTCCCTGGCATTGTTTATTTGATTTAGATTGTCGAGCTCAGGCAATAAGGGTTATGTGTTTTCGGTTGTCTGAACTACCAGTTAAGTTAATAATAATATTAAAGCTTAAAACTACAGTTTTTGGTTTTTAAATTACAAATTTACAAATTTCCAAATAGATAACAAGTGTTTTTCCTTTTTTTTTCATGTTTTCGCAAAAAAAGTGATGCTCGAGCCAAATTTTCACTTTTCAAGGCAGAGTACGCCAGTATCAGATGTTGTTTGCTTAGCATACACTAGACAATCATATCCATAAACGAAGCGGGTTATTGTAACCATTTGTAGATATGCAAATCTACAACATTCTTTAATGATTATCCGAAAAAAACATGGTTGTTTGTTGATTATTGTATAATTTTGCAGTTAGAAGATACAGATATACTTTTTGGAGTTTTTACAAAGGACAAAAAATGATATTGTATCTATTCTTTAATAAAACAACCAATTTCTAAAAAACAACTATATAATATAATAAGTTTCATGACCAAATTCTTTTTCAAATCATTGCTCACACTGACTTTGATAATTGCCGGCGTGGGAGAACTAAAAGCAGAGAAACATAACCTGACTTTTAAGACAGATGATTATTGTTCTGCGCAATGGGATTCCCAAACTAACACCTTTACATGGGGTTCAGGTGGATGGGGAAATCCCGAGTGGGTTTTCATGACCGCAGAGGGTATCAGTGGCAACCTCAGTACCTGGGTACTCCTTCATCTTCATGTGAGCGACTGGATAAATGCAAACACCAAACAGTTGCGGGTAGTCTTCAAAAAGAATGACGGTTCTTGGCCACCCTCTGGTCCTACTAAGGAATTCGTGGTCTCACCAGATGCATCGGGTGACATTTACCTTTCTCTCAAAGGAGTAGATTGGGGTGACTGTGACATCACAAATATACAAGACTTGACCATCTATGGTTGCGACCGTGATAACACCTCAGCTGACGCCTCTGTCAAAATCACTGATGCTTATTATATAGACGAAGCACAACCTCTGACATTTAAGACTGAGGTATATTGTGCCGCACAATGGGATTCCAGTACAAACACATTCACCTGGGGGTCTGGTGGTTGGAATTCCGAATGGGTGTTCATGGCAGCAGACGGTATCAGCGGCGACCTCAGCGACTGGACACTACTTCATCTGCACGTCAGCGACTTCACCAATGCGAGTGCTAAGGAATTAAAGATTGTTTTCAAAAAGAATGACGGTTCGAATCCACCAAGTGGTCCTACAAAGGAGTTCATCGTCTCTCCTGATGCTTCAGGCGATATTTTCCTGTCTCTTGAAGGTGTGAACTGGGGCAATTGCGACATCACAAATATCCAAGACTTGACCATCTATGGATGCTCCCGTGACGACAACACAAAAAATGCTTCTGTCAAAGTAACAGATGCATATTACGTCACCAACTCAGAGTCAACTGGTTTACAGCCAGTCAACCAGTCGATGAACATCACTGTAGGCAACAAGACTCGCTCCTACTGGCTCTATGTACCGAATGGTTGTAAGACCAATGCTCCTTTGGTCATCGCCATGCACGGCGCAGGTGGTACAAGCAGTGGGCAAACACCGCATTTCAACGAGATAGCCGACACTGCGAAGTTCATCATTGCTTATCCTCAAGGCGAACAGATTTACTTCCCCGTCTTCGGAGGCACCGTCACAGGATGGGATGCTTCGGGTGAGGAGAATGCTGATGTCACTTTCATCAAAGCTATTGTCGATGAACTGGCACAAAACTACGAGATAGACCGCAAGCGCGTCTATTGCTGTGGATTCTCCAACGGCGGTATGAACACATATGCTCTAGCCAATGCATGCAGCGATGTGTTTGCGGCATACGCCAGCATCAGCGGTTTCCCTCTCAACGAGTTCCACCTTCGCCATGTCAGCAAGCGCCCTGTGCCCTTCCTGCATATCCATGGCAAGAACGATGACTTTGTGAAATACTCTCTCATGCCCACTATCGTTGATGAGATGGTGGCACGCATGGGCGCCAACCCTGTCCCCGTGAAGACCCGTGTCAGCGGCAAGTATGACAAGAGTGTTTATGAGGCCACAGACGGAAGTTTCCCATACATCTATTACGAAATCGACGGTATGGGCCACAACGACTTCACCACTAACACTGAGGATGGCAACTCCTCGCTGACGATGTGGAAGTTCTTCCGTCGTTATACCCTTGACAGTCCCAGTGACAACACCTTAAAGTGGATGCCTCGCGTAGAAACTGCCAACTTCAATCCAGCAGCCCATGGGTGGACGGTGAACTCAGGCTCAACCGTGCTGGCTTTCGGTGTCGGAGCCAAGACAGACGCCAATCAAAATGTCTATCACTCGCTACAACTCACCACTGGTCACTACAAACTCTCCTTCCATGCTGATGGCGAGGCAGGCAAGACAGTCGGTGTAAAATTGGTGCGCTACGGGAATGCGTCCGTTGTCTTCAACAAAACCGTGACAGTAGGAAAAGATGTGACACTGTTCTTCGACATCGAGAACAATGCCTTCGGCCAGTACAAAATCACCTTTACACGCCAGAGTGCCTCCGACAATATCACCATTAGCAACATCATACTGTATTACATCCAAGAATCAACAGGTGTCAAAGAGATTCCGCAATCATACATTGACAACTCTACTATCTGGGACCTATCGGGAAGAAATGTCGGAACAGACAAAAATGTTCTCCGTCCAGGCATCTATGTTCGTGGCGGCAAGAAAATATGGATTAAGTAATTTCATGTGAAAAGGATATTACGAAATATTCTCGGCTTTTGCGCAGTAGTTTTGTTAGCCTCCTGTTCGGTAAGCAATTACATTCCCGATGGTGAATACTATCTGAAAGATGTAAGTGTGAGCACCGATGACAAAGTGGCGACCAAAGGCTACAACTTCAACAGTTATATCTTACAGGTGCCCAACTCCAAATGGTTTATAGCCAAAGTGCCGTTGGGCATCTACATGCTTTCGGGCAACGACACCACCAAGTGGCGTTGCCGACTGCTGCGCAAACTGGGAGAGGCTCCACATCTATACGATAGCATCGCTGCCCAAAACTCAGAAGAGGCAATGGAGCAAATGCTAGTCAACGAGGGTTACTTGAAGGCCAATGTGGTGCAACAGAAGACCATCAAGGGCAAGAAGTTGAAATTGGACTACCATGTGGAACCAGGCAAGTGTTATTTCATTCGTAATATCCACCGCAACATCGACAACGAAGGAATCAGAAAGTTACTGGTCAGCAACGACACACTGACTTCCTACCTTCGTGAAGGCATGCCCTTCAATGTCAACAGGCTCAATGAAGAGCGTTCACGCATCAACACCTTGCTGCGCGACAACGGCTACTTTCATTTCGTAAAAGACCACATCACCTTCTTTGCCGACACCCTTGAAGGCAGCACCATGGTTGATATCACCTTGAATATCAGCAAATACGTGCCAGACGGACGTTCCTTACCTGAAGACCACCGCCGCTACCATATAGGCGACATCACCTTTCTAACGGACTATACAAACCTAGACCAACCCGCCGACTCTTTTTACCACGACGGCTATAAGTTCATCTACCAAGGTAAAAGGCGTTTCCGCGCCAGTCTCCTTCAATCCAACACCACTATCAGAGAAAACGAGCTATACAGCGAAAGCAAATACAGGCAAACGCTCACAAACCTCTCTCGACTGAGCGCATTCAGTTTCAGCAATGTCAGATTCGCCCAGCGCCCCACTTCCGACACGCTCGACGCTTTTGTCATTGTAAACCACGCACAGCCCAAGTCCATCAGTTTCGAGGTGGAAGGCACAAACTCGGCAGGAGACCTCGGTGCCGCCACATCAGCATCCTTCCAGCACAAAAACCTCTTCAAGGGTTCAGAGACCTTTACTTTCAAGATTCGTGGTGCCTACGAAGCTATCACCGGACTTGACGGCTACGAAGGCCACAACTACTTCGAGTTGGGCGCAGAATCGAGGTTGGCTTTCCCTGGATTCTACTTCCCCTTTATTCCATCTCAGTTCGCCAAGAAGCTCAAGGCAACTTCTGAAATCGCACTCCAATACAACTTACAGGACCGACCAGAGTTCAAGAGAAGGGTTCTCACCGCGGCTTGGCGCTACCGATGGACGAATCCCAAGCAGAGAATGTCGAGCAAGTTCGACCTTCTTGAAATCAACTATGTTCACATGCCATGGATATCAAAGACTTTCAAAGAACAGTACCTCGACAGCATCGGACGCAGCAACGCCATTTTGGCCTACAACTACGAGAACCTTCTCATCACCAAATTAGGATATTCCTTCACCTACAACTCTCTCGGCACCACCACAGCCACATACGGCAAGAACGCTATCGTCATCCACGGCAACATAGAGACCTCGGGCAATGTGTTCAACGCTTGGAGCCACCTGACCAAAGCCTCGAAAAACAAGGACGACCAGTACAAAGTCTTCGGCATTGCTTTCGCGCAATATGTGAAGGGAGACATTGATTTCTCCAAAAGCATCCGCATAGACAACCGCAACTCCATGGCCTTCAGAGCGGGTATAGGTGTTGCTTATCCTTACGGCAACTCCCATGTGTTGCCTTTCGAGAAACGCTATTTCTCGGGAGGCGCCAATAGTGTGAGGGGATGGTCGGTACGCTCGCTAGGTCCTGGTACCTACAACAGCAACGACAAGGGCATCAATTTCATCAACCAGTCGGGCGACATTAAATTCGATGCCAGCATAGAATACCGAACTTTCCTCTTCTGGAAAATCAACGGAGCTGTTTTTGTGGATGCGGGCAATATATGGACAATTCACGAATACCGTGACCAACCAGGCGGTTGTTTCTATTTCGATGAATTCTACAAACAGATTGCGGTAAGCTACGGTATTGGACTGCGCATGGCGCTTGACTTCTTCACCTTGCGTTTCGACGGTGGTTTCAAAGCTATTGACCCCGCCTACACAGGAAGACGTCACTACCCCATTACCCACCACAACCTCAAGAACGACTTCGCGTTCCACTTCGCCGTCGGTTTGCCATTCTGATGGTTATTTGATTGGCAGAAAAAATTCGGCACCAAGTTATGGCATATTGAAATAATTGTAATATATTTGTAAATTGAATTTCATCACTACGCTCTCCTTATTACAGGTTAACGGAAATATGTTACATGTCAATTAATTAAATAACTAATTATTTTTTAATTTTTTACCGAAATTTGTTAAACCATTACTTTAAATAAAAACACACGATGAGAATCTTACAGAAAACCATTGCGTCAGTGATTGCGCTGGCCATGACAAGTTCCACTTTCGCCCAGGCTCCACAGGTTAATGCCAACAAAGATGAGATGGTAGCCTACCTCTTCACCTACTTCACAGGTAACGCGCCTGAGGAAGAACAAGTATGCTACGCATTGAGCGAAGACGGCTACAACTTCACTCCGCTCAACAATGGCCACCCTGTTATCAAGAGCGACTCTATCGCCCTGACAGGATGCACCCGCGACCCACACATCCTGCGCGGCAAAGACGGCAAGACCTTTTACATGGTGCTGACCGACATGAAGTCGAGCCTCGGATGGAGCAGCAACCGCGGTATGGTGCTTCTGAAATCCACCGACCTCATCCATTGGCAGCATTCCACCGTTCATTTCCCCACCAAATACTACAAGAAGTGGGGCAACGTCATCCGCGTCTGGGCACCAGAAACTGTCTATGATGAGCAGGCTGGTAAATATATGGTGTTCTATTCATTGCGCACCGATGACCGTCGTTCTTTCGACCGTATCTACTATTCTTATGCCAATGATGACTTCACTGACCTTGAAGGTGAACCCACCTACCTTTTCGACAGTGGCGACGCCACCATTGACGGCGACATCGTCTTCAATCCTGCCGACCAGCTCTACCACCTCTTTTATAAGACAGAGGCCGGACGCGGAATCTTCCAGGCCACGGCCAAGCAGCTGACCGCCGCCCCCGGTGAGAAGCCCGGCAGCCAGTGGACCAAGTTGCCAGACCATGTGGACCAGACCAATGTAGCCGTGGAAGGTGTGGGTGTATGCCGCACCATCGACGGCAAGAGCTGGATTGTGATGTACGACTGCTATGCCAACGGCTACTACCAGTTCTGCAAGAGTGCAGACCTCAAGACTTTCGAGGTGGTTCAGAATACGGAAACCAAGGGTTTGTTCACCCCACGTCATGGCACCATCATCCCCATCACACAGGCAGAAAAAGACCGTCTGCTGGCAGCGTATGGCAACCACACCAACGCCATTCTGCCCGGTTTCCATGCCGACCCCGAGGTACTCTACTCCAACAAGACCAAACGCTACTACATCTACTCCACCACAGACGGTATGCCCGGCTGGGGCGGCTGGTACTACACCTGCTATTCATCGAGCGACCTGAAGGAATGGAAGGACGAGGGCACAGTGCTTGACGTGAGGAGCGACCAAGTGAAATGGGCAAAAGGCAATGCCTGGGCCCCCGCCATCATCGAGCGCAAAGAGAAGGACGGCTACAAGTACTACCTCTATTTCAGTGGCGACGCCGGTCAGCGCAAGGAGATCGGTGTTGCAGTGAGCGACTCCCCCACAGGGCCATTCGTGGATTCGGGCAAGCCCATCGTGAGCGACTCTCCTGTAGGCCATGGCCAGCAGATTGACGTGGATGTGTTCCAAGACCCCAAGACAAAGAAGTATTACCTCTACTGGGGCAACGGCTATATGGCAGGTGCTGAGCTCAACGACGACCTGACCAGCATCAAGCAGGAGACCATCAAGGTGATGACCCCTGAAGGCGGCAGCCTGAGGGACTACCAGTACCGCGAGGCTCCATACGTCTTCTTCCGCAAAGGCACCTATTACTTCATGTGGTCGGTAGATGACACAGGTTCGCCCAACTACCATGTGGCCTATGGCACAGCCGACAATCCCCTTGGTCCCATCAAGGTGGCCGACGACCCCATTGTGCTCATCCAGGATCCCGCACAAAAGATCTACGGCCCTGCCCACAACTCCGTGCTGCAGATTCCGGGCAAGGACATCTGGTACATCGTCTATCACCGAATCAACTGGAACTACATCGACCGTCAGTTCGGTCCAGGCATTCACCGTGAGGTGTGCATCGACCGCATGACCTTCGACAAGCAAGGCAAGATCGAAAGAGTGAAACCGACCCAGGATCCTGTCATCACGCTGAAATAAGTCTTAGAGCCATTGCAAAAACAACGGCTCATAACAAAAACGGCATCGGAACCGCGACCACGATTTCGATGCCGTTTTTATCCGTTTTTTCATAGGGTTACATCACGGCTGTCTTCTTGCCTCCGATGATGTAAATACCCTTTTGGGTGATGTGGTCGATGCGGACACCAGTAAGCGTGTAACAAGCGCTGGAGGCGCTGTCTTTATCATACTCTGCGCGATTCACTTCGATGCCGTCGGGCTTGTCACTAACGCTCAGTTCGATGATGTCACCCGCAGACGACGTGGGGATGGTGAAACTGTCGTCGCTGTTCCTTGTCACCTCCACCTCCATACCGTTCACCTTAGCGGCAATCGTCTTGTCTTTAGGCAGACGACCTACTGTGAGTGTCAACGGTTGTCCTTGGTTGTTGAGGATACGGGCACTGACGAAAGCACCCTCAGCCCATTCCTGATCGACTGTGAAGTCACCAACAGCCTTCAGCCCCTTAGCGTTTCCGCTCCTCCATGCCGTGGGGATGGCTGGCAAAAGGTGTATGTTGCCGTCATAACTCTGTAGCAACATCTCAGCCACACCCGATGTGTAGCCGAAGTTACCGTCAATCTGGAAAGGCGAATGTGCGTCCCACAGATTGTAGTAGCATCCGCCCTGACCTGACATGGCGATGACGTATGACTGGCTGTGCTTGAGCATGAGTGCGAAGACCTTGCGGGCCTCGTTGCCTTCCAGCGCACGGGCAAAGAGGTTCACCTTCCAGCCACCCGACCATCCCGTCACATCGGTAGCGTTGCGCACGTGCAGCGAATTGACGGCAGCGTTGTAGAGTCGCTTCTCCTGGGCTTTGTTGGAGTAAGCCGACACTTGGTTGTAGGGGAAGAGAGCCATAAGATGACTCAGATGGCGGTGGCTGGCGGCATCGCCTTGAGAGTTGAGGGAGAGGTCGGCCCACTCCTTCAGGCACGTTTTTCCGTCGTAAGTCTCGGTATGGAGTCCCTTGTCGAGCACTTCCCAGAAATCTCGCATTTCCTGTAGGTCATCAGCCGATATGGGAGAGTCGTCGCCAAGTGCTTCTGCACCTTCGATAACGCTCCGCACCACCTCTGCCGTGTTCTGTTGGGCAAAGGCAGTAGAGTGCCCACTGGGACCATGTTCGGGCGAGTATTCATTGGCCACGTAGTAGGTACCGTTCTTGGCCTTGGTGCTGATATCCTTGAGGAACTGGGCGCAACGGAGCATGGCGGGCAACGCACGACGCAGGAAGTCGCGGTCGAGCGTGTAGCGGTAGTGCTGCCAGAGGTGGGAGCAGTCCCAGGCGGCCAAGGTCTTGATTTCAAAAGCCATCCAAGTAGAAGTGCCACCGAAGATATTCGTTTCTGTAGGTACCATCCATCCCCTGACGCCGTTCTTATAACGTTGGGCAATACGATGGTAATTATAGTCATCGCTAGAGAGGGTGATGGTGTTGTTGAGGAACGGCAGGTGCATCGCACTGAGGTTGGTGGACTCAGCCGGCCAGTAGTTCATTTGGACATTCACGTCGGTGTGGATGTCACAATGCCAGAAACCAGTCTTTGAATCGTTGTTCCAGATGCCCTGCAGGTTGGCGGGGGCGTTGATGAGCACGTTGTTGCAACTCACCATGAGATAGCGTCCGTATTGGAAATAGAGTTGTTCGAGAAAGAGTCCGTCAGCCTTGTTGCGGTTGGCGGAGTAGGCATAGTTATCTACCAAAGCCTTGGTGGTGAGTGTGCTGGCAGCATCGCCCAACTGGAGACTTACGCGTCCCATGAGTTCGGAGAACTGCTCCACATGGGCGGCAAAGACTTTGTCCCATCCGTCGTTGCAGGCAGCGTCGAGGATTTGGCTGTTGCGTTGTGCCACGTCGGCACGTGTACCCTTGACGTAGGAAGGTGTGCTGTCGTCGAAGTTGGTAGCAGCTGTCATAAAGAGTGTCACCTCCTTGGCTCCGTCCACCTCGATGCCTTGGTCTGTAGTGGTGACTGTACCCCCGTTGGCCAACACACGCATCTCGGTGCTGTAGTTCACAGCCTTGAGCTTGCCGCCGAAAGTAGCGGTAGCCTCGTTGTAGGTCACTGCCGTTGCATTGATATAAGCATCGGGGGCATAACTGAAACGCAGATGCAGGCCTTTGCTGCCATCAGTCTCGTAGTGGGCTGCCAGCACGCGGTGAGGTTCGGACACAATATATCGGCGAGTGAAGTGGTCACCGTCAGCATTGCTGAAGTTGACGCCTGCCACTCCTTGCTCGATGTCAAGGTAACGGGTGTAGTCGTTGATGGGCCGGCTGTTGTCGGTTTTCGATGCCATCTTGCTGAGGTCATCAACGAGTATCTTGCCGAGACAGGCGTATGTCCCATGCTCACCATAGTCGGTGGGTGAGCCGTTGTAGAGCGTCTTCTCGTTGAGCACCATCTCGTCTTGCAAGACTCCGCCGAGTAGCGAGGCACCAATCTGTCCGTTGCCGATGGGCAGACTATACTCCATCCAAGGGTTGGAAGAACCGGAAAGCGTGGAGGGGAAGTCGTACCAGAGGCTGAGCGGACTGATGTCGGTAGGGCGGTCTCCTCCATTCACCTTATAGTAGTCGAGCACTGGCAGTTCGCCTTCGGGGGTGAAGATGAAAGTCGAGTTGTTGTCGCCTACGGCACCGCTACTGTTCCAATGGGCAAGGTAGCCACCCTGCTGGTTCCAATAGTTGGTGCCAGAAGTGCCGTCTTTGATGAACCATCCGGTAACTCCTGCCTCGTTCTTACCTTTTTGGAAGGTAAACGATGTCGATTTGGCGCCGTCGGCTTTCACCATAGCCGCCCTGCTGGAGTTGGAAGTGGAGATGACATAAGACGTGCCGAGCGCCTTGTTGTAGATTTGAAAACCACCCGAGCCATCAGCGACGATACACCACAGTCCGGCATCGGACGTGTCAGGTTGGGTATTGCTCAGTTTCAACGTGTAGGTGCCTTCAGTATAACCCTTCGCAGTACTCAGGTAAAAGTATGTGCCACCTGTCTTATAGTTCGCGATATGATACCATACGGTGTTGGCGTCGAAATCCGTTTCGGGTTTCGCAGACACCCACAGGTCGTTGACCAGTTCGTTGGCGTAAGTGCTTGCGAAACCTGCGACACTTAGCACCATACAAAGGAAAAAACGATAGAAATGATGCATAATGATAGCCTTTAGTCGTTAGAAGTTAGTTGTTAGTCATGCAAATTTACACAAAAAACAATGATCTATGGAACCTAATCCCCAAAAAAGAATCGTTTTTTTAGGATTACGCGCTATGAAAAGGTTATGATGTGGATTGTGGACCGATTGATTGTCAATCCTCTATGTGGGCAGTGTCAATGCTCCTGAATCGAAATCAGAAGATTGATTCTTTCCTGCTTTTCCATATTGGTTATTGTTTTGCTGTTAAAGGATGTTCTCCTATCTCATTGTCGTAAAGATATAGTGGGCAGTCCTCCTATAGTATTTTCGTACTCTGGCTGCACCGAAGTTACTCTGTCTCGGTAATGAAAAGAAAAACGAGTTTTCCTTTTCTATTTCTCTCGACTTTTCGTAACTTTGCAAAAAACTGTTGAATTATGAAAAGGACTATCGTATATTTATTAGCACTGATACTTCCCATTTGGGTACTGAGCAGTTGTAAAGACGGTAAGCAGAATACCGGGGGCAACGAGACTAACGACTCGATCAACACAGAGACCTCTCAACTCCTCGAATCAGAGACTCAGGAAAACACTGAACTTACAGAATCCGAGGACGAGGTGACACCTGACGATGGGGATGAGATCCCACCTGGTATGTTCGCTCCCAAAGAGGTGGCAAGACTGTGGAAGAAAGAGAACATCAAAGTGCCAGGACAGAAAAGCGATATTGTCGCCCTTTTCGAGGCGTTCTACTCAGAGTGGCCTACACTGGCTGGTAACCGCATCGTCCATGAAACCAACCCGAAGTTGGCACCCAGTGATTATTATTACGAGGAGGGTTCCATCATCGACCGTAAAAACGGCTATTTAGAGTCAGCTTGGTACGAGGGCGAGGACCTGGGCGTGATTTCCGCATGTGTATGGAACCGCAAGAACGGACACAAACTCTTTGCTGTGAACTTCCACGCCGAGAAGGATTTCCTCTGCTTCTACGACTTCGACCCCGCAAAACGAACCCTTACCCCGGAAGAAAGCCCCATCAAACGGGAGCATCTCAACAACCCCGACAAGGATCCCATATGGTACACACTGCCGCACGAAGGCAAGACCTTGGAAGTAATAGAAGATACCGGTGAAGAGGAAATCGCTACCACCTACTATAACTTCGACGGACAGAACCTGAAGTTCGCGGGGCACGGGAATTGAATAATTAAAACAACGCCCACTTTAACTCCATATATTTTAGTGAGATACAAGACGGTTATTTTCGACTTGGATGGAACACTATTGGACACACTCGGCGACTTGTCGTCGAGCGTGAACCATGCGTTGCGCCAGCATGGATTGTCAGAGAGGAGCAAAGCCGATGTGAGGCGTTTTCTGGGCAACGGCATTCGCCGACTTGTGGAACAAAGTGTACCGGAAGGCACCAGTCCAAGCATGACTGAAGAAGTGTTTCAGACCTTCAGACAATACTATCTTGAACACAGCCTTGACGAGACCGCTCCATATGAAGGCATCATGGAACTGCTACACCAACTGCACGACATGGACGTGGCAACGGCTATCGTCAGCAACAAACTCGACCCAGCGGTGAAGGAACTGCACCAGCATTTCTTCAGCGACACCATCCGCGTGGCCATCGGCGAGTCATCTTCTATTCGTCGCAAGCCCGCGCCCGACATGGTGGACGAGTGCATCCGTCTGTTAGGTTGTGACCGCCAGTCTTGCTTGTATGTAGGCGACAGCGAGGTCGATTTGCAGACTGCCCGCAATGCCTCCCTACCCTGTTGTTCTGTCAGTTGGGGCTTCCGCGACAAGAAACAGCTCATCGAGGCCGGCGCCACCACCATCATCGACCGCCCAGAGGAGTTGATGGGAGTGATTCAAGGGCAGTAGTGATTCCGTCGATGCTATCGAGTAATGAAAGCGGAAAAACAAACATTTCATGCCAATAGTTTGCAGATATCAAGAAAAAAGCTGAACTTTGCGACGGATTTACACCTAAGCCTATTTCACGGATTTTTTTATCTAACATATTCACCCACCCTATGAAGAAAAGTTTTTTTTACCTCTCCTTTTTACTATTATTCACTGCGTTATCCTGTTCAGGTAGGTCATCGTACACTCCCCCCGAGAATACTCCTGAAGAGAAAGAAGATACCACTGTCAATCATCTGACTCTGCTGGTGGCAGGCGACATCATGCAACACGGCCCTCAGATCAATGCAGCCAGACGGCCTTATGGGACATACGACTATAAAGACTGCTTCGCCTACGTTAAAGATGAAATCGAAAGTGCTGACATAGCCATAGTCAACTTTGAGACTACGTTGGGAGGTCCTCCCTACAAAGGCTATCCCCGTTTTAGCGCCCCCGATGATTATCTCAAGGCCATCATCGATGCAGGCTTCGATGTGCTGACCACAGGCAACAACCACTGTCTCGACACAGGAAAAAAAGGATTGGAACGCACCATCATGATGATGGACTCCCTCCGTATTCCCCATCTCGGAACATACGTGGATACCACAGCCCGCAAGGACTCTTATCCTTTGCTTGTGGAGAAAAACGGATTCAAAATAGCATTGCTCAACTTCACATACGCCACCAACGGACTTGTCCGGGAGAAACCCAACCATGTAAACTATATTGACACCACGGAGATAGCGGCAGACATTGAGAAAGCGAAGTCGATGCATCCCGACATCATCATCGCCATTCCTCATTGGGGTATCGAATATGCCATGACACCCAATGCCCCCGACGTTCAACTGGCCGATTGGTTGCTGCAAAAGGGTGTGAACCACGTTATAGGAGGTCATCCCCATGTGCTCCAGCCTTTCGAGTGGCGCAACCCCGAAACAGAGAATGGCGGTAATATTGTGGCATATTCCTTGGGCAATTTCATCTCCAACCAGAATAAGCCCAATACAGGAATAGGCAGCATGGTGAAGCTGCAATTCTCTAAATGCCAAGAAAAGGTTGTCCTCGACTCCTGCGCTTATACGCTCACATGGTGTTCACGCCCAGCCATTTCCGGTAAACGAAACTACCGCATAGTACCTGTAGCCAATTCCGACACACTGCTCAACGCCGCAGACCGCATCCGTCGCGACAACGACGCAAAGTCTGCCCGACGGATATTCGAACGACACAACAAAAACATCAAAGAATACACGTTCTAAGGCACAATGTGGTGCAAATTGTTTGTGGATCGCTTTTTTTATGTTATTTTGCCCACTTCATCAATTCCGCTTTGATGACATCTGCACCAGGGAAGCCCATGGAAGAATAAATCAACTCTCCTTTCTTGTTGAAAATGAGATAAGTGGGCATCATGTCGAAATGTTGTTTCTTGATGATACCCCAGAACTGATCAGAAGTCAGATAATAATGATGGCTTGACATGTGAGAGGTCAACTCCTTCCATTTCTCCATCTTGGATTGAGTACAGGCCAGGTCTATGAATTGCACGTCAGCAGGCATTTCCTTTGCCAACCTCTCAATCTCCGGCTGAGCTTTGAGGCACGGAATACAACTTGTTCCCCAGAAGTCCATAAACACCACCTTGCCCTTGTAGCGGTCAAGGATGTCGGTCAGCACCTCTTCGGAAGACGCATCAGCGTATGTGAGGCAGAATGTAGTTTCACCGTCTGTGTTTTCCCGCGCCTTTTGGGCAAGTTCCTGTTGGTGGTTCCTCACTGCCTCCCCACATTCCTTATATGTATATGTGTCGGGACTGAAATATTCCTTTGGAATCTGTCCTGTCTCCACTTCTGTCATGCCACTTACAGCACATTGAGCGGCAACAATCTCAGCATTCAGTTTGTTGTATGTGCCGTCAGGGGCTTTGTAGTATTCCAGTGCCAACAAATGATGCCACATCAAATCACCACACGGCGCATACTTGGCATATGCTCCCTCGAAATATTCATTGATGGGAGTTTCAACCACCAAAAGGGAGTCATTGGCTTCTATCGTCTTTTCGAAATCAAAGTCTTCTGACATTTCAATGTCACCATGACCAATCAATGCACTGGTGTATCTTGCGCCAAAGGCACACAACCACTCCAGGTAAGTGTCCTCCACCTCCATCCTCTGAAGTGCCTTGGTCGCAGAGGTGCAATCGGATTGGTTGATTTTGTCTATTTTCTTATCACGATAACAGACAAGCTCCTTTCTTCGTTCATTGGATGTCTTTGAAGCACGAAGACGCTGATAAAGCGATTCTTCAGCCTCATCATCATCAAAACGCTCAACAAACGATCTTGACATCTCAAGGTTGGTCCTTGCATATCTTCCCTTGAACGCAATAGCCTTGCACGTTTGTCCGTTCATTTCCACCAGACATGAGATCTCCTCGTCCGGACAAAGCAACAAAGGCATGGCAAACGCCCCGATGCTTACAAGAACAGTTCTCACGAGAGAGAGGGGAACCTCCAATGTGGCCTTTCCATCAACACTGATGGGTGTTGACCATTCGCAAGGATAATAGATGGAAACGCCAAACGGTTTGAATAAATCTGTCACTTCAACCCTCTCGCCAAACTCAGTTCTATAGTTGAAGAACTGAAAGTTCACCTTTGCCACTCCCTTGCGGAACGCGACATCAGGCAAAACCTCATCCGCCTCGTAGGTGACGTTCTTCCACTCTTCGGGAATGTCTGCGCTTTTCTGTGCCCGGTTAATCGTGGCAACGAAAACGAGCAGGATGGTAAGGATGGTTCTATTCATGATTCATTGTTTCTATTAGAAAGAAATGATCCTCTATTTCAAAATCTTCAAAACGGCTTCGCGGACACTTGGTGCCAGGCTGGGGCATAGCCGTACCACGTCATCTGGCGAAGGGACTCCACATACCCCTTGGGAAGGTCAGGATGTGCCGCACACAAGGAGTCTATATGCTGGAATTATTCTTGTAGAGTTTGCGGATAAACTTGGCGGCATCCTGCATATCCATCCTGAGATGTCGTCAAGCAGGATGTCCGCCTTTGTTCCCGGTCGGCAGAAGAGATTGAGCGCTCCCCAGACAACACCTTGTATCTTGTTGTCATCCCAGATCTGGATATGTTGTGTGCGATAGGCAGGAATCTTCACTGTCCACCGTCCCTCGCTGTCGGTGACAGGATGAAGTGCTACCGTGTTGCCAGTGAAGAAATCAGGATAGATCAATGTGGCTTTCTCTCCTTTTGCCTTGCTGGCCAACTGAAAAGTTATGGTGACGCTGTCTTGCGTCCTTCCTGTTAAAGCGAAGAGTGCAAGCAGGATGGTGATGATGGTTTTATTCATTTCAACGTTTTTTGATCTTAATGCCAAAGACATAGATATGTGGACTGTTCTTGAAGGTATCGCTGTTGAGATAGTCATTATCAAACTCAACAACGTCGCAGTTGCGGCAAATCTTGTCATCGGGATCATACCAAGATGAAGCATACGCGGCGATGGGAATCACTTCATTTTCTTTCCATTTTGGTTGTATGACAAAAGGACGGGATTTATACGATATGATATCATATCCCTCCGCTTCATTATTCACAGACGATAGAGGCAGGTTCATGGTGAAGCCACAGACTTCATCAAACTGGAAGTTGCAGGTAAACAAAGAGTCTGTTTGGGGCATGAAACCCACTGTGATTGTTTTAGCACTATTGGTATAGCCTATTCCCCAGTCATCCATTAGGTCTGTTTCCAATTTACCTTTCGAATAAACCTGGATGACAGGCGACAACAGATACTTGTCTTTCTCCAGATTCGACAAATCAAGAGCATAGACATAATAACCTTATTTGTTGAGCAAATTGATATAATCCTTTGCCGTCGGTTCAGCCTTGCTGATTTCCTGTGCCCAACCCGCTATCGCAATAAAAGCGGATAGAAATGTGATAATGGCCTTTTTCATGTTCATCGTTTTTTATTATAGACGACAAATTCGAAGAATTATTTCATCCAGGAGCGTTAAATGTTCTTAATGAAAATGATGTTGTTCATGCATTTTTATAGTGATTATCGATTATTATTTCGAAAACATTCATATATTTGCAACAAGAAAATAAATCAACAACTGACATGAAAAAGATTACATTATTGATATGCTCCATCCTGATGTGCACAACGATGATAGCACAGGATAGGGAGCCGAAAAACATCACATTGACTGACGCGGAACGTACACTGGTGGAGCAGAACAGCGACTTTGCCTTCAACCTCTTCCGAAAGACACGAGGCACAGAGAACCACGTCATCTCGCCGCTCAGCATCACATACGCACTCGGTATGCTCAACAACGGCGCTGAAGGCGTCACACGCGAGGAGATATGCCAGGTACTCTCAGGGGGACGACAGACAGATTATGCAGACGTAGCCTCCATGAACGCCTTCTGCCTCAAGATGCTCACCGAAAGCGCCCTGCTCGACGAGAACACACGAGTAGCCATTGCCAACTCCATCTATTTCAACGGCGATAGGAAGGATGTTCAACTGAAATCGGCATTCAAGGACGCGGCAGCGACCTACTACGATGCCACACCTTCCGTGCTCAGTTTCAGCGACGAGGCGACGTTGGGCATCATCAACCAATGGGCCGCGGACCGCACCGACGGCATGATACAAGACCTGCTCAAACCAGAGGAGTTGAAAGACCCCAACCTCGTGAGTATCCTGCTGAACGCCATCTGCTTCAAAGGGGCATGGGCATATCAGTTCGATGAGAAATGGACGCAACTCCAGTACTTCGGCGACATGAAACACACTGCCATGATGATGTCGCAGACGAGTGAATTCCGTTATGCAGAGAACGACCTCTACCAGTCCGTCATCCTACCCTACGGCAACGGCGCCTATCAGATGACGCTCTTCCTCCCGCGCTATGGAAGGACGCTCGACGAGGTGTTGGCCGCCATGGACGGCAAAAACTGGAACACCACTGAGTACGAAAAATGTGACGTGGAATTAGAAATGCCACGCATCGAGACTGACACCGACCAAAACCTGATTGACATCATGTACTCGCTCGGCATGGAGAACGCTTTCCTGGAATACGGAGGCCACGGTTTCCTGGATTTCTGCTGTTTCGGCGACAATGAAGAGGACTCCGACCAATGCTGGATCAGCCTGATGAAGCAGAAAGCCCATCTGAAACTTGACGAGAAAGGCACTGAGGCTGCTGCCGTCACCATCATCGAAGTGGCAGACAAAGCCGCTCCCCGTTTTGTCTGGTTCACTGCCGACCGTCCGTTCTTTTACATCATCAGCGAACGAAGCACAGGTGCCATCTTCTTCATCGGGCAATACATGGGCGATCCTATTAAGAACGCTCGCCACGACATCAGCCTCAGCGACATGGAGCGGCAACTCGTGCAGAGCAACAACGACTTCGCATTCCGCCTCTTCAGTAAAGCACGAGGCGAGGAGAACATCATCATGTCACCACTGAGCATCACATACGCTTTGGGCATGATGAACAACGGAGCGGCCGGCCAAACACAGCAGGAGATTTACGATGTGCTGGGCTTTGGCGATGCCGGTTCAGACGCCATCAACCAGTTCTGTCGCAAGTTGCTCGACGAGGCCCCTACACTCGACCAGGAGACCTCAGCCGAGATTGCCAACACCATTTACGTGAACAGCGGAAAGGGATACGAACTGCAAGAGGATTTCATCCAGAAAGCCAATGAATATTACGACGCCACGCCCACAGCCCTCAATTTCTACGACAACTCAACAATAGACATCATCAACCGATGGGCAGACGAACATACTCACGGCATGATTCCGCAGATTGTGAATGAGGAAACGTTCATCCCCGATGCCGTCTGCTATCTGCTCAACGCCCTCTATTTCAAGGGCGCATGGACCAACAAATTCGACAAGGCTGACACCCGCGACGAGGCCTTCAATGGTGGCGCCGAGGTTCCGATGATGTATCAAAAGGAAGAATTTGAATACACAGAGAACAAACTCTACCAAGCCGTGCGGCTGCCATACGGCAATGGTGCGTACCAGATGTCTCTATTCCTTCCCCGTGAGGGCAAGACCATAGCCGACGTGCTTGATGCCATGGACGGAAAGAACTGGCAGTTCAAGAGTTACGACGATTATATTGTTGATCTGAAGATGCCACGTTTCAAAACTAGCACCAACCTTAACCTGGTTAAGATAATGACTGATTTGGGCTTGACAACGGCATTCGCCGAAACCGCAGATTTCCCCTATTTCGGCAACCGTTCTGTCTCAATTACCGACATGTTCCAGAAAGCCGTCATCGACCTTAACGAGGAGGGTACAGAGGCAACTGCCATCACGGTGATTGTGCCAATTGATGGCATGCCTATAGAAGTCAACTTCCATGCCGACCGCCCCTTCTTCTACATCATCAGCGAACGAAGCACGGACGCCATCTTCTTTATCGGGCAATTCGTAGGCGACACCACAACTGGCATTTCACGAATTGAAAACGGAGAAAGGGCCATAGACAGCAGGAGAATCTACGACCTTCAGGGGCGATGGTTCGAGACAGACCAAACCGTACTGAAAAAGGGTATCTACATTGTAGGAGGAAAGAAGATACTTGTTAAATAAGGCACCTGTTATTCGTTTTATCAGAGACAAATCCACACGGGAAGTCCAAGATAGTGAGACAAAATATTGGCGGTTTGCTTTTTTTTGTGTTATTTTGCACGCTGAATACATTTTTTGATAACAACATTAAATTTATGGCAACACAAACACAAGTATTCAAGACGTTATTGTTAACGGCCGCTCTTGCATTGGGCCATCAGCATGCATCAGCTCAGCAAACAAGTGACAAGACAGAAAAAGACTGGCTTAAGGCGCTGTCTTCGAGAATTGAGGTTAATGGCTACGCTCAGGCAGGTTACACCTGGACGCATCAGGATGGTAAGCACACCAACACCTTTGACCTGAAACGCACACTGATCTGGGCAAAGGCGAGAATAACCGACCGTTGGTCGTTCCTCTTCATGCACGACTTCTCGTCTGTGGTTCAGGAGTTCTACACCGACTACCGCGTGACCAACAACCGTGCCTTGACCGTCCGTCTCGGCCAATTCAAGAATGCGCTCACTCTGGAGAACCCATTGTCGCCCACCAAAGTGGAGTTGATCAACGTTTTATCACAAGGTGCCACTTATCTGTCAGGTTGCGGTTCCGACCCTCTTTATGGTGTGAACTACGGTCGTGACCTCGGACTGGAGATTTACGGTTACCTGTTCAACGACCATCTATATTACGAATTGGAAGTCATGCAGGGTCAGGGTATCAACTGCAAGGACCGCAACAACGAGAAAGACTTCATCGCACGCCTCGACTATCGTCCGACAGAGAACTGGCGAATCGTTGCCACAGGTCAATTAGGTCGTGGACACGCCATTGCCACCTCCAAATACAATCCTGGTATTGCCGTGGGTCAGAACTACACCCGTAACCGTTGGTCTGGCGGTGCAGAATGGAAAAGTCATGTGAAAGGCGTTGACTACTGGAAGAACCGTTGCTCAAGCGTCCGCGGCGAGGTTTTAGGCGGCAAAGACGGAGATGTGAACAGTTTTGGCGCATACGTCACAGCCAGTGTACCTGTTTGTCAAGCTTTGGATGTGGTTGGTTCTGTCGATTACTTCGACTACAACACCGATGCTAAGATGCAGCAGACCAACGCCACTCTAGGTGTTCAGCACTGGTTCTACCGCACATGCCGCGCCCAGTTGCAATACACGCTTTGCAGTCCAAAGCAAGGTGACACTTACGGCACATTGCAGGCACAAATCCAAGTGGCTTTCTAGTTTCACAAAAATAGAGGGTTCATAGTGTAGATAAAGCCTATGACGACAAATACGAAAAAGGGGATGCGCGATGCGCATCCCCTTTAAGTTTTCTGAAAAAATAAAGGCTTTATGCCTCAGCGGGAGCCTCAGCAGTTTCGGCAGCGGCTTCTGCATTTGCAGCAGCCTCGGCCTCAGCTTTAGCCTTAGCGGCTTCAGCCTTCTTCTCGGCCACCTTCTGTGCGATAGCCTCATTAACCTTCTTCTCAGCAGCCTGACGAGCCTCATAAGCCTTCTTGGCCTCGGCCTTGTTGTCCTGCATCAACTTAGTCAGCTTGCTCTTGCGCTCAGCTTTCCAAGCTTCGAACTTAGCTTCAGCAGTAGCCTCGTCGAAGGCGCCCTTCTTCACACCGCCTTCAAGATGCTTCTTGAGGTAGACACCCTCATGAGAGAGGATGTTGCGAACGGTGTCAGTAGGCTGTGCGCCCACACCAACCCAATAGTAGGCGCGATCAAAGTTCAAATCTACTGTTGAAGGATTGGTGTTGGGGTTGTAAGTACCAATCTTCTCAATAAAGCGACCATCACGTGGTGCCTTGTCGTGTGCGACTACGATAGCATAGAAGGCATATCCCTTGCGACCGTGACGCTGCAATCTAATTTTAGTTGCCATTTAGTTGTAATGTAAAATTTAATGAGTAATGATTTGAATATGTCGCTAACTCGTAACGACGGTGCAAAGTTACAACTTTTCGCTGAAATAACAAAAAAAATCCCCTCAACTTGCTTTTTTAGAAACAATCCTTTCGTAGTGTGGAGAAATCTTGTTAAATTTGTACGGTTTTTGTAATGTGCACTTTGCAAAATGGAAGATTTGATAAGCCATCAAGGCATAGTGGAGCGCATTGAGGACGGCATTGTGAGCGTGAAAATCGTGCAACATAGTGCATGCAGCGGATGCAAGGTGAAGTCGATGTGCTCCTCTGCCGAGAGCAAGGAAAAGACTGTGGATGTGTTGACTTCCAAAGCCTCGGATTACAAGGTGGGAGAAGAAGTTATGGTTTATGCCGGGTTGTCGATGGGCCGCACGGCTGTGATTATTGCTTTTGTTATACCTTCAATCATTATGGTACTGTGGTTAATCGTGGCCTTGCAGTTCTTGAAAATGGGCGAACTTCCTGCCATTGGCAGCGTCTTGTTGCTTCTTGGTGTTTATTATGTCATACTTGGTATGAACAAGAAGAGAATCAATCGTCGTTTCATGTTCTACATCGCAAAGACCGGGCAAAACTAGAAAAACTAGGCAGACTAGGTAAACTAGGAAAAAGTAAAAAAAGACTATAAAAAGACTAACACTATTAAAACATTTAATAATCCAGATTTATGAACGTAATTCTTACAGCTGTGATTGTATTGGGTGCGGTAGGTCTGATAGCAGCCATTGTGCTGTTCTTCGTATCCAAGAAGTTTGCAGTGAAGGAGGATCCTCGTATCGCGCTTGTCAACGAAGTGCTGCCTGGAGCCAACTGTGGTGGTTGCGGTTTCCCTGGCTGTGGCGGTATGGCCTCTGCATGTGTGAAGGCCGCCGACAGCGGTTCACTTGAGGGGCTCAACTGTCCAGTGGGTGGTTCAGCGGTGATGAGCCAGGTGGCATCCATCCTCGGTATGGAAGCCGCTGCCTCCGACCCCAAGGTGGCAGTGGTTCGTTGCAACGGGTCGTGCGAGAACCGCCCCCGAATTGCAGAGTATGACGGTCTGAAGACCTGCCGTGTGGTTCATGCATGCGGTGCAGGTGAGACAGGCTGTGGTAATGGTTGTCTTGGATGTGGCGACTGTGTGGCCGCTTGTAAGTTCGACGCCATCCACATCAACCCCGAAACGGGAATTCCCGAGGTTGACGAGGAGAAGTGTGTGGCTTGCGGTGCCTGTGTGAAAGCCTGTCCTCGCAACATCATCGAGCTTCGCCTGAAAGGCAAGAACAACCGCCGCGTGTGGGTTGGTTGCGTGAACCAAGACAAGGGTCCTGCAGCCATGAAAGCCTGCAAGGTGTCGTGTATTGCCTGTGGCAAATGTGTGAAGGAGTGCAAGTTCGACGCCATCGCCATCCAGGGCAATGTGTCGTACATTGACGACGAGAAATGTAAGGCTTGTCGTGCTTGTATGAAGGTGTGTCCACGTGAGTGTATCTACGATGCCAACTTCCCCAAGAGCATCAAGGAAGTGATGAAAGCCGAAGCCGAGCGCAAGGCCGCCGCAGAAGCAAAAGCAAAAGCTGAAGCAGAGGCAAAGGCCAAGGCTGAAGCAGAGAACACAGCGACACCAAACGTAACAGAAGAAACCAAACCTAAAGCAAAGGAGGAATAACAGTATGAGAACATTCAGAATCGGTGGTGTACACCCTGAAGAGAACAAATTGTCGCATGAAGTGGCTACAGTTCCCGCCGAACTTCCAAAGCAGGCTGTGTTCCCTCTGTCGCAGCACATTGGTGCTCCAGCCAAGCCTGTGGTAGAACGAGGCCAGGAGGTGAAGGTAGGAACTCTGCTTGCAGAGGCTGGTGGTTTTGTTTCAGCCCCAATCTATTCTTCTGTATCGGGCAAGGTGGCAAAGATTGACACTGTGGTTGATGCCACAGGCTATCGCAAGCCAGCTATATATATTAATGTAGTAGGTGATGAATGGGAAGAGAGCATCGACCGCAGCGACAAGTTGGAAACACTCGCTGACCATCCAGAACTTACTCCAGAGGAGATTATCAACCGTGTGAAAGTGGCAGGTGTCACAGGTATGGGTGGCGCCGGATTCCCCACCTTCATCAAGCTCACCCCTCCCCCAACAGCAACAGCCACTTGCGTGATTATCAACGCTGTTGAGTGCGAGCCTTATATCACGAGCGACTACCGTCTGATGATGGAGAAAGCCGACGAGATTATCGTGGGCATTGACCTGTTGATGAAGGCCGTAAAGGTGAACAAAGGCTATATCGGTATTGAGTGCAACAAGCCGAAGGCTATCGAGCTTTTTAAACAGAAACTCGCTAGTCGTCCTGAAATCGAGGTTGTACCACTTCAGAAGCGTTATCCGCAAGGAGGTGAGAAGCAGTTGGTTGACGCTGTCATCCGCCGTCAAGTTCCCGCACCTCCCGCCATTCCTGTGAACGTGGGCGCTGTAGTTCAGAACGTTGGAACTGCATTCGCTGTTTATGAGGCAGTGATGAAGAACAAACCTTTGTTCGAGCGTTACGTCACAGTAACAGGCAAGAAGATTGCTCATCCCGGCAACTTCCTCGTCCGCATGGGCACACCGATGATTCAGTTGATTGACGCGTGCGGCGGTATGCCTGAAGGTGACAACAAACTCCTCGCTGGTGGTCCGATGATGGGCAAAGCCCTGACCTCGGTCGAAGTTCCAGTGTGCAAGGGTACCAACTCCGTGACGGTGCTCAGTGGCGATGACGCCAAGCGCAAAGAAGCCCAGCCATGCATCCGCTGCGCCAAGTGCGTAAGCGCTTGTCCTATGGGTCTGGAGCCCTATCTGCTGGCCAAGCTGTCGGACAAGGGCGAATGGGATCGTCTTGAGAAAGAGATGATCACCTCATGTATCGAATGTGGTTCCTGTCAGTTCACCTGTCCGGCCCATCGTCCGCTGCTCGACAACATACGTATTGGAAAGACCACCGTTATGGGTATCATCAGATCCCGTAGTGCTAAAAAATAAGAGACATCATGGCAAACAAACTAATAGTATCATTATCACCGCATGCGCATGGCACCGACAGCGTTGAGAAGAACATGTACGGCGTGATTATCGCGCTGCTGCCCGCTCTCATCGTGTCGTTCATCTATTTCGGCTTAGGCTCCGCCATCGTGTGCTGCACAAGCGTTTTGGCTTGTGTGTTCTTCGAATGGGCCATCACGAAGTTCATCATGAAGCGTGAGCGCAGCACTGTGTTAGATGGCTCTGCTATCCTGACAGGTTTGTTGCTGGGCTTCAACCTGCCCTCCAACCTTCCGATATGGATTATCATCATCGGTGCATTAGTGGCTATAGGCATCGGCAAGATGACTTTCGGTGGTTTGGGCTGCAACCCCTTCAACCCCGCATTGGTAGGACGTGCCTTCCTCTTGGTGTCATTCCCCGTACAGATGACCACATGGCCAGTTCCTGGCCAGATAGGCATCAACGGTTACATTGACGCCCAAACAGGAGCCACCCCGCTGGCCATCATGAAGGAAGCCATCAAGAGTGGCGATGCCAGTGTCCTCAGCAAACTGCCCGACTCATTGAGCCTTGCTCTCGGTAACTCCGGTAGTTTTGGTGCAGGCAGTTTGGGTGAAGTTTGCGCCCTTGCGCTTATCATTGGCGGTATCTACATGATTGTCCGCAAGATTATCACTTGGCACATTCCCGTGAGCATTCTTCTCACCGTGTTTGTGTTCAGTGGTCTGATGCATCTCGCCAACCCCATCTATGCTAGTCCTGTGGATGTGTTGCTCAGTGGTGGTTTGATGCTCGGCGCCATCTTCATGGCAACCGACTACGTGACCTCGCCTATGACCAAGAAGGGACAACTCATCTATGGTGTGTCGATAGGTGTTCTCACTGTAGCTATCCGCTATTTCGGCGCTTATCCTGAGGGTATGTCGTTCGCTATTCTCATCATGAACGCGTTCACACCGCTCATCAATAATTATTGCAAACCTAAACGATACGGGGAGGTAGTGAAATGAAGAAACTGGAATCATCATTACTGAATATGGTTGTGGTCCTCACACTCGTGTCAGTGATCACAGGTGGGCTTCTCGCCGCTGTCAACTCAGTGACAGAGGGTCCAATACAGGAACAGAAGGACAAGGCACTTGCTGATGGCATCAAGGCCGTGATGGGTGCTGACGATATCAAGGTTACAGCCGATGACAAGGTGAATTCCTCTGTCGATGGCAAGGACCGCGAATACATCATCCACCGTGTGGCCAATGCCAGTGGTGAACCTATCGGTGTGGCTGTGGAGAGCGCCTCTCAAGGTTTCTCTGGCGACGTGAAGATTCTTGTCGGTCTCGATAAGGAAGGTACCATCAAAGGGTACACCATTCTGGAGCATGCAGAGACCCCAGGTCTTGGCGCCCGCGCCGTTGACTGGTTCCAAGATGGACAGAAAGGCAACATCATCGGCCAACAGCCTTCTAAGGGTAAACTTACAGTGAGCAAGGATGGAGGACAGATCGACGCCATCACGGCAGCCACCATCACCTCTCGCGCATTCCTCAAGGCGGTGAACAACGCCTACGAGGTATATGCCAGCCAGGGAGCCGACGCTCAATCAGGTGCAACAAAAAAGAACTAAGGGCTTTATGAAGAATTATCTCAATATCATCAAAAACGGCATAACCACAGAGAACCCCACCTTTGTACTTCTCCTTGGTATGTGTCCTACGCTGGCCACCACCTCAAGTGCCATCAACGGCATGTCAATGGGCTTGGCCACCACATTTGTGCTTCTATGCAGCAACTTCGTGATTTCGTGCATCAAGAGCATCACCCCCGACAAGGTGCGCATTCCAGTCTTCGTGGCTGTCATCGCATCGTTTGTGACCATCCTTCAGATGCTCATCAAGGCCTATCTTCCCACCATCGACGCCTCTCTCGGCATCTTCATCCCGCTGATTGTGGTGAACTGTATCATCCTTGGTCGCGCTGAGGCCTTTGCTTGCAAGAACGACCCGTTGTCGAGTATCTTCGACGGTCTGGGTATGGGCATCGGTTTCACCCTGGCCCTCACCCTTCTCGGCGCTGTCCGTGAGTTGCTCGGTACTGGAAAGATCTTCGATTTCACCCTCTATTCCGACAATTATGGCATGTTGCTCTTCGTGCTTGCCCCAGGTGCTTTCATCAGCCTTGGCTATCTCATCGCAATTGTCAACAAACTCAAAAAATAACAGGACATTATGGCATACATACTTATATTCATCACAGCAATCTTTGTGAACAACATCGTGCTGTCGCAGTTCTTGGGTATATGCCCGTTCCTAGGTGTATCCAAGAAGATTGACACAGCGCTGGGCATGAGTGCCGCCGTGGCTTTTGTGCTGACACTGGCCACCGTGGTGACTTATCTGGTGCAGGTCTATGTGCTCGATCCCAACGGACTGGGTTACCTTCAGACTCTGGCTTTCATTCTTATCATCGCCTCACTGGTTCAGATGGTAGAGATTATCCTGAAGAAGGTATCGCCCCCACTCTATCAGGCCTTGGGTATCTTCCTGCCGCTCATCACCACCAACTGTGCCGTTCTCGGTGTGGCCATCCTGGTGATTCAGAACGACATGTCACTCCTTGAGTCAGTGGTTTACGCATTCAGTACGGCTTTAGGTTTCGGACTGGCTTTGACCGTGTTCGCAGGTATCCGCGAGCAATTGGAGCTGGTCGACGTACCAAAAGGTATGCAGGGCATGGCCATCGTACTCGTTACCGCTGGTCTGCTTTCTCTGGCCTTCATGGGTTTCTCGGGTGTGGATGGCGGTCTGAAAATCTTGTTTGGTTTGGAATAAGAAAACCATATAGCATGCGGCATGCTATAGATTTAGGAAGGGGATATATCCCCTTCCTTTTTTGTTTTCGAGTGATAACATATAGTTTTTTAAGTCTTTAAGGTATTTAGGTATTTAAGGTATGATAGTAGCGATAGCTATTAGAGTCGGGAAATCTAAAAGGAAGTTAAAATAAAAAAATCTTGTTTTGTTGACTAAACCATTTTTCGAGTTGTGAATCAAAAGAACAGTTGCAACTAAAAAAACAGAGACATTAAACAACAAGTTCAACAATTTAAAAACAAGACAACAGTTATGAAAACTTTCATCCTTTCTATCATATCGGCACTCATCATCAACGCATCAGCAATCGCCGCTAACCCCACATCCGAAGCCAAGGGTTTCAATGAGAAGGAATTCGTTCAGCACCGCACAGAGCAGATGACCAACCGCTACGGACTGAGCAAGAAGCAAGCCAAGCAAGTGAATGAAATCAACGAGAAACTGGCTCAGATAATTGCCGACAACTCCCCAGCTGCAAGTACCTCCACCAACAAGCGCACTTTAAGAAACCGTCAGGCAGGAATGCTCCAGAAAGCCAACGTCGCCTACGATCTTGCCTTGCAGAAGATCTTGAATTTCCAGCAGTATCAAGACTATCTCGCTGACAAAGCCGCTAAGCAGCCAAAGCACAATGCTTCCTTACTTTCACAGCATAAAGCACCTCATGCTCCTCATTTCATGGCAATGCGCCACAAATAAAGTCAGAACAGCCAAAGCAGTCAGACCAGTCGGGCCAGCAGGAACATTCCAGCTGGCCCGACTGGCTTTCTTATCATAAAAGTGGAAAGCGAAGGACTAGTTTAAAGGATTCATTAAAAAAAGCGGATAAAAATTGTATATATCAAGTAAAAGGTGTAATTTTGCAAAAAATTTCAACAGATTTCATGATTATGCTTTTCATCCATCATCATCACCATTGCCCCTTCTGATTCTTTCGGGAGCCGCACTACTGATGCTGAGCTTGAAGACCAAGACATACAGTAATGAAGGAGAGCTTGCCGATGAACTTGGCAGGCTCTTTTTTCTTCCCGATGTCTAACTATTTAGTCAGAACCTTCAATAGTCTGAGTTTTCTGAGTAATCCGAATAATCGAAAAAAACAAAAAATAAGACCATTATGTTAAGAATAGCCGTACAGTCGAAAGGGCGACTGTTTGAAGACACCATGTCGTTGCTTGCAGAAGCCGACATCAAGGTGAGCAGTGTGAAACGAACCTTACTTGTGGAGAGCAGCAATTTTCCCGTGGAGATACTCTATCTTCGCGACGATGACATACCCCAGACCGTAGCTTCTGGCGTTGCCGACCTCGGAATCGTAGGTGAGAACGAGTTCATTGAGCGTGGTGAAGACGCCGATATCATCCGACGTCTAGGTTTCAGTAAATGTCGTCTCTCGCTAGCCATCCCCAAGTCAGAGGAATATACTGGCGTGGAATGGTTTGAGGGAAAGACCATTGCAACCTCCTACCCTGTCATTCTTCGCCGTTTCATGGAAAAAGCAGGAGTGAAAATGAATGTGCATGTCATCACAGGAAGTGTGGAGATAGCTCCAGGCATTGGGTTAGCCGACGGTATTTTCGACATTGTCAGCAGCGGTTCCACCTTGGTGAGCAACAATCTCCGTGAAGTGGAAGTAGTGATGAAAAGCGAAGCTTTACTTATCGCCAACAAGAGTCTGTCCACAGAAAAGAAAGCCATCCTCGACGAACTGCTTTTCCGAATTGAAGCCGTTAAGATGGCCGAGGATAAGAAATACGTGCTGATGAACGCACCCACGGAGCGAGTGAAAGACATCATTAACATCTTGCCAGGAGCCAAAAGTCCAACCGTGATGTCGCTGGCCACAGAAGGCTGGAGCAGCGTGCACACCGTAGTTGACCAAAAGCGTTTCTGGGAAGTAATAGGTCAGCTCAAGGCCTTGGGCGCAGAAGGAATTCTCGTGCTGCCAATTGAAAAAATGGTTCTCTAACTCCACATAACAACATATTAATATGAATATACTGAAATATCCTTCGAGAGAGGAATGGCAACAGGTTTGCACACGTCCACACATCGACAACTCCTCATTGCGGCAGACAGTGTTGAATGTGCTTGAAGCTATCCGTCAGGAAGGTGACAAAGCAGTGAGGCGTTATGAGAAGGAATTCGACAAGGTGGACCTTTCCGACCTTCAAGTCAGCGATGCAGAACTGGCAGAGTCAGACAGTCTGGTGAGCGAAGAACTGAAGGCATCCCTTCGCCTAGCACATCAAAATATCTCCAAGTTCCATGCTTCTCAAGTATTCGAGCCCAAGCGTATAGAGACCTGTGATGGAGTGACTTGTTGGCAGAAATCAGTTCCTATAGAAAAGGTCGGTTTGTATATCCCCGGCGGCACTGCGCCCTTATTCTCAACGGTATTGATGCTGGCCACACCCGCTCGTATTGCAGGTTGCGACGAAATTGTGCTGTGCACCCCTCCCAATCGTGAAGGCAAAGTGAATCCAGCCATCCTGCAAGCAGCTAAGATAGCAGGTGTCAGCAAAATCTTCAAGATTGGTGGTGTTCAGGCAATAGGAGCCATGGCCTACGGTACGGAGAGTGTACCTAAGGTATATAAGATTTTTGGTCCAGGCAACCAGTTTGTGGTATGTGCCAAACAGATAGTAAGTGTATCTGACGTATCAATCGACATGCCAGCAGGTCCTTCGGAAGTTGAGGTTGTGGCCGACGAAAGTGCCAATGCCGCTTTCGTAGCCGCCGATTTGCTGTCCCAAGCCGAGCATGGTGTTGATAGTCAGGTGCTGTTGGTCACCACAAGCGAGTCATTGATAGAGAAGGTACTTGATGAGATTAGCCTTCAGTTATCCGTTCTTCCGCGCAAAGACATCGCCAGCCGGAGTTTGGAGAACAGCCATATTGTTTTGCTGCACAATATGGACGAAGTGATGGCCTTGACCAATGAATATGCGCCAGAACACCTTATCCTAGCCATACGTGACGCTGAAGAAGTGGCCGAACAAGTGCGGAATGCGGGTTCTGTCTTTATAGGCCACTATTCATGCGAATCAGCTGGTGACTATGCCTCAGGTACCAACCATACCTTGCCCACTAATGGCTATGCCAAGTCCTACAGCGGTGTGTGTCTTGACAGTTTCATGAAACGCATCACTTTCCAACGTCTCACCGCTGAAGGTATCATGACAATCGGCCCTGCTGTAATGGAGATGGCACACAACGAGCAACTCGATGCCCATTGTAATGCTATGGCGGTTCGGTTCAAGGATGTGAAAGATAAAAAATAACGCTTATCCATAAAAAACATCTATTCGTATTCTTACATTCACCACAAAAATTGTATTTTTGCATATAGATAATAATATTCAACCCATTAAACGAATAATTGATTATGAAACATCTTAAATTTCATGCATTGGCATTGGGTGCCTTGATGCTTATCTCAAGCAGTTGTAGCACAATGAGCAATACCGCCAAGGGCGGAGCAATAGGCGCAGGTGGTGGTGCTGCCCTCGGTGCCATTATCGGTGCCATCGCAGGCAACGGAAAAGGAGCTGCCATTGGCGCAGCCATCGGTACAGCCGTTGGTGGTACAGCAGGCGTTCTGATTGGTCAGAAGATGGATAAGGCAGAGAAGGCTGCCGCTGCCATTGAGAATGCCAAGGCCGAGAAAGTAGTCGACGTGAACGGTCTCGACGCCGTAAAGGTAACCTTTGACTCTGGTATTCTCTTTGCCAAGAACAAGGCCGACCTAAGCGAGGATGCCAAGGTTTCGTTGGCTAAGTTCGCCAAAGTTCTCGGTGACTATTCTGACACCGACGTGATGATTGTAGGTCACACAGACATCACTGGTAACGACCAGATTAACATTCCACTTTCCCAGCGTCGTGCTCAAGCAGTGAACGACTACCTGCACAAATGCGGTGTCAACGAAAAGCAAATCAAGAGCATTGAAGGCAAGGGCTCTTCAGAACCGGTAGCGACCAACGAGACCGCTGAAGGCCGCAAACTCAACCGTCGTGTTGAGGTCTTCATGTATGCTAGCGAGGAGATGATTAAGGCCGCCAACGAAGGCACCCTGCAATAGTGTTTTGTTGGGCAACCGTCATTCACCATAGACTTTAACTAAATACCTGGTGAAACGAATTTGCGCAATCATTAAACGTTCTATTATGTGGATACTCATTCTGTTTTTCGGAATGAGTATCCTCAGTGTTATTGCTTATAAGTATTTTCCTGTCTATCTGACCCCGTTAATGGTAATCCGTTGCTGCGAGCAAATCAAGAACGGTGAGAAGCTAAAGCTGAAACATGAATGGAAGGATTTGGAAGACATTTCAAATCATATGCCTATTGCTGCGCTCTCTGCCGAAGATTATCGTTTCATCTATCACAACGGGTTCTCCAAAGCGGGAATCAAGAGAGCTTTGGAACATAACAACGGGAAACATTCATCAATTGGCGGAAGCACTATCAGCCAGCAAACAGCCAAAAACGTATTTCTCTGGCCCAATAAGAATTGGTTTAGAAAAGGTCTTGAAGCCTATTACACCATCCTCATCGAAACTTTCTGGGACAAGCATCGCATTATGGAAGTTTACCTTAACTCCATTGAGATGGGCAATGGCATTTATGGTGTTGAAGCTGCGGCAAGAGAACACTTCGGTTGCTCAGCCAAAGACCTAACTCGCCAACAATCCGCGCTGATTGCAGCTTCTCTACCTAACCCAAGAGAATGCAACATTACCTCACCTAACAAACACTTACTTAATTATCAAAAGATTATTTTAAATAAGATGACTAAAAACGCCAACCAGTTCCCTTCTGAAGAAGAAATTAAAGTCATCAGAAAAAAGGATATGGACGACAGGGACAATGATGAATATCGTTCTGATATCTTATCACGGATTCTAAGATGGAACTGAAATGTCTTATCAAAAGCATAAAGAAAGGCTTGTTCGACATGAACAAGCCTTTCTTTATGTATTCTCGCATTGTTATTACCAAGCGAAGATAGGATAGTCTTTCATAATGTCGTTGACATGGGCGCGAACTCTTGCGATGACGCTGTCGTTCTCAGGATCGTTGAGTACGGTCTCAATCATGTCAGCAATCTCGTACATGAGTTCTTCCTTAGCACCACGTGTGGTAATGGCAGGTGTTCCCAAGCGGATACCAGATGTCAAGAATGCGCTACGGGAATCGAATGGCACCATGTTCTTGTTAGCAGTGATGTCGGCAGCTACAAGGGCTTTCTCCGCCACCTTACCTGTGAGGTCAGGATATTTGGTGCGGAGATCCACCAGCATCGAGTGGTTGTCTGTACCGCCAGAGCAAATCATAAAACCACGGTCAATCAAGGCTTGTGCCAACACAGAGGCATTCTTCTGCACCTGCTTCTGGTAGTCAATGAATTCGGGTTGAAGTGCCTCGCCAAATGCCACAGCCTTGGCGGCGATGACATGCTCGAGCGGACCACCCTGCTGACCAGGGAACACAGCGCTGTTGATGAGTTGTGACATCATCTTCACCTGTCCTTTCGGAGTAGTCAGGCCCCATGGGTTCTCAAAGTCCTTGCCGAGAAGGATGATACCTCCACGAGGTCCGCGAAGGGTCTTGTGAGTTGTGGAAGTGACGATGTGTGCGTATTTGAGAGGGTTATCAAGCAGACCGGCGGCGATGAGTCCTGCAGGGTGTGCCATATCAATCATGAGCAACGCTCCAACTTCATCTGCAATCTGACGCATACGGGCATAGTCCCATTCACGGCTATAAGCCGAACCACCTCCGATGATGAGTTTAGGTTTGTGCTCCAGCGCCAAACGCTCCATCTCGTCGTAATCAACACGCTGGGTTTCTTTATTGAGGTTGTAGCCTACAGGTTTGTAGAGGATGCCGGATGTGTTAACCAATGAGCCATGGCTGAGATGGCCTCCATGGTCGAGGTTGAGTCCCATGAAAGTGTCGCCCGGCTTGAGTACAGTCAGCAATACAGCGGCATTGGCCTGTGCGCCAGAGTGAGGCTGTACATTGGCGTACTCAGCGCCAAAAAGTTTCTTCACACGCTCGATGGCAAGGGTCTCAGTTTGGTCGACCACCTCGCAACCGCCATAGTAGCGCTTGCCAGGATAACCCTCGGCATACTTGTTAGTGAGGCAGGAGCCCATGGCTTCCATCACCTCGTCGCTCACGAAATTTTCAGATGCGATCAGTTCAATACCTTTCAACTGACGCTGGTGCTCTTTCTCAATGAGCTGGAATATTTCCTCGTCTCTTTTCATAATATGATGTTATTGTTATTTCTGTTGTGGAAGATAAGATACGTCGCAAATACATCTTTTTGTGACTAACGCATCATTACATGTTGATGAAAAAGCAAAAAAACTCATCCCAACTGCTCAGGATGAGTTTTATCATTTTGATTCACGCATTATATGCTCGCATTAAGCCTCTGCCTCTGGTAAAACAGACACATAGCTTCTGTCCTTACTGCCTTTCTTGAAGGAAACAATACCATCAATGAGAGCATACAGAGTGTGGTCACGTCCCATACCCACGTTCTTGCCTGGGTTGTGCACTGTACCGCGCTGACGAACGATGATGTTACCAGCCTTGGCGAACTGACCACCGAACAACTTCAAACCGAGACGCTTAGAATGCGACTCACGGCCGTTCTTCGAACTACCTACACCTTTTTTATGTGCCATTTCTTAAATCAGTTTTTTAATGTTAATAAATAAGGTTAAGCAACGACCTGCTTAATAGCGAGCTTAGTGAACTGCTGGCGATGGCCGTTGAGCTTACGGTAACCCTTACGTCTTCTCTTGTGGAAAACGAGAACCTTATCACCCTTTACAAGTGGAGTAACTACTTCGCATACTACCTTTGCGCCCTCGACTGTAGGTGCACCTACAACGATTGTTCCTTCATTGTCAACCAATAGAACCTTGTCGAACTCTACAGTTGCGTTTTCTTCAGCGTTCTTGATGTGGTGAACGAAAAGGCTCATGCCCTCTTGCACCTTGAACTGCTGACCGTTGATTTCTACGATTACGTACATTTTAATGTTTTGATTATTAACGGATTTTATCGGCGGGCGTAGCCCTTTTCAACTCTCTTAATGTGCCCTACCGACATTTAACGGCGCAAAGTTATAACTTTTTCCGGATTCAGCAAAGTTTTTCGCATTCTTTTTTCAAGGCATCATGATTTTTACCTACTATTTTTCCGAATGCGTCCCGTTTTTTCTATTATCATATCTAAAATCATCAAAATAAGGACATTGATGCTCTAAATACCACTCTCACTCGCCGAAAATCTTGTGGTCGAATGATTGAGAGAGAAATATCGCTAAGTGTTGACGATAAGTTTCAGAAATGGACGAAAGTCTACCTTCTCCCTTTACAAAGGGGTCTATATATCTCTTCTTGGCATTGATGGCAATGGGTTCGCTGAGGGGATTGCCTACTGGCGACATGGTATGTAACGCTCGATAGCGTAACCAGTCAGTTCTTGCTTCCTCGTCGTCCATCAACTTTTGGATGACTTGTGATTCGCCAGTGTAGAGGTCGTCAACGGTCAGAACGAGGCGATTAATATGCTTTTTGACAAGCAAGGCCAGCATCTGCATGGCATATCGGTCTTGGTCGTCCACATAGATGGCCGAGGTCTGCAAAGTCGCCATGCCGAAAGCCAATGCGGTGTCACTGTGGCAGAACATCAGTTCGTCCACCCCATCTTCATTCACATCCACCACAAGGTCGTCATAGTACCTTACCACATCCTCACGAGACCCAATACGGTAGTTGACGATATTGCCCATCGTATATTCCAGGCGGTCAGCTGAAAGACGTGGTGTGTCGTTGTCGGCTATAGGAAAGCGGTGATAGTCATCGACATCGGCTGTAGTCAGTCCAACATGTAAAAGGCAAGCCTGCAGTTCTTCCGATGAGGTAATAAACTCAGTAGTACGGCTTTCCGTAGATTCTTGCCGTTCATGGTCATTGTTCATAAAGTCGATGACATGAGCGAAAACAGGTGTGGAGATGTCGTGCAGCAACGCCGCGACAGCTTGTTGGACATCATGTGTGAAATGCCAGACAATCAGCCCCACACCGACGCTGTGATTAAAACGCGAATATTTATCCAGTCCGAGGAATAGCGGAAAACTGGTGTATTCACACCCGCAGTTCATGCCAATGTCCTTGAGGCGTTGCATGGCGGGAGTCTCTGCCATACACTTTATGAAATCAGGTATGGTCGGATGGTATATTGCCCAAAGATGTTGTAGTATCATAATGCAAAATTACATGAGTTTTCGTGATTAATCACTATTATAATCGGTAAAAAAGGAGAAAATCATACGCTGAGCAATCATAAGAAATCATTCAGAGATACAGCAAGAGCCATTTTGTGCTGAATATTCTTTGTAATATACCATAATTTGTATAAGTTTGCATTACTATTAACTACAAACCTTTTAATTTATGAAACCTATATTGGACAAAATTAGACAGTTAGTCCTAGTGTTGATGACGACTGCCATTTTGACTGGACTCAGTTCCTGCGCTTCGAAACGTCAACTTACTGACAACAAAATCACCACAGTCTCGCAACGCGAAACTGTGAAAATGATTCTTGACTCCGACTTCGGCAGTTCCACAGATGACCTTTTCGCCTTGATGATGATTCACCACTATATCGATGATGGTGTGGTTGACCTGAAGGGCATCGTCGTTGACCGTGAGGGTGAGAAAAACGCCCAATTGGTTGATGTTTTCAACAACTATTACGGTCATCCTGACATTCCCATTGCTCTGGAACGCAATGGAGTGAAGAACCCACGTTGTTTTATACCTTACAGCGGCATTGTTGATTTGACCGACGCAGAAGGCAATCCTCTTTACAAGCGTTCAGTAGACACCAGCAAGTTGCCTGATGGTTACAAGCTTTACCGTCAGTTGCTGAGCAAGGCCGACGACAAGTCAATCGTCATAGTGGCCATAGGTTTTGCCACCACTTTGGCCGAATTGTTTGAGTCGGGAGCAGACGAGTATTCCTCCCTGAACGGAGTGGATTTGTTTGGGCAGAAAGTAAAAGCTGTTTATATCCAATCTGGACGTTTTGAGAGCGGTGACAGTTTGAGCGGTTATAACATGCGTGCCGCCTCACGCCAGTCAGCTGTGTTCTACGACAAACTTCCGAAGAATGTGGATTTGATTATGTCGCCCAGCAACATCGGCGACATGATGAACTACCTTCCAAAAGACGTTCTGGTTGACCTTTCCTATACAGACTACAATCCTATCAAATCCGTCTATACCAACTACACTTGCGACACAGGCCAGCGCATGTGGGACACCAACTGTCTGGTGAATGCTGTTGAGGGCGACAGTGAATACCACATGTCTCCCCGTGGTTGGGTTCGTTTCGTAGACCGTGGCGAGGAGTCGCTAATGCTCTTCACCCCCGACCCCAAAGGTAATGCCAGATACCAGTTGCCAGGTGACACGTACTTCGCAGAAAAGAAACTGATGGAAATACGCCAGCACAACCGCATGAACAACCATCCTTCCCCCTATACTATCGAGTCGCCTCAGCCCCAACTCACCAAGGCCGATGCCGCAGCTTGGGCACGTCCTCGTCTATCATTGTTGGTGGATAAATATTTAGGCTCGGCTGGAAACAACCTCAACCCAGATGACGTCCGCATGCTGTTCCGTCCTTTGGGCTATTCAGGTCCCAATGTCGCTGACTACGAAGAGGCAGTTCAGTTGGTGGTTGACGCTGCTTTTGAGAGAATGGTTCAGAAGGCATTAAGGGCAGGTAAAAATGACCTTGTCATTGTGACAGGTCCACCAGCCACAGGCAAGACCACTGCAGTCCAGAAACTGAACTTGAAGAAAGCCGGTTTGATTTATGACTCCGCTTTGACTGGTGAGTCCACTCTTGACAATGTCATCAAGAAAGCCAAGGCTTTGGGCATGGAGAAAGTGACGGTTGTTCCTGTCTATAACGACATCATGACCAGCTACAAGAACAGTATTAATCGCGGATGGAACACATGGCGTTTCACAGCCTTGGACTACATGGTTAAGTCGTTCCGCGAGAATGTAGGCAAACTGGCTCAGATACGCCGTGATTTCCCCGATGTGGAGATTCTTCCTGTGGATTGCTCAGGTAACCAAGGTGTCCATCAAGTCAGCATTGAGGATGCTTTGAAATGGAATTATGAAGTGACAGAAGAAGAAACCAATCAACTGTTCACCTATCTCCTCGACATGATTACCACTGGTCAGATTGACTCCAGCTCCATACCTGCTGCCACAGGCGACATCCTGTCCATCAAGACTACCGACCCATCGAACATCCAATTGGCCAGACAGATTGCCCGCAAAGTGGATGAGATTAAGGAAGAGTACAAGATGAGATAACAAGCATCCTTTCAGAACAAAAAATCCCCACAGCCTTTGAATAGCTGTGGGGATTTTTTTGTTGCCGATGCAATCTTCTATAACATCAGTCGACCTATACGCCATGCACCACGAATCCGATGAGCAGTAAGGAAGCAAATCATTCTACCCACCATACGATATATGACACCACAATTGATGTGGGAGGCAATATCCTCTATACGTTGGGCAGCTTCGGTGTTATCCTCAAGCATCAACCATCCCTTGAGCATCATGTATCGGAAGAAAAGTGCACGCCGCATCAACATCACACGGTGTTTGTCGGTGTCTGACTCCTGTTCATAATGATTGATATCCACCTCCACACTATTCATCGCCCCCAGAATACCTTCGACAGTAGCAGAGAACGATTCTCCGGTGATACTCACATTGTGATTGTGAATACGGTGGAATGTGCGATTCACCCACTCCACCTTGTGCGCATACATCAACAACCGCACTCCAAGCTCGTAGTCATCCCACGTACGGACAGAAGTATTCCAACCACCTATATCATAGATGAAGGATTTATAAGCAAGGAATGACACTGTAGTAATGACGCCAGCGAGAATCTGGTGTGCAGCAGTGGCATTAGGCCAGCAGACGCGTACTCGTTCTGTTCCGTCAGAAAACACCAATCGTGTACGACATATCGCCACATCGTTTTCAGGATCAGATGTCAAGGCTTTATACATTTCAGAGACAAAATCGGGCGACATCTCGTCATCGGAATCGAAAAACGACACAATGTCAGCGTGGCAGAGACTCAGTCCGCAGTTGCGTGCAGCTGCTGCGCCTGGTTGGTTTTCCTTAGCTACGACGACCTCAAAATCAGCAGCAGTTTGTTTCTGGGCAAAGCCTTCGCATATACTCAAAGAAGCATCGGTTGACCCATTATCGACCAACACCACCTGAAGGGGTCGGTAGTCCTGTGACTTGAGGCTGTCGAGCGTCTTCGGCAAGTAGTCTGCCCTGTTGAAGACAGGTACAACGATGGAAACCAATTCTCGATTCATATCCTCCATTGTTTCTGATGTTTATCTATTTTCACTATCTTTTCTTTGCTTATCTTCCTCCCATCTCGCATGATATAGAAGATGCCATTAAGCATACCAGCAAAAGCAGCAACAACAGACGCTTGATGTCTTGGTGCCTGGACGACAGCGAACTTCAGGCATCTCAGCACGGCTGTTGGTCCATAGACGAAATATGAAAGCGCCCCGTAAGCGAAGAGTTTGCGCTGATTGCCGAAAATGGCATCACCACTTTTAGGATGTTCCATAGTCTGGGCAAGAGGCTGTGGAACGTAAAGCACGTTCTTACCCATTCGCTTGGCAGTTTCCACCCAGACTCCTTCCTCGCCACCCTCCATATACTGGCTACCAAGACCGAAACGGATGTCGAAGGGAATATCGACCATGCACTCCCGTTTGAAAGCCAAATCTATGGAGATGGGATAATAGCCTTTCGGGGGACACTGCATATTGAAACTGCATTCAGGATAAGGTCTCAGTAACTGGCCATCAGGTCCAAGCGCCTGCATCATGAGCACATCAGCCTCTTCATGACGGGCGAAAGCATCCTTCAGCTTAGACAATCGCTCGGGTGTGTATCGACAGTCATCATCAGAGATGACACAGATGTCGGCTTGTGAATGAGCAATAGCGTTGTTTCTGTTGGCAGAGAGACCTCGGCCTTCCAACGTGGTCAGTGTTACGTCCGTTCGTTGCCGCAACACCTCTGGAACTAATTGCAGGTACTTAGAATCGGTGTATTGAAACGACACCACATACCCCACCCCTTCCTCCTCGTCCATCAGACAAGAAGGTACAGAAGTGATACCATCGTCAATGGTACATATCAGGATATCTATTGTCATTATCGCGTCCTTTTAGTAAATGCTCAGAGCCCTTAAAAACCAATATACTTAATAGAGGCTATAAATGTAATAAAGGTTGTGTAATCCATCAATTCAATTATTCAAATTGATTGATGACACTAACCACGTATTCCACTTCCTCATCAGTCATCACGGGACTAATGGGAAGGCTGAGTTCCATGTCGCTCCACATCTCGGTGACGGGCAAATGTAGGTTCGCCCATTCTCTATAAGCGTGTTGACGATGAGGTGGGCACGGATAATGGATGAGCGTTTCCACTCCATTGACAGCGAGCCATGCCTGCATCTGCTCTCGACACTTACACTTGATTGGATATATGTGGAAAACATTCTCAATATACCGTTTTGTCTCAGGTAAAGAAATGGCAGGATGCTTAATCTGTTTGTTATAACATTCGGCTATCTGCTGTCTGCGCTCATTGTCCTTGTCGAGCCGAGGTAGTTTGGCGAGCAGTATGGCAGCCTGCAGTTCGTCGAGACGAGAGTTCACTCCTTTGGCCACATGCACATATTTCTGCGACTGTCCGTAATTGGACAGACGCCTCACTCTCTCTGCCAAATCCACGTTGTTGGTGGTTATGGCTCCGCCGTCACCGAGTGCACCGAGGTTTTTACCTGGATAGAAACTGAAAGCGGCTGCATCGCTGAGATTGCCGGCTCGACGCACACCAGAGAAAGCGCCATGCGCCTGGCAGGCGTCTTCCAACACCTTAAGTCCATGTTTGAAAGCAAGAACGTTGATGGAAGCCATATCACAAGTGCGTCCGTAAAGATGGACTGGCAAGATGACTCGTGTATGTTCCGAGATGAGAGCCTTCGCCTTCTCGCAGTCGATAAGTCCGTTGTCCTTGCGCGGTTCGCACAACACGGGTTTGAGACCAGAACGAGTGATGGCGAGAATAGTGGCAATGAAAGTGTTGGCTGGGACAATTACTTCGGTGTTGTGGTCCCAAGCGTGCATCTCTTTCCAGACGGTGAGCACAAGAGTCAAGGCGTCGAGGCCATTTCCTACGCCGACACAATAGTCCGTACCCACAAAGGAAGCGAATTCTTGTTCGAAAGCGCTCACGTTCTCGCCGTTGATGTACCAACCAGAATGGAGGACACGCCTTATGGCGCCGTCGATCTCCTTACCATACGAATCATTGACCTTCTTAAGGTCTAGGAACTTCACTTTCACGATAGTTGTAGTTTATGGGTCTCAAATAGACCACCGACTATTTATGGATCTTATCTTTGTTTTGATTCACGAAACTTTTCCAGTCCTTGTAGGTATGCTCCACCTTGGGTGTTCCCATCTGAATGAAATGGCAATAAGCGGCACCCAACGCGTCTGTGGCATCCATATACTTACCCATCTCCTCCTCAGGGATGTGAAGCATACGCTGGAGCATACCCGCCACCTGTTCTTTCGAGGCAGCTCCATTGCCCGTGATGGCGACTTTGATTTTCTTCGGCTCGTACTCTGTAATGGGCACACCACGCTGGATGGCGGCAGCGATAGCCACCCCTTGTGCTCGCCCCAGCTTGAGCATCGACTGCACATTCTTTCCGAAGAACGGAGCCTCGATAGCCAGTTCGTCAGGCAGGTAGGAAGAGATGATGCCAGTGACACGTTCGAAAATGTGTCCGAGTTTGAGGTATCCATCAGCTATCTTCTGCATCTCAATCACCCCCATGGCAACCATGGAAGCTTTATTGCCCTCCACACGAATCACCCCGTATCCCATCACATTGGTACCGGGGTCTATGCCCAGTATGATTTTCTCCACTTGTGGAGACGTCGATGTGTGAGTATTGTCCATAGGATTGTAATGCCTCGATGGCATTGTAGTCATATTTTGTGCAAATATACAATTTATTTTTTTGCAAAAAGGCGAAAAATCATTATTTATGCTTAATTTTGTAGTTGGCAAAGAACCCAGTAGCTACAAAGCTACCAAAAGCACTTCTAAAAAAACACCTATATGCCATTAGATAAAACACTCAACGAAGAATCCATCAAGGAAGACCTCAGATACTTGGAACTGCTGTCGCAGACCTATCCCACCATTGGTGAGGCCAGCCGTGAGATCATTAACCTCGAAGCCATCCTCAACCTGCCAAAACCCACTGAGCACTTCATCAGTGACCCACACGGCGAGAGCGAGGCGTTCAACCATGTGCTTCGTAACGCATCCGGTTATGTGAGGCGCAAGGTAGAGGAGATTTTCGGAACCACCCTGAGCCATGAGGAGAAGAAAGAACTATGCTCCCTCATCTACTATCCCGAGCAAAAACTGCAGCTCATCAAGACCAAGGAGGAAGATATAGACGACTTCTACACTGTCACTCTCCATCAGCTAATCAAGGTCTGCCGCAATGTCTCGTCGAAATACACGCGCTCCAAGATACGCAAGGAACTGCCTAAGGAGTTTGAGTACATCATCGAGGAATTGCTCCACGAATCCGCCGACATCTACCCTGCCAACAAGGCACAGTATTATAATGTGATTATCCAGAGCATCATCGACACGCAACGTGCCGACGACTTCATCATCGCCATCAGCAGCCTCATACAGCGACTCGCGATTGACCGGTTGCACCTGTTGGGTGACATCTTCGACCGAGGACCAGGTGCCCACCTCATTATGGAAACGCTTTGTAATTACAGTCACTTCGACATCGTCTGGGGCAACCACGACATTGACTGGTTCGGAGCCGCCGCCGGCAACCGTGCCTGCATCGCCAATGTGCTTCGTCTGTCATTGCGCTACGGCAACCTCGCTACCCTCGAAGACGGCTACGGCATCAACCTACTGCCACTCGCCACATTCTCCATGGAAACCTATAAGGACGACCCCTGCACCAAATTCGGTGTTGCAGAAGACAAATGTGACGAACTCAACCTCGACAAGAAAACGTTGCGGCTCATCGCCCAGATGCACAAAGCCATCACCGTCATCCAATTCAAAGAAGAGGCCGCCATCATCGACCGTAGGCCGGAATTCGACATGAACGACCGCAAACTGCTCCACTGTATAGATAAGGAACGCAAAGTCTGCACCATCGACGGTAAGGAATACGAGATGACCGATACTTTCCTTCCCACAGTCAATCCTGAATCGCCCTACACCCTTACAGACGAAGAAGAAGACATCATGAAGAAGCTGCGCCATTCTTTCCTGGCCAGCGACAAACTCCGCCGCCACATTGACTGCCTCCTGGCTCATGGTTGTATGTACTCAGTGTGCAACTCCAACCTCATGTACCATGCATCTGTGCCTCTCAATGCCGACGGTACATTACGTGAAGTGGAAATCAAAGGAAAGAAATACAAAGGGCATGAACTGCTCAAGAAGACAGGCTATCTTGTCCGCGAAGCATTCAGCAAGGATGTATCGGCAGAGGACCGTCGTTTCGCCCGCGACTACATCTGGTATCTCTGGTGTGGCAAAGACTCCCCACTTTTCGACAAAGACAAGATGACCACCTTCGAGCGCTACTTCATCAAGGACAAGTCCACACACGTGGAGAAGAAAGGATATTACTACACCTACAATAATGACGAGCACATCATCGACAGCATCCTCGACGACTTTGGAGTTGAAGGCAAGCACCGCCATATCATCAACGGTCATGTGCCGGTAAAAGCCAAACTCGGAGAGACACCCGTGAAAGCCAACGGCAAACTGCTCGTCATCGACGGAGGATTCTCCAAGGCCTACCAGCCAGAGACAGGAATCGCAGGTTACACGCTCACTTATCATTCACGAGGCTTCGACCTGGTGCAGCACCAGCCTTTCCGTTCTATGCAAGACGCTATACTCAACGGTACCGACATCAAGAGTACAACTGACATTGTGGAACTCAACAAACGTCGTCTACTGGTGAAGGACACCGATAAAGGCAAAGAACTGACTGCCAACATCGAGGAGCTGAAGAAACTGCTCTATGCCTATCGCAACGGCTTCCTTAAAGAACGCAAATAGTCAACCCTAATCTCAGGAACCTTCAGCATCGACAGATAATCCAGGAAACCCTACTCCGCCAATGACCACTCTCTATCTCGTCCGACACGGTCAAACGACCGACAATGTGGCACAAATCATGCAAGGCCAACGCCAGGGTCAGCTCACCCCTGAAGGCGAGCGGCAGATACAAACGCTGGCAGAACAACTGGCCGGCATCCATTTTGACGCATACGTTTCGAGCGATTTGAGACGAGCCATTGACTCTTGCCTCATCATCGCCCGTGGACGTAACATGGATATTGTGACCACCCCTTTGCTGAGAGAGCGCGACTGGGGTGACTTCACGGGGCGCTTTATTCCCGAACTCAAAGGACTGGACTTCCCCGAAAATGTGGAGAAGATGGATTTCATGGTACAACGCGCCATTGATTTCCTTCAATGGGTGGCCGATAAATACCCTGGAAAGACCGTCCTCGCCATGGGTCATGGCATCATTAACAAGGTCATACAAGCTGTTTATCACCATAAACCCACCTATGATATCCCTCGCATGCAAAACGCCGAATACAGGGTGCTGACACTTTAAAAGGCCACCCCATTAAGTAAAAAGGCGGACTAATGCTTCTTTTCACGCCGGAAAACTTATACTTTTGCAAAAAGAAACACATCATATGACGCAGAGCAAAAAGATACTATTATACATATTCATTACATTGGGAGTCTTACTGGTCATTTCCATTGGACTGACATACATCTTCTCGAAATCCTTCGAGCAAGCCAATGATATGCAACAATATGAAATTTCCATCGACTCCACAAAAGTGACCATCCACACCCACATGCCTATCGATTCTGTGGAGATGCTTCTGGGAAAACCGCAGAAGTATCACACTTATTCGGTAGCAGGGTCAGAATACCACACATACCAGTATTTGATTAACGTCAAAAACACCGACCAAACCCTCAAGTTAGAGTTCAAGGACAACAGACTTTTCAACGTGGAGCAACAATGAGCAGCATCATATATCTTAGTTAACAACCCGAGTTTACCACACTGTCTTTTTTCTTTGCCCAAATTGCAGATTCAAACCTTAAAACCACCTCAATACGTTAAAACACAAAGAAAAAGCGTTAAGAATTTCAATAATATGTTTTTTTTGTGTAACTTTGCACCCTGTTTATTAAGGTATAAAGAATAACATACATTTTAAGAGATGATAAAACCCGATTACATCTTTGAATCGAGTTGGGAGGTTTGTAATAAAGTCGGCGGCATCTACACGGTATTATCTACCAGAGCTAAAACACTACAGGATGTTTTGACTGACAGGGTATTTTTCATAGGCCCCGACTTTTGGAAAGACAAAGCGAACCCCCTCTTCAAAGAGAATAAGAATCTACTGGGAAAATGGCGCAGACATGCATCAAGTGCAGACGGTCTGCAGATACGTATCGGACGTTGGCAGATTCCTGGTGAACCCATCGCAATCCTCGTTGATTTCAACGCTTTCTATGAGCACATGAACCAATATTACGCTAGGGCATGGGAGGACTTCAAGGTCGATTCTCTCCATGCCTACGGCGACTACAACGAGGCATCCATGTTCTCCATCGCTTCAGCCAAGGTGGCAGAGAGCTTTTATCGCTTCCATATACATAAGGAGGAACGTGTGGTCTATCAAGCCCATGAGTGGATGACCTGCCTCGGCGCACTTTACCTTCAGAAGAATGTACCTCAGATTGCCACTATTTTCACCACCCATGCCACCAGCATCGGGCGCAGCATTGCTGGCAACAACAAACCGTTGTATGACTATCTGAAGGACTACAACGGCGACCAAATGGCCGAAGAGCTCAATATGCAGTCGAAGCACTCTGTCGAGAAACAGACCGCACACCATGTGGATTGTTTCACCACAGTGAGCGACATAACCGCTCTCGAGTGTGAGCAACTTCTTGAAAGAAAGGTTGACGTGGTGCTCAAGAACGGTTTCGAGAACGATTTCGTCCCCAAAGGTGCCAAATTCACATCTGCCCGCAAGAAAGCACGCAAGCAACTGCTTCAGGTGGCAGAACGTGTACTGGGCTACGATCTGCCTGACGACACGCTCATCATCAGCACAAGCGGCAGATACGAGTACAAGAACAAGGGTATCGACTTATTCGTTGAAGCGCTCAACCGATACAGATGGACAGATGAACAACGCACTGTGCTTGCTTTCATCAATGTACCCGCATGGGTGAGAGGACCAAGAGAGGACATTCAGATGCGTATGGAGTCGAGAATCCCACACGACTATCCCTGCTATAACCCACGCATCACACACGAACTGCACGAGCCGGAAACCGACCGTGTGCTGTGCCAGCTCGACTGGCTCGACATCCACAACCGCAAATGCGATAACCTCAAGGTTATCTTTGTGCCGTGCTATCTCGACGGAGATGACGGCATCTTCAATATGACTTACTACGACTTGCTCATCGGCAACGACCTTTGTGTCTTCCCATCCTATTACGAGCCATGGGGCTACACACCCACAGAAAGTGTGGCATTCCATGTGCCATGTATCACCACCGACCTTGCTGGATTCGGACTCTGGGTGAACAGCCTTAAGGGAAGATACAGTGAGCTTACAGATGGCGTGAAGGTGATTCACCGCACCGACAACAATTTCGAAGAGGTGGCCAACATTATCCGCGACACCATCATCGAGCTCTCCCATATGACCAACGAACAAGTGGAATCCACACGCAAGAAAGCCGCCGCAATAGCAGAGAAAGCTTTGTGGAAGCATTTCATTGCCGACTACTACAAAGCCTATGACATCGCACTCCGCCATGCCGAGGCAAGAAACAAGAAATCAGAATAACATTTTCACATTATTAATTGTAAAAGTATGACTATTAAGGCAAGCAATGCTAATCAAGCCAATTGGAGGGAGATTAGCGTAAAGTCGAACATTCCTACCGCCCTGCAACCTCTTGACGAGATTGCACATAACTTGTGGTGGTCTTGGTCACACGAAGCCAAGGAACTTTTCAAGGACCTCAATCCTGACCTGTGGAGCGAAGTCGCACAGAACCCCGTACTTATGCTGGCACGCATGAGCTATGAGAAGATGGAGGAACTGACTTCCCATCCCGATGTGATTGACCGCGTGAACAAACTCTATAAGGAATTCCGTGCCTACATGGACGTGAAACCCAACAAGAAACGCCCATCGGTAGCATATCTTTGCATGGAGTATGGTTTGAGCCATGTGCTGAAGATTTACTCTGGTGGTCTGGGCATCCTCGCCGGCGACTATCTTAAAGAGGCTTCCGACAGCAATGTCGACATGTGTGCCGTAGGTTTCCTTTACCGTTACGGTTATTTCACCCAGACACTCTCCATGGACGGTCAGCAGGTGGCCAAGTATGAGGCACAGAACTTTGACACACTGCCCATCGAACGCCAACTCGACTCCAACGGAATGCCATTGGTGGTGGACGTTCCTTACAACAACTATACAGTACACGCTTATGTATGGCGCGTGAATGTTGGTCGTATCAAGCTCTACTTGCTTGACACCGACAACGAGATGAACAGCGAGTGGGACCGTGGTATCACACACTCACTCTACGGTGGTGACTGGGAAAACCGCATCAAGCAGGAGATACTCCTCGGTATTGGCGGTGTGCTCACCCTCAAGAAATTAGGCATCACCAAGGACATTTACCATTGCAATGAGGGTCACGCCGCACTCTGCAACGTGCAACGACTCGTTGATTATATCGCTGAGGGTCTTTCCTTCAACGAGGCTCTTGAAGTGGTTCGTTCTTCATCACTCTACACTGTACACACCCCTGTACCCGCAGGACATGACTATTTCGATCCAGGTCTCTTCGGCAAGTATATGGGTTCATATCCACAGCAGCTCGGTATCAGTTGGGAAGAGTTCATCGGCATGGGCCGCACCAACCCCGACGACCCCAACGAGAAGTTCTGTATGTCAACCTTCGCCTGCAACACCAGTTCATGGGTGAATGGCGTGAGCTGGCTTCATGGCAAGGTGTCGAAGGGCATGTTCTCTACCATCTGGAAAGGTTACTTCCCCGAGGAGCTTGACAATGTGGGCTATGTCACCAACGGCGTGCACTTCCCCACTTGGGCCGCTTCCGAATGGAGAGCTGTTTATGGTCAGTATTTCGACAAGGAATACATCAACGACCAGAGCAATGCCACACTTTGGGAGAAGATTTACTCTGTGCCCGACGAAGTGGTGTGGAACACACGATTGGCTTTGAAGAACAAACTCATAGATTACATCCGCAAGGCTTTCCGTGAGGATTGGCTCAAGAACCAAGGCGACCCATCGCGTATTGTGTCCATCCTTGAGAAAATCAACCCCAACGCATTGCTCATTGGCTTTGCACGTCGATTCGCCACCTACAAGCGCGCACATCTGCTCTTCTCCGACCTTGACCGTCTGGCCAAGATTGTCAACAACCCCAACTATCCCGTTCAGTTCCTTTTCGCAGGAAAAGCTCATCCACATGATGGTGCAGGTCAGGGGCTTATCAAGAAGATTTATGAAATCAGCCGTCGTCCCGAGTTCCTTGGCAAGATTATCTTCCTGGAGAACTATGACATGCAACTGGCGCGCCGTCTGGTAACAGGTGTTGACATTTGGATGAACACCCCGACCCGCCCACTTGAGGCATCTGGTACATCAGGTGAAAAAGCGTTGATGAATGGTGTTGTAAACCTCTCTGTACTCGATGGTTGGTGGCTTGAGGGCTACCGTGAAGGTGCAGGATGGGCCTTGACTGATAAGCGCACTTATCAGAACCAAGAGCATCAAGACCAGCTTGACGCAGCCACCATTTACGGTCTGCTGGAGAATGAGATTCTGCCGCTTTACTATGCACGCAACTCGAAGGGTTACAGCGAGGGATGGATTCGCACTGTGAAGAATTCTATCGCACAAATCGCTCCTCACTACACGATGAAGCGTCAACTCGACGACTACTACGATAAGTTCTACTGCAAGCTGGCAGAGCGTTCCAAGCTCATCAATGCCAACAACTATGCCAAGGCTCGCGAGATCGCACGCTGGAAAGAAGCTGTAGCAGAGAAATGGGATGCCATCAATGTGGTGAAGACTGAAAAAGAGAGCGACATCATCAACGGTGTGGTTCAAAGTGGTAAGAAATACAAGATCCGCTTCTACATCGACGAGCAAGGTCTCAACGACTCTATTGGACTGGAACTCGTTACCTTACGTACCGACAAGGATGGTAAGGACCATGTCTATTCCACAGACCCATTCAAGGTGGTTGGTCACGAAGGCAACATCTATTGCCTTGAGTGCACACACTGCATCCAGAATGCCGGCAGTTTCAAGGTGGCTTACCGTATGTTCCCCAAAAACGACGACCTGCCACATCGCCAAGACTTCTGTTATGTGAAGTGGTTTAACTAATAGATTGGCTTTCCGCCCTTTTATTAGTTGTCCGCATAACATTCTGGATATATTAGATAAGGCGGAGACCCTACTTGGGTTTCAACGTAAATACAAAATCGTCCCATTGTACTCGATACAGTGGGACTTTTTTTGTTTTGCATTGTCATGATGATTCTATTTTAACTTTTTACAATGCATATTCCCATATCTTCAAGGAATAAGATGAATTTGTTAGCCTTTTCTTGTTATTTTTTGTAAATTTGTAGTTACTATCTGATTCCAACATCCCGATGGAGGACCTGAACATTTCATTGAAACCACATCATACTGAAAACTAATAAACGATAACTATATGACAAGCACACGTATCCTCTATGCTGTAATGGCATTCATGATGACAATCTGCGCGAATGCGCAGAGCGTGAGAGAGAAAATCCTACTTGACGAAGGTTGGAGATTCGCATTCGGTAATGCCTCCAACCCAGCCAAAGACTTTGGATGTGGCACTGAGTATTTCAACTACCTGACAAAAGCCAACTCCATTCACAACGAGGGTCCCTATTCTGCAAAGTTTGACGACTCGTCATGGCAGCATGTCACCATCCCTCATGATTGGGTGACAACCTTGCCTTATCATCCTCAAGCCAGCCATTCACATGGCTATAAGACAGTAGGTTGGAAGTTTCCAGAGACCAGCGTGGGCTGGTATCGGAAGACCATCAACATTCCTGAGGAAGATCTTGGGAAGCGCATCAGCGTACAGCTGGATGGTGTGTTCCGCAATGCCAGGGTTTGGTTTAACGGTTTTTATATGGGTACAGAGCCCAGCGGCTATGCCACTCAAGTGTATGACGTTACAGAATACGTCAACTATGGTGGCGACAATTTGCTCTGTGTTCGCGCCGATGCCACATTGGAAGAAGGATGGTTCTATGAAGGTGGAGGTGTCTACCGCGATGTTTGGCTTCTGAAATCTGCAGCAGTGAGTGTAATACCCTTTGGAACATTTGTTTATGCAGACCTTCAACAGCCCTATGCACAAGCCCGATTGCATATAGACACTGAGGTGAACAACCATTCTTTAATGGCCCAGACCTGTCAAGTAGAACAGCGTCTTCTGAATGCAGAAGGACAAGAAGTAGCTAAAAGCAACAGAGCAACCTTGACTATAGCGGCCAAGCAAACCCTTGCCTGCCAACAACAGATAACCGTCAACCAACCCCACCTGTGGAGCACCACAGACCCCTATTTGTATAAAGTAGAGACAACCGTCATAGTCGATGGCAAGGTAAGTGATGTCTATGTGACGACAACTGGCATCCGCCAAGTGGAGTTTGATGCTGACCACGGTTTTCTGCTTAATGGAAAGCCATTGAAGTTAAAAGGCGTCAACATGCATCAGGACCATGCAGGTGTAGGTGCGGCTATTCCTGATGCTCTGCAAGCTTGGCGAATCAAACGACTAAAGGAATTAGGTTGCAATGCATATCGGGCTTCTCATCATCCGATGACACCATCTTTGCTCGACATCTGCGACCGTGAAGGGATATTAGTCATCGATGAGAACCGTCTATCAGGTATCAACGTTGAGCATCAGCGACTTCTGGAGAACATGATACGCCGCGACCGCAACCACCCTTGTGTCATTCTCTGGAGCGACGGTAATGAAGAATGGGGTATGGAGAACACGATACAGGGCCGACGAGTAGCCGAAGCGATGCGAGAGTACACTCATCTGCTAGACCCGACGCGCCATTCCACCATTGCCAATGCAGGCGGTGGTGAGATGATCAAGGGACTCGATGTGGTAGGCTTCAATTATATCATGCAGAACAATGTGGACCAGCGCAAGAAAGACAACCCGTCATGGAAGATTGTCGGCACAGAGGAAACCACTGGTTGCGGTACACGTGGTGTCTATTTCAATTCGTCCGACCAGCCAGGGCATATGGTGTCGATGAACCGCGACACTACTCATCATCACATCGAGAACGTGATAGAACGCGGCTGGCAGTTCTACGCCGAACGTCCATGGGGTGCTGGTGTCTTCTTCTGGACTGGTTTCGACTATCGAGGAGAGCCCAATCCCCTATCCTATCCCGCCACCGATTCTGAATTCGGCATCCTTGACTACTGCGGTTTCTGGAAAGACGAGGCATGGTACCTCCGTTCTTGGTGGACGGAAGAGCCAACTTTGCACATCTTCCCCCATTGGAACTTATCAGGACATGAAGGAGAAGAAATAGAACTGTGGGCCTACAGTAACTGTGACGAGGTGGAACTGACGGTGAACGGACATAAACTAGGCCGACAAACGATGCCCAAGAACGGCCACTTGAAATGGAAGGCAGTCTATCAACCAGGAAAGGTTGTTGCCACAGGTTATAAGAATGGAAAGAAAATCCTTACCGAAACCATTGAGACCACAAAACCCGCAACTCAGGTGGTCCCGAAAACAGACCGACAGACCATCACAGCCGACGGTCGCGATATAGCGGTGATTACAATAGAGATTCAAGACGACAAAGGACGTATAGTTCCTGATGCCTGCCTGCCACTTACTTTCCGCCTTGAGGGTGATGGGCACATCATCGGTGTAGGAAATGGCGACCCGGCATATCTCGGCGCCGACCATCCGAAAGACAATGACTGCAAGGAATTTCAGATTCCAGCCTTCAATGGACTGGCCCAACTGTTGATTCAGAGTGGCCACAATCCTTCTACCCTCACACTGAGAGTTATTTCCGATGGGTTGAAAACAGGCACTATTCATGTCACAACAAAGTGAATGATTATAATGTAATAAGGAGGGGGTAGAGCTGCAAATCTACCCCCCTCCTTATTGTAAATATATCTAAGAAGAGTCTTACAGTGCGTACTCAAGCATTACCATAGAATAAGGTGCAAGGTCGAGAGAGAATTTCTTGCCAGTCTTCATCTGTTCTTTCTTGGGCTCGATTGGCTGGGCATCGTAATTGTTCTCGTCGTTTGCATTACCAGCAATGGTTGTCTTTGTGGCAGCTTGTTTGATGCCAAAACGCGACAGGTTGATATTGGCCTTCTTGGCCTCGCCACTGGCATTGCAAAGTTTCACATAGAGACGGCGTGTCTTCACGTTGAGAACAACAGACTGACCATAATGACTGTCCTGTACAGGCTGCTCCACTCCTGCAGCATCACCTTCGAAGGTCACACAGTCGCCATAATAATACTGACCAGCAGACTGTCCGAACATCTGCTGCACATAATAGCTGCAAGTCAGATAAGGACGCTCGTTATCGAAATAAATAAGGTCTGGATTCCAGTTTGTGGCCTCTTTGCGTGCAAACAGCGGTGCGTAGGATGTCATGCAAACCACGTCGCCATTTCTCTCTACATGGAGCAAATACAATCCCTCTGCCAACGCATCGATAAGTTTCTTATCCTTAGCCGCATACTCACCAAGATAGACCTTGGTCTTACGGTTTTTAGGATACTTATCGTACTGACGCGAACTGAGGAAATAGGTGTTTGGTTCATAATAATGCTCGTCAAGAATGGGCAGGTTGATTTCCTCAGCCAGCTTCCAACCATTTTCAAAGTCGGGGTTGCCAGGATGAGAACCTGGACCTGCAGTACCCACAATCACAATTTCAGGATGTGCTTTCACAATCCTATCGTACATATACTTGAATCGTTCGTTGAATTCAGGCGTGATTTTCTCCTCATTTCCTATACCGAGATATTTGAGTCCGAAAGGTTTTGGATGACCAGCATCAGCGCGCATCTTGGCCCAACGAGAGGTTGCGGGATCACCATTGGCCCACTCGATAAGGTCGAGGGCGTCCTGTACCCATTCGTCCATCTCCGACATTGGTACGACATCCTGAGCCTGTGTTCTCATGTTCCAACCGCCATTGGTGCCTTGGCACGACACACCACAAGGAAGGATGGGAAGTGGAGCCATATTGAGGTCCTCACACATTTGGAAATACTCATAGTAGCCCAGTTGCACGGACTGGTGGTATCCCCAAGTGTTCTTCAACTGACGACGTTGTTCTACCGGTCCTATAGTGGTCTTCCAACGATAGGTGTTCCAGAAACCATCACCACCGCCATGCACCACGCAACCACCAGGGAAACGCATGAAGCGAGGATTCAAATCGGCCAGGGCCTGCACCAAGTCCTTGCGAAGTCCATGTCCCATATAGGTATCCTTAGGCATGAGCGACACTTGGTCTATATCTATGACGCCAGTATTCAGTACAAGAATTTGCAGGATAGCGTTCTTGCAGTCTTCAGTGGCGGTCAGTTTAGCGGTGTACTTGCGCCATGCGGGGTCGTTTGCCTCGAAAGTGGCCTCAGCCAGGACTTTCGGATCCCTACCCCATCCTTGTGGCTGTCCAAGCACCACACGCACTTGTTTGGCAGAGCCAACATTGCGTAGGAAAACGGAAAAGTCGAACTCTGCACCAGCTTTCACAGAAATGCCGTCAAAACCATCGTTCTGCAAACCGTATCCTTTCCAGCCATTATAATCGTAATACTCCTTCACGCGCTCAACATTCAACCTAAGGTAATTGGCATTATTGGGATGAAGAGGGTTGTCCATACGATTTTCAACACTACCCAGTGAGTGGCCAGGGCGGATAATCTTCCATGCAGTTGTGGGTCCCCATCCGTCACGTTCATTCAGGCTGAACTCAAAAGAGCCGTTTTTCAGGAGTTCCGCATTCAATCCTCCGTCAGCCGATGAACTGATGTCCTCAAAGAAAATACCTATCAGCTCGTCGCTGATAGCTTTGCCACCCTTTGGCGCATTCATGGGTTTCTGTGCACAAAGACTCAATGTGGCAGCCGCAAACAAAGCGGTAATCGTTGATCTTTTATTCATACTTAAAGGTAAATGATTGATTAGTTTTATGGTTTTATGCAAATTTAACGATTAATTAGTAAAAAAACGCACAATCTCACATACAAAAACATTGTATGTAACAAAAAGGACAGCCTTTGACACATAAAGCAATCAAGTTTCTTGAATTGCACCCTATTTCTTTATCTATGGTATTATTTATAGGTAAAAGCACATATTTGATAAGATGTATCAACTTTGAAAAAATGTATCATTCCAATATAGACACAAGGAAAACGCCATGATTTCGTATCTAACGATTATTTCGGTAAAAGCGGCAATGAAAGACGGTAACGAACAGCAAGATAGCGAACGAGAATCACGAACACACCTCCGACAAGTCCGCTAATAATATTATTGAAGTTGAGTTGAAGACAAATGAAATACGCCACACCGCCGATAACACAAGCCATGGCATAGATTTCCTTACGGAAGATGAGCGGGACATGCCCCACCAAAACATCACGTATCACACCACCTGCGGCACCTGTGATGGTGCCCATCACAATAGCTGTCCACCAGGGAAAACCTAAAGCAACCGTCTTCTCCAGCCCGACTATTGTGAAGAGGGCCAGACCGAGTGTGTCGAAGACGAGGATGGCATTGTTCTGTTTCATGGTATAACGCGAGGGTATGCAACCATACGCCAATGCCAATCCCGACAAGATGAGATAAATGGGATTGCTCATCCAAAACACAGGAATATTAAGCATAAGGTCACGGATGGTACCACCGCCTATAGCAGTGGCGACTCCTACCACATATGCACCGAAAAGGTCGAAGCGTTTGTGGGAGGCAAGTCTGATGCCACTCACCGCAAAAGCGAAAGTACCCAAGATTTCCAATATGAGTGTGAAAGTGTTCATCTTATCTTACTTTTATATTCTTCCCACCTGTTTCTGATATTCACGACGTAATTATAGGTTTCATTGCCATTGAAATAGCCATGGTTCACCACAGGGTCGTTGTAATATTCAGCCAAACGCATATTGAGGACATACTCATCCACGTTGCCCGCCCAGACATCTGGGTTTTTCCCATGTTTCTCAGCTAGTCGTCGGGCATCGTCCACATGTCCGCTACCAGCGTTGTAAGCGGCAAGAATGAAGTTAATGCGCTCGCCTGTATTATGAATGTCGGCATAATGAGAGTTGAGTTTCAGAATGAGTTTGGATGCGCCACGGACATTGGACTCTGGGTTGAAAACTTCGGCTTTCGCTACCCCCAACATCTTCGCTGTCGAAGGCATGAGCTGCATCAATCCTTGTGCACCCATCCATGAAACAGCATCGGGGTCGAACGCTGATTCCTGATAAGCCTGCGCAGCAAGCAACTTCCAATCCCATCCGCATTGGTTGGCATAGCGGCGGAACAAAGCATCATACTGACTGATGATTCCCCTGGAGGGGTCAATCATAGGTGACGACACCTTACGGCGCGGAACAGTGGTACGACCACTGCTTCCCTCCACCTTGGGCATGGAAAGCGAGAGCAACTGATACTCATTATCTCCAAGCCATTCATCAACAGACTTGGCCAGCAAAGGGGAATCCTTCCTAACCGCCCATGCCATTTTGCCAGTAGCCTTCAATGAGGCGTCATTGGTGGTCTTTGCGAGTGTGTCAATGAAATGAGTAATGATATCTGAACCACAAAGTTCAAGTCGTTGGTCATTGGCATAGTAATCGGCATTCAAATTGTAGGCGATGATGTCGCCCTCACCTTTCAGGAGTTTGCCAACCAGCTCGTCTTGGCTGCGTGAGAGTTCAACCCTCACCCTTACACCTATTGAATGGGCATATTCCTCCACCAACAGAAACTGGTTACCGAAGTCAGCACCACGAAACTCGAAGTAACTAGCTGGTCCGTACAACGTGAGCACTATCAGTTCGCCACCCATCTCTATTTCCGGAAGGTCGAGAAATAGGTCGGATTCGTCAATGACCTGTTCGCCATAATTGAACGCACCTATTCCTTCTTCCTTGTTTTTAATGCAGGAAGAGAAAGATGGTAGCAACAAAAGCATGAAAAGCAATATGCGGAATTGCGATGATATCTTTAACATTTTCTTTATTGGAGGCGAAGCATGGTCATTTGTCAAAAATCATGGCAAAGTTATCTTATTTTGGTCGAAAAGCGGTAAAAAAAGGAAGTGTAATTGAATAGAATTAAAAATTTTATTCGGTTTTTCTTTTTCATTAAGAATAATTCTGTATATTTGCAATAGCTATACACTACTAAGATAAACAGAACATAATTATGAAAGAAACAATTCTTGTTACAGGTGGAACAGGTTTCATTGGTTCCCACACTACAGTAGAACTCCAGCAGGCAGGTTATGATGTAGTCATCATCGACAATCTTTCCAATTCCAACGCCAATGTCATCGATGGTATCGAGGCCATCACAGGCATCCGCCCTGCTTTCGAGAAGGTTGATTTAAATGATTTCGCCGCCACTGAAGCTGTGTTCCAGAAATACCCCATCAAGGGTTGTATCCACTTCGCCGCTTCAAAGGCAGTGGGCGAGTCTGTGGAGAAACCATTGCTCTACTACCGCAACAACCTCAATTCACTGATGAATGTTTTGGAACTCATGGCCAAGTATGGCAGCAAAGGCATTATCTTCTCGTCGTCCTGCACAGTCTATGGCCAGCCCACAAAGGAGAACCTGCCAGTCACAGAACAAGCTCCAATTCAGAAAGCACTTTCCCCATACGGCAACACCAAACAAATCAACGAGGAAATCATTCAGGACTACATCCATTCGGGAGCTCCGCTGAAGTCCGTCATCCTCCGTTACTTCAACCCTATCGGCGCTCACCCATCAGCACTCATTGGTGAACTGCCTAATGGTGTGCCTATGAACCTCATTCCATTTGTCACACAGACTGCTATCGGCATCCGTAAGCAACTCAAGATTTTCGGCAATGACTACAATACGCCAGACAAGACTTGCATCCGCGACTATATCTATGTTGTTGACTTGGCCAAGGCTCATGTGAAGGCTATGCAGCGTTTGCTTGAAGAAGAGACTGAACCTATTGAGGTGTTCAACATCGGAACAGGCCACGGATATTCAACATTGGAGATTGTTGAAGGATTCGAAAGGGCTACAGGTGTGAAACTTCCTTGGGAGTACGCTCCACGTCGTGAAGGTGACATCGAGGCCATTTGGGGCAATGTGGATAAAGCCAACAAGGTACTTGGTTGGAGTGCCGATACCCCACTCGACGACATCTTGCGCTCTGCATGGAAATGGCAGGAGCACCTACGCGAGAAAGGCATACAATAAATAATTGATAATTAAAGAATTACAAATTATATTTTTATTAGATGGATGCCTATCTGAAAAATGCGGGATATTCCCAGTGGAGTATGTGAATATACCACTGTGCGAAGAAGGCCATGCAACCAGTTATTAATGGGCATGTGTCGTTCCTTGCAAGGCATTCAATCGTGTTTTATTTTGTGTTTGTGTTGAAACTATCCTTCCGTGTGAACAGAGGGATAGTTTCTTATATTATTGCGACCAACAAACCCGATGGTCAACGGCCTAAAATGCGATGAAGTTAGCGCAGAACCACGCATGGTTAAGCTATGCCGAGAGTGAGCATATTATGCTAAGCCAATGTTTAACGGTTGTGCATTTTTCTTGCGGTAGCCAGAGCCTGTAAAAATGGCGATGAGGTTGCCCGATTCGTCGGTCACTTTCACCTCACAGAAAGGAACACTGTGGTGGTTAACCACCTCGTGGGCTTCCGCATATACTATTTCACCTAATCGTGCGGAACGAACGTAGGTAATGCTGGATGTTATGGCGAAAGTGAGCGTGCCATGGCTATTGACTGCGGCGGCAAAAGCAAGGTCAGCGAGGGTGAACAATGCACCTCCCTGGCATATATCGCCACCATTAAGATGCCGTTCCTCAACTTTCATTCTTGCCTTGGCATAACCTTCGCCTGCTTCTATCAGTTCCGCACCGATAAGTGCCGCGAACCGATCTTTCTTGAAAAATTCCTTGATAGTCATTTTTTAGTGTAATCGTGTGTTTGTGTTGTTATTAAAAGTGATATTTCAACGGTTGCAAAGTTAGCATATAAAATTGACACAAAAGAAGAAAGACATCAAAAAAAGACGCGTCTTGGCTGGACGCGTCTTATTGTTGTAGAGTTCAATTTCTTCAATATGAATAAATCAGAACCTGTCTCATATCTTAAAACCTGAAACCGATGGTTCCCATCAACTGATGGCGGTTGAAGGTAATTTCTGTAGATTTGAGGTCCTCATCGTCGAACGCATAGAGGTCACCTTTTCTTGTATTGTATTGGTAAGCCAAGTCGATGTATCCTCCCTTGTAACGATAACCAAGACCGAAGGTGAAACGGTTTGTACCCTTCCAGTTGGTATAGTAAGTTTCTGTTGACATATAGTCGTCAGCAAGCACGAGTCGGTATGCGTCTTCTTTCACAGGAGCTGTTACAAAATTATAACCTAAGCGGATGCTGAACTGATCAGTAGGCTTGATTTCCACACCAGCCTTGAAAGTATGCTGCATCTTGAGTGTCTCTTTGGTCCAGTCGTTGACGATGTCGAAATAATCGCTGTGGCTGTTCATTTTGTACGAAGCAGTAGAAAGGTCGGAGAACTCCCATTCGGCTCCAAGAGCCAAATAGTTGCCCACTGTGTACCCCATGCTCAATCCAAACTTCCAAGGCGTATGGAAGTTGTAATCTGCCTCAGCGCCATTGTATGTGACATAACCATCATTATTTCCGTTTGAATCATAAAAGTCAAGTATAGCACCATTAACATCATGCATGGAATACCACACAGGAGTTTTCACACTAAAACCGATACGGAAAGGCGAGGTCTCGATAGGACGGATGACGGCACCAAGTTTCACATCCACTCCATCACCGTCTGTATCATACATGGTAGTGATACCATATCCTATGTTGTCAACACCCAATTCCTCGTAATAGGAATCACGACTATAGTTGATGTCGTAGAAACCTACGCCAACACCGAGGAAGACCTGATTGCTGATATTGAAAGCAACAGCCACATCCACCTCGTTCTCGCCTCCGAACTGTGACTTCTGCAACAAAGCACGATTGGCTGCCGTTCCTTCATATCCCAAGAAGTTTCCATTGTCGTCGAACACACCACTGGTGGCACCACCATGAACAAGTTGGTTATTGGCGTTGAACTCTGGGTTGGCAAAGTCGCCAATGCCGTTGAGCTCATCGTAGATGCCATACTCGAAGTCATTGCCAAGTGCCGCAATCTGATACGACTGCGAGAAAATGCCATTCAAATGTGCGATGTCGGTATCGAGGTTGTATAGGTAGTTCTTGTTCTTCTTGTAATTCACACCATAGTTCACTCGAATCAACCCCTTGTCAGTGCTTTCTTTCACAATGGACGAGAGGACAATGCCACCATTATCGATTGAAACGCGTGTTCCATCGTGTCCGAGTGTTCCTTCAGAACCAAAAACCACACTGCCCGTGAAGGATGCATCGCTTTTGGAAAAGAGTCCGATAGCAGCGGGGTTGGACGACATCGTTGCCACATCTCCACCAAGAGCGGAGAGGGCACCGCCCATACCCACATAGCGGGCCGAACCGTTGAGGTCGGAAGTGCTGAATCGCAAGGCATCGTAGGTTTCCTGAGCTGATGCACTGATGGCCAACAATGTGGTCAAGGTCAACAATACTGATTTCTTCATAATGTATGCTGTAATTTTAGGTTGCTATTAATGATTGTTGTTCAGAATGGTCGGAGTATTCGGAATATTCGAATATGACAGTTCCAAAGGGGTTAGATTCTCCTTTACCTGCGTCCTCCACGGGCACCGCCGCCACCGCCGACGCTACCGCCTCCGCTGCGACCTCCACCGAAGCTGCCGCCACCGCCGAAGCTGCCACCGCCGCCACGTCCTCCACCGAAGCTACCGCCACTACTGCTGCTGCGGCTTGGTGTTGGGGTTGAGGTACGTGAACTGCTGGATGTAGAAGAAGAACGGCTTGGTGTATATGTGCTACGCGAGTTGGTTGAAGGTGTGTTGGCGCGTCCCGATGTGGTCGTTCCACCACGTCCTACAGTAGTCGTACGATTCGTTGGGTTAGTATTTGTCCGTGTATTGATGGTGCTGCGGCTAGAAGAATTAGAAGTGTTGTAACCACGGCTGTCGTTGACAGTTCCGTTCCTGCTCACACGCGAATTACCACGTCCAGAGTCGTATGTGCTGGTTCGGGTGTTGGAGACAGAACCGCGTTGAATGGTGGATCCGCCTCTACCGACTGCAGTACGTGACCCCACCGTAGTGCGTCCGCCATATGTGCCGTTGTTGACGGCACCACCACGTCCGCTAGTACGAGCAGTCGTACGTCCGTTAATGCTACGGCTTCCGTCTTGATTCAAGCCGCCGTTGTAAGTAGAAGCATAACCTGTTCGTCCTCCGAGGGCTGATACACGTCCTGTGCGTGTACCTCGTGCCGACACTGCCGAAACTCCACTACGTATGCGACTTCCACGATTGAAGCTGCTGGTACGCACACCGCTGTTCACACGGGCAATCTGGCTGTGTTGATAGCGACGACCAGAGTATCCACGGGGATATACTCCATTATGACGATAGTGGTAGCCACCCCACATTGGTCCGTAACCCCAGTAGTACCAGGGGTCGTAAGCATAGTGGTAACCCCATATAGGGCTATACCAACTGTGCCAAGGACGCCAGCCCCAAGCATAGCCCCAACCAGGTCCCCAGAAGAACGGGTCGTAATAGTAATAATCAGCATAGAGGAAGTCGTATGCACCGTAGTCATAAACAAGGTCCCAATACAATGGGCTGCTGACTATCACACCCACATGTGGGCTATGGAAGCGGAGGATACGGCGTGAGTAGCGATAGTCGCTCTCGTCGTCGTTGATGTCGTAGTCGCTATTCTTGCCGTCATCCACATACTCCACATCGCTCGAGAGGGTATCAATAGCCTGCTCGATTGTACCTTGATAGTCAGAGTAGTTGTAGCGGCGGTTGTATTCGTCCTCGTCACGAGCCGATTTGTTGTAGACCTCAATATCGGCTGGATTGTCGTCGTTCACCGTCACGACCTGCTTAGGTACTACGGTGACGGATGAAGTAGACGGGGAATTGACCGTCGTTGTAGCGCTCTTCGTCTTCTTGGAAGAAGTGCCGAAGTACATGTCGTCGTCGTACTGAGCATTTGCAACTATAGGAAGCAAAGCCGCGAACAAATAAACATATAACCTTTTCATTTTCCTGATGTGTTTATAATGATTGTTAATTTTTCGTCTCGTGTGACCGTTTCGGATGTCAATTCTGACTTCACCTAATGATTCACGATGCAAAAATAAACATATTCTCATCTCCTACAAATGGATTTTCCCTAATCATGGTAGGGAAAAACCTAATTAGCGAGGAAGAAGTCGCTTATGGGTAAAAACAGGAATTATAAATATAAATTTATACAAATTATATAATATTAATTATCTGTATTTTACAATCATTTATTAAAGTAATACTTTAACAAAATCGCCATCTTAAATAAAGGCTTTCACAATATCGAATGATTCGTCAGCGAGTTCACTCCAGAACTTCTGGTAGTCCTGAATGTTGTTTTCCTTGAGGGCATTATCGCTGATTACACGGAAACTTATGAAAGGCACCTTGAAGAGATAGCAGGTCTGTGCTATACTTCCGCTCTCCATATCCACAGCAATGGCTTCAGGAAAATGCGATAGAATTTCCTTGGTTTTATCGAGGGAATCTACAAACCAGTCACCACTGGCAATCAGCCCTTCCTTCACCCTTGGCGAGATGGCCAAGGCCTTCTCCACCAGTTCACGGGGAGCATTGTAGTAAGGTGGCATGTCCTGCATTTGTCCATAAGCATTGTTTGGTCCGCAATAAACATCGTGGAAAGCAACTGTGCTGCCCACCACCACATCGCGTACATCCACATCTGGTGATGAAGCTCCAGCACAACCGGTGCTGATGACAAGCTGAGGATGATACCCAATAATCATGTCGGCAGTGCCAACCGCAGCGTTTACCTTGCCTATGCCGCAACGCTGGAGGATAATCTCTTTCTCACCGATATTTCCACTGACATAGTCGAATAATTCGGAATGTAGTTCAGTCTTGTTGTCGAGGAGTGCGGCAATTTGCCTGAACTCCTTTTCCATGGCGATGATAATACCTATTCTCATTGTTTGAATCACTTTTTATGCAAAATTACACAATTAAAAGGACTTTAATGTCAGCAACAGACAGAAAAAGGGATTATATCACAACAATATTGGTGTAAAATGATGAAAAAAGTGGCGCAATCCCGCCTTGCTGGTGAGATTGCGCCACGAATAGTTCAGAGATAGGCAAGCGCCCTACTCCATCATTTACGGATGTACTTCTTACCGTTCTTGATGTAAATGCCGCGAACTGTGTCGGCATTGACCTTGATGCCCATAAGGTTGTAAGCATCGCCATTCTGAGTGCCGACTGTTTCAACTGTATCTAAGCCTGACACATCGGTGCTTACGTAGTAAAGGTGGAAATTGTCAATCTTGTAGCGGCCGCAGCAGTCCCACCAATTCTCCTCATAATTGCGAGTCGTGCCCGACTTGTTATTGTCGGTACGCACGCCGAATGTCAGTGCTTCACCCTCTGCGATACCCACTTCTACAGTGAGAGTGGTCAAGTTGCCCATATCGCCCGATTCACCAGTCTCAGTAGAGTTTACCTCGTCGTAGCCAGCGAATGAGCGTGCCACTTCCTCGGGGTGCAGGTTGTCGAGTTCTGATTCAACATAGAAATCCTGCTTGCCATAGTACTGTGCGACATTGTTGACCAACAGACGCTGTCCTGTGATGCGTGAGCATCCACCTTCGTAAGTTACGTTCATATCCACAGTGACCTTGTAGGTTCCTGCTGGTAGTCCCTTGAGGGTCTGCCAGAGATAAGAGTCAGGCACTGGAGCGGAAAGCAGGCAGTAGGAGTACTCACCGTCAGTGGTGAAAGGATTGCTTTCGATGGCAGTGAAACTGTTGATACCAGCATCGTAGAGTTCCTGTGCAGTGTGACACTCCTTACCTTCAACGGTCATGCGCCATCCGTATGGCACAGTATGTGCGGCACCTCCAACAGCGATGTCATTCTCGTAGGTGTTTTCGAAGCTTGGGTTGGTGATAAGCATTGTAATGTCGTCACCAGGTTTAATACCCGCACCAATCTTGGCTTGAGTAATCAGTGTCTCAATGTCGTCGATGGTGGAGACGATGCCCTCGTTGTCGAACGATGGATAGTCTGAGTCGTAGTCATTCTTAGTGGAGTTGTAAAGGGCCTGCAATTGTTGTCCTGCATCGGTCTGAGCGACTTGCGTGTCTTTCAGTGTTTCTTCTGCAAAGGCGAGGGCTGCAGCCAAACGACTGTACTCTTTCACGCTACCCGTTGCCTGTTCCAAGAGTTCGAGGATGTTTTTTGTTGCCTGGTTGATGACGTTGTACTTCGACTGTTTGTCGGCAAGGATGGTGTTGGCATTCTCCAACGCCTCTTCAATAGCCTTGCGGATATCGCCCTGCATCTTGTCGGAGAGTGCATTGTTGGCTTGTGCCACAGCGTCCTTGAGGTTGTCGAAGGCCTCCTGGGTGTCGGCTCCCACGAAGATGAGTCGCAGATTGTAGAAGCAGTTCCAGAATCCTTGCTGGGAGCAGTCGAATTCCACCTTGAGGGTGTTGTCAGTGACAGTGGTCTCCACAACATTATTATAGAGTCCGAGTTCGAAGAACGGAATGGCAGTCCTTGAGTCGTTAGGTACGAAGTATCCGGCGCTGGTCTGGAATCCCTCAGTGATGTCAGTTTCTCCACAAGCGAAGACGTTGTGTATGGTCGCCTCATTGTCGTTGAGCCTGATTTTCGATTTCACGTTGAATGTTGGAGAACCGTCTCCATTTGCCCAGTCAGTGTCAGCACCCGACCATTCCCAATGGCAGAACTGGAAGCCCTGCACTTCGAGACGGTAGGTTCCGTTGGTCACATTGTTCAGCACTTGTTCGGCTTTCCAGTCTCCCCACCAGCGTTCCATCACCTTCAAGTCGGGATTGATGCTGAAATCGTTGAGTGTGGCCGTCCAACCACCATTGGTGTCGAAATGTCCATTGGTCAACAAGTCGGTGACGTCGGTGCCAGCGGCTGTTACCGAGTTAGCTGCTTTCTCGATGAGGTTGTTCAGTTGCTTAACGATTTCCTCAATCTTGGCATTATCGTAAGCATGGTTCTTGACACCCTCTTCCATGTCATTGTCGATGAGGTAGTCACTCAGTTCACTCATTTCATCGGATTCTCCCAAGTCAAGGGTTTCTTGCGCCTTCGCAATCAACTCAGCCAGACTCAAATATGCGTCTTTGTTAGCGAGTGCTTCGTCTATATCCTTTTCAAAAGCGAGGAAGTGTGCTTCACCAGCCACAGCGTCGCCCGAAGCAATCAGGTCGTTGCATTTATTGATGTCGGCATTAAGCGTCTGCACGTAAGTACTGTTGATAGCGTTCTCGTTGATCAGCGTCTGTGCTTGCGCGATAAGAGCGTTGAACCTATCGGCCAAAGGAGTCTCGCCCATGTACTCAAGTTTGAAGTCGAGAATGACACACTGTCCGACATTGGTACCTTCAAACATGATACCGACTTCAGCATCACCTGTGCGACATTCGAACACTACTTCTGAAAGTCCACGCCACCAACCTGTATCGGCCAAAGGCTCGCGGAAGGTCTTGTCGCCCACTTTTGCATAGATGTATGCGCCCTTGATGGGGTCGCCCTCTTCTCCTGTGTGACGAATCCAAAGGCCATAGTTACCCAATCTGTACTTACCATTCTTCAGGTTGGAGAGTTGCTGATAGAGTTTGTTGTCGCCAAAAGCGGCGGCAGTCCAAGACGCCAGTGTCTTGCGGTCGGGATAGAAGCCCTCGTTGTCGAACTCTCCCATTCCACAGAAGCTGGCAGGCACCATCGTCCATCCCGGCACGTCGTGTCCATTGTCTTCCCAGTTCTCGGCCAGGTCTGCATTGCGCATGTATTTGCTAGTGACATCATAGGGTCGGTCTTCTGAAGCATTATCCATGCGTAGTTGGTCGATATCGTCCCCAATAGCGGCAATGGCAGCTTCGATTGTGGCTTTGTCGGTGGCGGTGTTATAGACAGCCACCAGATTCGACACATCATAGCCATAACCCTGAAGTTCAGTCATCAAACGATGCAGACTTACTTTAGAGAGGAAGAAGTCGTAGTCGCCTTCAGAAACGACATACCACTCGATGTCACCTTCACCAGCCTTGAGAAGAGGCAGAAATTTCCAAGCGGAATAAGAGAATCCCATCCATGTGTCAGGGTTATCAGCCCAAGGGAATGTAGGGTCGTTCTTCGAAGGACGGAAGTAATAAGTTCCTGCAGTCTGCTTCTCGATGTACCATGCGGTATTGAATTCATCGCTACCCGCATCGCATCCCACCATATCAAGGTCGGAAAAGAGGTGGCCGATAGGACCTTGAAGCAACCAGTCGCCATCGTCTTTCTGTTTGAAAGTGATGGGTGTGCCTTCTGACGATAGTGTCAGCGTCATTTCTCCGGCATTGAAGAACTTCTCTTGCGAAAAATCATAAATGTAGTAACTTCCGCCACTCACGGGGTCGGAGGCGATGGGAACGGGTTTGTCCCAATCTGCGGCAGTGGCGATGCTGCTCACTACCAAAACTGTGACTAAGCACAGCATCTTTTTCATTTTATCCATAAGCATTGTATTTAGTGTTGTTAATTAGTTTCGGATGCAAATTTACATAATAAGTTGAATTAACCATGAGAAAAAACGTTTCTGATAAAGGCATCAATGTTTCCACTATTCTTTTTTCCTGTTTTTCAGATACTCGCTGGGGGTCATTCCGTATTCAGCCTTGAAATTCATAGTGAAACTCTTGAGCGAGTTGAAGCCCACTTGATAGGCGATTTCGGAAATCTGCATCTGCGACCGTTCAAGAAGAGCCATGCCGCGTTTAATGCGTATGGTGCGTATGAATTCAGCGGGTCCCACACCTGTGATGGCCATAAGTTTCTTATAAAGGAATGAACGCGACATACCCAGTTCTTTCCCCAGTTCCTCAACGGAGAATTCAGTGTCAGCCATACGTTCCTCCACTGTCTTGATGGCCTTCTGGATGAATTGTTCATCAAGAGGAGTAATGGTAATCTCGCTGGGACTGATATCAACCTTCTTTTTGAAGTCTTGATGGCTGGAATCAGCCCATTCCATAAATTTTTTCACACGCAACTGCAACACATCCATATTGAATGGCTTTGTCAGATAGTCGTCGGCACCAAGTTGGAGTCCCTTGACCTTGCTCTCGTCGGTGGTACGGGCGGTGAGCAGGATGACGGGGATATGTGAGGTATTGATGTCGCTTTTTATTCGGCGGCATAGTTCAAAACCGTCGATACCAGGCATCATCACATCACTGACAACGAGCGCCACATCCTGGCTTGCCAACAAGTCGAGTGCTTGCTGTCCGTTCTCGGCCTGAAGTACACGGTAGTTCTCCAAGAGGCTGTCGCTGATGAAGTTGAGCATTTCGCGGTTATCATCCACCACAAGTACTAAGGGCCTCTGGCTGGCATCCTCATCACATGAGGAAGTGACCAGACTGTTTGCTTCAGCATTTTCCAATGGCATGACAATGGGGATGGAGATAGTGAACACGCTTCCTTTGGGGGTGTTGTCCGTCACAGAGACTTGACCACCATGCAGCCCCACATACTCCTTGACAATATGTAGTCCTATACCGCTACCTGTCTGTGAAGGGTCGTTGGCTCCCGACTTGTAGAAACGGTTGAAAACACCTGATTTATCTGCATCGGGAATTCCCCTGCCCGTGTCTGCCACAACGATGAAGGCTTGCTGCTGGTCGTGCCAGAATCCGACCCTGATGCTTTCGCCTTCTTCTGTGAACTTGAAGGCATTGGAAAGGAGGTTGTAGAGTATCTTGCTCATCTTCTCCTTGTCGTACTTCATCATGAACGACTTCTCTTTGCATTCAAAATCCAGCGGAATCCGCCTTTCCTTGGAATAATCTTCAAAAGAGAGGCAAATGCTACCAAGTTGGGCCACGATATCGGATATCGAGGGATTGAGTCTCTCAACTCCTACGTCGAGACGCCGGAAGTCGAGCAACGAGCCTACCTGATTCAGCAACAACTGTGCGTTCTTACGTATGTTCTTAAGTTGTGGCAACAATGAGGCTGGCATCTGGCCGTTTTCCAGTTTCTTCACAATCATGTCAATTGGAGAGATGATGAGTGTGAGTGGCGTCCTCAGGTCGTGGCTGATATTGGTGAAGAACTGCAGTTTCATTTCAGTGATTTGGGCTTGTTTTTGTCGCTCCATATCTTCTTTCTGCAAACGCAGCTCACGTAATTGCCTACGCCGTGTTCGTCGCCAGAGCACATATCCCGCGACACAAGCCATGAGAGCATAGACCATAAAAGCCCATCCTGTCAGGTAGAAAGGACTTTTGACGTGGATGGATAGTTGGCATAATTGGTTGTTGTCCTCACTCAACCTGAGCAACAACTTATAGTCACCTGGAGCCAGTCCCACTAGTGTGATATGGTTTTCCTCGGTATATCTCCACTGATTCATCATGCCTTCCAGTTTATAGGCATAACGCACGCTGCTTGCATTGTTGAGAATACCAGTGAAATAACGGATAGTGAGATGAGTGTCGTCATGATTCAGAACGATGCGCCCGTCGTTGGCATCGATATATCTGTCGCCAGCCATTACTGAGATGATGACGGGAGCTCCGGGATTATCTGTCACCAATCCTGTCTCGTCAGGATTGATGACCGTATAACCCTCAAAACCTCCAAGTAGCACATGTCCGTCGTTAGTCAGTGCCGAAGAGTTGGCGTTGAAGAAAGGTGTCTGCAGTCCTTCTCTTGCTGTATAGTTCTTGATTTCCCACTCAATGCAGCCATCCTTCTTACGATTGACTTTCAGTCTTGTGATGCCGTTGGTGGTGCTGACCCAGAAAACATTTCTCTTGTCCTGGACAATGTCCTGAACATCGATTTCCCTTCCATTGACTTGATTGCTGACCATGTAGAGCGTATCACGATTCATGTCGAAGATGGTGATACCCTGCCTATGTCCCAGCAGCAGCAAGTCATTATTGGAGTCGTAGCAAATAGATTCGGCCATCCGAGGCACCATCTCTTGTGTTCCTCGAAAATTGGTGATGAGTCGTTGACTTTTGCCTTCGTTAATGATTACTAGTCCATAGGTGGAAGAAACCAGCAGATTACCACGAGCATCTATGCAGAAATCCGTACCCAGGATGTTGTAATCGCGCTCATCGTTCACCACCTCCCACTGGCAAGTATTGGCATTTATTTTAACGAGTGGAGAAACAGCCGAGGCGCACCAAATATGCCCCTTTCCATCATTTATCATCTTCCACACATTGTTAGTAGGGAATCGACCATTTGCCAATCCGAACTGCTCCCACCGTCCACCAGGTAGTTGACGGAAAAGTCCCTCACTATATGACCCCACCCAAATGGTGCCATTGTCGTCTTCAGTAATGCTGGAGACGATGATACTGGGCAAAGTCGTTTTCTCATAGGTTCCGTTCTCATGCTCGAGGTAAAGTCCACCGCCATCGGTGCCTATCCAACGGCGGCCTTTAGAGTCGCAGAAAAGAGCGCTGACATTTCCGTATTGGATTCCTTTGTTCTGGAACATCCTTGAATTAGCGCTGGTATATGAGATACCTGTCTGGAAATGACCTGCCCACACGGTGCCTTGTTTGTCGATGGTCAAAGAGATGACATTGTTGGAACTGAGTTGGCTGTGTCCGTTGGGGAGGCTGGTGATTTGTGTCATCTCCCCTGTCGGTTTATGATAAACGAAGATGCCTTTGTGGTCTGTAGCAATCCAAACATTACCCCTCCCGTCGTCCATCATATCACGTATAGCGTTGTTGCGTGAATTGAAAGTGTCACTCTGAGGAAGTGTTATCATTTCCTTTACGGTTTTGCCCCCCATGGTGTAGCGGCAAATTTTCTCATCGATGATAGAAAAGACCCAAATAGACCGGTCGCTATCGATGAAAGAGCCATAGATGTTATCTTCCCGCCTCATATCAGCAGGCAAGTCAAGTTGCTCCAATTTCCCATTAGTGGCACTGAATTGCAAAACCTTTTTCCTTCCAGCCAGCAACAAGACATCAGCAGCAGCAGTACTGGCATAGAGATTGATATCGTCGATAGCCAGTTGGGGTATCTCCCATGACTTGCTAAGTCCGGTATTGTAATCATAGTGTGTGATCTTTTCCTGTTGCACCACCCACAGCGAACCGCTGTCATCGACTTTCACTTTATAGACATCCTCACCCACGTCTATCTTCAAGGTCTTGAGCCATTCGCGCACATCGGTAACTGTGATGTGAGTGTTAACATTATATATAAGGTTGGCACGCTGACAGTCTATCCACAAATTACCCATTGCATCTTCCTGTAAATCATCGATGGTACTGAATTGCCATTTCTCCCCTAAAAGACTACCCATAGATTCCACTTGATAGCCATCGTAACGGTCAAGTCCCATATCGGTTCCAATCCATAGGAAGCCCTTGCTGTCAATTTTCATGCACCTTACGCAGCTGCTCGACAGACCGTCAGCACTGGTTAGGGACTGAAAGCTATACTGTCCGAAGATTGATAAGGGGAAGACAGACAGCAAATAAACAAAGATGATGTAAAATCGACACATAGATAGTTAAGATAGTTTTTCTAGGTTTGAAACGCACATATCACAACACAAAAGTACGAATTACTTTTCATTCATCTATTGTTTTCTTTGTGGGTTTTCTCGTCTTGAAAACAATTTTTCGCATTTCGTGCACATCAATTCCCCTAATTCTCGATTTGAATCACTACTTTTGCATCAAAAATAAGAAAGCGACGCATCAAGTCCGAATCTCCGTATAAGACACGTCCTTTCCACATAACGAAACTAATTATCACATATCGATATGAAAACCAAAACTTTTATTCTTTCCTCATTTTTATCTCTCTGTAGTCTCACTTTACAGGCTCAAACAGCTATGGAAATCGCGCCCGACATGGTGCCTGGTTGGAATTTAGGCAACACCTTGGAAGCAGGTGATTGCAGTTGGATAACCAACGAACTAGACTATGAAACAGCCTGGCAGGGAACGAAAACCACTCAAAAAATCATCGACTATGTAAAAGAATTAGGATTCCGCTCCGTACGCATACCTTGTTCATGGTTCGTGCACATGGATACGAATTACAACATCAGCCCCGCATGGATGGACCGTGTGCAGGAGATTGTAGATTACTGCATCAAGGACAGTCTTTACGTCGTCCTCAACGACCACTATGACCTTGGCTGGATAGAGCGTTCATTTGAGGAGCAGACACCCTCATCGGTCAGCAAGAACTGCTTCATCCTCAACTTGATGTGGAAGCAAATAGCCACACGTTTCCGTGACTATGACCACCACTTGCTGTTTGCTGGAATGAACGAACCAGACGCAGCAGGAGACAAGAGTAAGGACAGGGAGGCTGATATCGCCACCCTCATCAAATATGAACAGACATTTGTGAACGCAGTCCGCCAAACGGGAGGCAACAACAAAACCCGTGTACTTGTGGTACAGGGACCAACCACAAACATCGACCTGACCTACCAGTACTACACTATGCCCGAAGACCCCACTCCATCTGCTCTCATGCTCGAAGTGCACTATTACTCTCCTTTCACTTTCTGCTTGATGGAAAAAGATGCTGATTGGGGACCCACAACTTTCTATTGGGGTGAAAAGAACCACGTGAATGGCTCTAATCGCAATAACACCAGCAATTGGGAAGAGACTTACACCGCTTCACAAATGCGGCTGATGAAATCCAAATTCTCATCCAAAGGCATACCCGTTGTTTTGGGAGAATACGGCGCACTATGGCGCACTATGCCTGAAGGTGAAGACCAAGACAAGCACAATGCCAGCATCTATGACTGGTACTGGACCCTCTGTAGGTATGCAGTCCACAACGGCATCATCCCTTTTGTTTGGGACACCAACTACTGTGGACATCCAAGCGGCACCGTGGTTGACCGCAAGAATCTCACCATCTTTAACCAGTTTGCTTACGACGGCATTATGGACGGATGCGCTTCCGTTCAATGGCCATACACTAATGACATCACATCCATTTCTGCTGACAAGTCAACCTCATCCAGATGCTACACACTTACTGGCATTCCTCTCAACAACGAGCCAGAAAGAGGCCTCTACATCAAAAGCGGAAAAGTATACAGGCGATAAAACGATTCAGATTCTTTGTGAAAAGAATCATACTCTATGCCAAAGATCCATTCTCAATTCACATAAAAAGTGAAAAAATACTCAATAGCATTTTTTTTACTATTGAGTTTTTTATACCTTTGCCAAAACAATCAGAAAAATTCTAGTTCTGCAGGTAATCGATTCAACTCAATGAAAAACAACTACAGTCAAGAAGCTCTGGAATGGCAGAAGCAAGTGGACAACGTGGATAAAAAAGATGTTGTCGTTTTGGAAAACGTAAATCGTTGGCCAGCCTACAACAAAATCATAGAAACACACTCATTGAGTGTAAGCATATGCAGCCAAGGTAGTTGTCATGTGAGACATGACGCAAAAGATGTGATTTTCAAGCAGTACGACATCGCAGTGCTGTTGCCGTCACATTTTGTGATGTGCTATGAGAGCTCACCAGATTATCAAGTTACCACTATATTGGTCTCTCAAAAACTCAACAATCAGATGATGAACAACATAGGCAAGAACATTATCCGCTACCACAAGAACGTGTCAAGCCATCTGACAGAGAGCCAATACAATGATTTTCAATTAATCATCCACACTCTTCAACTCATTATTGATTCAGAAAGGCTTCACCGTTCAGAATTTCTCCATCACATCACCTCCATCCTGTTTTTGCTGATTGATGAGTATTGGAGCGAGAAAGACAATATCGGCAAGAAAAGAAGCGAGGAGATATTCACCAATTTCTACGACCTGCTTCTCCGTAATTACAGAGAATCGAGAGAGGTTTCATTCTATGCCCAGAAACTATGCCTCACTCAGAAATACCTATCATCGGTCATCCATCAAACCACAGGCACCAAAGCCAGCGAATGGATTACCAACTACATCACGATGCAAGCCAAGAAACTGCTACTTGAACATCCGAGGCATAATATACAAACCATCAGTTACCAACTTGGTTTCGACAACCAAGCGGCATTTACCCGCTATTTCAAACGAGCCACAGGAGAGAACCCCACTCAATTCAGGGAGAAGTACTTGGAATGAATTCGTTCCAGCTATTTCTTTTTCTTAAAGAGGTTGGCCACAAAGAGTATGACGATAGCGCCAACAAGTCCTGTACCCAGTTCAGCTATCCAACCACCTTCGATTTTTACGTCAAACAAACTGAGCAGCAAACCGCCAACCCAACCGCCGACCAGACCTAAAACAGTGTTCCAGAGGAATCCAAAACCTCCTCCGCGCATGATTTTACCGGCCAGCAGACCAGCCACAGCGCCAATGATGATAGACCATAAACATCCCATAATGATATCCGTTTTTAAATCAGTTGATTAAAAATAGTGACAATGTGTTCTCTTGTCCACATTGTTGGAATTTTGTGCAAATATAGATAAAGTTCGGGAATTATAAATCAGCCGAATAAAGAAATCTTTTTCTCTAGTGGAAAAATTAGAAAAACTAAATGTTCTTGCAAAATATCGGGGAGTAATAAATCCTTTTTTTGGGATTGTCGGCAGTTTTGTCTAACTTTGCATATCAAAACATACCCACATTCATTATGCTGAACGTAGAAACCATTTACAAAGCATTTTTAGACAACGGCATCGACTTCTTCACTGGAGTTCCCGACTCGTTGTTGATGAACATCTGTGCCTATATTACAGACAACGCCCCACACCACCGGCACATCATCGCCGCCAACGAGGGTAATGCCATTGGACTTGCCGCCGGTCACTATCTCGCTACAGGCAACCCAGCCTTGGTCTATATGCAGAATTCCGGCCTAGGAAACACTGTCAACCCTTTGCTTTCATTGGCCGATGCCGACGTTTACAGCATTCCTATGATGCTTATGATAGGTTGGCGCGGAGAACCAGGCGTGCACGACGAGCCACAACACGTAAAACAAGGGAAAGTGACCCTTTCCCTTCTTGATGCCATGGGCATTCGTTACGAGGTCCTGAAAGACGACGAGAGCGAAGCCATCTCCCAAATCGTGACGCTCGCCATCTATGCCAAAACAGAAAAAGTGCCTGTGGCTATTGTCATCCGCAAAAACCTTTTCGCACCCTACAAACTGCAGACAAAGGTGGCCAACGACAACATTCTTTCACGCGAGGAAGCGTTGAAGATAGTGGTCAACCATTTGCTAGACACCGACATGATTGTCTCGACCACAGGTAAACTATCGCGTGAACTTTTTGAGTATCGCGAGGCCCTTCACCAAGGACATGGCCGCGACTTCCTCACTGTTGGTTCCATGGGGCACAGTTCAAGCATCGCATTGGGAATTGCTCTAGAGCACCCTGAACGCCGCATCTTTTGTTTTGATGGTGACGGAGCTTTCATCATGCACACTGGTGCCCTTGGCATCGTGGCGAGCCAGCATCCCGCCAATTTTGTCCATGTACTGTTCAACAACGGAGCTCATGAAAGTGTGGGCGGTCAGCCTACTATCGGTTACGCTATTGACTGCACCTCCATTGCCAAGGCATCAGGCTACTCAGACGTGATGACAGTCCACACCGAACAAGAGATTATTGATGCTATGTCGAAAATAGCAAACGAAAAAGGACCTGTACTTTTGGAAATCAGAGTGAAGATACAGTCGCGTGATGACCTCGGACGCCCCACCACCACACCCATTGAAAACAAAGAAGCTTTCATGGAAACACTCTGCAATAACAAATAATTTTTTCATAGTCGTCATCGTATCTTTTTTTATAATCCAAGATACTGTAATATATCAATAATAATATTTAAGGAAATGACTGAGAACGTCAAGACAGCAGTTATCATGGCTGCAGGCATGGGTACTCGTTTCGGGGATATGACTGAAACCATTCCTAAAGGATTCATCAAGGCTGGTGAAAAGTCGATGATAGAGCGTTCCATCCAAACGCTCATTGATTGCGGCATCCAACGCATCATCATAGGCACCGGATATCATCGTGAAGCCTACGAGGCCATGGCTGAGCGCTACCCTCAAATCATCACTTGTTTCAGTCCCCGCTATGCAGAAACCAACAGCATGTATACACTATGGAACTGCCGCGACGTCATCGGCATAGACGATTTCCTACTTCTAGAAAGCGACCTGGTGTTCCAAAAGAAAGCCATCACATCGCTCTTGGACAGCCCACTACCCGACCTCATGCTTGTCACCCCAGTCACCAAGTTCCAGGACCAGTACTATATCCAAGTAGATGAAGACAAGGTCCTTTCGGGATGTTCCACCAACAAAGACGAACTTAAAGTATTTGGTGAGATGGTAGGCATCCACAAAATCAGCCATCGTTTCTATCAGATAATGTGTGAGGACTACGCCCATAAGGTGGAGAACTATCCGAAACTGGGATATGAATTCGAGTTGGAAGACATCTCACGCAACCATATCCATCTGCATGTGCTGAAGGTCGATGACCTGAAATGGTACGAGATTGACGACCCCGCAGACCTTGCCTATGCTGAGGAGCACGTACTTCCTTTTATAGATTATCCGGTTTGTCCAGACAATCCAGAAGATCAACAAAAACAATCCTTCCCTATGAACATCAAACGAAACATCTTGCTCAATCCAGGTCCCGCCACTACCACCGATACTGTGAAGATGGCACAAGTGGTGCCAGACATCTGTCCGCGCGAAAAGGAATTCGCAGGCATGATGAAGTCGCTGCGCTCTGACCTATTGAAAGTGGCTCACGCTCCAGCTGAGAAATACACATCTGTATTGTTCTGTGGCTCAGGTACTATTAATATCGACATCTGCCTCAACTCTCTCCTCCCAGAAGGCAAGAAAGTCCTTGTGGTCAACAACGGTGCTTACAGCACCCGTGCCGTGGAAATCTGCCAATACTACGGATTGCCGCACATTGACCTGAAATCGAGTGTCTATGAACAACCCGACCTTGAGGCTGTGGCTCGATCTCTTGATGAGAATCCCGATGTGCATCTGGTTTATACCACCCACCATGAGACGGGAACAGGTGTGCTCAACCCTATACGTGAGATTGGTGCCTTGGCGCATAAGCATGGAGCTATTTTTGTGGTTGACACCACTTCATCGCTCGGCATGATTCCTTTCGATATGGAGGCCGACAATGTGGATTTCTGCATGGCATCCGCCCAGAAAGGTCTAATGGCCATGACAGGCTTATCGTTCATCATCGGCAACGAGGCAGAAATCCGCAAGTCGAAGGACTACCCCAAGCGTTCGTACTACTGTAATCTTTACTTGCAATATGATTTCTTCGAGCGCACAGGCGAGATGCACTTCACACCTCCAGTTCAGACTATCTACGCCACAATGCAAGCATTGAAGGAATACTTCGCTGAAGGAGAGAGCGCCAAGTTCGCGCGTCACCGCCGTGTGTTCGAAGCCATTCACAAAGGACTTGGTGAGTTGGGGTTCAAGGATGTCATTAAGCGTGAACTGCAGTCTGGGCTTGTAGTGAGTGTACTATACCCCAACGACCCGAACTGGGATTTCGAGCGGATTCACGATTACTGCTACTCGCACGGTTTCACCATCTACCCAGGTAAAATCAGCACAACCAACACCTTCCGTCTCTGCGCCCTCGGAACCATTGACACCCCTGATATAGAGGCATTCTTCCACGTCCTTCGCGATGCCCTTATTCACGAAGGCGTCCAGATTCCTATATCTTATAATTGATTATCACGAATTTGAGAATTTGAGAATTCGCAAAGACATGGGTAGAGAGATTCGACAATTCGATTATCTTGGTTATCACGAATTTGAGAATTAAAAGGCAATGATTTATAGTAATAGAATTATCCAACCATAATAATCCTTTAACAGTATGGATGAATTATTATATAAAGATGAATCAAAGACTTTACTTGGATTAGCGATGCTTTTACATCGTGAATTAGGTTGTGGCTTTAAAGAGAAAATATATCAAGATGCTTATGAAGTGCTACTTAAAGAGCATAATATTCCATACGAACGAGAGAAGCACATGAAGATGGTATATCATGGAATAGAACTTAAACATGATTACTATTATGATTTTCTATGCTATGACAAAATCTGTGTTGAGGTGAAAGCGAATAGTGAAATCTTTGGGGAATACGAATCTCAGATCATCAATTACATTCATATTGGGAATCTCCGCTTGGGACTCTTATTAAATTTCGGTACCTCGAGCCTTCAATCCAAATTCTATCCAAATCGTCCTGATTATAAGTCTTCAAGAGAATTTTAAAATATAATATAATTCTCAAATTCGACAATTCGTGATAAAAAGTAAAGACAATGGTTAACTACGACGTACGGACATTGCAACTGAGGATACTCAACAACCTAATGGCTGTTGATAAGGTCTGCCGTGAGCACGGATTACGTTACTACATCTACGACGGGACAATGCTCGGGGCCGTGCGACACAAGGGGTTCATTCCGTGGGATGACGACCTCGACATCGCCATGCCAAGAGAGGACTACGAAGAGTTCATCCTTCACGCCAACGAATGGCTGGAGCAGCCATACGAATTCGTATGCATGGAGAACGACCCCTCATACCCATTACCATTCGGCAAAGTACAAGACGCCAGCACCACCCTTATCGAGCGCCCACACCTACCCTACCTCGGGGGCATATATATAGATGTCTTCCCCATTGACGGAGTGCCAGACAACCTCTTGTTGCGACGTTTGCACTTGGTCAGTTACGATGTGATGAAGAAGGTCATCTACATGGCCTATCGCGACCCTTACCGTCATGGTCATGGCCCGTCAAGTTGGATTCCATTGTTCTGCCGCAAGGTCATCGGACAGCACCGGGCACAACGATTCACCCGTCGCCTGCTTTGCGCCTATGACTTCAAGTATCACTTTAATATATGCGTGTATGATGATGGTTTTAAGGGAGTTATTAATAAAAAGGTAATTGGCAAACCAACTCCTATTCTATTTGAAGAGAAGGAAGTACTCGGTGTGGAAAACGCTGATGCCTATCTCTCCCACATGTACGGCGACTACATGACTATCCCGAAGGATGCCGACCAGCGCCAGCATGAATTCTATTATCTCGACTTCGAGCGTCCATACAAGGATTTTGATTGGAAAACAATAGCTAACACACAACCATAGATGAAGCATATAGTAGTAGATTTCTCCGCATTGGACGACATGTGCGGGTTTGGTGAGATAGCCCGCAATTACTGTCCTCGCCTGGCCAAAATGCATTTCGATGACATGCGTTTCATCTTCATCTTGCCGGAGGGGCACAAAGGAGAGTTTGGCGACCACATCGACTATGTAGCCAAGGAACACTTGAAAGCAGAAATCAAACAGTTCAAGGAAGTTGACCTATGGCATGCCACAGACCAACAGTTCCGCTACCGCCGCAAATCAAAAGGCGCCCTCCAATTACTCACCGTCCACGACCTCAACTACCTTCGCGAAAAGCACGGTATTCATCTGCTCAAACACAAAATCAGAACACCTTGGATTATCAACCACAGTGACTATGTGACTGTGATTTCAGCGTATGTCAGAGACGATATCCGAAAGAACATCCCCTCTGTGAAGAAGGAGATGCAGGTGATTTACAATGGTATCGCTGATGACGAGAATGGAGCGCAACAACGTCCTTCGTTCGTGTCCAAGGATGATGAGCGTTTTTTCTTCACCATCGGACAAGTCAGGCCCAAGAAGAACTTCCACACCTTAGTGCCCATGATGAAATCTTTTCCCAATCACCGCCTTTTCATCTGCGGCGACGACCATTGGGATTATACCGATGAAATCAGGAACATGATTGAAGAGGCAGACAAAGACAGGATTCTTGTGACAGGCAAAATCAGCAATGAAGAGAAACGCTGGCTCTATGCCCATTGTGAGGCTTTCCTCTTCCCTAGTACCCTCGAGGGATTCGGCATTCCCGTACTCGAGGCGATGCGCTATGGCGCACGTGTGGTGTCATCACGTTGCACCTGCCTGCCCGAGGTTTGTGGAAGTCATGCCGCCTATTGGGATTGTTTCGACCCCAAACACATGGCGCAAGTGGTGAAAAGCGCCATCAGTGGCTGGGATACCAAAGGCCGGTTGGCACTTATGGCAGCCGATTATTCGAAGTCGTTCAATTACGACCGTTACACTAAAGAATATGTTGCGCTCTACAGAAAGCTGTTAGGCCTTCCCACACTCGATTGACGGTGATACTGTCGTAGATTTCCTGACGAGTCATTCTTTCCAGTTCATCCTTACTTAAGAAATCCGTAGCCGCAATCGCCTGATGAAAAGGATTATCAGCAGGTATCCATGTTGCTTTGTTGGCCGATGGTGAACAGATGACATAGGAGGGAGTACCCACCGCTTGGGCGATATGCCGTGCCCCACCCTCGTTGCCGAAATAGATAGTAGTAAGGGAGAGCATAGCCGCCAATTTGCGCATGCTAGGTGCATCAATGTTAATGAAGATGTTCGGATTGTCCACAGCCTCGTAGATTCGGCGTGCATTCTCCGCTTCCTTCCCTGGAGCAAAGTTGAAAACCACCTGCAAATCGAGCCATTCCGTACAGATTCGACGAATAGTCTCTATCATGAACGCTTCCTTCCATGTCTTGTCCTCAAGTTTGGCGGTGACACCAACCAACATCACGGGACGTGAGAAATCTACACCTTTGGAAATCATATACTGACGGAAATCCTCTTTCTCTTCAGCTGTAATGTAAAGACTGAGTTCAGTGACTGTTTTCAATGTTCCCAACTGCCTGAGTGGTTCAATCAATTTGAGGTTGTGGTCCACCATGGCTTCTGTTGGTTTAGCACTAGGAATCCGGTGGTTGAGAATAAAGCGTGAATACGGTTTCTCTACACCTATTCTGAACTGGGAGTTTAGCGAAAGAAGTGGGAAAAGGAGGGTATTCATCGTCGACCGCATGTCGATGATGACATCGTAGTGTGTTTGGTGTACTATTTGCCAAACTTTCCGCAGGTAAGTGAATGTCTTGTGGCGTTCGTCGTTCGTAAATGTGATTATTCGGTCGATAGCGGGATGCCCTTCGAAGAGGGGCGCAATACGATCGTTGAGCACAAAATGTATCTGCGCCTCAGGAAAGGACTTTCTAAGGCTTGACAATAATGGCGTCGCCACAATGGCATCGCCCATTTGACGAAAACGGATGACCAGAATGTTCATTTGAATACCCTTGTATCGTTGTAGTCGTGATAGGATTGTTCAAAATCCACAAAGTCATAGTTATGGATGCGTCGTTTGTCCTCGGGCGGAATTTCCATGTAGTTGCCGAACAGGGATTTGAGGTACTCGTGCATCTTCTCAGGACCAAGCACTTCATGTCCTTCGAAAAGAATAGGTGTAGGTGTGCCGAAGATATCCTTAGTCACCGTTCCGCGTCCGTCGTTGTCGAACTCGCTGACCAGTGTGGCTTTGTTGTAGTCGTACATGGTCTGCAACTTCCGCATCAACTGGTGTAGTTTCCGGTTGGAGAACACTTTCTGGATGAGTAGTGGCAACCATGCCGTATAGTTGTGTCCGCGTTTGTAGGGATCGCGGTTGTAAAGGTAAATCCATCTGTTAATCATCCTGTAGAGGGTGATTTGCAGTTTTCGCATGAACTTATGGTCGGACATTCCATCGAGCGGGAACACATCGATATAGACGCCTCCAAGTTGGTTGAAGCCCCACCGCTCAATCAGTGTGGTACTGCCGTCTATGATTTTTGCAAACACCCCCGCGTATTTGTCGTCATGCTCGGGACACACAATTTCAAATGGTTTTTCCAGCCATTCTTTGGCATGTTGGATGAACTCTTCGTAGTCGGGACGGGGCATCACTACGTCAAGGTCGTCGTCCCATGGGATAAATCCCTTGTGACGTACTGCACCGAGAGCGGTGCCATCAGAGATATAGTATCTGATATTGTGCGCCCTGCATACGCGGTCGAGTTCAAGCAAGTTGCGCAGGGCGTGCATTTGCAGGTCGCGTGTCTGATAGTTAGCCATTATTAATTATGGTTTCAACATGCTATAGTAGCATTTCTGTTTTATTATTACCGCAAAATTAGTGTTTTTCATTGTAGTGGGGAACAAAAAGCATGGAAAATTTTGTCATTTGTAGGAAAAGTTGTAATTTTGCGCCGTCTTTTAAGGACAACATGGGTAAGTCCTATACGACCAGCTCCTTGTGAATCCTCCAGGGCTTGACCGCAGCAAAGGCAACAAGTTGTAGCGGTGCGATATAGTAAGCTTACCCACCCGCCTCTTTAGCTCAGTTGGCCAGAGCACGTGATTTGTAATCTCGGGGTCGTTGGTTCGAATCCGACAAGAGGCTCTAAAAAGACTATTGGAGGATAGGCAAAAGCCAATCCGACAAGAGGCTCTAAAAAGACTATTGGAGGATAGGCAAAAGCCAATCCGACAAGAGGCTCTAAAAAAAGCGCACTGAATGGTGCGCTTTTATTTTTTGTCACGAATTTGAGAATTATCCAATTGTTCATGTAATACGTGGTAAAAAGTCGATGATGTCCTCTTTATATTTATAGGGATGGGCACCGAAGACGGATGTAATACCAGTATCTTTCAGTGGTGTTCTTAAAGGAAATGTAGGATAACAGAAACGTTTCTTGTCGCCACTGAGATAAGCCAGCGTACCGACATTCGATTGTATTTCCCAATAGGTGTCCTCTCCGGTACTTGGTATTGGCCATTCATTACCATATCCGCCATAGAGAACGGCATGAATCAAATCTTTGAGTGAGGCATCCTCCGGCATTTCCATAATCCATTCACCATTGCCAGCGTCATCCCCCATACAGATACTCTCACGACGGAATGATATCCTGATTGTTTTTTCCATATAATTATCTATATTTACTAAAGGAAGTTATAAAATGAAGTTAAAGGGGAAGTTAAAAGGGAAGTTAAGCACTTTGGTGCTGGACGATACTATAGCAATCAAAAGCCATGGTATGAGAGAGGATAATAGAATGAGAATCGACCGAGACATACAAACCTGCCTCGGTCGATTCATTATTTCAATCAGTCAAGTGATTAGAAGCCACCGCCTTGGGGACCGCCGAAGCCGCCACCGCCACCGAAGCCGCCGCCTCCACCGAAGCCGCCGCCTCCGCCGAAGCCGCCGCCACCACCACGTGGACGGTTATTGCCTTGGCCCATGCCACGGCCACCTTGCTGGAGGAAGAGTTGAGCCAACTGCTGAGGAGTGAGGAACTCGCCGAACTTGATGCAATACTCTTTGTCGAGGTCAACCAAAGACTGCTGTCTTGTGAAATACTCAGCCACTTTATTGATGGCTTCTTCGTTGCTCATCTTGCTGTAGTCGGGACGATCCTGTCCCATATTCATACCAGCCATCATCGCTGCCATCCTCTTGGTCTGATACTCCTTGTAGAGTGCCACGAACTTGGTTTCCTCCTCACCTTTGAGTTTGAGGTTAGAAGCCTGGCGCTTAGCCTGACGCTCAGCCATTTCTGCAGGGTCGAAATTACCTCTGCCCCCCTGAGCGAATGCGAATGTAGTGGTCATCATAGCCACCAGCGCAATCAATAGAACTTTTGCTTTCATAATAATTGTGGTTTTGTTTATTGTTAAATTAGTGATTTGTATTCAATGAATGTGTGTTTTTTTAATCTGCACATTTTTTTGAGCAAAAGTCATCAAAAAAGTTTAATCCCCATTAATTAAATTAACATACATTAACATGTTTTCTTCGATAATCAGCCGTCATCTTTTTGTTTTTCAACTATCCAATAGTTTCAGAAGTTATAAAATGGTGGTAAAGGGGAAGGTAAAGAAGGTGTTAAATGGGAAAGTGGAGTTATAATACGAAAAAAAAGGATATGACATATCAGCATGCCATATCCTTCTTTTTCATTCTTACTCAGTCAGCGTTTACTTGAGTTCTGCAAGTTCATTGTACCTGCGCATCACTCTTTGGTAATAACGTTCGGTCTTTGCTTTACGAGTCATGCACTTGAGGTCGCCCGAGTTCCAGAGGCGAATAGCTTTCTCCAAGTTACCCTCAGGATTGTACTCTTCTTGGTAATCGATAAACATCTGAATGCTCTTTTCTTTGCTGTAGCGGTCGTTGTAAGTGTATTTCTGATAACCAGCAAGGATGTTGCACTGCTTGACAAGAATTTTGGATATCTGCAGATATCCCACATAGAGTCCATCGCTTGAAACAGCCTTAGGGTTACCATTGCTCTCCACTTTGCCAATAGCACTAATCACCATACCCCATTTCTTCATGAGTTGGTCGCTTTGTGCTGAAACATTCATGCTGATGACAGCGAAAACCAAAATTGCTAAATACTTTTTCATTCAATCATACTTTAAAAGTCCAACATAGAGACACATCAAAACCGCTCTGTGAGGCGCAAAACACTTACGGAGGCTGCCTCACAACCTTCCGTCATAACGCAAAGCGATTGTTAACTCTGTATTCACACAAACACATAAATTATGTGTCTCTGATAACATTCTCTTTAATTACATTCAGTCATGAAACCATAATTACCAAAATCGTAGTCCCATGAATAAATTACGTCAAAAATACTCCTATTTCTGATTTACGATGCAAAGTTAGCACTTTTTTTCCAAACAAACAAACATTTTTTGCAGTCATTCAGCAACTTACGTTTTTTTAATAATTCATTTCAGAGAAGCGCAACATCGTTCAATCCTTTTGTTCATAAAGGATTGCGGATAGTTTCAGTATAAAAATGCAAGATTGATTTTAACAAATGCTAAATTCAAGATTTAACATTTCCAGTCTCTAACTTCTTGTTCTTGAGGTAGCCACGGACAGATGGACGCATGGAATGTGAGAGCGACTGACCTCCCAAGAAAACAGGAATGAGGAACCAGTTCTTAGGATTGAGCGACTTGAATATGAATTGCTGCAGGCACAACAGGAAAGTCATCAAAGGATTGTGGTATTTGCTGTAGCAATAGATTTTGGAAATGAACCTCTCTTTCCTGATGTCTTTTTTCTCCTCATGCGAGGAAGCCCCTTGGCAGTGGAGAAAACGTGAAGCAGGATAGACCACATTCTTATACCCCAGTTTTTCGAGTCTTCTTGCGATATCGTATTCCTCGTGGTAGAGGAAAATGTTGGTGTCGAATCCACCAATCTTCCAGAACACCTCAGCAGGAAAAAGCATGAAGCTTCCATTGATTTCCGACACCACAAAAGGATTCGTACGGGAAAAATCTCGACGTGGAGGATACTTCTTAGGGAATAGGTGTTCGAATATGCCATCACCGAACAATTCGTGGCGCAATCCAAGTTCATGGCGGAAAGAAAAAGCAGGATTCCCGTCAGGCCGGTATTGTTGGGGAGTAATGGCTCCCACTTCAGGATGCTCAGACAAGTAGATGAGCAAAGGCGAGACACAATCCTCAACCAATTGAACGTCGCTGTTAAGGAAGCAATAAAAGTCTCCCTCAGCCTGCCATGCTCCGAGCATATTGCCAAGTCCGAAACCAGTATTGATCCGGCTTCTCACCATTTTGTGAGCTGTTCCATCGAGCAGTGTAAGCAATTGGTCGAGACTCTCTTTCTTGCTGTTGTTGTCTACGATGACCACTTCGTGCTCTTTGTCGCCATAATACTTCTCGATGCTGTCCACGCAATCCTTTGTGAGTTGCGGTGTATTGTAGTTCAAGATGATAAACGAAACCATATCGACGCGATTTTGATGCAAAATTACACAAAAAACGACATATATTGACGGCATAATGGTATTTTTCGGACATGAATGGTTGGAATGTCTTGAATTGATGCCCCCTTTTTACCCTTGGAAACATTTCTACCTATTTCAAAACCATAAGCGCATATTCCATTCATGAGAATCTGATACCTTTGCATGAGAAAAAACGACCTAAATACATTAACCAATGACAAGATTTAAAATGATTGGCTTCAACTTGTGTATAATGTGTATAATATGCAGTGCATCATTGATAGCAAAACCTTCAGACACAGTGTCGTGCATACTATCGACTATTGAAGACAGTGTCCCCTCAGAAAAGACGAATGCAGTCGTCATTGACTCAGCATCGCTGAAGGTGGCCGCAGTGTCACCCAAATGGTCCTCCGACCATGGTAACCCCCTACTCGACTTCCATTTCTGTGCCGACCCGACAGCAGTGGAGTATAATGGTCGCCTATATGTGTATGGTACGAACGACCACCAGCAATACGACGCAGTGGGACGTTGGGGGAGAAACACGTATGAGCACATCAAAATGCTCACCATGATTTCGACCGACGACATGGTGAACTGGACTTACCATGGCGAGATACACACAGACAGCATCGCTCCCTGGATTGTGAACTCATGGGCACCTTCAGTGGTGAAACGAGATGAAGCAGACGGCAAAACACATTTTTACTTATATTTTTCCAACAGCGGTGTAGGTACTGGCGTTTTGACTGCCACTTCTCCAATTGGCCCGTGGAGCAGCCCATTGAACAAGAGCCTTGTAGACGCCCAGACATCAGGCATAGACTGCAAAGTCCCTTTCGACCCGGGAGCCGTCATCGACGACCAAGGCAAAGGTTGGTTGGCAGTGGGTGGAGCATGCGCCCGAATCATGCGATTAGGTGAAGACATGGTGTCGATTGATGGCCAACCCTCCCCTATTCAGGCAGCCCATCATTTCGAGGCCAATGAATTGAACTACTGGGATGGCACATACATCTACACATACAATACAGACTGGCAAAAACGCGATGACTGGTCATTGGATGCTCCCGTTCCAAGCACGTGCAGCATGAGTTATATGACAAGCCGCACACCTCTAGTCACAGAGAGTTGGAAATATCACCACCATTACCTGAAGAATCCGGGTGAATGCGGATTCGACTACAGCAACAACCACACCCATCTGCACAAATACCGTGGACATTGGTATATCTTTTACCACACCATGACCCTACAACATGATTTCCTCTCAGAGGGTGGCTTCCGCAACCTCTGTGTGGATGAGATAGAAATCGACGAGAAGGGACTTGACATTCACATGGGCGAGATGACTTTGGAGGGACCCGCACAATTGCAATCGCTCAACCCATACGAACAGCAAGAGGCAGAGACCACTGCCGCTACCCAAGGCGTGTTATTCGAAGAAAGTGGAAAAGTAGGCAACACGCTGGCATATATAATTGACGACGTCGGTAAAATAAAAGTGAGAGGCGCACTCTTCAACAAGCCGCCTAAACGATTCATTGTGACTGCAAAAGGAAAGGGGGCCATAGAAGTACATGGTTTAGCAGGCGACCGTGACCTTCTGGTAGCGACTGTCAACATAGACAGCAAGGAGTTGAAATCTGTCAAAACCAAAGTCGTACTTCCTTTAACGGGAAATGCTGACCTGTATTTCGTATTGAAAGGAAAGACACTGAAATTCGACAACTGGACGTTCAAATAGGAAGTCGCAGAAAAATCCAGTTGGTCTAAACTGGCAGTCACAGCAGGAGCTCGCGTTCCTGCTGTGACTCATTTTATATTTCTAGATTTGTAGATACGTTCCTTGGCGTTGTTGATTTCCTGGAACTTGCGTTGAGCGGCCGCCTTGACGTCCTCTCCCAGTGTGGCCACCCGGTCGGGATGGTATTTGAGCGCCATCTTCTTGTATGCTCGCTTCACTTCCTCGTCCGTAGCGTTTTTCGTGATACCCAGTACGGCATAGTCGTCGTCGATGGTTGTTCCTCCGAGATGGAGCAACTGGTCCACCACCCCCTCATCAAGCATAAGTTGAATGGCCACCTGTCGGAGAGCTGCTATCTCTGTGTTGTCAATATGCCCATCGGCCTTAGCTATCTCACAGAGGAAAGCCATGAGTTGCAACCGGTGCTCTTCCTCCATCTGTTCAGCCATTTCCTGACAGGCCTGTCGAATTTGAGCCTGCCAGATATACTGACCTTGTTGTTTACGGTACTCGAAGAGTTTCTTCAGAATGGAATCTCCTTCGATAGCGGCGGCATCTCCGAACGACTGACGTAGATAGTTGCGCATGTACTCCATCTCGGAATGCATAATCCGTCCGTCAGCCTGAATGATATGAGCAGAGAGCACCATCAGAGAGAAGAGGAAACTGTTTCGGTTTCCTTCTCTTTGCTGTTGTTGCTGCTGTTCTTGCCTTTCTTTCTGGCGCTGCTGATAGTAATCCCGTTGCTGATAGTACTGGCGTGTGTGTTCGCGAGCCTCCTCCCTCTCCTGTTCTAGTCTCCTGTTTTTGCTCTGTTCAGTGAACGCATCTACAATCGACCCCAGCACATAGCCCGCAATCGCGCCGAGAATGTTCTGGCTAAGTATCCAACCCAGCCATCCGCCTATCCATTTGCCAAATGCCATAATCTGTCTTATTGAATTGGATAGAGACGTGTCCCGTCTCTACAAGAGGTTGATATTGTCGGTAATGGGTATTATTTGCCAGGGTTATGGTGTATGTTCTCTTTCTTGTGCTTGCTAATCTGCAAGTTGGTCTCTGGGAAATACTTAGAGAGCAGTTCGTACATTCCAGGGTCATATTCCTTGAGTTCCTCTCTTGTGTTTACCCAGTTGTGTTTGCCATCGGGATGGTCCATTTCAGCATTGACATTGAACCAATCCTGTACCCCTTCTGCAAAGTACTCCATGATATCGGTCTCAGCGTAAGTGTTTTTCCATAACCCCTTGGCTTTAGCATTGTCGAGCAACTTCTCCAGTCTGTCGTTGATGTCGGGTTCGATTTGGAGAATACCTATGAGGTGGATAGCATGAGCAAACTCATGGATGAGGATGTCCTCAGCATGGTACTTATCAATCTGGTAGGCCAGGATATTCTCCTCGGCGCAGGTTGTGAGTGGTTCATTGAGGTCACCACCCAGTCCTCTAGCACGCAGGTCCCAATTAATAGATGTGTCGTTGACCAGGTAGTGGTGTTCTGGGATGTCGGTGGTTCCTTCATAACGGGCCATAATGCCCACTCTTGCCTTAGCCTTGCGCATGGCGTTCATAATCTCTTCAGAGAGCATACTGGTCATGGCATAGAGAGTTCTGTGTGCAGCCACAAAACAAGAATCAGGGACACGCCATGAAGAGATGAGGGGTATGCCGTTCACATCAACATATTTCTTGTAGAAAGGGTCGAGTTGTAAAGAGTCTGGCGGAGAAGTCACCACACACTCAGGAATGTCAAGTGTCTCAGTCTCATTCACTGCCTGTTGAGACTTTTGAGGCTGGTTGCAGCCCACTGCTATAAAGGCCAACAACCCGATGAATAACAAATTTTTCTTCATTTTTATTGTTTTTAGGTTAGTATTGTTCGTTAATGTCACTCAGTCGGAATATTCTGAATATCCTCAACGACTACAAGAGTCAGGGATGCCTAGATAATCGAAGAATCGGTCAGGCCAATAGTTCATTATCAGTTCGTCGGGAAACTCCGCCTCGGCAAGCAACGGATAAAGGTGGGAGTAGTCGGCTATTTGGAACGACACATGAGCGTCGCTACCCAGAATCAGCGGTACGTCGTATTGTTTGCAGAGTCGTATGATTTCCAAGTTGTTGTCCCTCGCTATTGTTTTCTTCCTTTCGGGCGCGAGTGAATGGTTGTTAACCTCTAACAGTGTATGTGCCTCTTTAGCCGCGCAAACCAAAGGTTCGAAGTCGAGTTCAGCCGTTCCGTCACCGGGATGTGAAATGATGTGGATTTTGGGGTTGTTGATGACTTTCATCAGACCTGCAGTGTTTTCCTCACAATTACCTCCTTGCCAGCAGTTGCGGTGTATTCCTGCTATGCGTATGTCGAGCATATTGAGGTATGATTCATCTAGGTCAAGGCGTCCAGTGGTGTCGAGGATATTGATTTCACATCCCATCAGCAGCCTGATGCCATACATTTGTCGCGGGACGACAAACATATTGCGAAAGTAGAGCAATGGGCATGTGCCCTCGATACTGGGTCCGTGTTCGGTAATGCCCAACACCTGCAGTCCTTTGTCTGCCGCCATTCTGGCCATTTCCTGTATTGTGCTGTAAGCATGTCCCGAAGCAATGGTATGTGTGTGCGCATCTAAAAGAATCTTCTTCATCGTTCCACATGATTTTTCATTATGCAAATATAAACAAAAAAACAGATATTCATGATGTAAAGAGAATAAAAGAAAAAAATTCATTTAACCAGTCTGTAACCTATGGTAAAAAATATGAAATAAAAGCAACAGTCATCTTATATTTTTTTATATAATTTTGCAGTATAGAATTTATCAACACATCAAAACATACAGCAATGAGAGTTAAAACACTGTTCACAGCATTGTTGGCTTGCATGTCCTCACTGACATGGGCCCAGAACAACGACTACGCTACAATCCAGACAGAACCAGTCCACAATCCCATGCTTTGGGCCGATGTACCCGACCCCGATGTCATCCGTGTGGGCGACACTTTCTACTTAGTGAGCACCACCATGCACTTGATGCCAGGCGCACCAGTTATGGCTTCGAAAGATTTGAAGAACTGGGAGACTGTGGGCTACATCTTCGACCGTCTGACCGACTCCCCTAAATACGACCTCCTTGAAGGTACTGTATATGGTCGTGGTCAGTGGGCCACATCACTGAAATACCATAACGGAAAGTTCTACGCATTGCTTGCTCCGAACGAGCGCGGTTCCATGGGCGACACCTATATCTTCTCTGCCGAGAAGGCCGAGGGACCATGGACGATAGTCTCCCGTATGCGTCATTTCCATGACTGCTCGCTGTTCTTCGACGATGACGGTCGTGTCTATGTCATCTATGGCACAGGTGAGTTGATGGAACTCAAGCCCGACCTTTCGGATGTGATAGAAGGCACCCACCAGCAGATTTTCAAGCGTGAGGAAGACGAACGTGGTTTGCTTGAGGGCAGTCGTGTCATCAAGCATAACGGTAAGTATTATCTGCTGATGATTTCCCACACCTACGCTCCAGGCCGTCACCGCCGTGAGGTATGCTACCGCGCCGACGACATCCATGGTCCCTACGAGAAGCAGGTGATACTTGAAAGCGAATTCGGTGGTTTCTCTTACGAGGCTCAAGGCACTATCGTTGACTCAGAGTCAGGCGACTGGTATGGCATCATCTTCCAGGACCGTGGCGGTGTGGGCCGTGTGCTGACGCTGATGCCCTGCCGTTGGGTCAACGGTTGGCCGATGTTGGGTGATGAGAACGGCAAGGTGCCAGACACAGTGCGTGCATATAAGAGCGGTGAACCAGCCGCAGCCATTGTGAAGAGTGACGATTTCTCAAGCACAAGCCTTGGCCTGCATTGGCAATGGAACCACAACCCCGTGGATGCAGCATGGTCGCTCACTGAGCGTCCCGGCTATCTCCGTCTGAAGACCAACCGCGTGGTCAACACCCTCTATTTAGCACCCAACACACTGACCCAGCGCATGGAAGGACCGACATGCAGCGGTGCCATCTGTCTCGACCTCTCACACATGAAGGATGGCGACTGTGCCGGACTGGCCGCTTTTAACAGCGACACAGGAAGTCTGACCGTAAAGAAACAGGGTAAGAAACTTGTTCTAGAAATGGAAGAGTTGGCCGTGGCATTATCAGACCGTGACAAGGAAGTGACAAAAACTGAGGCCAAGACGATAGAAAGCGTGTCACTGAAAGAACCTAAGATATGGCTTCGGGTAGATGCCGACTTCCGTCCTACAGGACGAGGTGGCGGTAAAGACTCAGCCAACTTCTACTACAGCACCAACGGTCAGGATTGGACGAAAATAGGTACATCCGATTTCCGTTTGGGTTTCGACTATCGTCGTTTCTTCATGGGCACGAAATTCGGTATCTTCTGCTATGCCACGAAGAAGGCTGGCGGCTACGTGGATGTCGATGAGTTCAAGTATGAGAAGAAATAACCTTTCACCTGAATGATATAGGATTATGAAAAGACAAATGATGACCATATTACTGTGCATGACGACCATCGTCGCCATGGCACAGGTGGAACGTCCCAAGTTGGTCGTGGGACTGGTGGTGGACCAGATGCGCTGGGACTATCTGTATTATTATTACGACAAATACGGCCAGGGCGGACTTCGCCGTCTCGTGGACGAGGGGTTTAACTGCGACAACAACCTCATCAATTATGTGCCCACCATCACTGGCATCGGACACGCCTCTATCTATACAGGCACCACCCCTGCTCTGCACAGTATCGCAGGCAACGACTTCTATATGGACGGCAAGTTCACTTACTGCTGTTCCGACCCATCCGTAAAAGGTGTGGGCAGTGAAGGAAGCGCTGGCGAGATGTCGCCTCGTAAGATGACCGCCACCACCATGGGCGACATGCTCAAAGTGGCTACCGACTTCAAGTCGAAAGTCATCGGCGTCGCCATGAAAGACCGCGCCGCCATACTACCCGCCGGACAAGCCGCCGACGCTGCCTACTGGTGGGACAACAGTGTGGGACATTACATCACATCGACCTACTACATGGAAGACCTGCCCAAATGGGTGAAGAAATTCAATGCTGAGAACACGTGGAATCCCGGTAAAGACATCAAGATGTCTCCTATAGGTGTGGAGAAGACTTTCCTCATGGCTCAAGCCATAGTGGAAAACGAGCAACTCGGCCAGCGTGGCGAGTGCGACATGCTCTGCATCAGCGTTTCGCCCACCGATGCCATCGCACATAGTTTCGGCACACGTGGCAAGGAGAACTACGACGTGTATATGGAACTGGACCGGGACGTGGCCAAGTTCCTTGATTATCTCGACACGACCATTGGTAAGGGACAATACCTGTTGTTCCTCTCCGCCGACCACGGAGCAGCCCACAACTCAACCATGCTCAACAACCATCGGATACCTGCAGGCGGATGGAGCATCAGCGATGCGCGCAAACGGCTCAACATACATCTTCAAGAGAAGTTCGGATTAGAGAAAATGGTACCCTACCACTCATCGTACAGACTTTTCCTCGACCGTCCTGGAATCCAGAAGGCGGGATTGAAACTGCAGGATGTGGTCGATGAGGCCATCGCATTCCTCAAGGAAGAAAAAGACTTACTTTATGTCATCGACTACGCACATGCCGCCGAAGCCGCTATTCCCACATCCCTTAAAGAGCAGATTATCAATGGCTGGAACGCACAGCGTTCGGGCGATATCTATTGCCTGACAAAGTCAGGGCTATATGACTTTGTTCCTGACAACGACTATAAAGGAACGACTCATGGTGCATGGAATCCCTACGATTCCCATATTCCTTGCGTGTTTTTCGGATGGCATGTCAAGCATGGACATAGTTCACGCACCAATTACATGATTGATGTCGCACCCACAATCTGTGCCATGCTTCATATTCAGATGCCCAACTCCTGCATCGGCAACCCCATCACCGAAGTAGCCGACCAGGATATGAAATAAATCTTCATTCATAAAAAAGCAGTTTGCCGTAGGTAATGATAGCCGTTGCTATCGTATACCTACGGCAAACTATTTTGCACATCATCAGAAAAAGTAGAACTATTCCACCAACTCGTCAGCGAGTTGTTCGAGAGCGGCGATTGTTTCAGTTTTTACCGTGGAGCGGATGGATACCACCTTGTCAATAATGGTGATGTTCTTCATCTGTTGCAGTTCTTCTGTGATACGCTTGGCAGCCATAGGCGCCCAAGAGCCGTTTTCGATAATAGCTACTCGACGATTCTGATAGTTCTTTGCTTTAAGATGAGCAAGGAAATCTGCCATGATGGGCATCACACCAGCGTCGTAAGTAGGCGCAGCCAACACCATGTTGCTATAACGGAAAGCGTCCTCGACGTCTTCAGCCAAGTCAGAGCGCACAAGGTCGGCAATGCTGATTTTCTTGTCGGTTTTGGTAGCAAGAATCTCCGCCAGTCGTTGTGCCGCTTCGGCTGTATTGCCATGCAGGGAGCAATAGGCAATGAAGTAGCCATCGGTTTCCGGCTCATATTTGCTCCATGTATCATACTGATGCAGGTAGTGTGAGAGGTCGCCAGTGAGGAACGGTCCATGCAATGGGAGAATTGTTTGGATGTCGAGCTTAGCGGCTTTCTTAAGGAGATTCTGCACTTGTGCTCCATATTTCCCTACGATATTGAAGTAGTATCTGCGTGCCTCGCAATCCCAGTCGTCGAGTCCTTCATCATAGTATCCGAACTTGCCGAATGCGTCGGCAGCGAACAAGACTTTGGCAGTCTGGTCGTAAGTGACCATTACTTCGGGCCAATGCACCATAGGAGCGAGTACGAATTGCAGGTTATGTGTACCCACAGAAAGGATATCGCCCTCTTTTACGGTCTGCAAACGATCTTTCAGGTCGATGTCGAAGAACTGAGGTATCATGCTGGCGCACTTGGCAGTGCAGACCACTTTGCAGTCGGGGAAACGCTCTGCAATATACTTGATGTTGGCGGAATGGTCGGGCTCGAGATGCTGTACGATGAGGTAATCGGGCTTTCTACCATCGAGCACCTCGTCGAGTTTCTGTATCCATTCCTCAGTCTTGCGCTCATCAATGGTGTCAAGGATGGCGATTTGAGTGTCATCAATTACGTAAGAGTTGTACGACATTCCCTCAGGAACGATATACTGTCCCTCAAAGAAGTCGAGGTCAGTATCATTGGCTCCGATATGGTAGATACCGGAAGCCACTTTCAATTTTGCCATAATGTATTCGTTAGTTTTAGTGATAATCCTATTTATTAGTGTAATAGTCCAAAGGGAAAAATTATTACGCATCTTTTTCACTCATGGAACGACCTCCCACTTTGGACAATGCAAAGATAATGATTTATTGCGAACTTGCCAAATAAAGTAGGCGACAAACAGACATGTCATGTTTATTAGTTGTAAAATGACTTATCCCAAATAAAGAAACAGCCAGAATTCACTACTCATATTCGAGATAAATGAATTTCATGAGACGGTATTTCCTTTAACTATTGTTTTATTTGAAGATTCTTCGTAATATTGCCATATGAATGAAAAGATAAGGGAACAAGTTATAATTATACAAAGCGATGACAATGCTGAAAGAGACAATAAATAGGGAATGTCGTCAAATAGTCAGAAGAAACATAACGATTTGATTGCCAGTGTTATATATTATTTGTAACTTTGCATAAGACAACTAAAAATTCCCCAAACTGCTTTGGAACGACCTGTTTTGGGGGAAACGAAAAATAAATAGCACGTCGCGTCCGTGTAAAAGGTATCCAGCTCTTCCATGTAAGGCTTCCACGCCTCGGCAAGGATATCCTGTTGCTTCTGAATATTCAGTCTGGTGACAATTCGGATACGATGTCGTCTATCAGCTTGTAGTTCCTCAACGGGCGCAGCGGGTTGATGCAGATGTCGCAGAATATCTGGTAATGGACGTTGCCGTTCAGCTGTTCCAACAGTTTCGGGGCACTCAGCCCGGTGTGCATCTTCAGGAACATCAGAGCTACCTTGCCTTCGGGAGAGAAGAACGGCTTGGGACCACGCCTGCGTTCTTTTCTATTGCTTACCAGCCCGAAGTTCACCGCCATCTCATGCAGTGGAAGAAGACGTTTCATACGTCCAAGCTCACTCATTTCGAAAGTGATTCGAAAAAGTTCATAAAAATCGAGGTCCTCGAACGGTAGTCTCTTGGTTATTCCGGAAAAATGTCGTACCTTTATCATCACAATTTGATTTGTGATTCCCTCGATTTGTCACTTTCTCAGGGTGGTCGAGGGAATTTTTATTATTACACACAAAGGTACAAAATATCTATCATATTGTCAATCAGTTAGTTATAATTATTCTTAATTATTTACGACATTCCCTACTTAATAAAAACCAACTATTGAGGCAAGTAATTTTTTAAGCATTACCTAATTGAGATGTAAAAGTGAATATTCTATCAACACTTTTTCATCAAATAACCAAATACTTCGGACAACTTTCTCCTCAAAACTCTCAGTTTTGCCAGCCATGTAGGATAGAAAATGTATATTTTCAGCAACTGACGATATTTTGCACTCTCAACATATTGTGCCATCTTTTCATAACGTTTCTTATATAAGTTACGATTATGGGAAATAACATCAAGAAAGGTCTCTCTCAGTTTTTCCTGATTATTGATAAATAATTGCCTTTGTGCATATACACCTGGGCAAGAAGCGTCAAGTTCTTTAAACATACGCCCGAGTCCATATAGGAAAAACCAAGGCCAGTCCTTTTGCCATCTTTGTTCTTTAGGAACATTTTGGATAATAAGCGGTAAACTATAATAAACAGCATGATAGCCAACACAACTTTTGTACAATTTGTGAAACCAAAAGTATCCTGGGTAATCATTTGGATTGTCATCAAGTGCAGCATCAATAAAGTGCTGACGTTTGAAAACATTAGAGGACATCAGACTGGGTATTGCCAAATGCTGCTTCACAAAATCGGTAAAATCTGTATAACATTTCTCTATACCGAAGTCAAAATAAGAATCTCGAATATTATAAAAAGAGCCATCCATATTAAACGCACCAGCCACATTGAAATTTAACAGGTTTGCATCTGGATACTTATCAATAAGACGGAGAGCAACAGGAAGGAAACACTCGGTTATAATATCATCGTCTCCCAACAACTGAACGTATGCTGAATTAGTCTTTTGCACAGAATCTAAAAAATTGGCAAAACTACCGATGTTTTCAGGTTGCCTTTGATAAAGTAGAATATCCTCATATTTATTCTTCAAAGCCTCCACCACCTTAGGAGTATCGTCATCGGAGGCATTGTCGGAAACAAACACCCTGACTTTCTCCTTATAGGACTCAACAAAGGGAAGCATTAACTCAAGATTCTTCTTTAAGAAGTCACATCGATTCCATGTAGGAATAATGATTGTGAATAGTTTGTATGTTGATATATCTGTATTCATTTTGAATAGCTTGTCATAGTTTTGTCAATAAATAACGAGAGTTCGATTAATTATATAATAGAAAAACAAATCACTGATTATTAAGAAATTAGTGAAATTTTAATAACTTTGTAGTGAGCAAACAACAATAATCGCCAAAAAATATCGCTAATGTTTCCCGAAGACAAAGTTATAGAAATTTTCTGTATGGCAGATGATTTTTGCAAGTTTTTTGATACAATGATGGAAAAATACACTCTCAAAGAGACAAAAAAGCGCAAATACCACCGCGACGGTACGTTGTCGAAGGCAGAAGTCATGGTCATCATGATTCTGTTCCACAATTCGGGCTACCGTTGTCTGAAGCACTTCTATTTGGAGCATGTGTCTGGTCATCTCCGCCACTTGTTCCCTCATCTGGTGTCCTACAACTGCTTCTTTGAGTTGGAAAAGGAGGTAGCAATCCCCCTGAAGCTTTTCATCAAGAAGGTTCTGCTGGGCAAGTGCACAGGAATCAGTTTCGTTGACAGCACCCCTCTGAGGGTTTGCAGGAACCAGCGCATTCATATCCACAAGACCTTCAAAGGCATCGCTCAGAGAGGCAAATGCTCCATGGGGTGGTTCTTTGGGTTCAAGCTGCATCTGATTTGCAACGAAAAGGGGGAACTGCGTAACTTCATGATCACCCCAGGTGATGTCGATGACCGCAAACCCCTTGAACACAAGGCGTTCGTGGAGTTCCTCTATGGTAAGCTCGTCGGGGACAAGGGATATATCGGCAAAGGACTCTTCCAAAGGCTGTTTGTTGACGGCATACAGCTGATAACGAAACTGAAGAGCAACATGAAGGGTGCCATCATGAGAATCTCGGACAGGGTGCTGACAAGGAAGAGAGCCATTATTGAGACCATCAATGATGAATTGAAAAACATAGCCCAAGTTGAGCATTCAAGGCACAGGTCATTTGAGAATTTCATCGTCAGCATGCTCGGAGCATTGGCGGCATACTGTTTCTTTCCTAAAAAAATGAATAGCATGTTAAAGAGCATTGGACAACCAATTGACATTGTTCTAATTCGTCGAACTCACGTAAAATAGGGAATGTCGTCAAATAGTCAGAAGAAACATAACGATCTGATTGCCAGTGTCATATTTTTTTTGTAACTTTGCATAAGACAACTAAAAATCCCCCAAAATGCTTTGGAACGGCCTGTTTTGGGGGAAACGAAAAATAATCGTCATGGCAAAGGTACAACAAATTTCAGAAATAACACCAAGTTTTGCGTTCACAGAGTATGATTTTTTCAAAGATTATGAAGAATCTTTTAAGAAAAGCGAGCTTGGCCGCATCCATTCCATCCTTCCGCTTCGTGAGATGGCTGTGAGGTTTGGCCTGACAGATCCCCATCCACATAAGAAAGCCGGCCGCAAATCCTACTTCAGTCCAGAAGGTAAGGTGGCGCTCATGTTCCTCAAATCTTACTCTGGATTGTCAGCTCCCAAGCTCATGGAGCAGCTCAATGCAAATATCCACTATCAGTTATTCTGCGGCATCCGGATCTGTTCAAGGAATCCACTGACCAACTACAAGCTCATAGATGATATTGCGCTTGATCTGTCCTTCCGTCTGAAAATACAGAATCAGCAGGAGGCACTTGCAGAAACATGGAAGCCATACATGAAGAATCTCGATACTCTCTATACCGATGCCACCTGTTACGAAAGTGCGATGCGCTACCCTACTGACGCCAAATTGCTATGGGAATGTATAGAAAAGGTGTATTCGATGATGTGCGGGGCAAGCAGGGAACTCGGAGTTCATCGCATGAGGACGAAATACCTTGATGTATCCCGTGACAACATGGCCTATGTGAAGCAGCGCCGTCACACTCAGAAACGGACACGCAAGATAATTCACCGGATGCTGGAGCTGCTGAGGAAGATACTCGCAGAACTGAGAAGTCTCGACAGGGAAAATCCATGCGCAGGACTGTTCTCGTAGAGTCAACTCGCAGAAATAGAGACGATAACGAAGATATACCGCCAGCAACGCAACCATCACGAGAGTGGCAATGCCAAAGAAAGCATCCCTAATCGTATCGTGAGCGTCAACAAGCCATACGTCCGTCCAATCGTAAGAGGCAAGGAAATAAAAAAGGTGGAGTTTGGAGCCAAATGCAACAACATCCAGGTTGATGGCATATCGTTCATCGAGAAACTTTCTTTCAACGCATTCAACGAGGGCACCCGTCTCGTACACTGTGTAAAACTGGCCGAGAAACTCTTCGGAGAGAAAATCACCAAACTTGGTGGTGACTGCAGTTACTCCGGCAATGAGAACCGCTCCTTTTGCAGCGGGCGAGGCATTGAGACATCATTCTCGCAGAAAGGAAGAAAGCGAGAATCCACAACCTCTGTCAGTACTGTAAAAAAGGAACTTGCCCGTGTACGTGCCACTGCGATGGAAGGATCCTTCGGAACCCAGAAGGAACATTATGGCCTCAAACGGATAAACGGCCGAATCAAGAAGACTGAGATCCTGATTATCTTTTTCGGCATCCACACGGTAAATGCAGTACAATTAGCAAAGAGGACTGCAGAAGCAGAATCTGCCTGGCTGCCTAACCACATATTGCCACCACATTCAATTCAAAGCAGGGACAACTATGTCCAGACGATATCGGAATCACATCAAAATCTATAAAACGCAGAATAAAAGACTGACGAGGGCAACCTCAAATGGCATACCCTCGCCAACTGATATCAAATTCTTTGAATTAAACGACATTCCCTAAATACTCAAACAGAACATTATTGTTGATTTCAACTTATTAAGTCCATCTACGGTCAATATCAGAAACTTCAATCTCATCTGCATGGGATAACCAATACTCGTAAATGTTCTTAACCGATTGAAATAATGGCTTAAACTTGAATCCAAACTCACCGACCCATCGACTGTTGTTTGCTGTATATTCCAAATTCAAACCTGGTGAGTCAAAGACAACATCTGATGACGAACATGACATTTCCTTAATCATCATCGCAATATCCGAAAGCATATATTTTTTATCCTGTACAAAATTATAATCATGATACTTCGGTGTTATTTCAAGCAATAACAATAATGCTTGACAGACGTCGTCTATATCAACAAAACTGAAGTAACAATTCTGTTTCAGCGACAGAGACTTGCTCTTTATCGCTTTCGCACAAAGATAACTCACAACGTTTTTAGTATAACGCTCATAAGGATTTAATGTGCCAAATAATCTGAGATTGTATATATTATCACTTCTTCGACAATATTGATTCATTATGTATTTGCCAAATCCATATTTATCTTTGGGTATATCAAGTCCGAAATCATCTTCAGTAACGTTGATGATGTCCCTGCTCTTGTCGTATTCAGCGCCACTACCAAAATATATCATCCTGTCGAACTGATCGTTGTGTTTAGCCAAATTGTAAAACATTCGAAGGTTACTTTCCAGGATTTCATCTACAAAATGAGATGTAGAACCGATGTTTGGACGAAAAGTGGCACAATGAATAACATTATCGATATGGTTTTTAGAAATGTAATGAGAAACCGCCCCGTCGTCAGTCAAATCCAGTTCAGCACTTGAAGGAGTTAACAAAAGATAGGAATACGCTGACAAGTATTCTTTTATCCGTTTACCTGTTACACCTGTTGGCCCAGCTCCTGTAATTAAAATAGTTTTCGACATATATCAGATTCTTGAAAGACCCTACCTCATCAAAACAAATATACCAGTTGGCGAAATAAATCGGCATCATGAAATGATTATTCGCCTAAATGGCTGATTTTGAATCGACAAAGTCCTTAATGGTCTTTATCATATAATGAAGTTTTTGGGATGTCATTCCAGGATAAAGTCCGAGCCAGAAACTATCACGCATGATACGTTCGGATATGGACAGATTGCCTATTACACGATAATCCACCCCCTCAACATACTGTTCAAAAGCAGGATGTTTAAGAATATTACCGGCAAAAAGATTCCTTGTTTGAACTTTGTGTTTTTCCAAATATGAAGTCAATTCATTTCGAGTATAACCAGCATCTTCTTTCACCGTAATGAAGAATCCGAACCATGACGGTTTACTATTCTTCTGTGGCTCAGGAAGGAGCAAACCATTCACATCTTTCAAACCATCAAACATTATTCGAAAATTTTCCCTTCTACGGTGGACAAAGAAATCCAATTTGTCTAATTGGGCACAGCCTATTGCTGCCTGAAGGTCGGTAGCCTTGAGATTATACCCCAGGTGGCTATAGACATATTTGTGGTCATATCCTTCTGGTAAGTGACCAAACTGGCCATTAAATCTATAACCGCATGTGTTGTCAACCCCTCCGAGACACCAACAATCACGTCCCCAGTCACGATAGGACCTCACATATTTATTCAAATCTGGATTGTTCGTACACACAGCGCCACCCTCACCCATTGTCATGTGGTGAGGAGGATAGAAACTCATCGTACCCAAATCTCCTATCGTGCCTGTTTTTTTCCATTCACCATCGATGAAATATTCTGAACCAAGAGCATCGCAATTATCCTCTATAAGCCATAAATGATGCTTCCTACAGAAATCCACCACTACATCTAAATTGAATGGATTGCCAAGACTGTGTGCCACCATCACCGCCTTGGTTTTCTTGGAAATAGCCAATTCCAATTGAGACGTATCAATATTCCCTTCATGAATATCCATATCCACAAAGACAGGGATAGCGCCATTTTGAACGATACATGAAATTGTCGTAGGGAAACCTGCGGCAACTGTGATTACCTCATCTCCTCGCTTTATCCGACGGTCTTTCAGTTCTGGGGCTGTAAGCGCCGAGAAAGCAAGGAGATTGGCTGATGATCCAGAGTTGCAAAGGGAGCAATACTTTACATCCAACCATTGGGCCATACGTTTTTCAAACTTTTGAGCCCATGGACCTGCTGTTAACCAGAAATCAAGAGAGGCATCAACCAAATTAACCAGTTCTTCGTCATCGAAAAAACGACCACCATAGTTCACTGGGCTTTTGCCTGGTATGAAATTAGGGCTGGAGGCATGTACTTCTTGATAATATGATCGTACAAGTTCCAAAATCTGATTTTTTAAAAAATCTTTTTTTGTCATATTCTTTTTTGCAGTAAAAGTGCTAATAATTTTTACCTTAAGAATTGGATATCGACATAATGGATTCGAGCTCTTCCCTATCTAACAAAGGACGCATATCTTCCAGAGGACGAGATTTCATTTGTCCATCCTCACCCTTGTAACTTGATTGTCGGGGTTGGATCGGTTGGGTTATAGATACATCCACATCGCACACAACAGGTCCTTGAAATTCCAGGACTTGTTTCACGACGGATTCTATTTCACAATTATTACAAATTCTAAAAGTCTTAAAACCATAGGCTTCGGAGATGGATTTAATATCACCTGTTGACAAGCCCGAAGTTTCCTCACATCCAACGAAATGCTTATTGAAAACATTTGATTGAGTTGCAACAATTGTTGCATAACCTTTATTATTTAATATAAAAAACTTGATAGGTAAGTTTAAAGCCTTGATGGTTGCCAGTTCCTGAATGTTCATCACAAAACCGCCATCTCCGTTACAACAAATAATCTGATGGCCTGGCAAAGCGATAGCAGCTCCCAAAGCAGCGGGCAAGCCATAGCCCATCGAAGAGAGACCCTTAGTTAAGATAACCCGTTGTCCTTTCTTTACTTGAAAAGATTGTATCACAGTATCAACACACGTGCCTGCACGTCCACCGCAATACACATCGTCTGCTTGCATCTGTTTTGAGAGTGTTTCAACAAGAAAATAAGAGTTTACGTCCTCTTTCTGCATTCTCCATTCAGGTTGTATGACCGGGTATCGCTCCTTCCAATTCCGGCAAATAATCAGCCAAGGATTATGGTCCACCATCTGGAAATCCTCCATGAGCATCAAATCGAAGAATGTCTTAGCATCGCTCCATATCTTCAAATAAGGATGTATTTTTTTCTTGTCGAGTTCTGCTTGGTCGATATCCACCATCACCAATTTGGCATTTCGTGCAAAAGAATCGTAATTGAAACCTGTCTGGAGGCATGAAAGTCGAGTTCCTACTGTAATCAGAACATCTGCATTCTGGAGGATGAAATTAGCATGACGTTGACCTACGGCTCCAGGACGTCCCATATAAAGGGGATGTTCTTCCCATATTACATCCATTGCATTCCATGTAGTCAGTACAGGTATCTGATGTTTTTCAACAAAAGCCATCATTTGCTCTTGTCCTCCAGAGAAATACACTCCAGCTCCAGCATAAAGCACAGGGCGTTGAGCACTTGCAATAAGCGAGCATACTTTATCAATCTGCCCGATATTTGGAGTTGGCAACACATAGTCTGGATGAAAAGCTTTCAAAGTAGTCTCATCCACCATAGAAGCCTGCACATCCAGAGGAATATCCATAAAAACAGGTCCCTTGCGTCCATGAAGTGCGAGAAACAGACATTTTTCAAGTTCAAGACGCACATTCAGTGGGTCATCAAGATAAACAGCATACTTGGTAACAGGCTGCGCCATTGCGACAATATCCACCTCTTGTACTCCCATCTGTCGCACACCAGAACCTCGCATAGAGTCGCTTCGCTTCACTTGTCCAGAAATTACCATCAGAGGTGTTGATTCCACCCATGCCCCAGCCACAGCCGTGAGTGTATTAGTGGCAGCTGGTCCATTAGTTACTACGACCACCCCTAAATCGTTTTTGCATCGTGCATAGCTCTCAGCAGCCATGGCCGCAGCTTGTTCATGCAAGCATGAAATATATCGAATTGTCTTGCTGTTGCCGATGGAGTCATTCAGATGCATAGACTGTCCACCTACCAACATGAAAACATCTGTTAGTCCATGTTTTTCAAGAAAACTAACTATATAATCAGAAACTTTGATCATAAGCTACTATATCTTTCGATTTCTTCAATACACAATTGATAAACATCCTCCTTTTTGTATCTCTTGTACCAATCCACAGTCAGAGCGATACTCTGACGTGCATTCATTCTGGGTTTCCACCCAAGTCTTGATTTGGCTTTGTCAATGTTGAGCATCAATATTTTTGCTTCATGAATGGCATCCTTACTCGAAGCATCACGCAGTTCCCCAAAACCATATTCTTTGACCACTTGATCTGCCATCTGCCAAACCGTAAGCATTTCCTCTTGTTCAGGACCGAAATTCCATCCTTCGGAATAATCTTTCGGATAATCGTATTGCCGTTTGGCAAGCAACATATAACCCGACAAAGGTTCGAGCACGTGCTGCCAAGGGCGAACAGAATGAGGCGAACGTATGTCAATGGGAACATGATTCTCTAAAGCTCGTACACAATCTGGAACAATACGGTCGGCTGACCAATCGCCCCCCCCAATCACGTTTCCCGCTCTGACGCTTGAAAGCGACACATGATGGCTAGTACCATAATTCTCAGGATTAAAAAAAGAACGTCGCCATGAAGTTATAGCAATCTCACATGCGCCTTTGCTGGAACTATAGGGATCGTAACCTCCGAAAGGATCCGTCTCAACATAGCCCTGGAGTGACTCCTTGTTCTCATAACACTTATCGGTTGTCACCATGACGGCCACTTTCACACTTGGGATCTGGCGAATTGCCTCCATTACATTTATAGTGCCCATCAGATTCGTCTCGTATGTCATGACTGGCTTCTCGTAACTGAGTCTGACAAGTGGTTGAGCTGCAAGATGAAAAACTATCTCAGGATGATACTGATCGAAAATCTCTTTTACTCTCGAACCATCGCGTATATCCACTCTGACATCGGCATCAATGCTATCGCCTATATGGGATAAAACAAAAATATCACGAAAGGTATTGGGATTGAGTGCAACCCCAACAACTTTGGCACCAAGTTCGTGCAACCAGATGGATAGCCAAGATCCCTTGAAACCAGTGTGACCCGTTACAAGGACTTTCTTGTTCTTATAGAAACCATCGAATAAATCCACCATACGCCTAACTTACTCGTTCCAAGGAAAATGTTTAGTAGTTAATAACATCTCAAGGTCATGCTTGTCACGCAAATTATCCATACATTGCCAAACACCACTATGAGAGTATGACATGAGTTGACCTTCACTTGCAAGAAGAGGCATGGTGTAGCGTTCGAAAACGCAACTGTCGTCAGTGATATAATCAAAGACTTTGGGTTCAAGCACCATGAAACCAGCATTAATGACCTGTTCATCCTCTTTGCTCTTCTCACGAAAGGACTTCACCGCATTGTCTCCCCCTATATCAAGCACTCCCTTCATTTGCACTTGTCGGACGGTAGTCAGAGTGGCGACCTTACCATGTGCTTGGTGGAATGATTCCAACTTGTTGATATCGACGTCACATAGTCCATCACCGTATGTCATCAAAAAGGGTTCGTCACCGATATAGTCCTGTACGCGTTTGAGGCGTCCGCCTGTCATGGTATTGAGCCCTGTATCGACAATGGTCACTTTCCAAGGTTCCACATCCGAGTGATGAACAATCATGTTGCTCTTTCCTGAAGTGAAGTCGAAAGTGACATCAGAACGGCGGAGGAAATAATTGGCAAACCATTCCTTAATATATTCTTGTCGGTAACCTGCACAAATAATAAACTCCTGATGTCCATAATAAGAATAGAGTTTCATGATATGCCACAAAATGGGCATACCACCAACCTCAATCATTGGCTTGGGCTTGAGGTGCGACTCCTCCTCAATCCTTTTTCCAAACCCTCCAGCTAAAAGGACTGTTTTCATTCTACTGTTGTTTTTTATACAAATAATACATTCTTTTGTAAACTGGACACTTCACACTGTCAATGACAGAATAACATGAAATAGGTATATTTACATTCTCTGTAATCAAGAAATCGACGAGTCTGTTCTTAACTATCCGCTCTTGATCTTCTTCTTTTCCAGGAGCGTCGATATTGAAGTCGCAATAGAAACGATTAACGGGAAGAATACCCGTAACGGCGAAAACACCTTGATCTTGGCATTTATAGTTCATCATGGTAGGATTATTTTCCCTCATGATGATATTGGCAAAACGGTACTGCACAAAATCATTTTTATCCAAAAACATGAATTTAATATTGTTGCTACCTTTTACAACCAGAAAAGAGCCTATACCCATCAGCAGAACTATGAGGCATTTATGGAAAAAAGTATTGTTTTTCATCCATGAGATTGGGATATTGACAAATGGTAATACGGCAAAAGGAACAAAGAAAGCGAGCATAAGTGTGTAATAAGGTAAAAGAACTACCTTCAGAAAAATAAGAACCACAATGCTAAAAACTAATGTGAGAATGAATGGATATGATTGCCGGTTCCACGTGGATAAATATGCAAGACCGACAAAGAGCATCATATATAGCGGTGTGTTATCATGGATGCTACAAAGAACATTATTCCAAAGGTGCATATAATAAGGCATACACTCATCAAACGCTCCATTCCCCAATTTGGAATTGATATATAAGAATATATTGTCGTGGAAATAGACATCCATCATATATGGAAAAGCACCACTAACAAGATAGAAGAAAACGACTGGGAACGTGACGATAAGGCATCCCACCAATGAATATTTCAGCAGTAAAAAAAAATCTTGCACTCGACGCCTTCGAATCATGTAGAAGTCAAGATAGATGTACCAAACGAAGTAAAAAGCCAGAATAACAAACTTGATCCATAGTATAACTCCCACACAAACACCTACTGCAACAGCTGTTTTCTTGGTAAAAGACTGCCCCCTTAGAATATATAGTAAAGCCACATAGATGGAGTACATCAGGAAAGGAAACGACATCTCTTCCACACTGTCCCCTGCATTGTATGAATATAAGGCGTAAATCCCCACACAAACGATAGGGAACCAAGGTTCTAAGGGTTTATTGGTGAAAAGACGAAGTGTCTTTCTGCTATAATAAAAAAAGAAGAAAGCAAAAGGTAGGAGAAATAGGTACATACCGAAAAAAGAACGGTACGAAATCAATGTGGCAATGGAATGAAGGACATAGACGAGAGGTCCCTTGTGTTCGTAAAGGTCACGATAAGGCATCATGCCACTCCATAATGATTTTCCAACAGTGTGGTAGCACGCAGGAGAAACCCAGGGGTTTGTGGGATAAAGTGGCGAACACATGTTGCAAACGGTGATGACCGCTACTACCATCAACAAGCAGATGATGATGTCGTTTCGTTTTGTATAATCCTGTGCCACATGAAAAACTACATTATTCTCAGCTACTTGATGAGAAGTAGAAGAATGGGGATTGACTGTCGAAGAATATCCCAAAGGTTCGACATACGCATCTACGAGGCTTGCCAAGAAGAAAGAACCAAGAAAAGCCAGGAGAAGGCCAATAAGGACAGTTATGACCTTGATATTATCAGTCCAAAATGGGAACAAAACACTTACATTGTAATTCCAAGTTTCACTGAATTTCCATACACCTATCGCCAACCCCAAAAGACAGAAAAACATGCTGTTCTTCGACAATGTCCATAATCTACATAGGTGCAAAGGATTGCGCATGAGGACAAACATAAAAAGCGCATATAATAACACATAACGCAGCATGTTTTTGGTAGGCAAAACCATAAGCAGCAAACAGACTGACGATACAAAGAGAGCGATGTATTCGCTCCCTTTATTGAGTTGAGTTGAAGAATCAGCTTTTATCATCATATTATGATTTTTATGCAAAATTACAAAAACATTCGTAATTTGCAAAACGAAATAACACATATCTTTTGAAATGATTGTTTAGTGAGTTCCGTTTTAACTAAGACTTATCAGGTGAATTAGGTGAATAAGCAGTATTGTCAAAAAAATCTTGTCGATATATTTGGGCAATGAGATAAAAAAAACTAAATTTGCGCAGTATTTCTCAAGAGCAGGAGTAAAAAGATTACATTCTAAGGCTTAAACATCAATCAACAGACTTGCAATCGTGCATTCACCAAACCCTGCGGTGGAGGAAAGCAGATTGTATCTTTAATAAGTATGGGCAATAAAAAGGTAAGAATCAAGGACATTGCTGAAAGGGCGGGTCTATCCGTCGGCACTGTTGACCGTGTGATACATGGACGTACCAATGTGTCGAAATCGAGTTATGAGATTGTAAAGAAAGTGCTTGCAGAGATGAACTACGAGCCCAATTATGTGGCTAGTGCTCTTGCCAGCAACAAAACCTACAATTTTTGTGCTTTATTGCCCATGCACGAGAAGGACAGTTACTGGGCAAGAGTAGAAAAAGGTCTGAAAAAGGGTGTGGAGTTCTACAAAGATTTCAAGATAGAGTTCAACATTTTCGAGTACGACCCATTCAACGACAACACCTTCCGTGAGCAATGTAACAAACTGATGGAATCCGGTCCTTTTGCAGTCATCATCGCTCCGATACTCAACGGAAGCATCATGAAGGAATTTGTCACCCAACTCAAGGAAAAAGACATACCGTTCGGACTTATCGACTCGAATTGGCCAGAGTTTGAGCCATTGTGTTTCTACGGTCAGAACTCCATCAAGAGCGGTGAGTTCTCAGCCCGTGTATTGCTTATGTCAGTAGGAGGACACCCCAAGGAGCTCTGCATTTTCAAGGTAATGGGTGAAGGACGAATTGCCACCCGCCAGCAGCTTGACCGAGAAGTGGGTTTTAAGAATTACGTGAAGACCCATTGTCCTGAATGTGAGATTAAAGAACTTCAGCTCTTCGCTTATGACAAGAAAGGGATGCAACAGTCGATGCAGAACTTCTTCACTGAAAACAAGGACATCGAATGCGGTATTACCTTCAATTCCACTATCTCCATCATCGCTGATTTCCTTCACAAGAACATGCCCGAGTATGACATCCGTTTGCTAGGCTACGACACAGTAGGCAAGAATGTGGAATGTCTGAAAAACGGCACAGTAGATTTCATCGTTGCCCAGCATGCCAAGCGCCAGGGTTATAACTGTTTCCGCAACATGTTCAGTTCAAGTGTACTACACAGTGAGCAGGAACGTGACCACTATGTAGCCATAGAACTCTTGATGAAAGAAAACGTGGATTTCTACGAGGACTAATTATAATCGAATCACAACCTAAAAACATTAAGAATGAGAGAGAAATATTTGGGGATGGTAGTCGCTATCCTCATTTTATGTTGTGGTACTACATCCATAGCTCAGACCATTGTAAAGGACAAGGAAGACGGTTCACCGGTGGCATATGCGCATGTGTTCAACCAGAATGCTGAATATATAGGCCAGACGGACGCTGAGGGTAAATTGCCCGACGACCTACAAGGAGCCACCGCCATCTCCATCAGCCACGTCGCCTACCAGCCAAAAAAAACGCGATGTAGGCAAACTGGGCAAGGAAATCCTGATGACCCCCGCCACCTTCAACATCGGTGAGGCTGTCGTAAGCATACCCAAGCCCTACTGCATCCGCCTGTCGTGTTTCAAGCGCGACTACGGTATTGCCGATGGAAGAATTTCCAAAAGGAAACAACTGGAAGAACCTATTGGAAGCCTTTCAGAGGGAGTGGGCTGCGCATACATTCTTTTGGACGGTTCGAAAGACGCAAAATGGTACTACCATACTGAACGCGAACTTGTGAAAGAGACGCTGAGAGGAGGCGAGAATTCAACCATTCACTACCTGAAACCGAAATCTGTGGTAGAACGTGCCAAGAGCTCCAAGAACATGACACTGCGAGACAAAGGCAGTTATCAACAGATACTGGAAAAAGGTCATGTGGTGGGGAATGTGGTGACAGACTCAGCCGACCACATTATCCGAGTGGACTATGATGAACTCTATCCTGACACCGTCAAGTCGTACAATCTCCTTTTGGCCAAGATAAAGATATACGAACTGAAAAACAACTGCACCTACCGCCTGGATAACGACGACTACGTCTCACAGGCAGACCTCATCCGCTGCAAGTCTTTCGGGCATTTTAATATAAAAGTCATGGGCTCAATTATCGATTTCAATGCAGTCAGCGAACTGTTTGTCATCAAGGCTGAATACTTGTCCAAAGAAGATTACAAAAAAGCGATGACAGAAGAGAAAGCACGCTCCAAGTCGAAACGTGCCTCCATGACCGCCAATGAACTCGACAACTACATTACTGCCCATCAAATTCCCGCCATCACAGAAGAGATGAGACACACTATCGAGGTGACGAAAGAATGGGAGAAGAATAATTCAAAGAAGAAATAAGGCGCACCACCAAAAGCAAGCAAAAACGAAGCCCCGCACATCGGATTGCCACAAGTCGTTCCGATATGCGGGGTTTTCATGTTATAAGGGGTACGAAGGTCGAGGAATATCTGACCCGCTTATTTCACCTTGACAGCTTTCGACTCATTGCTCAACCGGTCGAGAGCCGTGACAAGATATTTGAAGTCGAAAGGATTCTTTCCGTCATCAAGTATGAAGGATGTACTGCGGGTGATTGCGAGGATATTTTCAGCATTGTTGATGTTCATCTTCTCTCCTTTTGGGAAACGATAAACCACATAACTGACAGCCTTGTCCAGTTCTTTTTTCGCTTTGGGAGCTTTCCAATTCAAAGTCACCAGACCGTTAGTCATTTTGAGTTTAGCCTTTCGTGGTTTTCCTGGTGCTTTAGCGTCGATGAATTTCATCTCGGGCTGAAGTGCAGGATAGCGGTGGTATTCCTGTTCCAGTACAGTACGGTAGTTAGCAGGATTGTTGACCACTGCTGCCGCATACCATTGACAACTTCCTTTTACATGATTGAGTGACCTCTGTATGTTGTACTTGGCTCGCATCTGATGTGAGTTAGGGTCGTTGGGGTCAATGCCTTTCACTGTTCTCTCCACATCCTGCCCAATGAACAAGGGTCGTTTGCCGCAATAGTCGTTCCACCAATGACACAACACATCATAATCTGCGACTTTGGTGCCGATGTTCCAATATATCTGGGGTATAAGGTAGTCCACCCATCCTTTGTCCGACCACAGCATCACATCAGCATAAAGGTCATCGTAGTTCTGAGTGCCAGCAGTAGCACTGCCTTCACGGCAATTCTCTCCGTTAGGTGAGTTGCGGTAGATGCCAAAAGGCGAGATTCCGAATTTCACCCATGGGCGAGTGCTGCGTATGAGTCGGTGGATGTCTCGGATAAGGAGGTTCACGTTATCGCGTCTCCAGTCGTTGATGTCGGTAAAGCCTCTGGGGTCGGCTTCAAAAAAGGCTCGGTCAGGCAGTTCCATTCCATTCTCCGGATACGGATAAAAGTAGTCGTCCATATGAATACCATCTACATCATAGCGCGTGATGATATCCTCAATAACCATACAAGTATACATTCGGTTGCTTTCCAGAGCCGGATTGAAGATATAAAGATCTCCATAATGGAAATAGCGGTCGGGATGCTTCACACAATAATGTCCTTTCGCCATCTCGCGTGTGCCTTTAGTCTTAGCGCGATAAGGATTGATCCAGGCATGCAGTTCCATACCCCGGTTATGGCACTGCTCCACCATCCACGCTAAAGGATCCCATCCGTCAGCGGGAGCTACTCCCTGTTGGCCAGTCAGATAACGACTCCAAGGCTCGTATTTCGACTGATACAACGCATCGCCCTCAGCACGTACTTGGAATAGGATGGCATTGATGCCAGCCTGTTTGAGCACATTGAGTTGTGACGAGAGCATTTCTCTTAACTGAGCAGACGATTTACCAAGATACTGGCCGTTGACACATTGTATCCATGCCCCACGGAACTCCCTTTTGGGATAGTTGTCGGACTGGGCAAAGATTGACGTACAACTTAAAAGCGCTAAAACACTGTACAGGAAGAATTTTCTCATTGTTGCAAATTGTTATTTTATCGAGGGATTCTTATCGTTTGACTATGTGGACTAGGAAATCCATGAAAACCAGGAAAAACAAGTATATCCTTACAGGACAGGTGTGAGCAGGTTGGCGAACCATCCCTTGAATTTCTGCATGAACTTGCGCTTGCCCCACCATCCAGGATGGATTTCTGTGGAGTTTTTCATGTCCTCATTGAACATGTCGAGCAGCTCTCTCGTGATATCCTGATTCATAATGAGCGTGTTGACCTCGTAGTCGCATCGCAGACTACGGCTGTCGAGATTCGAAGAACCGACAGTGCAGAAAAGGCTATCCACCATCATCGCCTTAGTATGATGGAATCCACCTTCATAAAGATAAAGTTTGGCACCACGCTTCATGAGGTTATTGGCCACATAGTAGGAAGCATCAGGTGTGAGTGGAATGTCGCTTCTCGATGAGAGCATGATTTGCACGTCGATGCCACGGTCGATAGCATGCTTGAGCGCGCTCCTCACACTGTGGGTTGGCACGAAGTAAGGATTAATCAGCACAATCTTATGCTTGGCGTTGTTGATCATCGACGTGTAAAGTTTCCTGATAGACTTGTTGGAATGGTTGGGACAACGGTCGACAACTGCCATGCACATATTCTCCTTCTGCTGTATTGGTTCGGGGAAATACTTGTCCTCATGGAGTAACTCGCCTGTAGCCTTATACCACATGGCACAGAAAATCTCGTGCAACTGGTTGACGGCAGGACCTTCAATGTGCATGTGCATATCGCGCCATGCTCCGACCACAGGAGTGCCGGTGATGTAATAGTCAGCGACGTTCATGCCTCCAGTATAGGCAATACGTCCGTCAATAACCACAATCTTGCGGTGGTCGCGTGGGATGATATGGTTCACCCATGGGAATCGTACGGGGTCGAACTTCACCAGTTTGATACCTAGATTAGCGATGGAGTCGTGACGTGATTTGCTGATAGGCTGGTTGTTCGACAAGTTTCCGAAAGCGTCGTACATGGCCCGTACTTCCACCCCTTGACGCACCTTTTCGGCCAACACGTCGAAAAGGAGATTGGCAATGGAATCGTTTCGGAAATTGAAGTACTCCAAGTGTATGAACGACTTGGCTTCAGCCACAGCCTTGAAGAGGTCTTCAAACTTGTCGTGTCCGCTCTTGAGCAAGTGGATGCTGTTGCCATCGGTGAACTTAATTCCCTCCGCCCGCATTTCCATCGCCACAAGGGAGTCGCTTCGTTGTTTCAAACGCTCCATTCTCTCCAGTTTGTGCTTATAGATATCAGACTGGGCTTCTGCCATCAATGGTGCAAAAACGACCAGCACCAACAACGACACCTTCAATACTTTTTGTTTCATTATATCATTTACCATACAATTTCTGTACCTCCATTCTGAACAATATACTGATTGGCAAGACTGAAATGGTGATTGCCGAAGAATCCTCTATGTGCAGACAGGGGTGAGGGATGAGGAGAGCGCAGCACCAAATGCCTGCTGTTGTCAATGAGAGGGGCCTTGCTTTGAGCGTATGCGCCCCAAAGTATGAACACAACATGGTTTTTCTCACGGCTGACGATGCTGATGACTGCGTCGGTGAATTCCTCCCATCCTTGTCGCTGGTGCGAGCCAGCCTGATGCTCACGCACCGAGAGTGTGGCATTGAGCAAAAGCACTCCTTGCTGTGCCCATCGCGTGAGATTACCGCTGGTTGGGATTTCCGTTCCACAATCATCCTTGATTTCCTTGAATATATTAAGCAAGGATGGTGGGAAAGGCACTCCGTCGTTAACAGAGAAGCACAATCCATGTGCTTGACCTGGCTCGTGATAGGGGTCTTGTCCAAGCAGCACCACTTTCAACTTATCGAAAGGGCAGAGATTGAAGGCATTAAAAACAAGTGGGGCTGGAGGATAACACCTGTGCTGACTGTATTCCTGCTTCACAAAAGACACGAGTCTAGCGAAATATGGCTTGTCGAACTCACCTTGTAAACGCTGTTTCCAACTGTCCTCTATTCTCACTTCCATTTTATTGTAGAACTTACTCTGTAGTTAAAAAATTACAATTTGCAAATTTAATCATATTCTATGAGATAGCGAAAAAAGGATGGAAAAAACAAATCGAGTAGGAGGAAAACGAAGTAGTTTTCTTCCTACTTTCGTTTTCCGACCTCTCACACCACCGTACGTGCCGTTCGGCATACGGCGGTTCCTATTTTGGATTCCATTCGAGATATGAATCCATAAGACACATATAGCCCTGCAACCGTAGCCTTTCATTTGATACGGCTCTTGCAAGTATCGGGCTATCTGCTATGCGCCAATATGCAAGGCGAGTATTTCCCCATTGGTATGCTTGCCATTCGGCTATTCCGCACTTTATGAGGTTCTTCACCTTTGTTCTCGGCTTCTTCCAAGCCTTCCATATACACATACGTATTCTACGTCTTAACCATTCATCGGTTTCAAGGCAAAGACGTTTCATATTGGCAAGATGATAGTATCCTACCCATCCTTGTATGTACTCTTTCAGCTTTTGCTTTCTCTTCTCATACCCCCATCCGTTGCTCCGACTTGTCAGTTCCTTTAGTCTTGACTTCATCTTTGCCTTGGATTTTGGGTGTACGGTGAGTTGGCATTTGCCTTTGTGTACATAAAAGGAGTAGCCAAGATATTTCACACCTCGTATGTATGACACTACAGTCTTCTCCTTGTTTACCTTTAGGAATAGTTTTCCCTCAATGAAGTTGGTTATTGACTCTCGTACACGCTCTGCTGCACGTTTAGTCTTGCAGAATATCATCGAATCATCGGCATAGCGTACAAAGGGGTGTCCTCTGCGTGCCAGTTCCTTGTCCAACTCGTTCAGCATGATGTTGCTGAGCAATGGACTCAGTGGTCCTCCTTGCGGAGTGCCTTCCTCACTTGCGTGCCACAGTCCTTTGTCTATAACTCCGCTTCGGAGATATTTGTGTATAAGGCTGACTACTCTGCCATCCTTGATGGTTCGGCTGAGTATCTCTATGAGCTTGCTGTGGCTCACTGTATCAAAGAAGCGTTCGAGGTCGAGGTCAACTACATATTTGTAGCCTTCGTTGACTGTCTTCTGCACTTCTCGCAGTGCGTTAAGGCATCCTCTTCTCGGACGGAAGCCGAAGCTCCGCCTGGAGAATTGGGACTCATAGATTATTGTCAGTACTTGGTTGATGGCTTGTTGCACCATGCGGTCAACCACGGTGGGGATGCCCAAAAGGCGCATCTTGCCATTGTCCTTGGGGATCTCTACCCTTCGGACGGGATTCGGACGGTATGTACCGTCAAGCAAGGAGCGTATCAGTTCATCCTTATTAGCCTTTAGCCACGGGAGCAACTGCTCGCATGACATCTTGTCGATTCCGCCACAGCCCTTATTCCTCACTACTGCCTTGTAGGCTTCATTGAGGTTGTAGGGGCTAAGGATTACTTCCAATAAATGCTCCTTGTCGAATGGAACTTCCACGATGTTGTCTTCGGTCATCCACATGAAAGTCTGCACTCCCCCATACCATTCGGATTCCGTCCTATTTCTTTGGGGGCAGTCATTAGCAAGGGCTGATGTTTTCTGCATTCTGTCTTTCATTAGGTAACGTTCAGTTACTAATCGCTTAATTGTTAGGTTCAGCCCTTCATGGAGCGATATCGATTACTCCATTACTATGGCTTCGGCTGACTTCTCACGGCAAGCTTTACTCCATGGTTTTTGTAAAAGTAACTAATCACCATGTCCGTGAGACCTCCTCGGATAAGGGCTTTGTCTTTCCATCTTATGCCTACTTCATTTACACCAACCGTTCCGAATAGCTATAGGGCTTTGGTTTGTTAAGCAACCTTACCCACGGTCATATGCCTCGTATGAAGTTTCTGTTCGTTAGACCAGATGTTTGCCGACGGCTTCCTTCAGATTCCACCTCACGATGGACACCCTTGCCTTGGGCTATGTGATTCCCGCTATTAGGGCTCACTCGGGACTTGCACCCGTTAGACAATGCTCATGCCGAGCGTACTTAAAAAGGCCGTTCAGCATGAGCGGAACGGCCAGTTTTTTAGAGAACAGAATGTTATCAGCATGGAACTTACCATGCGAGCGTAGCCTCAATCCTTACATCAGGCGTTATTTCACGACTTTCTTGCCGTTGATGATATAAACGCCGTGAGTTGTGGGTCGGTTGACAGGACGACCTTGGAGGTCGTAGGTCTTGCCTTCTTCCTCATCTGTTGTAACACCCTTGATGCCTACAGGATCGATAACAGTGAGGGTACCGTTCACATAAACGAGCGTGTAGTTGGGGGCAACTCCTCCCTTCACACGAATCTCATACTCACCACCCGGGCTATCAGCTGTTGCCTCACACTCCACAGTGGGGAGAAGAGTGAATGCTTGGTCCGCTTTCTCACGGTTGCGGAAGCCCTTGTAGGTCAGTTCGAACTCAGGATTCTCCTCACCCTTGTTGCGGGTGTAAGACTTGGCGGTGATGGTGAGTTCAGCAGGTTCTACAGTGAGCGTACCATTGACCAGTTGGAGCCCAGGAGTGGTGATGGTTCCCTCACTGATGACGATAGGATATTGACCTACAGGCATCTGTGCCTCAGCGTACGGTTCACCTGTTTCCTCATTGACTATTGGTTCATACGCGCACACTGGCTCTCCGTCAATGGGCGCTCCACTGACAGTGAAGGTGTATTTGTTGAATGTGCGTCCGTATTCACGGCTTCCGTCATCAGCAGTTACTGTTGGGATACCTGTGTATTCCACGATGGTGTTCTTTCCCCATATCTCAGCTGATTGATAGTCGTCGATGAGTGCGCCGGGAACAAAGACCACAGCGTTGTGTGGGAGTGTTGAACTTGTGTTCTCCACGACTCCTTCTGGCGATAGTACGGCAATGTATTTAAGCGCTGAGCAACCTGTGAAGGCTTTCTCACCGATGGAGCGCACGTTCTCAGGGATGTAGAGGGAGACGAGCGACGATGAGTTGTTGAAAGCATTATCGGGTATGGAGGTAACCGAAGTGAAGTAACGGAACTCGTCGAACGACTTCAGGCTGACAGCATTGCTGAAGGTGGTTCCAATTTCTTTCACTGCAGCGGCTTCCTCATAAGTCAGTTCTCCGTCATCATCGGTATCCCAATTGTTGGTGCAAAGGGTCTTGGCACGAGAATCATTGAAGTCAATGAAGCCCAACTTCTTACGGAGGGATTCGATGGCACCTTGGATTTGCTCAGCATCGCTGTTGAAGTCATCATAGACAGCTTGTTCCGCTGTGTGCTCAATGGATTTAGCCGTGGCCTTTTCGAGCAGTTTGGCAAGCGAGGCAACGAGCTCGTCAAGAGCATTGGCCGCATTCACGTCAGACAGTTTGATGAAAGCCCACTGAATGCGCTCAGGATTATCACCAGGAGTAACATCCCAGTAAATACCGCTGGTGCCCCAAGGTGATGTTTCAGACGCATGGTCTACCTGTGTACCGAAGTATTCACCATCTACGTGTGTAGCGTCATTTTCAGGCACTTGCATGGTGAAAGTAAGGTTCTCCTCGTTCTGGACAATCTTCCAGTATGCAGAGTTACCCTCGCTTCCATCCACGAAACAAGCCTTTACACCTTCTCCTACCTTTGAGTCGGTAGAGGTGCGGAAGAGCACGTGATTGCCACCAGCATCATTGCTGTAAAGGTAGTAAACACCTTCAGGCAGAGAATTGGAACGGCGGAACTGATACACAAAGCCTGAGTAGTCCACAACGGCCTGTGTCCCCCACGCCTCGCCTTGATTGATATACTGGTGTTCGGCAATGTTGTAGATGTAGCCGTTAACATTGGGTTCGATGGGCGAGAACTTCACTTTTGCGTTGGCACGCACCTCGACAATCTTGCCGAATTCTTTCCAGATGTCAGCCATAGCATAGAGTTCCTTGGAACCAGCAGGCACATAGAGTGTGGCATCCTTGAGTGGCACACCATCGAAGAGGCCATCACCAACAGAAATGTCAAACGGATTCGGGTTCATGACTGTCACGCTCTTCAACGAACTACATCCCGCAAAAGCCTTCTCGCCAAGCAATGCGATACTTTGTGGAAGAGAGATGGAAGAGAGTTTCGAACAATTTTGGAAAACCTGATAGTAGATAGCCTGTAAGGATTTGGGCAATATGACACTGCTCAAGTTCTTACAATTCTGGAAACTGTTGCCATAGAGGTTGACTACGTTGGGGAAGTACTGCAAATCAGAGAGGTCGTTGAACTGATGGTTCTCGAATACTGCATATCCGAAATCGGAGACTTTGTTGGCCTCGGAGAAAGCAACTTCGCCATCACCATCCACATCATAGTATTTGATGCAGACCTGACGCAACTCGGCATCCTTGAACTCAATGAGATGCAGTTTCTTGCGCAGTGTGTGCTGTGCACCCAAGATTTGTTCAAGTGTGCAATCCATATCGTCGTAAACAGCTTGCTCAAAAGCATAGTCAACATGTTTCTTCTTAGCCGACAGAAGCAGGTTCTCGAGTTCCTTGATGGCCTCAAAATAGATGGTCTTCTCCTTGTCGTAGAGAACGAAACGCCATTGGCAATTGACGGGGCTTTCAGCATAAGTCACGTCACTGTAAGCGCCGTAGGTAGGTGATACGATATTGCTGGCATGGTCGAGTTGGATGCCCCAGAACTTATCAGCCTTGTAACCGTTCTGTCCCGATGGAATCTGGATGGAATACACATTGTCTCCTACGGACTGAATTTTCCAGTAAGCAGTCCTGTCGGTCAAGTGTGTATTGTCTCCATCCACAAAGCATGCTGCCACACCAACACCAACATTGCTGTCATTGGATGTGCGGAAGAGAATGTGACCGTTTTGGCTGTTGTCGATACAATAGATGTAATAGACACCCTCAGGCATATTGTCACTACGTCTTAATTGGAAACGCATTGGGCTGTCGCTCACGATGGCTTGTGTGCCCCAGGCTTCACCCATTGACAAGTAACGTCCTGTACCTTCGTTAAAGATGTAGAGGGACTTGTTTGTTGCCAATTCAGCGAATTGTCCACCCGAGAGTGTGCGCTCCTCAAAGATGTTGCCGAACTCTTGCCATTGCGGTGTGGATTGGTAATATGACTTTGTGCCTTGCATCACATTGAGTGTTGCCTCTGACAGGTCGACATTTTCAAAAACGTTATCGCCCATTGCAATATTCTGTGGTGAGAAAGTCTTCACCGAGAAGCTGGCCAGTTTGGTACATCCAGCGAAAGACTGTGTGCCAATGGACTGTACTGTCAGTGGCAAATCTACGGAAGTGAAGGCTGCGCATCCTGCAAAGGTGCTGTCTGCGATGGCAGTGAGTCCAGTGGGTAGCGTGAGGTTGTCGAGTGCACGGCAGCCAGCGAAGGCACCCTTGCCGATGGTATTCAAGCCATCAGGCACCTTGAAGGACTTCAGGGCTCGGCAGCCGTTGAAAGCATGTGCACCTATGCTCTTCAGAGCCTTTGGCAATTTGATGGAAGCCAATGTTGTACATCCATAGAACGCTGAGTCAGCGATGGTTGTAAGACCTGTGAAATAATAGAGTTCGGTGAAAGCGTTTATACGCTGTCCCTTGAATACAGTGCCAAGGTCTGTGACCTTAGCAGCCTCACCGTAAGTGAACACACCATCGCCATCTGCGTCAAAATTAGCCACACAAAGGCGTTTTGCAGTGTTATTGGCGATAGGAATTTCTTTCTCTCCGTAGTTCTCAGGTTCGCAACCGATAACAGCTTCAGGGTATTGAGAGTAACCATCGCCAGAGCCACCGATGCCTTGTGAACTTGGGTTGAGGCTTGACAAGAGGAAGAATCCGTCGCTCATACCACCCCATCCCCAGTTGATGTGGAAGCAGTGGTTACCATCGTAGCCGTCGGTGACGAAAGCATGGCCTGCATCGCTGTTGGCACCGCTCAGATAGACTACCCTACCCTGTTCCAGTTCACTGTAGATGATGGCGTCCCAATCGGTGTCGGAATAAGTGCTACCGTTGAGATAGCGTACAGACGAGCCATAACCGAAATATGCCTTCATGGCGTCAGCCACTTTGTAGGAATTTGCACCAGATGCAGAATTGGTGTAGTCCATTTCGACCGACACACCGCAATAGTGCATCAACTGAGCTACGGCCAGTTGTTGTTTGGCCGTTGAGCCTTTTCCATAGTCATCAATCATGTTATCCCAGTCTATGGGTGAACCTGCTGGAATACCTTCAACGCTCAGTCTGCCGTAGGTGGAATGTTCTGTCCAAGTGGTGTAGCTTGGTATGTCTTTCTGTATTTCCCTAACAGACTTGTCGCGCTGGAAATAAAGCACTTGAGCCATAGCTGTAGCCACACATCCCGTCACAGAACGACCAAGTGTGAAGTACATAGGGCATTCATTGTTGTAGGGTGCGCCTTGACTCCACTTAGTGGTCATCATAGGTTGGATGGCAGGATGGGTAGGAACTTGTTTCCTGACGGGTTCGGATGTTTTCTGAAGATAAGCAATGTAGTTGGCATAACCATCAAGCCATGCACGCATATTGTCGGGGATGGTTTGGTAGTCGAACTCACCCTGGTCCGTATAGCCCAGCACAGTTTCTATCTGGTCGTCGGCAGCCACCAAGACATAGCCTTGGTTGAAACCTCTGTTGAACGCATAGTATTGCACATTGTCTGAGGATGTGGTTTCCTGCCCTGGAGCCAGTTTCAGTTTGTTGGTCACTGGAGACAACACGAAATTGCCCTTACGGTTTTTCAGGAATTGTTCTGCCTTCTGTCGTGCTTGTTCCCTGGTGATAGGGTTCGACATCACACTGAGCGAAAAAAGCAGGCACAGTGTTGTCAGAATTAATTTGCTGGTACCACGAATGAATCGTTGACAGCCAATCGGGATGTAGTTTAAATTCATAAGGATTTTATTTAGTTAGTTATTGAATCAAATAGTTAAATCATTCGAGAAAGTGTAGTTAGTTAATGTTAGTTTTCTCCTTTTAATTTGGCAAATATATCACTTTTCTGCGAATAATAGCAGATTTAAATGATTATTTGTTTCAAGTATGGGAAAATAACCCGATAAATGACGATGCTTTAGAAGACGATATAACTTGAGACGGTGGTTCTGCTCAAAACGCAAAACCACCGTCTCTACATCTAGACAATAGCAGTCAGAATTGCTATTTGTACAATACTTTCTTCCCGTTGACGATATATATACCTTTTTGAGGAGCAGTCACCTTACGTCCAGTCAAGTCGTAGATTTCGTCAGAATCCTCTTGGAAGGACATATTCAATTGATTGATGTCAGTGGTAGTGTCGCTGTAAACATTGAAGAAATTGACCTGGCTCGCATTGCTGAAAGGCAGGTAAGCCTTGTTGGCAGGAATGGTTGTCACTGCACCATTGGCGACCACCCTCTTGAAACCGATATATTCCTTGATACCACGGCTCAGCACATAGATGGACTTGCCCTCCTGTGCAATCAGCGTCTCGACAGGGGTGTCCTCAAGCACACCATGCAGGAGGCTCACGACATTCTCAGAGGATGAGGTGGTAGCAAGTGGAAGTGTATATGTGCCCTCGTTGGCGTATATCATCACACCCGTTTTGGCTGGGATGATGTCATGCACTTCCTTCAGGTGAGCTGTCGTGCCAGATATTTCCTTCACAGCCACCACAACGAAGAAGTCGGCATTGGGAATCTCGGCGTCGAAAGGCAGATAGAGTGTGGCCAAACCCGTGCTGGGGATGGTCAACTCGTGCGTGAGTGTGGTGCTCTCCGAGATGTACTTGATGCCTGTGACGTTCGCAATGTACCAGTTGCCGGACACTTGCAGGTTTTTGATACCGTATTTCAGGGTGCCGTCGGTGACAGATGCGTATAGGGTTATCGGTGTGACGGAACCTACCCCTTGCCTGTCAACCACCTCCAAGTTTGTCTGCGAACCGTTGGCGAATGCCACGGAAAGTCCGTCACCAGTTGGGCAGTTGAATCCACGGCCAGAGGTGAAGGAAGCCGCCAGTTCGAGTGTCACGGCATAGACACCATTCTTCAAGCCAGTGAGTGTCTGTGTGAGTACATCACCAGCACCGTTGTCGCCACCATGTTTGTAGCGTTCGCTGACTGTGTATCCCAGTCCGGCGTATGTACCTGTCTGACCTTCCCAATCGGTAGGTGCCAAGGCCACGATATCATCATCTACATGGTAGCCGAGAGAGAAGTTGGCTGTAGCGGTGACATCGGCAGCCGGCATAACGAAGGTGTTGCCGTTCACTGTGACGTTCTCCCCCGTGCAGGTGGTGACGGTGAAGGAGTCGAGTTGGTAGAGCGCATCGGGAGTGGCACTGAGTGTCACCGTGGTGCCAGCGGCTGTTTTGGCCGTGCTTGCCGTGATGGTTCCATGCTGTGCCGACGTGTTGATGTTGAAAGTGTTGTCGGTGTTTGCCGAGACGTATTTGATGCTTGTGACATTGGCCACATACCAGTTGCCGCCGTTGGCGATGTTGTAGATGCCGTATTTAAGTGTTTTATCATCACCTACGGTGCAGGAAATCGTGATGGGTTGCACAGATGACACCCAGTCTCGTCTGACGACCTCGAGGTCTCGGTATTGGTTGTTGGCAAAAGCCAAAGAATAACCAGTTCCTGTGGGACACTCAAAACCACGGTCGGGGGTGAATGAGCCCGCCAGTTCGAGGGTGACATCGTAGGTACCGCTTTTCACGCCTGTGAGCGTTTGTGTCAACACATCGCCCTTTCCGATTGAACCGGATTGGTAGCGTTCGTAAGCAGTGTGTCCCAATCCGCCGTATGTATTGCTTTGACCTTCCCAAGCCTTTGGTATGTAGTTGACGATATCGTCACCCACTTCAGCTTCAAGAAAATGATTGTTGTCGATTGTGAAGATTAAAGTAGCGAGACTTTGTGCTGGCAGTGAGACAACCAGTTCCTTTGTGGGTTCAGCAATGCTGATGGGTGATTCGACACACAGCGATTCATTGGACGTTGACAACAAGCGAACTCCACTCTTGACCATGTAGGGCAGTTTGACATCCAGATTGTATGCGTTGCCTGTGGTGTTAATGGCCATAACGATGATTGAATCGCCCTTGATATAGGCCGAAAATTCGTATTCGCTTTCGGTGCCGGTTGACACGCTGGCAGTGGTGCCAAGTCGTGTGGATCCGGTGACATGCTTAGAGAAATGCGACATGACGTATGCGCGTGGCAGCAGTTGGTTCTTGTTGTTCCCGGGGTTGTACTGTGTCTCACCCGTCCCGACAAAGGACCAATGCGCGCGCATGTACCAATGTATGTATGCCGTTCCTCCGGCCAGCATACATTCGTTGAGTTCCTCGGCGAATTTCAGTTGGTCGCTCCAGTAGGGGAGATGGTTGATGTTGTCGGTAGCGGAGTGTTCAGTCATCCAGACCTCCTTACCGTATCTTGCGGCCAAGACGGCGGATTGTTTCATGTTTCCCAATGGCGGATGCCCATAGATGTGTCCGGCGATGATGTCGATTTGGTTTCGTGCCGTTTCGTCGTTCATCAATGCGTCGGAATACTGCGGGTTGAAGCCCAGAGGTTCCGCACTGATAAGACGCACGTTGGGATAGGTCTGTCGGTCGAGCATGTGAGCATAGTTCTTGACGAGGTTGACTTGTTGCTGCGGTGTGTAGAGACATCCTGAGTAGCTGACCCACCAGTCAGGCTCGTTCTGTACAGACACGGCATCGATATCTACGCCGTTGCTTTTCATGTATGCGAGGAACGAGTTGATCCAAGGGAAGAAGTCCGCATATTTGTCCGTTCTCAGTTCTCCCCTCTGATAGCCTTGTGCTTCGCTGTTACCTCCTTGAGCCGTTCCGTTCGTCTTGAAGTCACCTGGAGGCGACCATGGTGTACCGAAGACCAATGCGCCTCTCTGTTTTGCTTCCTTGGCGCACGGCAGCGAACCATGCCAGTCGTATGGCGTGTCCCATCCCACGTCCTCGTAAGTGAGGTCGCCCTTGAAGTTGGGTGAGATTTCTATGCGCATGATGTTCAGTCCGATAGGAGAGTCTTTACCGTAGAGCAGTTTCACTGGTTGGGTGTCATCGGCGTAGGGACACATGGCACCGTCGCATGCCGCGGCTCCGAATCCCGTCACCTTCTGTTGACGGGTGGAATCCACTGTCACGACTATGTCTATTGCATTGGCTGCTGCAGAAAAGGCAAGTGCCAAAAACGGGAAAATAATCTTTTTCATTGAAGTGTGGTTATAGGTTGTTTTTTCAATCACAAAATGCGTCCTTTTCAAGGATTATACAGCACTTTCTTGCCGTTGACGATGTAAATACCTTTTTGAGGGGCAGTCACCTTGCGTCCAGTCAAGTCGTAGATTTCGTCAGAATCCGCTTGAGTGGAAATCATCAATCCATCGATGTCAGTGGTGGAGTCACTAAAAGAAACATTGAGGAAGTTCACTTGGCTCGAGGTGCCGAAGGGCAGATAAGCCTTGTTGGCAGGAATGGTTGTCACTGCACCATTGGCGACAACCCTCTTGAAACCGATATATTCCTTGATGCCACGGCTCAGCACATAGATTGACTTGCCCTCCTGGGCCATCAAAGTACTGACGGGTGTGTCTTCGAGCACACCGTGGAGGAGACTCACGACATTCTCCGTGGGAGATGTGGAAGCGAGAGGAAGTTGATATGTTCCTTCGTTGGCATAAATCATCACACCCGTTTTTGCTGGTATGATGTCGTGCACTTCCTTCAGGTGGGCAGTTGTGCCAGATATCTCCTTCACAGCCACCACAACGAAGAAGTCTTCATCGGGGATTGCGGCATCGAAAGGCAGATAAAGTGTGGACAGCCCCGTGCTGGGGACAGTCAACTCGTGCGTGAGTGTGGTAGCCGATAGATATTTGACACTGGTGACATTCGCAACATACCAGTTACCAGAATTTTGCAAGTTGCGGATACCATATACCAACGTGCCATCTGAGACAGTGGCGTAAATCGTTATAGGATTGACGGAGGAAACCCAAGTGCGTTCAACGACCTCCAGATTCGTCGCTACCTCGTTGGCAAAAGCCACAGAAAGTCCATCACCCGTCTGGCATTCAAAACCACGTTCAGGAGTGAAGGATGCAGCCAACTCAAGCGTCACTGCATAGACTCCATTCTTCAAGCCGGTGAGTTTCTGTGTCAAAACATCGCCTGCTCCTACAGCCCCAGAGTTGTAGTGTTCGTAAGCCTGATGCCCCAGACCACCATAACCATTAGTCTGTCCAGCCCATTCTGTGGGTGTATATTGCACAAGGTCATCACCCACTTGATACGGTTCAGTCACCTCTGCACTTCCTTCCTCAAATGGTTTGGTCAAGGTCAATTCCATATAGTCGATATCAGGCATCCAAGCGCTGGCATTCGACAATTTCACTGTGTTTTTGCCTTTATCCAACTGAATGGCCACAGTCGTTGTTCCCACTGTACCCCATCCGCCAGAATTGACATTGATGGTCTGAACATCCTGGCCATTCACGCTGACGGTAATATTACGATTCTCACCGGAAATAAAACCAATGGTCATATCATATTCACCACCAGTCTGGCTATAGACATTACGCCACTCCAGCGCATTTTCAGGCCTGCTACCCAGCCATTCGGCCTTGTAGCCACCTGAACATGAATTGTTGGCTGAATAGACACCCGTCCGTTCTGACTGATTGCTCTTGATTTCCTGATAGACACTGATATAGGCCGTCTCCGCCTCATAGCGAGTGCGTTCCAGCCTTGTCTGTGCCTCAGCCACAAAAATACGCGTACCATGCGCCGGAACAGACACTGAATAGTTATTGGTAAACTCACCCACATTATTACGGGCGAACACATCACGCAAACGGACTGTGCCAGCAAGGTCAAGGTCCTTAAACGACACTGACACCTGTCGGGCATCGTCGTTAGGGTTATAAACCGCAAAGGCTCGTTTGTTCCCGTTGAGCACCTCCACATCTTTCACGAGAATGTGGCAACCGTTAGTATAACCAACCACGTAAGCTTGTTGGAAGAGCGGGTCTTGGTTCAAAGCTATCAGTTCTTGGTTTTTCAGCAAGGACAAGGTTGAACTTCTGATATTGGTCAGATTGCATCCGATGAGCAAAGGTGAATTCATGATACACCACAATCCAAAGTGAGTTTTGTCTTCTTCGTCATTCATAGAACGCCCCACCTCCAGCATGTCCATGTCATTGTAATGCCCCTTGCTGCTATAAGCCGACAAGTAAAGGTTTTCAGCAATAATGCCTTTAACAGACTCCCAACCGTCGTAGATGTCGCCAGTGGTTCGCCATGAGAACGCCTGACCTTCCACCCACGTTCCTGGGTAAGCCCATCGGCAAGCGTTCATGCGTACATCTGTGCGACCAGTGTTTCTAATAGCCTGTGCTATGGCTGTGTAACGCTCTTGTTCGTCCAGCACCAAGTGGTCTTCGTTGTGATACCAAGACCCTCCACAGAAGTCGACCTTAATGAAGTCGAAGTTCAGTTCCTTGAAAAACAAGTCGGCATCCTGCTGGTCGTGCTCGTACATTCCTACTCCTTTGCCAATAGCGTCACCATTAAACATGCTGCCGCATGTGTTGCGACCCGCATCACTGTAGATGCCGGCCTTCAATCCCTTCAAATGAATATAATCCACTATACCTCTCAGACCATTGGGAAAGCGTTGGGGATGGATGAGCAGTTTCCCAGACGAGTCGCGACCGCCAAAGTAACCGTCATCGATGTTAATATGGTCGAAGCCCACATCTTTCAGGCCGGTATAAACCATAGCATCCGCCTGGCTCTTAATCAAGTTCTCGTTGATGTTCACTCCATAGGTGTTCCAAGAACTCCAGCCCATTGTAGGTCCATCTTGCGCCATTGCAGCGGTGGCTAACATTATTACCACTAATGCGCAAAAAGTCTTTCCTTTCATATTTGATGTTATTTATTGATTCAACATTTATTAATACAACACTTTCTTCCCGTTAATAATATAGATACCCTTCTGCGGAGCCTTCACTTTACGTCCAGTCAGGTCGTAAATCTCACCAGAATCCACTTGTGTGGGAATCATCAATCTATTGATGTCTGTGGTGGAATCTTCGAAGATTACATTAAGGAAGTTGACTTGACTCGATGCGCTGAAAGGCAGGTAAGCCTTGTTGGCAGGGATAGTAGTCACTGCGCCATTGGCGACTACCCTCTTGAAACCAATATATTCCTTGATGCCACGGCTCAGCACATAGATGGGTTTGCCTTCCTGTGCCATCAGCGTCTCGACAGGGGTGTCCTCAAGCACACCATGCATGAGGCTCACAACATTCTCCGTGGGAGATGTGAAAGATGGTGAAAGAGAATAAGTGCCTTCATTAGCGTAAACCATCACACCCGTGTAGGCAGGGATGATACTATGCACTTTCTTCAAATGGGCGGTCGTGCCGGATATTTCCTTCACAGCCACCACAACGAAGAAGTCTTCATCGGGAATCGTGGCGTTGAATGGCAAATAGAGTGTGGCCAGGCCAGTAGAAGGCACAGTGAGTTCGAATGGTTCTATCACTTGTCCTTCAGTAGCGTATGCCCGGAAAGGATACAGAGTAACAGAGGAAGACGGGGTAACTGGGTAGAGTGTTACTCCATCCATTGGCATGAAGGGCTGGACATTGGCCGGGGCATTATCGAGTTGCACATATCCTTCAGCAGGGATGAGGCGACAATATGTGCCTTGCAACGTACCGTTTGTCAAATCATCGGTAGCCTTTACGACCACATTGGAGGAGGAGAACACAGCCTCCCCCACTCCTGTGAGCAACACAGGACGGTTTGCCTCCACTCCACTCACAGAAGAAACACCAGCTGTGGAGAGTGTGTAAGCGTTATGCCCTGACGGGATGGAAGACGCGAACGGAACTGTGATTGTCGTGAATCCAGCATCAGGAACTGCGCTGTTCAGTGTCGCGCTGGAAGCGTTGATGTCGTATGGAGCATAGAATGGATAGTAGCACTCACTCAGATGGTTACACAGGTAAGCGGATTTCAGCACAACCTCACCTTCCTCATTCAAGATGTTGTAGAGTCTAATCATCGTGAGTGTGGCTCGTTTCGAACTGACATTGTTGGCGGCGAACAAGGAGTCGATGTTGATATCCTTGATGCGGTTGCCGTTGTGTTGACCAGCCCAGTAGCCTTGCTCGGTGATGAGATTACCGTCAACATCGTAGAAGCGGATTCCCCACGGCTTGGTGAAAGAAGAGGTCTCCACCACCACGTGCTTGTATTCTTGGCGCTCCAGGATGTAATTGAAAATCTGCACCTCAGCATTGGTTCCTGCATTCCAGTGGAACGTGTAGTTTCCAGCTCCGCTTTCCGTCCATGTAGCATCGCCAGACTTGATAGACCCACCAGGGAAGTAAGCGCCTGCGATATTGCCCGCCACGGATGCGGGATCCGTCAGCACGATGCTACCTGCTGTGTAATTGTTTCCGTTCTTGACCACCACATTGCTCGAATTGGAAAGGCGCGAAGCATCGCTCACATAGAAGAGGGCATTCTTGTTGGAAGGTGTGAGCGCCACAGCGGTATTGTTGCGGAGTTCCGTCGCATCATAGTTGGTGGCCTCGTAGTCAGTGAGGGCTGTAGCAAGGTTATCTTTTACATACTGTTTACCAGAAATACGGTAATCCATGGGGTCGTCATCGTCCACCACCATCACTCGCCATGCGCTGCCTGTGCCACCGCCCACTTTCAAGGCGTTCATGTGCACGTAGGAACCGATTTCCGTCAAATCAACTTCAAAGACACCATTTGTGATGCTGCCGTTCTTCTCCACGAAATCGGAGGAACCGTCAGCAGCTCTGTTAAAGAGGGCACGTACATAGAGACCATTGTCACCATAGACGCGAAGTTTGCTGTATGGAGAAAGGTCCACATAGTGGTTGGCGAAGACACTGCCGTTGCCATAAATGGTGCCATAACCGGCTATCACTTGGTCGATATTGTATTCCATATCTTCTTCGTCGCCAGTTCTGGTGGCATTGGCTCCCGGACCGTCCCAGATACCGAAAGCCCAACGGCTGAGAGACTGCTCATGTTTCTGGTCAGCACGCATCACATCGACTTGGATGAGAATCTGACGCAAGTTCATCGTCTTGTCACTTGTTCCGTCGTTCGTACCCGTCCAAACGAGTGTACCGACCGATGCACTGTTTACCTGATAGTTGTTATAGTTCAACTCATATTTACTGGAATAGAACGCGCCACCATCGGTATTCACAGAATTACCAGCCGTATTCTTAATCATCAGCGTGTTGAACAAATCATCTCCGTCACGCGACATCTTCACCTTCGACACATTGGAGAAATCGGCATTTCCGAAGGCCAAAGTTAGTGTACCAGTTTTACCTGCTGGCAATGTCAGCACTCCTGTTGACCTGTTGAACTGCAAGTCGCCACCCACAGTCAAGTCGTTGGGATCAGCCACGTATCTTCCTGTAGCGATATCGTAGTCGAAATTCGCAGTCTTCACAGCAGTGTTGCTGACAAACACCAAAGTGGTGACGCTGGATGCCTCAATAGTCACTGAAGGTTGTGCTGTTGGATTAGCGAAAGATAAAGACTGCTCCTGCAGATTCTTGGATGATGATGTGACCACCTGCTTGCCTCCATTTGTATAGAAAGGAAGCGACACAGTCAGTTGATGCGAATTACCGCTGGAATTGATGATCACGGCAAAAATGGTGTCGCCAGTCTGAGAGAGATAAGTTGAACCACTGAGTACTGAACTGGAGAAAGAAGACCCAAGACGAGTGCTTCCAGTAATGTACTTCGAGAAATTACCCATAATGTAGCCTCGCTTGGTGATTTGTCCGGATGTGGTTCCGCGCTGTCCGTCACCCATAAGGGCATAGAAACGCTTGGCTGTATAATGCACCCAAGCGTTCACGTTGTTGAGCATACAGGTATTGATGGCGCTGGCAAAGTTGAAAGCATCGGACGACCAGTTGAAATTACGGTTTTGCCCTGCATCTCCCTCTGTCCAGTTAATCAGATACTCAGTCATCCACAATTCCTTTCCTTTGTTGGCAAGGTTTTTGAACGCCGAACCGACACCTGCATATTGGTGACCTCCGTAGATTTCGAAGTTCGCCAAGGCGGAGGAAGAGTTATTCAGCGCGTTGGCATAATTATCCGACATACCAATTGTCTCAGGTGCGATAACCCTGCAATTGATTCTATTGGCGTGATTGGCCAAAAAACTCACCATCTCCGAAGTGGAGAAGATACATCCTGCATAATCACATTTCCAGTCGGGTTCATTCTGCACAGAAATGGCATCCAGGGTGACACCGTTGTTCTTGAGATAGGTCACATAGTTATTCAAGTAGTTGGCATAGGTGCCATAGTAAGATTCTTTCAGATGGTTCTCTACTCCAGAAGCATTGGCGTTAATCGTATTGTACGTCTTCCATTCAGCAGGCATGGACCATGGAGATGCAAACACATAGATTCCGAGACTCTTTGCCAGTTGCGCTGTAGATAGCGACTGGTAGAAATTGCCCTCTCCTATCGGGAGATAGAGTCTCATGATATTGCACTTGAGGACACTATTCGGTCCCCACACCTGACGTATCTCAGACTCCGACATGTGTCCGTAGGTAAACTGAGGACTACACACAAATGCTCCGAATCCCTTCACATACTGATACTTCGTGTTGCTGACAGAAAGCGTCACATTATCTGCTAATACGCACATCGACATCAATGTCATGATGGATGCCAAAAGGATTCTCTTCATCGTAAGATTGGTTGTTATGAAATTACAATATTAATAACTGAAGTTTCGGAAGTTATAAAAAGGAGTTAAATAGGGAGTTAAGCCAGCCGAGCAGGCCGGGAGTTAAGCACTTTCGTGCTGGACGATACTACGGCAATTCAATGCTTTTGTCCTGTGCATAGCACATAACTTCCAAGAGCGAAGCGAGTTTACTTCCATTTTTACTTCCATTTTTACTTCCGAAAGTTGAATTAATAAGATGAATCATCCAGGGTTCATTTACCTGATAAGATATTTCTTCCCATTGACGATGTAGATGCCTTTTTGAGGAGCAGTCACCTTGCGTCCAGTCAAGTCGTAGATTTCGTCAGAATCCTCTTGAGTGGAAATCATCAATCTATTGATGTCTGTGGTTGAGTCTTCGAAGGAGACATTGAGAGAGTTCACATGGCTTGAGGCGCTGAAAGGCAGGTAAGCCTTGTTGGCAGGAATGGTTGTCACAGCACCATTAGCGACCACCCTCTTGAAACCGATATATTCCTTGATGCCACGGCTCAGCACATAGATGGACTTGCCCTCCTGTGCAATCAGCGTCTCGACTGGGGTGTCCTCAAGCACACCATGCAGGAGACTCACGACATTCTCTGTGGATGAGGTGGTAGCGAGCGGAAGTGTATATGTGCCCTCGTTGGCGTATATCATCACACCCGTTTTGGCTGGGATGATATCGTGCACTTCCTTCAGGTGGGCGGTGGTGCCAGATATTTCCTTCACAGCCACTACAACGAAGAAGTCGGCATCGGGAATCTCGGCGTCGAAAGGCAGATAAAGTGTGGACAGACCCGTGCTGGGGATAGTCAACTCATGCGTGAGTGTGGTGCTCTCCGATATGTACTTAATGCTTGTGACATTAGCTACGTACCAATTTCCCGATGCTTTCAGGTTGTGGATACCATACTTCAGCGTGCCGTCAGTCACGGTGGCATAGATGGTTATCGGTGTGACAGAGGAAACCCAATTGCGGTCAACCACCTCAAGGTTCTTCTGTGAGTTGTTGGCGAACGCCACGGTAAGTCCGTCACCAGTCGGACATTCAAAGCCACGGCCAGAGGTAAAAGTGGCGGCAACCTCAAGCGTCACTGTGTAGATACCGTTCTTCAAGCCGGAGAGGGTCTGTGTGAGAACATCTCCCGCATCGATAGAACCAAAATTGTTATAGCGTTCAGAGACAGTGTGGTCATTGACAGTGCCACCGAATATTCCTGTCTGTCCTACCCATTCTGTAGGCGCAATCGCCACAATATCGTCACCAACCTCGTAAGCAAGCGAGAAGTTGGCAGTCACAGTGACATCGGCTGAAGGGATGACGAAACTACTGCCGTTCACGGCGACAGTCTCACCAGTGCAAGTGGTCACCGTGAATGAGTCAAACTCATAATTTGCGTCAGGAGTGGCGCTGAGTGTCACGGTGGTGCCAGCGGCAGCCTTGGAGGCACTGCAAGTGAGTGTTCCATGCTGAGCGGAGGTGTTGACCTTGAAGGTGTTGTCGGTGTTCTCCGACACATACTCAATGCTAGTCACATTAGCTACATACCAGTTGCCTGAATTAGCGATATTGTAAATGCCGTATTTGAGTGTGTTGTTGGTCACGGCGCAAGAAATGGTCATCGGTTCTATGTTAGACACCCAGCCGCGATCAACAATCTCAAGGTCGCGGAACTGGTCGTTAGCGAAGGCTTGAGACAACCCCGTTCCTGTCGGGCACTCAAATCCACGTCCTGACGTGTATGAACCCGCCAGTTCGAGGGTGACGTTATAAGTACCGTTTTTCACACCTGTGAGGGTCTGGGTGAGCACATCGCCAACACCAAGCGAGCCGAAATTGTAGCGTTCGTAAGACGTATGACCAAGTCCGCCAAATTCACCAGTCTGTCCGGTCCATACTGTAGGAGCATAATTAACTATGTCGTCGCCTAGTTCGTAAGCACCTAACTCGTCATACTTGACATTGCTCTCAAACCAATCGAAATCAGCATAACCTGCATGTCCTCCTTCAGTGGCATAGCAGAACAAGCCAAAGCGTGCACCCACGAAGATGGATAGGTTGTATCCCAGCCTTGTCTGTCCACCGATATTGGTGAAAGTCTTGTTATCAAGTGAATAAGAGAACTGAGTCAGACTGCTGCCGTAGGTCACAGCCGCCCTTAAGTAAATCACATCGTTAGAAATATTCATCACCTCCTCGGCAGGAGAGAAATTGTTATTCGTAGAAAGTTGGTCTTGCCTCCACAAGAGACGAAGTTGACCATTTTTCTTTTCTACCGCCAAGAACGCATAGGGATCTTGCAAAATGCAGATACCAGCGCGGTCGCCTTCCTGTAGATTGCTCACGTCGATACGGATGGTGCCTGTAGAAGGTGTGTTGGGTTCGTTGTGGAATGCGAAAATGCGCTGAGTGAGCATATTGCGCGCCTGTGTCAAACGGTCTGCAACACCTGATGTTTTCAGACGCAACCAACCGGGACGTTCAGACAATGACCAAGCGTTGTTGTCTGGGTTGTGGTTCCATTCCCATTGCATACCAATGGATGACGAGCTGAACTGGTCGGTCGTTGGCAGTGGACGTGATGCCATAGGACGAGAAGTCACGGGGTTGCTGTAGGTGGTGTAAGGAATACCGTTGTTGCCGACAATAGGCCAGTCGTTAACCCAATTCACTGGTTGAAGGTTGGGCATACGACCCAAACAACCAAGGTCTTGCTGCATGATGGTCCACCACTCGCCAGTAGATGTATCGAAGAGGGCTCCCTGGTGGATAGTGTTGGGCGAGTTGTTGATGTATTTCTCCACAAGCATCTTCTCCTCGTATGGACCGAAAATGTTTTGTGAACGGAAGACAACTTGCCCAGATGGCCAGCCACCGTATGTGGCGTAGATGTAGTAGTAGTTGCCTCGTTTGTAGAGGTGACAGCCCTCCAATCCCGACTTGTCGCTGATGACATTCACTTCACGGATGTAGTTGAAGTTCTCATCGAGCTCGCACATCTGGATGTTTCCGATACCACAAGCCACATAGACCTTACCGTTGTCGAAAAGCATTCCCGGGTCGTAATAACCACGAGCGAGTTTTCTCTTTTCCCACTCACCCTCAGGATCGGTGGCGGTGAGCAACCAACCGCCGGCATCGTTTCCGTTGATGAGGATATAGAATTTCCCGTTGTGGTATTTCATTGAGCATGCCCACATCCCCGAGGCGTATGCGTTTTGTCCATTCAACAAGTTGTAGCGGTCGGTGTTGGCCAGCTGAGTGAGTGGGTGGGCACAATACTCCCAATGAACCAAGTCTGTGGATTTCACGATAGTAGCGCCTGGGAAATGGTGCATGGTGGTGGAAATCATATAATAGGTGTCGCCCACACGAATCACGTCAGGGTCAGGAAAATCGGCGAAAATCACGGGGTTCTGAAAGGTAGAACTCAACGATTGTGTCTTATCGAATCGCCAAGAGTCGAAATCGAAGATAGATTGTCCATTGCCTTCAAAAGTGAAATAGAGATCGGTAGTGCCAGTGATAGCTGATGTCAGGTTGCAAAACACTTCCGTCCATTGTCCACCAGTGGATTCCACAGCTACTTGTCCCTTCACATCTCCCGTCCTACTGCCCGTACGTATAACAAGTGTTCCTGCCTGGGTACTGCGTATCCTCGCAAAGAAAGACTTGGCGCCTTGGTTGCCAAACTCCACGTTGCGAACTTTGATGTAGTCGCCATTGCTGATGTTGGTCACGTAGCATCCGTTGTAGTTACCTTCACAACGCACACCCTCGCATTGGTTGATGGTCTCTGCTTCCTGATTTGCGAATGGGTTCAAAGTCTGAATTGGATTCACGCCATTCGATGTGAACGAGATAAAAGGAATAGAACCATCGGCGTTGGGGGTGAACTCCTCTACACAGGTGGCACGTTTGAAACCGCCACCGCCTGGCAACTTGCCATTGTGGTAGAACATATAATGGTGTCCCTTGAATTCCACGCTTCCCCCATGGATGGTGAAACTGTTCTCTGCCTGATTCATGATCTTGCCCCGATAAGTCCAGGGGCCGGTGATGTTGTCGGCTGTGGAATAGGCCATGTACTCAGGCACACCGCCAGCGGCGTATTCAAGATAGTACTTGCCATTACGTTTGTAAATCCACGACGCTTCCTCGAAGTTTGTCTTGGGATTCCCATTGTCATCATATCCTTTGAATGGACCGAAAGCGCTCTCGCTCTTGGTCATGACCTCATTCTCACCCCCATTGATGCTCACCATGTCTTCGTTCAGACGGGCATACCACAACATGTTGTTGCCATAGAAAAGGTAGGCCTGTTTGTCATCGTCGATGAATACAGAGGGGTCGATTTTGTACCATCCCTGAACCAAAGGACGTCCGATGGGGTCGCGGTACGGGCCTGCAGGTGAGTCGGCAACTGCCACACCTATGCCTGGGTAGGCCTGGCCCTTAATGGTTGCGGTGACATACCAGTACCATTTGCCATTGCGTTCAATGCACTGGCTGGCCCAGCAGTCGTTGTCTTGCTTGGCCCATGAAGAGAAAGTAGCCGATGTGAGAGGCGTGCCTCGGTAGGTCCAGTTGACCATATCTTCAGTGCTGTAGAGAAGCCAGTCCTTCATGGTGAAATATCCGTTTTCAGTCTGGTCTTCATCATGATCGACAAAGAGATATAAGGTCTCACCATGCACATAAGGTGCTGGGTCAGGGGTGTAGCGGTCGCAAATCACTGGATTCTGAGCCGCTACACCTAATGTTATGGCCAGAATGGCTATGGAGAGCAATGTTCTTTTTATCATAACAGGATAGTATTTATAATCTGATGACAGTTTTTCTATCTTGTGCAGTCTGTCAACAGCCTTGCTTTATTATTTGTACAACACTTTTTTACCGTTGACGATATAGATGCCCTTCTGCGGAGCAGTCACCTTACGTCCAGTCAAGTCGTAGATTTCGTCAGAATCCTCTTGGAAGGACATATTCAATTGATTGATGTCAGTGGTAGTGTCGCTGTAAACATTGAAGAAATTGACCTGACTCGCATTGCTGAAAGGCAGGTAAGCCTTGTTGGCAGGAATGGTTGTCACTGCACCGTTGGCGGCTACCCTCTTGAAACCGATATATTCCTTGATGCCACGGCTCAGCACATAGATGGACTTGCCTTCCTGTGCAATCAGCGTCTCGACTGGGGTGTCCTCAAGCACACCATGCAGGAGACTCACGACGTTCTCCGTAGATGAGGTGGTAGCGAGCGGAAGTGTATATGTGCCCTCGTTGGCGTATATCATCACACCCGTTTTGGCTGGGATGATGTCATGCACTTCCTTCAGGTGAGCTGTCGTGCCGGATATTTCCTTCACAGCCACCACAACGAAGAAATCGGCATCGGGAATCTGAGCATCGAAAGGCAGATAGA